>Ga0302314_10003162_pt1 | contig 30448 bp, 26 predicted proteins | sample III_Palsa_N2_3_FD_200533 | JGI IMG/M metagenome (GOLD analysis project Ga0302314, IMG submission 200533) | Peat permafrost microbial communities from Stordalen Mire near Abisko, Sweden - III_Palsa_N2_3 | ecosystem: Environmental > Terrestrial > Soil > Palsa > Peat permafrost | place: Sweden... | reverse complement strand
CCGCGCGAGTCCTTGTCGTGAAACAGCACCGGCACGCCGAATGAGGGCGCTTCGGCGAGACGGATGTTGCGCGGGATGATGGTGCGAAACACCTTGTCGCCGAAGTGCATGATGAGCTGCGCGCTCACCTCGTTCGCAAGGTTATTGCGCGGGTCGAACATGGTGCGCAGGATCCCTTCGATCGCAAGTTCCGGATTGGCGGCGGCCTTGATCTGCTCGATCGTGGAGAGGAGCGCCGAGAGTCCCTCGAGCGCGTAGTACTCGCACTGCATGGGGATCAACACGCTGTCGGCGGCGACGAGCGCGTTCACGGTGAGGAGGTTCAATGCAGGCGGCGAGTCGATCACGATGACGTCGAAGCGCGCGAGCACGGCTGCGAGCGCATCCTTCAGCTGGGTCTCGCGCCCGGCACTCATCCCCAGGAGCCGCACTTCAGCGGCGGTGAGATCCTGATTGGCCGGCAGGAGCGTAAAACCCGCCACTTCGATGTTGATGAGCGCCGACTCCATGGTGGCCTCGCCCAGGAGCACCTCGAGTGCTCCGCCGCGCGCAAGATTCGCCTTGTCCACGCCGCAGCCCATCGTCGCGTTGCCCTGCGGATCCAGATCCAGGAGCAGCACGGCGCGCTTGGTCGCGGCGAGCGACGCTGCAAGATTGACCGCGGTGGTCGTCTTGCCCACGCCTCCCTTCTGGTTCGCAATGGCGATCACGCGCTTCATGTCGCGACAGTCTACTGCACCGCCGCGACGCGGTTCGAAGTCGCGTGAGCTACGCGACGAGACGGGTGTGCGCGACCTGGATGCGGGCGCGCGCGAGCTCGTCGGCAACCGCGTTGGTGGGGCGGTTCTCGCGGCGCGAGCGCTCGAAGATGTCGCTCAAGCGCGCCGGAATCCCCGCAATCGCAGCGTGCACCTGCGCCTCGCTCGAAACGCCGTGATACTCGTGGAAGACATTGATGATGCCGCCCGCGTTGATTACATAGTCAGGCGCGTACAAAACCCCCGCGGCGTGCAGCGCGAGTCCATCCCGATCGAGGGCGAGCTGATTGTTGGCGGCGCCCGCCACGACCTTGGCGCGCAGCCGCGGAATCGACTGTGCATTCAAAATGGCGCCGAGCGCGCAGGGCGCGAACACATCCACGTCCTGCTGCAAAATATCCTGCGCGGCGACCGCGACCGCGCCCCACTCGTCGGATGCGCGCGCGGTCGCGCCGGCGCGCACGTCAGCAACGTAGAGCCGCGCTCCATCGGCGGCGAGCAGGCGGCACAGGTGATGTCCGACGCCGCCCACGCCCTGTACGGCAACTTTCAGGTCCTCAAGATCCGGCCGCCCGAGGCGGAATTTGACGGCAGCCTTCAGACCCAGATAGACACCCAGCGCCGTCTTGGGGCCGGGATCGCCGCCGACGTCTCCGGCCTGCCGGGCAAGTCCGCTGACGTAGCGCGTCTGACGCGCCACATTTTCCATGTCCGCCGTCGTCGTGCCGACGTCTTCCGCCGTGATGTAGCGACCGCCGAGTGAGTCGACGAAGCGGCCGTAGGCCTCGAAGAGCTCGGGCGTTTTCGGGCGCTTGGGGTCGGCGATGATGACGGCTTTGCCGCCGCCGAAGGCCAAATTCGCCAGCGCGTTCTTGTAGCTCATGCCGCGCGACAGGCGCAGAACGTCGGTCACGGCCTCGGAGCTTGAAGGGTATGCCCGCATGCGGCAGCCGCCCGCCGCAGGGCCCAGCACGGTCGAATGAATCGCGACGATGGCGCGCAGGCCCGTGGCTTGATCATCGTGAAAAACGACCTCCTCGTGGCGATCGAATTCAGGCAGTTCAAAGACACCCATGCGCAAAGCTCCCGTCGATCCTCCCGGCGGAGGTGTCAAAGGCTACGCCCGGCGGACGCAGGAAGTGTTACAAAACTTGCCTATTTATGCTATTTCATCAAATATTCATTTCATAGAATTCAATATATCGGATGAATCATGCAAATTGAGCTCGACCGCGCCGACCTTCGCATCTTGGAGGTTCTGCAGCATCACGGCGACCTGTCGGCCGCGGATATCGCCGAGCGCGTGGACCTGACTGCCTCCACCTGCTGGCGGCGCATCGGCCGCCTGGAGGAGCTGGGAGTCATCAAGACGCGCGTCGCGCTGCTGGATCGCGAGAAGCTCGGCCTCAACGTCACGGTTTTCTCGCGCGTCAAGCTTGCAACCCATGGACGCGATGAGCTCGGCAGCTTCGGGGAGATCGTGCGGCAGCACTCCGAGGTGCTCGAGTGCTACACGCTCATGGGCGAGACGGACTTTCTCCTGAGAATCGTCACGCGCGACATCAAGAGCTACGAGGCGTTCTTCCTCGATCACCTCTCGCGCATCCCTGCAGTGCAGTCCATCAATTCGTCCATTGCGCTGTCCGTCATCAAAGAGACGACCGCGCTGCCGCTGGATATCGGAGCGGCTACGCTGGGCCACCGCCCGCCGCGGCCGGCGCAAGCGTAACCAGGCAGCGCGACTCGGATAGGCCGGGCACGCTGAGCGGCCGCAGGGCAATGACGCGCCAGCTGCACGGCAGCGCCTGAAGCTCCGCCTCCGGGGACTTGCCCTTCATCGCAAGCACGCGAGTCGCGGGCCCGGTGAGGCCTGCGATTTTTTTCAAGAGCTCTGGCAGGGGCGCGCAGGCGCGCGCGACGACTGTATCGAAGGGCGGATCGGGCGCGAGCTCTTCCGCACGCGCCTGCAGCGCCTCGACGTTGGCAAGTCCCAGCATGCGCGCCGCGTGCGCGACGAAGCGCACCTTCTTGCCATTGGAGTCGATGAGCGTAAAGCGCCGCTCGGGATGCACGAGCGCGAGCGGCAGGCCCGGAAATCCCGCTCCGGTACCCACATCGGCAATCCGCTCGCCCACGAGATCCGCATGGATCGACAGGCTGTCGAGGAGATGATGCGTGAGCATCTCCTCCTGGCCTTTGATGCCGGTCAGATTGAACGTGCGGTTCCAGCGCTCGAGCTCATCGATAAGCGCGCACAGGCGCGCGCCATCCGCGGCAGTAAGAGTAATGCCCAGCGTTGCGGCATCGCGCAACAGAGGCTGGAGTAAGCTCATCGCACGAACTTTCCTGGCTTCATCCGCATGACACGCGAAGCTCCATGAGTTGCCCATGCACGATACACGCCCGCCTGTGGCGCGCGGGCCTGGGATTGCTGCTTGCTGCCGTCATGGGCACGGCGCACGGGCAGGTAGCGCCGCATGAGTTCGGCCGCTTCGGCAGCGACGATATGCTGCTCGTGGTCGCGCCGCACCCCGACGACGAAACGCTGTGCTGCGCGGGCGCGATCCAGAGCGCGCGCGCGGCGGGTGCACGGGTGGCCATCGTGTGGATCACGAGCGGCGATGGCTTCGAGCTGGATGCGCACGTCGTGGAGCACCGCCTGTTCACGGGGACCCAAGGTCTGCTCGAACTTGCCCGCCTGCGTATGCATGAGGCGGGGCGCGCGGCGCAGCTTCTCGGCGTCGCACCCGCCGAGCGGTTTTTCCTGGGCTACCCGGACGGTGGAATTGCGTACCTTGTGTACGATCGCGAGGAGACAACCTATCGCTCGGTGCATACCGGCGCCGAAGCCGTGCCGTACGCCGAGGCTCTGCGGCCGGGCGCCCCCTATACCCGCGTAAATCTCGAGCGCGACCTGCGCACCGTCATCGACCGGGTGCAGCCGACCTGGGTGCTCGCGCCGACCCCGCTTGACCTGCACGCCGATCATCGCGCGACCGGCGTGCTCGTCATCCGCACGATGGATGTCCTCCGCCAATCCAGCCGCGTGCGCTACTGGATCGTGCATGGCGGCATCGGCTGGCCCTGGCCGCGCGGCCTGCACTCCGAAGAGACGCTCGTGCCGCCGGCGCGCGCGCGCGCGCTGCCCTGGGAGGAGCTTGCGCTTGTGCCTGTGGAGCGCAGGCAAAAAGAGAACGCCATCCGCACTTACGAGACCCAGATGCGCCTCACCTCATCCTTCATGCTGTCTTTTGTTAAACGCAACGAAATCTACTCCGCGGTGCCCTACATCGGGCCGATCATGTCAGCGCTCATTGCGCAGGAAATACCGGTAATAGCAGCCTCAGACGACTATTCTGCCGCGGAGCGCCGGGGCGCACTTAAGTAAACACGCTGTCGGCCCATACCGACATTTGCAATTCAAATTTGTACGCGCTTTACTCGCGACAGTTAAGGGCAAACCCGCCGTGAGGCGGGGACGCAAAGCTTCCGGTCTTGAGAGCCTAATTGGCTTGTGAAGACAGCGGGGTTGCCGGCTCAGGCGCTACGGTTTTCGTGGCGGCGGTCGTCAGTTCTACCGGTGTTATCCGTGCACTCTCAAAGATCGCGCTCTGCAGCCCGTCGCAGGCTGTCGTCAGAGTGGTTCACGGATGTCGAAGAAATTCTCGGTCGCTATCTGCAAGATCCTGCATCTCGCCTGCTGCGCCGTAGTCGCAGCGACACTCGCAGGATGCGGCGCAGACGGCACCGCAGCGCCACCCGACGGCACGACGAGCGCAGCGCCGCAGCCTTTCATCGTCAACGGTGTGCCGCCGACCACGGTCCAGGCAGGCGCCAAGTATCAGTACCTGCCGTCCGCTTCCAACGCTGACGGACGCACGCTTTCCTACACGATCACGAACAAGCCCGACTGGGCGACATTCGGCGAGACCAATGGTGAGCTCTCCGGAATCCCGGACGCTGCCGACGTCGGCACGACGCCGGAGATCCAGATCGTCGTCTCCGACGGCACGAGCCAGGCGACGGTGGGGCCGTTTCGCATCACCGTCCTGCCTTTATCGAAGTCGGAAAACTCGGATCCGCCGGTGCCGCCGACGATCAGCGGCACGCCGCCTGCTAGCGTCACCGCCGGCCAAGCCTTCAGCTTCATCCCCGTCGTGACCGCGCCCACAGGCGAGAGCCTGAGCTTTTCGATCGTCAACATGCCCTCCTGGGCGAGTTTCAATACCGGCACGGGAGCGCTTGCAGGAACGCCCACCAGCGCGAACGTCGGCACCTTTGCCGATGTCCTGATCAGCGTCACGGGCGCCTCTACGACGGTGACGCTACCCGCCTTCAGCATTCAGGTGGTCGCCGCCGCCAGCAGCGCACCGACCATCTCCGGCACCCCCGCCACCACGGTGATCGCCGGCACCGCATACTCCTTCACGCCGGCGGCAGCCGACCCCGGCGGCAATGCCCTGACGTTCAGCATTGCGAACGCGCCCGCGTGGGCGAGCTTCAGCGCCAGCACCGGGCAGCTCTCCGGAACGCCGCCGACAGCCGATGTCGGCAACTACCCGAACATCGTCATCACGGTGAGCGACGGCACGCTCAGCGCTTCGCTCTCCGCCTTCTCGATTGAGGTGCAGGCGCCCACGAACGATACGCCGGTCATCTCCGGCACCCCCGCGGCCAGCGTCGTCGCCGGCAGCGCCTATGCCTTTACGCCGAGCGCCACCGACCCTGCGGGCACCGTCCTCTCCTTCTCCATCCAGGGCATGCCGTCGTGGGCATCCTTTGCGGCTAGCACCGGAGAGCTCTCCGGAACACCCACGTCCGCCAACGTCGGCAATTACCCGAATATTGTCATCAGCGTCAGCGACGGCAATGAGAGCGTCTCGCTGCCGGCCTTCGCCATCAAGGTGAAGGCGCTACCGGATCAGGCGCCGGTCATCAGCGGTTCGCCCGCTACCAGCGTCGTCGCCGGCAGCGCCTACGGCTTCACGCCCACCGCAAGTTCCCCCAGCGGCAATGCGCTCACCTTCTCGGTCGCGAACCTGCCGCCCTGGGCGAGCTTCAGCGCAAGCACCGGACAGCTCGCCGGAACCCCGACGAAGGCCGCCGTCGGCACCTTCTCCAACATCGTCATCAGCGTCAGTGACGGCACTTTGAGCACCTCGCTGCCCGCCTTCTCGATTGAAGTCGACGCGCCGGCGGACCAGGCCCCGGTCATCAGCGGTTCGCCCGCAACCAGCGTCGTCGCCGGCAGCGCCTACGGCTTCACGCCGACCGCAAGCTCCCCGAGTGGCAATGCGCTCACCTTCTCAGTTGCGAACCTGCCCTCATGGGCGAACTTCAGCAGCTCCACAGGAAGGCTCTCGGGAACCCCCGCGACGGCCAACGTCGGCACCTTCTCCAATATCGTCATCAGCGTGAGCGACGGCACCTTGGGCGCCTCGCTGCCCGCCTTCACGATCGCCGTGTCGGCGCCGGCCGATCCGCCGCCGACGATCAGCGGCACGCCTGCGACCTCGGTTGCCGCCGGGATGGCTTACAGCTTTACCCCCACGACCACCGACCCGAGCGGCAATCCGCTCACCTTCAGCATCGAGAACCTGCCCGGCTGGGCGAACTTCAATGCGCAAACCGGCAATCTCTCCGGAACTCCGGGCGCGGGCGACGTCGGCAATTACGCGAACATCGTCATCAGCGTGAGCGACGGCACCTCCGCCGCGGCGCTCGCGGCCTTCAGCATCAGCGTCACGCAGCCCGCAAGCGGCAGCGCCACTGTCACCTGGAGCGCGCCGACGCAGAATACCAATGGAACCCCGCTCACCAATCTTGCGGGCTTCCATATCTACTACGGCACATCGTCGAGCAATCTCAATCAGTCGGTGCAGCTCGCCAATCCGGCGCTTACGAGCTACACGTTCAATAGCTTGCCGTCGGGCACCTGGTACTTCTCCATCAACGACTACACGACCGCAGGCGTTGAGAGCGCCGTGTCCAGTGTTGCAAGCACGACGGTTCCGTAGACCCCGCGCGTCCCGTCAGCTCGTCACGAGCGCCGACATGAACTCATTGACGGAAGCGGCATCGAGCTTGGCGGGATTTGTAAACAGGCTTTGAATGAGCGCGCTCTGCCGCGGCGGAAAATGCGCCGCGACCGACGCCTCGAATTTCTTGATGAGCAGCGGCCGCCCTTCGGCGCGGCGCCTGCGGTGCCCGATAGGCACATCCACCTGGATGCGCGGCGTCGCCGAGCCGTCGCGGAAGAACACCTGCAGCGCGTTGCCGATGTAGCGTTTGTCGGCTGCGTAGTAGTCCTTGGTGAAGGCCGGGTTCTCGCGCACCTGCATGAGCGCGCGCAGCGCATCCACGCGCGCATCCGCGGCCACTGCATCTTCATAATCCTGCGCCGTCAAGCGGCCGAAAATGAGCGGCACGGCCACCATGTACTGAATGCAGTGGTCGCGATCGGCCGGATTCGCAAGCGGCCCGGTCTTGTCGATGATGCGCACGCCCGGTTCCTGGGTCTCGATCACGATGCGCTCGACCTCTCCGAGGCGCGGCGCCACGAGGGCATGCAGCTGCATCGCACATTCGACCGCGGTCTGCGCGTGAAACTCCGCGGGGTAGGAAATCTTGAAGAGCACGTTCTCCATGACGTAGCTGCCAAAGGGCTGCGGCAGCGAGAAAGGCCTGCCCTTGAAGAGCACGTCGTAGAAGCCCCACGTCGGCGCGGTGAGCGCCGACGGATAGCCCATTTCACCGGTAAGCGCGATGAGGGCGAGCCGGACGGCACGGCTCGTCGCGTCCCCCGCCGCCCAGCTCTTGCGCGAGCCCGTATTGGGGGCGTGCCGATAGGTGCGCAGGCAGCCGCCGTCGATCCATGCATTTGAGACGGCAGCAACGATTTGCTCGTGCGTTCCTCCCAGGAGCGCCGTCACGACTGCGGTGGAGGCGACGCGCACCAGGATCACGTGGTCGAGGCCGACGCGGTTGAAGCTGTTCTCGAGCGCAAGAATCCCCTGAATCTCGTGCGCCTTCACCATCGCGGTCAGTAGATCGCGCACCGTCGGGGGATGCCTGCCGTGCATGCGCGCCTGGCGGCCGAGGTAGTCGGACACCGCCAGGATGGCGCCCAGATTGTCGGACGGATGGCCCCACTCCGCCGCAAGCCAGGTGTCGTTGAAGTCGAGCCAGCGGATCATCGCCCCGATCGAAAATGCAGCCTGCACGGGGTCGAGCTCGTAGGACGTACCGGGCACGCGCGCGCCTCCGGGCATGCTGGCGCCGGGCACGACGGGCCCGAGAAGCTTCGTGCAGGCGGGATATTTCAACGCCTGGAAGCCGCAGGCGAGCGTGTCCATCAGGCAGTCGCGCGCGGTGTCGTACGCAATCTCGCTCCTGATCGTGAAGGCGCGCGCGTACTCGGCTATGGCGACGAGGATCGCATCCGGATCCGGCCGCTCGGCGGACTTATCGTGCTGCATGTACGCCTACGGTCGCTTCTCGATCGGGACGAACTTACGGTTCTCGGGACCCACATAGTTGGCGGCGGGGCGGATGATCTTGCCGTCGGCGCGCTGTTCGATGACATGCGCGGCCCAGCCGGTGGTGCGTGCGATCACGAACAAGGGCGTGAACATCGCCGTCGGCACCCCCATCATGTGATAGGACACCGCCGAGAACCAGTCGAGGTTCGCGAAGATCTTCTTCGTATCCTGCATCACGCGCTCGATGCGCTCGGCGATCTTGAAGAGCTTCAAATCGCGCGCCTCCGCGGACAATGCGCGCGCGACCTCGCGGATCACGGCATTGCGCGGATCGGCGATCGTGTAGACCGGGTGCCCGAAACCTATGATGACTTCTTTGCCGGCAACGCGCGCGCGGATGTCCGCTTCCGCCGCGTCCGCGCTGTCGTAGCGCGCCTGGATCTGGGCGGCCGCCTCGTTCGCCCCGCCGTGCTTGGGTCCGGCAAGCGCGCCGATCGCGCCCACGATGCATGAATACAGGTCCGCGCCCGTTCCGGCAATCACGCGCGCTGCGAAGGTCGAGGCGTTGAACTCATGCTCCGCGTAGAGGATGAGCGACGTATGCATCGCCCGCACCCATGCCGCGGACGGTGCGCGCCGGTGCAGGAGGTGCAGAAAGTGCCCGCCGATCGAGTCGTCCTCGGTCTCGACGTGTATGCGGCTGCCGCTGTGACTGTAGTGGTACCAGTACGTGAGCATGGAGCCGAGGGACGCGATCAGCCGGTCCGCTATGTCGCGCGCCGCGGCCGGCGGATGCGACTCGCTCTCCGGCAAGGTGCAGCCGAGGACGGAAACGCCGGTGCGCAGAACATCCATGGGATGCGCTGCGGCCGGCAGGATCTCAAGCGCACAGCGCACCGTCGCCGGCAGGCCCCGCAGGGAGACGAGCTTCGCCTTGTAGGCGGCAAGCTCGGCGCGGTTGGGGAGCTTGCCGTGGATCAGAAGATACGCGATCTCCTCGAATTCGCAGCTGGTGGCGATCTCCAGAATGTCGTAGCCGCGATAGTTGAGGTCGTTGCCCGTGCGACCCACGCTCGAGAGCGCAGTATTGCCCGCCGGCACTCCGGAGAGCGCCACGGATTTCTTCGGCGCCGGGGCCTTGGCCGCGGCCTGCTTGTGGTCTTTTCTCAAGAGGCTTCCCCAAAGAGCTCATCGAGCTTGCGTTCGTAGTCGTGATAGCGCAGCACATCGTAAAGTTCCGCGCGCGTCTGCATCCGCTCGAGCACGCTTTGTTGCGTGCCCTCGCGGCGTATCGCGGCGTACACCTCGAGCGACGCACGCGCCGCGGCGCGAAACGCCGACAGCGGATACAGCACCAAACGCACACCGGCGGCGTGCAATTCGGCGCAGGTGAAAAGCGGCGTCTTGCCGAATTCGGTGATGTTGGCGAGGAGCGGCACGCGCAGCGCGCTACTGAACTGCCGGTACTCCTCGAGGCTCGTCAGGGCCTCTGCGAAAATCATGTCGGCGCCGGCTTCAATGTAGGCAAGAGCGCGCTCGAGCGCCGCCTCTTGTCCCTCGACGGCGTGCGCATCGGTGCGCGCCATGATGACGAACTCGCGATCGGTGCGCGCATCGACGGCAGCCTTGATGCGGTCGACCATTTCGGCGCTGGACACCAGCTGTTTTCCCGGGCGGTGGCCGCAGCGCTTGGCGGCGACCTGATCCTCAAGATGCATTCCCGCCGCGCCCGACTTGGCGAGATCGGCGGTGGTGCGCGCGATGTTGAACGCGGCTCCCCAGCCCGTGTCGGCGTCCACGAGGAGCGGCAGCGCGCTGGCCGAGGTGATGCGGCGCACGTCCTCGCAGACGTCATTGCGCGAAGTTATTCCCAGATCGGGCACCCCCAAGGAGGCGTTGGCGACCCCTGCGCCCGAAAGATAGATGGCCTTGAAGCCGCTGCGCTCGGCAAGCAGCGCCGAATACGCGTTTACGGCGCCGACGAGCTGCAGAGGACGCTCAGACTCGACTGCCTCGCGCAGCCGCGCCCCGGCGGAAGGTGGCGACATGGATCTGTCCTGAAATTGACCCGGGCATTTTACACGTCATCCGATCTTGACGAGCGTTCGGCCGAGATTGTGTCCGGCGATGAGCGCGGCGAACGCGCCCGGCAGATCGGCAAAGTCGACCGTGCCGGTGACAATGCGCGCAAGGTGCCGCGGCGCGAGGTCCGTTGCGATGCGCTGCCACACCGCCAGGCGCAACGCACGCGGCGTCGCCGAGGAGTTGATGCCGAGGAGATTGATGCCACGCAGGATGAAGGGCATGACCGTGGTCTCAAGCTGCGCGCCGCCGGCATTGCCGATGCTGGCAATATTGCCGCGGAATCCCACCGTGCGTGTCAGCCACGCAAGAGTCTTGCCGCCGACATTGTCGATGGCGCCGCCGAATTGCGCCGCCTCGAGGGGCTTTTTGCCATAGTCGATCTCGTCGCGCAGCAGCACGCGCGCGGCTCCCAGCGACTTGAGGTAGTCGACGGCATCGGCTTTACCGCTGACGGCAATCACCTCGTAGCCGCGGGAAGAGAGCATGTCGATGGCAATGCTGCCCACGCCGCCGGTCGCGCCGGTGACCACGATCGCAGCGCCTCCCGGCGCCTGCTCATTGCGCTCCATCAAATGGATGGCGAGCGCGGCGGTGAACCCCGCCGTACCGAGCGCCATCGCCGAGCGTGGCTCGAGCCCCTGCGGCATCGGGATGATCCAATCGGCCGGGACGCGGGCGTATTCGGCATAGCCGCCGTCGTGGGTCTCCGACAATGCGCAGCCGGTCACCAGCACTTCGTCGCCGGCGCGAAAGCGCGCATCGGCGCTAGACTCGACCACTCCGGCAAAATCGATGCCGCCAACCAGCGGGTAGCGGCGCAATATCCTGCCGTTGCCGGTTGCGGCGAGCGCATCCTTGTAGTTGATGCCCGAATACGTCACGCGCACGACGACATCGCCCGGCGAGAGATCATCGAGGGTGAGCTCCTCGAAGCGCGCAACGATCTTGCGCTCCTCCTCGTGGATGCGAAATGCACTAAATGATTTCATCATACCTCCGCCTGTGCTTTCCTGCGGCGCGAGAGCCATGCGATGAGCCCCTGCACGTTGAGATTCACGTCTTTGTCGAGGAGCGCGTCAAATTCGCCATCCGTGAAGCTGCAGCCATGGCGGCGCACGAGATCGCGCCACAGGCCGCGCAGCGCACTGCCGATGGCGCCCGCAGGATCGGCAGAGTCCGCGTGCTCGAGCGCTATGCGCTCAAACTCGCGAATCTGGTGCTTCAGGTCCTGCGCGAGGCGCGGCACGCCGGTTACGCGGCCGTAGTGCGTCAAATAAAGATACCGCGGCGAGTAGGCGGCTAGGCGGTCGACCGACTGCAGCAGCTGCTGCGGATCGAACTGCGAGGGCGGGGTCGCCGGCAGGACGAACGCGCCGTTCGCGCTGTCCAATTCACGGTACGACAGGCCAAAGGTGTCGCCGGTGAAAATACCGGAATGCTCAAGATCGACGATGGCGTGGTGATGCAGCGCATGACCGGGCGTATGCACGAACTCGAACTGCCGCCCCGCGAGGCTCATGCGCTCGAGGTCCTTCGTCACGAGCACGCGCTCCTGCGGCAGCGGCACGAGTTCGCCGTACAGGCGCCGATAGGCCGCCTCGCCGTAGATCTCGATCGAGGCTGCGATCAGCTTTGCCGGGGCGATAAGGTGGTGAGCGCCGCGCGGATGTATTACCGCGCGCGCGTTGGGCAGCGCCTGCATGAGAGCTCCCGCCCCGCCGGCGTGATCCAGGTGCACATGCGTCAGAAAGATATAGTCGACCTGTGCGCGGTCGATGTGCAGCTCATCCAGCGCCGCGAGGAGGTACGGCACCGAGTGCGTCGTGCCTGTGTCCACGAAGGCTGCGCGGTGATCCTGCTCGATGATGTGCGCGGCCGCGCCTCCCGGACGGATGTACTCGGCATCGACGGCGGTAATGCCATCGGGGTAGCGCGTGAGTCGCGGCGGCGCGCTCATGCCAGCGCCCTTGCGGATTGCTTGCGCGGAAACCTGCTCAAGACCTCACCGCCGCGGTGCCACAGGAAATGTCGCTGCTTGCCCGAGATTCCCGGGCGTGCCAGCCGCTACCATGGTCACGCGGTCGGCTGGCACGCTGCCCGATGAGCCATGAAGTCCGTAGCAGCTAAGCGGACGAACCGGAGCGCTTGGTGTTTCTCGCAATGCCATCTCAACTCGATATCGTGCACATGAATCGACCGATATGCGGTCATTAACGGGCGATTTGATTGCCGCGTTGACTGTCGCCGGCGCGCCTTCGCCATAGGATTGCGCGATTCGCCGGCGGGTCGCAACCTCGGGTTGCTTCATCGCGCGAAGAATTGGTGCACCATAGCGCAATTACGATCTGGTCTAGCTCGAATCACCATGCGAACCGCACCCGTCCTTCCTGCGCTCACCGTAGCCGTGCTGGTCGCCTTTTGCGGCGCATGCGCGCGCACGGCAGACGCGCAGCCACGGCCGCCGGCACCCGTGCACCAGGAGCGGGGCAACCTCGTTCTCGACGGAATTCCGGCACCTGACCCGGCGCTTTCGGAGCGTCTGGAGCATTACCTGCACGCGCGCAATGCGAGTTTTCTCGACTGGCTGCCCGACGGCGGCATGCTGATTGCGACGCGCTTCGGCGACGTCGAAGAGGTGCATCGGCTCGCCGCGCCACTCGGGATGCGCGAGCAATTGACGTTCTATCCGGAGCCGGTCAACGTCGCGCGCGCGGCGCAAACGCCAGGCGCGGAAGGCTTTGCCTTCCTGAAGGACCAGGGCGGGGATGAGAACGCCCAGGTTTACTATTACCGCCTGGCCGACCACAGCGTGCGGCTCGTTACCGACGGCAAGTCGCTGCACGGCAGCGTGCTGTGGTCGCACGACGGCAGGCGCATCGCGTTCTACGGCAACGACCGCGACGGCGTGAGCTTCGATGTCTATGTGGCGGATATCGCCGCCGGCGGCGCGCCGCGTCTCATCACCGGCGGCGGTACCGACACCTGGTATCCGCTCGACTGGTCGATCGACGATCGCAAACTGCTCGTGTGGAAGTACTACTCGGTGAGCGAAAGCTACCTGTACATCGCCGATACGGCGACGGGTGTGCTGACGCCGCTCGACAAAGCGAAGCGCAAGATCGGCATTCGCTCGGCGAAGTTTGCACCCGATGGCCGCGGCGTCTACGTCGTGTCGGACGAGGACGGCGAATTCGCGCAGCTGCATTACATCGACACCGTCACGCACGAATCGCGCAAGCTGACGGCGCACATACCCGCTGACATCGAGTCCTTCGACGCGAGCTCCGACGGACGCTATCTCGCCTATGTGGCGAACGCCGACGGCGTGAGCCGCCTGACGGTGGTCGACAACACGCAGAAGCTCGAAATCACGCCCCCGGGCATCCCGGACGGTCACATTTATGACGTGCGCTTCGATCGCTCGGGGCGCCACCTTGCCTTCTCCGCCGAGAGCGCGCAGGCGCCGCGCGATGTCTATGTGTACGATCTGCAGGGCAATACGCTCGAGCGCTGGACGCGCAGCGAGGTGGGGCCAGTGGACGCGCGCGCGTTTGCCAGCGCCGAGCGCATCCGCTATCCGACCTGGGATCGCATCGACGGACAGCCGCGCCTGATCTCCGCATATCTCTACCAGCCGCGCACGAGCGGGCCGCATCCGGTCGTCATCAATATTCACGGCGGGCCGGAGTCGCAGTACCGGCCCGACTTCGACGCTTTCACCCAGTTTCTGGTGAATGAACTCGGCTACGTCGTCATAGCGCCGAACGTGCGCGGCTCCTCCGGCTATGGCAAAAGTTTTCTCGCGCTCGACAACGGCGTGCTGCGCGAGGACGCAGTCAAAGACATCGGATCGCTCCTGGTGTGGATCGGCTTACAGCGCGACCTCGACCGCAATCGGGTCGTCGTCATGGGCGGATCGTACGGGGGCTACATGGCGCTCGCATCGCTGGCGGCTTACAACGACCGGCTGCGCGGCGGCATCGACGTGGTCGGCATCAGCAATTTCGTGACCTTCCTCAGCAGCACTTCGGCCTACCGCCGCGATCTGCGGCGCGCCGAATACGGCGACGAGCGCGACCCTAGGATGCGCGGCTTCCTGTCGCGGATTTCGCCGCTGACCAATGCGGCGTCCATCCGCCGCCCGCTCTTGGTGGTGCAGGGACTCAATGATCCGCGCGTGCCGCGCACGGAATCCGAGCAGCTGGTTGCGCGTATCCGCGCAGGCGGCGGCGAGGTGTGGTATCTGGCGGCGAAAGACGAAGGCCACGGCTTTCGCAAGAAGACGAACCGCGACTTCTACATGCAGACGGCCGCCCTGTTCCTGCAGGGTCTCGCCAAACCCTGACGGGCGGGTGCGCAGCTTTAAGTCTTCAGTCTTCGCTGATCCGCGTTGCCGGCCGCGGCAGCGTCTGCAATGCCGGCTGCTCCTTGGAGAAGAAGTCCGCGATCGCATCCATCTGCGCGCTCGTCAGATGGGCGGCGAAGGTCGCCATGATGACATTCTTGCGGGCGCCCTTCTGATACTCGTCGAGCGCGCGCGCCAGGTAATCGGCGTGCTGCCCGGCAAGCGTCGGATACAGCGGCGTAATGCCCACTCCATCCGCTCCATGGCAGGAAACGCACAGGCTCGCGACCTCCGGCACCTGCGCGGCAGGCGCGTGGCCGGCAGGCAGCGGTGTGCCGGCGAAATAGGCCGCAATATCGGCCATGTCCTGCTCGGAGAGTTCCTCTGCCTGCGAATGCATGGTGAAGTGCGAGCGCTCGCCGCTCTTGTACTCCTTCAGCGCGGAAACGAGGTATTCGGGGTGCTGGCCCCGCAGCTCCGGAACGCTGTAGTTCGGGTATGCGTTCTTGTAGCCCTCAACGCCGTGGCAGCCGAGACAGGTATAGGAGATTGCCTTTCCATGCACCGGATCGGCTTTCGGACTCGCCTCCTGAGCCGGCAGAGTGGAGCTTGCGAGCGCACCCCAGACGAGCGCGACAGCAACAACGCCCGTGCGCATTCCAGACCCCATGATTCTTCTCCGCATGGCTCGCAAAACGGCTCCGAATCTTAAGGAGTCACGGCCGCAAATGCCACAATAGGATCAGTATGATCGCTCTCATCCAACGGGTCACGCGCGCCGAAGTGCGCGTGGGCGAGCGCGTCCTGGGGGCGATTGAGCTCGGCATCGCCGCTCTCGTGGGCGTGCGGCGCGCCGATGACGCAAGCGACGCGGACCGGCTCATCGAGCGCGTACTCGGCTACCGCATCTTCCCCGACTCCGCAGGCCGCATGAATCTTGACTTGGGCAGCGTCGGCGGCGGCTTGCTCCTCGTGCCGCAATTCACCCTTGCGGCCGATACCGCGCGCGGCATGCGCCCCGGCTTCAGCACGGCGGCAGCCCCGGAGCAGGCGCGCACCCTGTTCGATTATCTCCTCGAGCGCGCCAGGCAGCGGCACCAGCCGGTTGCCAGCGGCGAGTTCGGGGCGCATATGCAGGTGTCGCTGATTAATGACGGTCCGGTGACGTTCTGGCTCGAGACTTAACCAGGCAGAACAGTGACGCGGGCACGCTTTGGACCCGATCTTTCTCGGCTCGGCTGAGGCTTTTGGCCTATCATGACCCGTCCTGATGACCCCATAGAGGGAGCCTAAGCCCATGTTCGAAATGAAGCATTTGATCGTCGTGCTGCTCGTCGTTCTGCTGGTATTCGGAGCGAAGAAGCTGCGCACGATCGGTTCCGACCTGGGTGCCGCCGTGCGCGGTTTCAAGCAATCGGTGAACGAAGGGGAGGCTGAGGCCGCTGCCAAGCAAATCCCGCCTCAAGGCACCGACGCGGAATTCACGGACGCCCGGGCGCGCGACACCGCCGACAAGCGTGATCGCCCCGTCTGAGGCCGGGCGCGGTCGGCCATTCGCACAATCAGCAGACACCCGCCATGTTCGAGGGCCGCTTTCCCGAGCTCCTGATCATTTTTGTGGTCGCCCTCGTCGTGCTGGGCCCGCACAAGCTGCCGCAGGTCGCGGCTTTGATCGGCCGCTGGGTCGGGAATGCGCGCGCCATGGCCCGGCAGTTTCGCGACCAGCTCGAAGAGGAAGCGCAGAACATGCAGCGCCCGGTCGTAGATCCCACGCGCCCGCCGCCGCCGCCCGCGGCGCCGGTCGCGCCGCCAGCGCCTGCCGCGCCGGATTCCGTCACGCCAGACTCCGCATCCCATGAGCGAGGAGCCTGAAAAGCTTTCCGAAGGGACGCTGATCTCGCATCTGCTGGAGCTGCGGGCGCGACTGATACGCGCCCTCGCGGCCGTCGGGCTCTTTTTTATTCCCTGCGCGTACTACTCCAATCAGATTTTCACCTTCATCGCCAAGCCGCTCCTCGACAAGCTGCCCAAGGGCGGCACGCTGATCGCGACCGGCGTGATGACGCCGTTCACGACGCCCTTCAAGCTGTCTTTCTTCGTCGCGCTCTTCATCGCCATGCCGTACGTGCTGTACCAGGTGTGGGCGTTTGTCGGTCCCGGGCTGTACCGGCGCGAAAAGCGCTTCGCAGTGCCGCTCATGGTCTCTTCGATCGTCCTCTTCTACGCCGGCGTGATCTTTGCCTACGTGGTCGTGTTTCCGATGATATTTGCCTTCTTCACGAGTACCACGCCGCAGGGCGTATCGATGATGACGGACATCACGAGCTACATGGACTTCGCGCTTACGATGTTCCTCGCGTTCGGAGTCGCATTCGAAGTGCCCGTCGCCGTGGTGCTCTTGGTGCTGACCGGAATCGTGAAGCTCGAGAAGTTGAAGGCGAACCGCGGCTACGTCCTAATTGCCATTTTCATCATCGCGGCAATTCTCACGCCGCCTGATGCGCTGTCGCAGTGTGTCATGGCAGTGCCGATGTACATGCTTTACGAGGGCGGAGTCCTAATGGCGCAGATCATGCAGCGCATGCAACGCAGCGCCGCCGAGCGCGACGCCGCCAAAGTCTGAAGAGCTGCGGCGCACGTTTTCGGCAGGTTGCAGCGGCGCTTAGGCCTTGCGGGGTGCGCTCAGCGCTGCAGCGAGCCGGCGCGCGCGCCAGGTGGACAAGTGCTGCTCATTTGCCGATCATGCCAAGGTCGTCTTGAGGCGCCGCCACGAATAATATGAGCACCAAACACGTCGACCAAATGCCGCCCGGCATCCCGTTCATCATCGCCAACGAGTTCGCAGAGCGCTTCTGTTTCTACGGCATCAACGCCATTCTCGCCGTGTACATGACCCAGCACCTGCACTTCGGACAGGCGCAGGCGACTGTTTGGCAGTCGCTGTTCAAGTTCGGCGCCTACTTCTTCCCGCTGATCGGCGCCATCATCTCCGATGTGTTCTGGGGCAAATATCGCACCATCATGACGCTGGCGCTCGTCTACTGCGCCGGCTGCACGGTGCTCGCAAGCGGCGGCGGTCCGACGACGCTCGCGGTCGGGCTCGGGCTCATGGCTTTGGGGACCGGCGGCATCAAGCCGTGCGTCTCGACCAACGTCGGCGACCAGTTCACTTCGAAGAACCAGCATCTGATCGAGCGCGCCTTCAGCTACTTCTATCTCTCCATCAACGCAGGCTCAGCGATCTCGATTTATTTCTGCCCGATCTGGCTGAATGCCTATGGGCCGCGCGTGGCCTTCGGCGTGCCGGCCGCGATGATGCTGCTTGCGACCATCGTATTCGGGCTCGGCCGCAGGAAATTCGTGGTCGTGCCGCCGGCGATGACGCGCGGCGCGAACCGCGGCATTGTGTTGTTCCTGCTCGGCCTTCTGCCGGTACTGGGCATCTCCGCCTGGATCTTCAATGTGGTGGGTCCGGACTACCGCACGCTTGCAGCATTGATCACGCTCCTCGCGTTACTCGTGCTGGTGGTGTATTTGAGTCTCAACACCGGCCTCAAAAACGCGCTGCCGAAGGAGCTCCTCGACTGGATGCAGGAGGCATTCACCGGTCCCGCTCTCAAACAGATTACCGGGCTTGCTCTCATCTACTATGTCTTCATCGCGATGTTCTGGTGTCTGTGGGACCAGTCCAACGGGCAGACCTGGACGCTGCAGGCGACCTCGGACCTGATGGACAAGCACCTCTTCGGGTTTCTCGGCGGCATTCCCGCCTTTAGCGCGCTCGCCAGCTATCAGATGCTGCCCTCGCAGATCCAGGTGGTGAATGGCCTCTTCATACTCGCCATGGTGCCGATCTTCACCTTCGTGATTTATCCGCTAATGGGTAAGTTCTTCACCGTGACGCCGCTGCGCAAGATCGGTATTGGTCTCTTCGTGATCTCGGCCTCCTACCTGATAGTCGCATCGATCGAGAACCACATCATGCACGGCGAGAGCGTGAGCCTGTGGTGGCAGATCCTAGCCTACGTCGTGCTTACAGCTGCGGAAGTGCTCATTTCCATTACCGCGCTGGAATTTTCCTATAAGCAGGCGCCGCTCAAGGTGAAGAGCTTCATCATGGCGGCGACCTATCTTCTTGCGGTCAGCATCGGCAACGCCTTTACCGCGCAGGTGAACGGCGCCATGGTCAAACCACTGCCGACGATTGCCATGACGACGGGCGCGCAGACCTGGGCGCAGCTGCAGAGCGTCGCCGACCTGCAGCGCGGGCAAAAGGTTGATTTCGGCGGCGACACCGGGGTCAAATTCATCGGCGACAACGGAACGCCCGCACCGCTCGAGGGGACCTTTCTGATCAGCGACATCGATGCAGCGCACAGCCGCGTGCTGCTGATGGACGTCATTCACCGCCGGCCCGTGGTGAGTTCGGGAGAGTTCAAGCCTGCGCAGGCGGAGGTGACGACCTACAAGCTCGTGGGCCCCATGTACTTCCTGTTCTTCGCAGGCCTGGGAGGAGCGGTCGCGGTGCTGTTCATCTTCGTCGCCGGCTTCTATCGCGAACGCACCTACGTGCGCGACGCCGCGGCGGAACCCGCCTAGATGCGCTCGCGCCTCATCCTGTGCAGCGCCCTTGCGGCAGCTCTCATCGGCTGCGGCAAACGGGAAAGCGCACCGCCGCCGCCCGCACCGCCCGCCGAATCCGCCAGCGCCTTCGTCGCGCGCGCCAATCACGATCTCGGCGATCTCAGCCGTGAGGTAGCTGCGGCGGCCTTCACTCAGGCCACGTTCATTACGCCTGACACGCAGTTCATGAACGCAAAGGCGAACGACCATTATCTGGCGGTTCTCGGGCAGACTGCCGCGGCTTCCGGACGCTTCGCCGGACAGTCGCTCGCGCCCGCGGACGCACGCGCGCTTGCGCTTCTGAAGTTCAATGTCGATGCGCCCGCGCCGCGCGATCCGCTGAAGCGCGCCGAGCTGACGCAGCTGAGCTCGCAGCTCGAGGCGATGTACGGCGAGGGCAAATACTGCCCGCCGGGATCTGCGCAGACTGCCGCATCCTGCAAGAATATCGAGCAGCTCGCGGAAATCCTCGCCAAGAGCCGCAATTACGACGAGCTCGTTGCCGCCTGGAAAGGCTGGCACGACATCGGCGCACCCATGCGCGAACCCTATCGGCGCTTCGTCGCGCTCGCCAATGAAGGCGCGCGGGAATTTGGTTTCAAGGATCTCGGCGTCATGTGGCGCGCGCATTACGATATGTCGCCGGAGGAGTTCGACGCCGAATCCGAGCGCCTCTGGCAGCAGGTGAAGCCGCTGTACGCCGCATTGCAGTGTCATGCGCGCGCCAAGCTTGCGGAGAAATACGGCGCGAGCCGCGTGCCCCCCGGCAAGCCCATTCCGGCGCAGCTCCTGGGCAACATGTGGGCGCAGCAGTGGAGCAAGATCTACGAAGACATCCTGAAGCCCTATCCGGCGGTGAAGATCGAGACTGCCGACCGGCAGCTGACGCTGCAGAAGTGGGACGCAGTGCGCATGACGCACTCGGCGGAAAGCTTCTACACCTCATTGGGCTTTCCCGTGCTGCCGCAGACATTCTGGGAACGCTCCATGTTCGTGCGGCCGCGCGACCGCGAGGTCGTCTGCCATCCGAGCGCCTGGGACATGGGCGACGGCAAGGACGTGCGGCTGAAAGTGTGTCTGACGCCGACGGAAGAGGATCTCTACACCGTCTATCACGAGCTCGGCCACGTCTATTACTTCATCTCCTATGCGCACCAGCCATTTCTGTTTCGCGACGGCGCCAATGACGGCTTCCACGAGGCCATCGGCGATACCATCAATCTTTCCGTGACGCCCGCGTATCTCGCCAAGATCGGTCTTGCGCCGGCGGTGCCGCCAAGCCGCGAAGCGGTCATCAATCAACAGATGAAGATGGCGCTCGACAAGATCGCCTTCCTGCCCTTCGGCCGTCTCATCGACCTGTGGCGCTGGCGAGTCTTCTCAGGCGAGATCACGCCCGCGAATTACAACGCCGCCTGGTGGGAGCTGCGGCGCCATTATCAGGGCATCGCGCCGCCCATCCCGCGCACGGAGGCCGACTTCGATCCCGGCGCCAAGTACCACATCCCGGCCAACACGCCGTATACGCGCTACTTCCTGTCTTTCATTCTGCAGTTCCAGTTCCACAAGGCGCTGTGCGCGGCCGCCGGCCAGACCGGTCCCTTGAACGCATGCTCGATCTTCGGCAGTACCGCCGCCGGTGAGCGCTACGCGCAGATGCTGGCGCTCGGCGCGAGCGAACCATGGCAGGATGCGATGCAGAAGCTCACGGGCACGCGCCGCATCGATGCCGGCGCCATCATCGAATACTTCCAGCCGCTCATGGGCTGGCTCAGCGAACAGAACAAGAACCGCCAATGCGGTTGGGAATAGCACTGGCATCGCAGGATGATTTCGCATGCGCCTGCTTCTCATCGAGGATGATCCGGAGGCCGCACGCTTCGTGCTGAAGGGGCTGCGAGAAGGCGGCTACTCGGTTGAGCATGCCGCAGACGGCCGCGACGGCCTGGTGCGCGCGACCGAGGGCAAGTACGACGCCATCATCACCGATCGAATGCTGCCGCACATGGACGGGCTTGCGATCGTGCAGCTGCTGCGCCAGCAGGGCTGCGACACGCCGGTGCTGGTGCTGTCCGCGCTCGGCAATGTGGACGATCGCGTGCGCGGCCTGCGCGCGGGCGGTGACGACTACCTCACGAAGCCCTTCGCGTTCGTCGAGCTGCTCGCGCGTGTCGAGGCGCTGTTGCGCCGCAAGGCCGCCCCGCAGGCGGCGACGACGCTGAAAGTCGGGGATCTGGAGCTGGATCTGTTGGGACGGCGCGCGCGCCGCGCGGGCCGCGAGATCGATCTGACCGCGAAGGAATTCACGCTCCTCGAATTTCTCGTGCGGCGCACGGGCCAGGTGGTCACGCGCACCATGCTGCTCGAGGGCGTGTGGGATCTGCAGTTCGACCCGCAGACGAATCTCATTGATGTGCACATCAGCCGCTTGCGACACGCCGTCGACCGCGGCTTCGACCGGGTGTTGATTCATACCGTGCGCGGCGCGGGATATGTGGTGCGCGACAATGGCGCTTAGCGAGCGGCCGCCGTTTTCGAACTCCTTCCGAACGAGTGCTTTCCGGCTCGCCATTGCGTACTGCCTGCTCTTCACGGTGAGCGTGAGCGCGCTCCTGGGCGCGATTTATTTGATCACCGGCAGCGTGCTCGCGAACGAGGTGGACAACGTCATTCTGATCGAGCTCGACGCGCTCGCCGACGAATACGATCGCGAGGGACAGGAGGGCGTGATTGCGGAGCTGGCGCGACTGCGCGAAAGCTGGGGACGCGCGGGGGCGATCTATCTACTCGTTGATCCGGCTCTTGCGAAGCGCGCCGGCAATCTCACCTCGTGGCCGTTCAACGGCGTGCCGAAGGAGCGTTGGCTCGAATTTGACATAGAAGCGCTGCGCGACGGCGCACTGGTGCACGATCCGGTGCGCGCGCGGGTGGTCGAATTCCCTGACGGCTACCGTCTGCTCGTCGGCACCGAGGTCTCCGAGCGGCGCCAATTCCAGCAGCGCTTCCGGGCCGCAACACTGTGGGCCATCGGCCTGACCGCGCTCTTGGGAGCGCTCATGGGTCTGTGGCTGAGCCGCCGCCTGATGGCGCGGGTGCGCGCGATCTCCACTGCCTGCCAGCAGATCGTCGCCGGCGATTTCGCGCGCCGCCTGCCGGTCGGAGGATCGCGCGACGAGTTTGATGCCCTCGCCGTTGCCGTCAACCATGTACTCACGCGTCTGGATGAGCAGACCCTCACGGTGCGCGCGACCTTCGACAGTGCCGCCCATGATCTGCGCGGCCCGCTGTTCCGCTTGCGCGGCCGTCTCGAGGAGCTGCAGGGATCCGCAGCGCTCGATGCGGAGGCGCGCAGCAGCATCGATGGGGCCTTGAAGGACATCGATTCCGTGCAGCGCACCTTGGCGATCCTCTTGCAGATCGCGCAAGCCGAGTCCGGCACCGCGCTTGCGGAGAGCGCGCGCCTCGACCTAGGAGAGCTCGTGCGGCAGATCACCGAGCTCTACGAACCGGCCGCGCGCGCGCAGGGCCTGCACCTTCAGTGCGATGTCGAACTCGCCTGGGTGAACGGCCATCGGCAGCTGCTCACTCAGCTGCTTGCCAATCTCATCGAGAACGCCGTGAACTACGCAGGCTCGGGCGCGCTCATTCACGTCACCGTGCGCGCGCGCGCGGAGGGCGCACGCCTGCAGGTCGCCGACAACGGCCCGGGCATTCCGGTCAAGGATCGCGAGCGCGCGCTGCGCCCCTTTGTGCGCCTGTCACGCGCGCGGTCGACGGGGAGCGGCTTGGGGCTGAGCCTCGTCGCGGCGATTGCGCGGCTGCATCAGGCGCGCCTCTCGCTCGAGGACAACGCGCCCGGGCTCTGTGTCGTGGTGCAATTCCAGGTGGCGCGGCCGGAGAATGCGCCGGATGAACATGCGGTGCCGGCCGCGCCGGCAGCGCGAGTCGATGCAGCCGCTTAGCGCGTCGCTGCCAAGAGGCTTTTCCCAAGCGCGTTGCCGGCGATTCCCCGCCGCGGCAGGCATCTCATACGCTAAAGTGGCGAGTGGCGGCGGCATTCGCTGAGGGGGCTCATGAGGAAACAGGCAGGCACCGCGCCGCAATTGTCGGCGCGCGCGATCATTCTTGCGATCGTGCTGGCGGTAATTCTCGCGGCCGCGAACGTCTATCTCGGCCTCTTTGCGGGTGTCACGATTGCATCGGCGATTCCTGCGGCAGTGGTGTCGATGGCGGTGCTGCGTGTGCTCGGCGGCGGCGGCATTCTTGAGAACAACATCGTCTCGACCGGCGCCTCCGCGGGCTGTTCCATCGCCTCGGGAGTGATTTTCACGCTGCCCGCGCTCATTTTCCTCGGCGCTTGGCAGGAATTTCATTACTGGTGGGTGTTCGCGATTTCAGGCCTCGGCGGCCTTCTCGGGCTTCTCTTCTCGGTGCCGCTGCGCCGCTCGCTCGTGGTCGAGCAGCAGATGAGCTTTCCCGAGGGCCAGGCGGCTGCGGAGGTCCTGAAAGCCGGAGCGAATCCCGCCGCGGGCGCCAAGATCCTCGCGGTATCTGCGCTCGCCGGCGGCGCCATGAAATTCGCCGCAGCGAGCGGACTGCGCCTCATTCCCGACACGGCGCAGTACGCAACCTATGTGGGCAGAGGGATTGCCTACTTCGGCACCAACCTGTCTCCGGCGCTCCTCGGCGTCGGCTACATCGTCGGGTTCAACATTGGCGCAGTCATGCTCATGGGAGGCGTGATCGCCTGGAACATCGCCATACCGATCTATTCCGCCTACTTCCTCAATACCGACCCAGTGCTTGCCGCCGCGGTTGCGCATATGTCGGCGACCGATGCGGCGGATGCGATTCGCGGCGTGCAGATCCGCTATCTGGGCGTCGGCGCCATGCTGGTAGGCGGCGTGTGGGCGCTCATCTCCATCAGGAAGTCGATTCTGTCAGGGATCAGGAGCGGCCTTGCCGCGACGCGCGCGAACGTTGCGGCGGCTTTGCTGCCGACGGATCGCGACCTGCCGATGAAGTACGTGCTGATCGGCATCGTCGCCTTCACGTTGCCGCTGGCGGCACTGTATCAGGCCATCGTGGGGGATTTGGGTGTGGCGGTGACGATGACGGTCATCATGATCGTCGCCGGATTCGTGTTTTGCTCGGTGTCGGCCTACATGGCAGGTCTCGTCGGCTCATCGAACAGCCCCGTGTCCGGCATTACGATCTGCACGATCCTCTTCGCCTCATTGATACTCGCACTCCTGATGGGACGGCATGCGGCTGCGGGACCTGTGGCCACGATCATGATCGGGGCCGTGGTGTGCTGTGCCGCCTCCATCGCCGGCGACAATCTTCAGGATCTGAAATGCGGCTACCTGATCGGCGCATCGCCGTGGCGCCAGCAGCTGATGCTCGGCATCGGAGCGCTCGCGAGCGCGCTCGTGATGGCGCCGGTACTGAACCTGCTGCTGCAGGCCTACGGCATGGGCCCGGCGACGAGCGCACACCCGCAATCGCTGCAGGCGGCACAGGCTACGCTCATGGAGGCGGTGTCGCGCGGCATGTTCGGCGGCACATTGCCCTGGACCATGGTGATATTGGGAGTCGGCATCGGCATTGCGATCATCGTCTGCGACGAGATACTCAAATGGCGCAAGGCCGCGTTCCGCACTCCGGTGCTGGCAGCTGCGGTGGGCATCTACCTGCCGCTTGAGCTGTCGGTGCCAATATTCCTGGGCGGCGTGCTTGCCGCGATCGTGGCGCGCAAGCAAGGCGATCCTGAAAATCACCAGGGCATGCTCTTTGCCGCGGGCCTCATCACGGGAGAGTCTCTCGTGGGCGTGCTGATCGCCATTCCGATCGTGGTCACGCATCATGACGATGTGTTTGCACTGCCGGCGGCGCTGCAGTTCGGCGGCGCGGTGGGGCTCGCGATTCTCGCCGCTCTTGCCTATCTTCTGTATCGCGCAGCCATGGCAAAGTCCGGCAAGTCCGCGCACGGTTAACCGTGCGCTCAAGCGGCGTGCCTGACCGGCAACCCTAAGGCTTGCGGTGCGAGTAGAACTCCACCCGGGCGCGCGAACCTACGAAAAACGAGCCGATCCACCCGGTGATGCTGACGATGAGCGCTCCCAGAAGCGCAGCTCCAAACCCCGCTATGTGCAGTCCCGGCAGCAGAGCCGCGACGAGAGCCAGCATGGCGGCATTGATGACGAGCAGAAAGAATCCGAGGGTCACGATCGTGATGGGAAACGTCAGCACGATGGCGATCGGCCGCACGATGGCGTTCACGATCCCAAGCAGCAGGCCCGCCAGTATGAGCGTTCCCGCGTCAGCGACGGTGATGCCAGAAACCCAGCGCGTCGCAAGCCACAGACCGAGGGCGGCAAGCAGCGCGCGAATCAGAAATCCCATCAGGATGCCTTGCGTTCCAGTTGTTCGACGAAAACCTTGAGGCGCGCAAGCGCGCGCTCCCAGCCGGTGCGCATACGCCGATATTGCACGTCTCCGACCTCGGATGCGACGAAGCCGGAGCCGATGAGCCGCACGATCGTGCCGCGCGGCTCGGATGCGAGCATGAAGTCGTCGGTGACCGCTTCGTCCTCGGGCAGCGCGGCACAGGGCAGATAAATGAGCCGCAGCCGCCGCGCCGGCTCGAAGACGTCGATATGCGCCTCAAGCTGCGTCACCCGATCGACGGTGGCGCGAAACAGTCCCCCCGTCTTCGGACGGATCCACGCGTCCGGCGAGCACCAGAGCGCCAGGCTCTGCGAGTCCGTGAGCGCGCGCCAAACGGACTGCGCGTTGGCGGCAATGTCAGTACGATGCGCGTAGCCGCGCAGTCTTTGGGCCATGCGCGCCATTGTGCCATGTGGAGCCGCAACGCCATAAACGCGACGGGAGGGGCAGCATGATCTTCGTACATATCGTCATCGGGGTGGCCCTGCTCGAATTCTTGTACTTTGGCTTTGCCGTTGGCAGGGCACGGGAGAAATACGGGGTCAAGGCACCGGCAACGACCGGAAATGAGATGTTTGAACGCTATTACCGCGTCCAGGTGAACACTCTGGAGCAACTCATCGTGTTCATCCCGAGCATCGTCTTGTTCGCGTGGTACATCGAGCCGCGCGTTGCCGCAATCGCCGGGCTCTTCTTCGTGATCGGGCGGGCCTGGTACTTTAGCCAGTACGTGCGCGATCCGAGCAAGCGGACCGCGCCATTCGCGCTTTCGCTTCTGCCGGTCCTGTTCCTCCTCTTGGGCGCCATCGGCGGCGCTGTGCTGTGCCTCTTCAGATAGCGACGCGCCGGCGCAGCAGCACGCCGGCGACGGGCAGCAGGGATAGGAAAATGATGCCGATCGTCACCAGGCCGAAGTTGTCCTTGACGATGGGAATGTTGCCGAACAGGTAGCCGCCCCAGATGAAGAGCAGCACCCAGCACACGGCGCCCGCGAGGTTGTAGGCGAGGAAGCGCGCGGCCGGCATCCGTCCCACGCCTGCTACGAAGGGCGCGAAGGTGCGGATGATGGGCATGAAGCGCGACAAGAAGACCGCCATGGCGCCATAGCGCGCGAAGAACTGCTCGGTACGGCGCAGATAATCCTGCTTCAGCAGGCGATAGCGTCCGCTGAACGCCGCAGGTCCGATGGCACGCCCGATGCTGTAGTTGACCGTGTTACCTAATACCGCCGCTGTCGCGAGCAGGAGCGAAGCAAACGGCGCGGTGAGCGTGCCGTGGGTGTCGAGCGCCGCGAGCGCGCCGACTGCGAACAACAGCGAGTCTCCCGGCAGGAACGGTGTCACGACGAGCCCGGTTTCGGCAAAGATGACCAGGAACAGGATCGCGTAGATCCAAGTGCCATACAGCGCCAGCATCTCGACCAGATGCCGGTCGATATGCAGCACGAAATTGACTGCCCATTGCAGAGTTTCCAAGGCGCGGCTTCTTACTGCACCGCGGCGAGCGCGACGCGCTTGTGACTCAGGCGCGCGTGGGCCTTCAACTCCTCGAGCGCCACACGCACCTCCGGATCGCGGGCGCTGAGAGACAGCGACGCGCCCGCATCCAGATCAGCAAGCGGCCCCTCCGGCCCATCGATGACGATATCCGGCAAGATGCCCTTTTCGTGAATGGATGCACCGGAGGGCGTGAAGTAGCGCGAGGTTGTGAGTTTGAGCGCGCCGCCATGCGACAGCGGCATTACGGTCTGCACCGACCCTTTGCCATAGGTCTTGTGGCCGACGAGCTCGGCTCTGTCGTGGTCCTTGAGCGCGCCTGCCAGGATCTCCGCCGCCGAGGCCGAGCCGCTATTGACGAGCACGACGATGGGCGCACCGTCGATGAGATCGCCGGGAGTTGCGTCCATGCGAAACTGCGAGTCGGGAGTGCGTCCGTCCGCGGACACGATGACCCCGTGATCCAGGAACGCGTCAGCCACCGCGACGGAGGCCTCCAGCACGCCCCCGGGATTGTTGCGCAGGTCGAGCACGAGGCCTTTCAGCCCATGCGGGTTGTCGCGCTTCAGGCGCGCGAGCGCGTGCGCGACGTCATCGGCGGTGGTCTCGCTGAATCCGGTGATGCGCACGTAGCCATAGCCGGGCTCGAGATCCTGCTGCGCGACGCTGCGCACCTCGACCTTGGCACGGCGCAGCGAGAAGTTGAGAAGCTCGGTATGCCCCAGGCGGTGCACGCTCAGGCGCACGCTGCTGCCCGCGGGGCCGCGCATGCGAGTGATGGCGCCGGCAAGATCTGCGCCCACATCCGCGCCGTCAATCTTCACAATGAAATCGCCGGTCTGCATCCCGGCGAGAGCGGCAGGCGAGCCCTCGATGGGGCGCAGGACCTTGACGCCGCCGTCCTCGGCCACGACTTCGATCCCCACACCTGGATAGGACCCCATCGTCGACAGGCGGATCTCCTCGAATTCCTCGCTGTCGAGAAAGGCTGAGTGCGGATCGAGCGCGGCCACCATGCCGCGAACGGCTTTTTCCATAAGCTCGTGATCGTCCACTTCATCGACGTATTCGCGCTTGATGCGCTCGTAGACTTCGGCGAAGAGGCGCGCCTCCTCCCACGGGAGCGTCGCGGGAGCGGGCGCCCGCGCCTCATCGCTGCCCCGGCCCGCCATGGCATTGCCAGCGAGCGCCGCAGCAAATCCGAGGATGATCCCCGCGCCCAGCGTGGCCAGGGTTCGCGACCGCATCGACATGCTCAAAAAGCTCCCGCGTGCTGTTTCCGGGGGGGAACCGATACTACAGCCGCGCGGCGCGGGTCAACCCAATTTCTGTCAAGCCGCGCGGGCTACATGTTGGCCGCTAGCGCCTCGGGCAGTCTCTCCTCGGTGGTGCAATCCACCGTCGCCGCCGACGCCAAGAGCGGCAGCTCAATGGACAGCAGGTCGATAAATGGCGCGGGCTGCCCGATCGCGAAGCCCTGGCCATAGTCGACGCCGAGGGATGCGACCCGTGCACGGATCTCCTCGGTTTCCACGTACTCGGCCACCGTACCGATTCCCATGCTGCGCGAGAGTTGCGCGATGGCGCGCACCATGGACTCGGCGCGTGCATCCTTCAGGATGTCACGCACGAAGCTGCCGTCGATCTTGAGCATCGTCACTGGCAGCTGTCGCAGATAGGAGAGCGAGGACAAGCCGGTGCCGAAGTCATCGAGCGCGACACCGCAGCCGAGCCTGCGCAGACGGCGCATCAGCACCTCGGCGCGCGAGATGCTGGCAACCGTCGCATTCTCGGTGAGCTCGAAGCAGAAGATGGCAGGATTCAAGCCGCTCGATTCGATCTGCGCGAGAAGAAAGTCGCCAAAGCCGTCGTCGTTCAATGACTGGCCGGAGAAGTTGATCGCGAACACGCACGGCCGCGCCGCGAGGAGCGCAGCGTGCGGCTTCAGGAGCGAGATGGCCTTCTGCACCACCCAGCGATCGATCGTCGGCATCAGCTGATAGCGATTGGCGGCGGAGAGAAAGCGATCCGGCCCGACCGTCTTGCCGTCCTCATCGATCATGCGCAGCAACAGTTCGTAGTGCGGCCGCGTATGCTCGGAGCTGCTGAAGGGCAGTATGAGCTGCGCATCGAAGCGCAGCCGGTCCGCCTCGATCGCCTCACGCACGCGCGAGGCTATGTTGATGTCGGTGAAGCGCCGCACGATGCTCGCGTCGTTGGGCTCGTACACGGCCACGCGGTTGCGGCCCCGATCCTTGGCCGCTTTGCAGGCCGTCTCGGCTGCGGCCAATGAATGCATGAGTTCGCGCGCCTCGCGCTCGAACGGCGCGACGCCAATGCTGATCGATACGTGCAGGCGCGAGTCACCGCGCAGCGTGCCCAGCTGCTCGGCGCCGTCGCGCAGCGACTCGGCGAACTGCGCGGCGTCTTCCAGGCCCGTCGGCAGGAGCACGGCAAAACGGTCGCCGGAGATGCGCGCCGCGAAGGCGCTGCGCGGCAGGCGCCGGCGCAGGAGCTCGCCTATCTGGGTGATGATGCCGTCGCCGACGTGCATGCCGAAATTGTCATTGATGACGTGCAGCTGGTCCGAATCGATGTAGAGAGCGCTCCAGGCGGTGGCGCGATTGGGTTCGGTCACGACGGCGCGCACGCGGTGCTCGAACGCCTGGCGCGTATACAGACCGCTCATCGCATCGAAGCTGCTTTCGATTACGCTTGCCGCCTTGCGTGCCAGCACGTCCCCCAGGCGCGCATCGCGGTCCACAAATTCCTCGGCCGACTCATCGCGGAACAGCGCGAGCACGCCGGTCGCACGGCCGCTCGTGTGCTTCAGCGGGCAGGAAAGAATCCGATAGGGGACCGCGCCGGCTGCGTTGTTGGCGGCCAGTTGATTGATGATCACGGGCTCGCGGCGTATCTGCGCCATGGACAGGAGTTGTCGGTGCGTGCGCGTGACCATCTGACTGTCTGGCGGCTTGCCGCTGGTCGAGCGGATGAGCACGATGCCCTTGTCCGGAACGAAGAGTGCGCTCATGGCGCAGCGCAGATAATCGTTCGCCTGCTGCAGAATTCCTTTCAACTCATCGGAGTCGTCGCCGACGGACTCGCCCTTCGCCCCCGGCTCGGCAAGCAGGAGCTCAAGGTCCTTGTCGAGCGAGCTTACGCGGTGGCCGAGATCAAAGATGGCGGCGCGCGCCAAGAGGTCGCGGC
>Ga0302314_10003160_pt1 | contig 30452 bp, 26 predicted proteins | sample III_Palsa_N2_3_FD_200533 | JGI IMG/M metagenome (GOLD analysis project Ga0302314, IMG submission 200533) | Peat permafrost microbial communities from Stordalen Mire near Abisko, Sweden - III_Palsa_N2_3 | ecosystem: Environmental > Terrestrial > Soil > Palsa > Peat permafrost | place: Sweden... | reverse complement strand
CGGTTCGAGCGGCGTCGTCGGCGGAACGAGCGCGGTCGCCCCACTCTGGGCGGCGCTCGTTGCACTGCTCAACCAGAAATCGTCGAAGCCGCTCGGCTTTATCAACGCGACGCTCTACGCGAACCCGAGCGCCCTCAACGACATCACGTCGGGCAACAACGGCGCGTATTCGGCCGGCCCCGGATGGGACGCATGCACGGGACTCGGAAGCCCAAACGGCACGCGCCTCGCCGCAGTGTTCGACGTGACGCCGGCGCCCGCACCGGCCTCGCCGCCTGCGTCTTCGTGAACGGCGCTCCGCCCGCGTTCGACGAGCGATTTCGCGAGACGTTCCTCGAGCTCGTGCGCTGGCGGCGCGACGTACGCCACTTCCGTGTGGATCCGGTGGCTCGCGAAACCATCCAAGAACTCATCGACGGCGCTGCGCTCGCGCCGTCGGTCGGGTACAGTCAGCCGTGGCGTTTTGTTAGTGTCGACGATCTGGGGCGCCGCGCGTCGATCATCGCGAACTTCGAGCGCGCCAACGCCGATGCACTCAGCGACTACGAGGACGATCGCCGCGCGAAGTACGCGCAGCTCAAACTCGCCGGCCTGCACGAAGCGCCGGTGCATCTCGCCGTCTTCGCGGACTCCGAATCGGCCGCCGGACACGGCCTCGGCCGCAAGACGGTTCCGCACACGCTCGAATACTCCGTCGTCGGCGCGATCGCTACGTTCTGGCTCCTCGCGCGCGCTCGCGGCATCGGGGTCGGCTGGGTCTCGATCCTCGACAATGCTGAAGCCGCCCGCACGCTCGACGTTCCAGCCGCATGGCTCCTGGTTGCGTACCTCTGCGCCGGCTACCCCGCAGGCGAACACTTCACCCCCGAACTCGCCCGCCGCGACTGGCAAGCCCCGATCGAAGAAGCCCGCACGCTCTATCGGCGCTAACTTCGGATCTTTTTGAAGCTTCACGCCGGCGCACTCGTTGCGATCCTGCTCTGCGCGGTCGCTATTCCGGCTGCGGGCACCAATTGGCCGGTGTTCGGCTACGATCCCGCGCGCAGCGGCGTAGACGCTTCAGAGCGCGTCCTGAACGCGAGGAACGTGGGGCGCCTGGCGTCACGGTGGCAAATTCCCTTGGGAGCAGTCGCCGACTCAACGCCGATACTCCTCGAACGTATCACGGTCCGTCGGGTCTCGCGAACGATGTTGTTCCAAACCGCGACAAACGGTGTGACCTTCGGCATCGACGCCGCATCCGGGCGGATTGTGTGGCGTTTCGAAACGCACCTGACCCCGCCCGGCGGCGGAGTTTCCCTTTCGGGTTTCTTGCGCAAGATGGTGTTCGGAGGGATCGTCACGTCCTCAACGCCCGCCGCGGACCCCACCGGGCTTTCGATCTACGCTCCCGGGCTCGATGGCTTCGTCCATAAACTCGATGCGGCGAGCGGGGCGGAACTACACGCCCCAGGGTTTCCCGTGCGGATCACGCTCATGCCGCAAACCGAGAAGGACGCATCCGCGCTCAACGTCGCAAACGGCTATCTGTACGCTACGACGTCGGGATATAACGGCGACGCCCCGCCGTACGACGGCCACGTCGTGAGCGTGCGCTTGCGGGACGGTACGACGCACGTTTTCGATTCGCTGTGCAGCCGCAATCGCAGCTTGCCGGCGCCGACCTCGTGCCCGCACGGCCATTCCGGAATTTGGTCGAGGGGCGGGGCCGTGATCGATCCCGACGCGGCGATGCACGGCCAAGTTTATGTCGCGACCGGGGACGGCAACTTCGACGCGAACGCGCGTGGGAACGATTACGGCGACTCCGTGCTCGGCCTGGGCGCTGACCTATTGACGCTAGTCGGAAACTACACGCCGGTCAATTATCAAACCCTCGAGGCCGGCGACACCGATCTCGGGAGTACGTCGCCGGCCCTTCTGCCGCGCCAACCGGCGAGCCGGACACCGTTGATGCTCGTTCAGGGCGGAAAAGATCAGGTACTGAAGCTCCTAAACCGCTCACCGCTTCCCGGTGTAGGGGGTGAACTGCAGACGCTCGAGCTTGCGGGCCCGTTGTTTTCGACGCCGGCGGTGTGGACCGATCCATCGAAGCGCGTGTGGGTTTTCCTGGGATTCTCGCAAGAGATCGACGCCTATCGTCTCACGACCGACGCACGCGGCTCGAGCCGCCTCGATCCGATGTGGCGCGCCCGCGTCGGACAAACGGTGGGGGAAGGCACCTCACCTGTCGTCAGCAACGGCATTCTTTTCGACGCGTTAGACGGAGCTATCCATGCGCTCGACGCGCGCAATGGGCACGAGCTGTGGAGCAGCGCCCTCAAAACTGCAGGACGCACGATCGGTGCGGTGCACTGGCAGAGCCCCATCGTCGTAAACGGTTGGGTCTATTGCTCCGATCAGGACGGTAACCTGACCGCCTATGCGCTGCCCTGACTCATGTCATACTGAGCGAAGCGCCGAAGGGGCGTAGTCGAAGGAGGAACGGCGCAGCCGAGGTCACGGCGGTCCTTCGACTTCGGCGCTTCGCGCCTACGCTCAGGATGACAATATTACCGAGATCTACTTGCGGAGCCGAAGCTTCGGCGGCGCGGGCGTTGCGCGGGCGGCGCGTGTGCGGGCTGCGCGGAGGGCGGCGGTAGCGGAGGATTTTTCGAGCGGTCGAGGCGGCGGCCGAGGGCGCGTTCGATTTGGGCGAAGTATTTTTCTTCGTCGGGGGCGACGAAGGTGATCGCGTCGCCGGTGGCTTTCATGCGGGCCGTCCGGCCGACGCGGTGCACGTAGTCTTCGGCGACCATCGGGACGTCGTAGTTGACGACGTGACCGAGCGCGGCGATGTCGATGCCGCGCGCGGCGATGTCGGTTGCCACGAGGACGCGGGATTTTCCGAGCTTGAAATCTTCAAGCGCGCGCGTGCGTTGCGCTTGCGAACGGTCGCCGTGGATGCGATCGACCTTCACGTTGTGTTTTTCGAGCCGCGCCGCGAGACGGTTCGCACGCGCCTTCGTGCGGGTGAACGCGATCGCGCTATAGATGGTGTTGTCTTTGAGGAGTTCGATGAGCAGGTCGGCTTTGCGCAACTGATCGATCGAGTAGATCGTCTGCGACACGCCGCTCGCAGGCGCTCCCGGCGTTGCCAAATTGACTCGTACCGCGTCGCGCAAAATCTCTTTCGAGAGGGCGGCGATCGGGGCGGGGATCGTGGCGGAGAAGAAGAGCGTTTGGCGCTGCGCCGGGAGGTTGCGCAAGATGCGCCTGACGTCGGGCAAGAAACCCATGTCGAGCATCCGGTCGGCCTCGTCGAGGACGAGCGTCGTGACGCCGTCGAGATTCGCCGTTCCTTGCGTGAGATGGTCGAGCAAACGGCCCGGCGTTGCGACGATGATGTCGGTTCCGCGGCGGAAGGCCGAGGCTTGCTGGCTGAAGCCGACTCCGCCGTAAACGGCGGCGACGCGCACTTTCGTGTAGCGCGCGAGGGCCTGGAGATGTTCGGCGATTTGCGCCGCGAGTTCGCGCGTGGGCGCGAGGATGAGGACGTGCGTCCGCCCTCGGGGCAGGTCGGCGAGCTTTTGGAGTAGCGGGAGCCCGAAAGCGGCGGATTTGCCGCTGCCGGTTGCGGCGCTCGCGAGGACGTCTTTGCCGGCTAAAGCCGGCGGGATCGCCGCGAGCTGCACCGGCGTGGGTTCGGTAAAGCCGAGGTCGCGCACCGCGCGCAGGAGCTCCGGCCGCAGGCCGAGCGAATCAAATGTTGGAGAGATGGTAGCGTTCTTTCAAGAGTGCGCAATTCGATCGCACTCGAAAGACTCGCGCCGGGTAGGGATGCCACCATGGTCGCATAAGCGGGCGTCCGCGTCAAATGCCTTTGTCGGCGAGCGCCGTTCCGCGGTCGATGAGGGCCGTAACCCAGGGTTCCATGGCGCGGAATCGCTGGTCTTGGGTCTGGCCGCGCACGAAGCGCGCGTAGATTTGCTGCGCGATTACGGAATAGCGGAAAAGATTGAAGGCGTGGTACCAGGCGGCGCGCGAGCAGTCGCGGCCGGTCGTGCGTGCGTAGCGCTCGATGATTTCGGCGCGCGTGAGGAAGCCGGGAATGCCGGTCGGCATTTCGCTCTGGCTGATCGGCGGCGGGTCGCCCGGCTCGCGCCAGAGCGTGATCACGTTGCCGAGATCGGTGAGCGGGTCTCCGAGCGTGCACATGTCCCAATCCAGGAACGCGACGAAGCGCGTCGGATCGTCGGCCGCGACGATCGTGTTGTCGAGTTTGACGTCGTTGTGCACGATAGCGGGTGAGCCGGATACCGGGATGTCACGCTGCAGGCGTTCGACGAGCGAACTCGCGTCGGCTTGGTCCGGCGTGTTCGCGGCGTGCCAGCGCTCGACCCAACCGCTGAGCTGTCGCTCGAGATAGCCCGCGGGGTGTCCGAGATCGGCGAGTCCGGCCGCCGCATAATCGACGCTGTGCAGCGCGGCGACCGCATCGATGAAGTTCTCGCTGAGTTTGCGGCACGCGGCCGGATCGAGGGCGAGCCGCTCCGGCAACTTCAAACGAATGACGATGCCGTTGCGGCGTTCCATTACGACGAAGTCGGCGCCGATGACGGCGGGATCGGTGCAGAGGACGAACGCGCGCGGAGCTAGCTCGAACGATGCATACAATCGCGAGAGCACCCGATACTCGCGCTTCATGTCGTGGCCGCCCTTCGGTAATGGTCCCAGCGGCGGCCGGCGCAGGACGTATTCGGTATCGCCAAACCGCACGAGGTAGGTCAGGTTTGCGTGTCCGCCGCCGAACTGACGGAGCTCGAACGGGCCCCCCGCGCGTGGCAGATGCGCGCGCAGATACGGCTCCAGGCGCGTCGTCTCGAGTTCTTCGCCGGGCCGGACCTCGATCGTATCGTTCACCTTGCGACCCTTGCCGCCCGAAGGCGAAAATTCTTGCCCCAACGCGGCTCGACCGTGGTATCTTTGGCGCATGATCGAACCGCAGGACCTGGCCCAATTGGAGCTGTTTTCGGGCGTCGAACCGCATATCGCTGCGCGGCTTGCCGGCCGAGCGGCCGACGTGCGCGTGCGGGCCGGCGAGTACCTCGTGACCGAGAACGAATCGACCGCGTTCTACATCTTGCTGTCCGGAAAGCTCGAGGTGACCAAACGCGTCGGGGAGCACGAGACGGTGCTTGCAATCCGCGAGACGCCGGGCGACTACTTTGGCGAGTTGCCGCTCATGGTCGGAGCGGCGAGTTTCGCGAACCTGCGCACTGCGACGGCCGCGCGGCTCGCGCGGATCGAGCCGCATGATTTTCACTGGCTGGTCGCGCAGGCACCGTCGTTTGCAGCGACCATGATGCGCACGATGAGCGAGCGGGTCGCGGGCGTGCAGCAGGCCGTTCGCGAGGCGCCCTTTGCGAGCGCCGTCGTGATCGGCAGGCGCTGGGACCGCGCGTGCCACGACCTGCGTGACTTTTTGTCCCGCAACCACGTCGTGCACGAGTATTGCGAACTCGACGACCCGTGCGCGCGTAAATACGTCCCGGCGCTGGACGATTACTTGGACCGCTGCCCGATCGTAAAGGTATGCGAGTCCGGAGAGGTGTTGGCCGCACCCTCGCAGCGCGAACTGGCCGCGGCGGTCGGCTTGCGAACGGCTCCCACGCAGGAGGATTACGATCTTGCGATCGTCGGCGGCGGCCCCGCTGGGCTAGCGGCGGCGGTGTATGGTGCGTCCGAGGGCTTGAGCACGGTCCTCTTCGAGCGCGAAGCTCCCGGCGGTCAGGCCGGGACCTCGTCGCGCATCGAGAATTATTTGGGCTTTCCGAACGGACTCTCCGGCGACGACCTCGCGAGTCGCGCGTACGCGCAGGCGAAGCGCTTCGGTGCCGAACTCATCGTGACGCGGCGGGTCGAAGAGCTGCACCCCGGCGAGGGTCGCCACGAATTGGTGCTCGACGGCGGAACCCGCGTTTCGACGCGCGCGATCGTGCTCGCGACCGGGGTCAGTTACCGGCGCTTGACCGTCGAGGGCATCGATCGATTCACTGGAGCCGGCGTCTATTACGGCGCCGCGCGCACGGAGGCGCCGGCGACTCGCGGCTGCGACGTCTATCTCGTCGGTGCCGGCAATTCCGCCGGCCAAGCCGCGATGTACTTCGCAAGCTACGCGCGCAACGTCACCTTGCTCGTCCGCGGTCAGTCGGTCGCAGCGAGCATGTCGGACTACCTGATCCGGGAACTGGAAGGCAAGGACAACGTCCGGTTCGAGCTCGACGCCGAGATCGTGGCGGCGGAGGGGGAGGATCATCTCGAGGCGATCGTGGTTCGCAACGCGAGAACCGGCGCGAGGACGCGCTACGAAACGACGTTCGTCTTCGTCTTCATCGGCGCCGATGCCGAAACGGAGTGGCTCCCGCCCGAGATCGCGCGCGATGCGCGCGGCTACATCACGACGGGTCTGCGAACGCAAGACATCTGCAAACTCGTCCGCCCGTGGCCGCTCGAGCGCGATCCGTTCCACCTCGAAACGAGCGTGCCCGGCATCTTCGCCGCGGGCGACGTCCGCTCGGATTCCGTCAAGCGCTGCGCCTCAGGCGTCGGGGAAGGCAGCATGGCCGTCGCGTTCACGCACCAGTATCTCGACGAAACCGCGAAGCGTGCCGTCGCGGTGTAGTTAGCCCGGTCACAATCCGGCGCTGACATGGAGTTCCGCACGGGCGCGTTCGACAATATCTCTATGGCGGGCGAGGCGTCTTCCGTAGTCGTCGCATTCACCGGGCTTATGCTCGGGGGAATTTGTCTCGCGCTCGCGCTGCTGGACGGCGCGCAGTACCTGGCCCTAGCGGCACTTGGCATGACGGTTTTTTGCGGAAGCGAATTTCTGTGCCGTGCCGACTTTAACGCTCTTTCGTAAGCCGCGAGCAGCCGCGAGCGCGCTCGCTTCGAAGGAATCGGGGGGGCGCCGGGCACAATCTGGACTTCGAGATGGATACGCTTCGAAGGGCCTTCTGGCAGGGTTTGGTCAACGGTGCGTCGTCACGCGACCGTGCCACGTTGCCTCGCCCGGAGAGCGCCGGCTTCACCAGCGCGATAGCGCAGGGTCTCTACAATCTCGCGCTCGAGTTTTCGAATGCGATCGTTTACGGGGCGCGCAAATAGTCGAGTAGCTCCCCGGCGCTGCGATAACGGGTGACGAGGCCGTGTAACATGCGCGCAGTCGCACCCCACACGTGGATCCCGTCGTAGTCGAGCAGCCACGACGGGACCTCGTAGCGGACGCCCGAGCGCTCGACCGGCTCGATGCCTTGATGCAGCGCGCCCGGCTCATAGAGCGCCCCCAGCGGCACCTCGTGGACGCTCTGGGTCTCGCTCGGATCGAATGCGTACGAGAGCGGCGGATCGAGACAGCCGATGTAGGGCATCACCGTCACCGACAGCGCGAGCGTCACGACGTCTTCGAGGCGGTCGACGATCCGCACGCGGTTACGCGGGATGCCGAGCTCCTCTTCGAACTCACGCAACGCAGCCGCCTTGGCGTCCGCGTCGGACGGGTCGATGACCCCGCCGGGAAAGCCGATTTGGCCCGGGTTGCGGCGCAAGTGAGCGGCGCGCCGGACGAAGACGATTTGCGGTTCGTCGTAGCGCACGATCGGGATGACGACGGCCGCATGGAGCATCGATGTGCGTTTTCTGGAGGGATGCCGGGCGTCCCCACAAATGCGTTGGGCCGGTGCGGCGGTTGGCGTTGGGGTTGGAAATCGCGGCGATCGTGGCGGCCGTCGCGATCGAGGTGTGCATGCCGCCGGCGCAGTGGATCGAAACCTCCTACGCCAACGGAGCGTATCCCGTTATCGATCGAACGGTCCGCGCCGTTACCGGCCCACTGCCGTTTTGCCTCGGTGACGTGTTGTTTGCGATCGCCGTCGTTTGGCTCGTGCGGTATTGGATCGTTGCCTTTCGACGCCTACCGGCGGGCGGGCGCACGCGCGGCACGGGAGCGATCGCGCTGCGCACGCTTGCGATCGCGTGCGCGATCTTCGTCTGGTTCGAACTTTCCTGGGCGCTCGACTATTCGCGCGTCCCCCTAGCCGACAAGATTCCCGTGCATAACGAGCGCACGGATGAGGATTCGGTCGGCCGCTTCGCCGACCGCGTCACCGATGAGCTGACGCGCGATGCCGGACCGGCGCACGCCCACCCGCTCGACGATGCGACGTTCGCCGAGCGGCTCGTGCCGACGTTCGAAGCAGCAATCCACCGGCTCGGCGATCGCGCGAGCTTCGCGCCGCCGCGCATCAAGCCGACGCTGTTCCAGCCGCTTTTGCAGGCTTCGGCGACGACCGGATTTACCGATCCGTGGACGCACGAGGTCAACGTCGATGCCACGCTCTTTTTCTTCGAACGGCCGTCGATCTACGCGCACGAGTGGGCGCACGTGTCCGGCTTCACCGACGAATCGGAAGCGAACTTCATCTCGGTGATCGCGTGCACGACTTCGAGCGATCCACTGCTGAAGTATTCGGGCTGGCTGCTCGTCTGGGAGAACCTCCCGGAGCACGTCCACCTGACGCACCCGATGGGCAAGCTCGCGTATGACGACATCATGGCGATCCGGGCCCGCTACGTGCGTAACGTGAACAAGCAGGTCGAGGGCGCGAGCCGTTCGGTCTACGACAAGTACCTCAAGTCCAATCACGTCAAAGCGGGCTATGCCAGCTACCGGCTCTTCATCCGTTGGATGACCGGCGCCGATTTCGACCGCCAGGGTCTGCCGATCGTTCGCCCGGGGACGTGATGGAGTGAGCGCGCACACATACGGCCGGGGCCGCGCCGCACCGAACTATTGGGTATGCCCTCACAGCTAAAACCGGGCCTCGCGCGTATTCTCGCCGCACGTCAGCGGATGATTGAACTGCGCAGCCTGCGCAGTGAGGCCTTACAGCGTTACCGTTCCTACGCGCGCACCGGCCTGGCCGATTTCATCATGAACGTCGACCCGATTAGCGGGTCGCGCCTGGTCGAGGTTGCCGCCGAGGGAAGTAAAGCCAACTGCGATCTCTCGGTCGCGGTCGCGTTCTTCGAGGGAAGTCATCTGCGCTTGAGCATCGACGCGCGCGGGACGCTTACGATCGCAGCGACGCCGCCGGGCGTCCTGCCGCACATCGGCCGCGTGCTCGACCTCATCGTGCCGATGGACAATTCGCGCGCGGAACTTGTGTACGAACCGGCTGAAGGGCCGCCTGGAGCGCGCCGAGTCCTCGACTTGTCCGAAGTACTCTGTCGCTTGGTCGACCACGCTGCGAAAGCGGTCGAGAGCGAACTCGGCGAGATCGCAACGACGCCGGTTGCCGCAGCGCCTCCGCCGCGCACAGCGATGCCCGTGCCGAAACCGGCACTTAGTTTCAGCGTCAGCTAGCGTCAGCTAAGGTAACCGAAGCTTAACGCCGGCCGCCGCCGCTGTGACCGCCGCCGGTGCTCACGCCGCGTGAAACGCTGCCGCCGACAGCGCCGGTGCGCCCGGTAAATCCGCCGCGCGAGAAGCCGCCACCGGAGAAGCCGCCATGTCCATAGCCGCCGCGCGGATAGCCGCCGCGATAGCCGTGGTAGTGCCCGTAGCCGCCGCCGAAAAAGAAGCCGATCGACGCGCCATAGCCGTAGTACGGATAGTAGGGGTAGTACGGGTAGTAGTACGGATACGGATAGTCAATCGGCGCCGGGGCGTAATCTGGGGCGTAATCCGGCGCGTAAGCTGCGCCGTTGTCACCCGGGTCGCCGTACGCGGCCGGACCGGATTGCGTGAGCGCGATTTCATCGGCGATGAAAACCCGGCCGTCCGCGTGGCCGACGATCGTTACGCTCTCGTCGGGCGCAAGTTGAAGATCCGCAGGATGCATCGCAACGTGCGCGTGAATCGCCACGCGATCGACGAAGCCGCGATCGTCGCGCAGGGTGAGTTCGCTGCCGTTGACGGAAGCGATCGTCCCATGGATCGTTTCCCCTCCGGGCATGGCATAGCTGGGAACCGAATTCTGGGCGGCAGCCGGCAAGGACAAGGCAGCGAGGCTGGCAAGCGCGGCGAACGTACTCAGGGTTTGTCTTAGGTGCATTGTCGTCATCTCCGTCTCCAATTGTATTCACTCTTCGACGGGAAGGCAAACTTTTGATCTTTAGGATTCCCGCGCGAAGCGCGGCGGCAAACGTCGGCCGGTCACGACGCTTGCTTTGGATGCGTTTGACGACAGATGCGCGGCGTCCGGGGAACGTGGCGGCGAATCGCGATCGCGTTTGTAGCGTCGATCGCCATTCACGTTGCGCTTGCGTTCTTGCCGCACTTCGCGCGACCGAGCGAAGCGAATCCGCGCGAGACGCCGTTCGTGATTCGCGAGGATCCGCGAACGCGCGTGCCGGCAGCGCACGCCGGCGCTCGTCGTGCCGCCGTTGCCGGCTGCGCCGCCGCCGGCACGATCGGCGCGACCGAACCGCGTTCGCGCGCCGCGAACGATCGCGGTCGCGAGCGGTGCTCCGATCGAAGTAAGCGGCGAGGGGAGCGGAAGACGCACGGGCTTCGGCTCGCCAAACGGCCCCGGGGCCGATCGGGCGCCCGCGGAGCCGGCCCAAACCGCCGAGCCCCTACCCGCGCCCCCGGCCGCCGCGTGTTCGGCGCCGAACGTCGAGGCTCGCGCGACCAGCGTCGTCGAGCCGGATGCTCCAAGTGACGACGAGGCCCAAGGAGCGGGTACCGAAGCGAAGATTCGCGTGGACCTCTCGGAGACGGGCGCCGTTCTGACGGCGACCGTGATCGGCTCGACCGGAAACGGCCGGCTCGATGCGGCCGCACGCATGGCCGCCTTGCACTCGACCTACACGCCCGAAATCGTCGATTGCAAACCGCGCCCGGGCTCGTATCTTTTTCGCGTCGACTTTACCGGGTAGCTCGAGCTCGCCGGAGCGCGAAACCTTCGAGCGATTCGCCCGTAACATGTGCGGACTTCGACGAAACTTTGCGCCAACGAGGGCATACAACTAATATCTTAGTTGACAGATTCTGCCTCGGCTGGTAGAGTCACTTAAGGAATTAGGAGACGCAGAATTATGCTGTCGTTGGCTGTTCCCGTTGCCCAAATCGCCCCACCGCTCGATCCGGCCGCGCCCGTCAGCGCTTGGACGCAAGTCCCGAGCACGTCGCTTCCGTGGGACGTCGCGCACGGGCACGCGGCTGCCGAGCCGACGACCGTGTACGTCGCAACCGACGGCAAGTTTGTGTACGTCCGGTTCGATGCCGTCCAGCACGAGCCGCTGATCGCGATGCAACAGAGCAACGACACGGTGACCGGCGGGAGCAACGTGAACGGCGGCATCGCCTACAGCGACGACGCCGTCTGGGTCGATCTCTGGCCGACCGGCGCCGGCGGATTCCAATACCAGTTTGAAGCGAACCCGAACGGCACGCACAACGAAGCCTCAACCGAGAACGCCGCGTTCGCACCACAGTGGGAGTCGCACGGCCATCCGAATAGCGACGGCTACACGACGACGATGGCGATTCCGCTCGGCGTCATCCATGGCGCGCACGCGGGCGCGTGGCGCATGCAGTTCGTGCGCTACGTGCGCTCGACCGGCGCCTTGAACGTCTGGTCGTACGACTCCGCACAGACCAATCCGGACGACGCGTCTCGCGCGGGCACGGTGACGTTGCCGGTCGTTGCGCGCCCGCCGCTGCCGAGCCCCCGCGTCGGCCTCTACGGTCTCGGCGCCATCGCAAGCGCCCCCGCAGGCGGCTCGACCTCGCGCATGGGCGCGGACTTCTCGGTGCCGGTAACGCAGACTGCGTCCATTTTCGGAACGTTGCATCCCGACTACTCGAACGTCGAACTCGATCAGCAGACGATCTCGCCGACGGTGTACCAACGCACGTATACCGAAGTCCGGCCGTTCTTCACGCAAGCCGCGGCCTTCTACGGCTTCAACTGCGACGTCTGCAACGGTTTCCGGACGATCCTGTACACGCCGGCGATCCCGACGCCGAGTCAAGGCTATGCATTCGAGGGAAAGCAAGGCGATTTCGGGTTCACCGGCTTCGACGCGATCGGCGACACACGTAACGACTCGGCTGCCGCCGTCACCTTTGAGAGCGACGACACGCACTGGAACCTCGGAATCGACCACGTGATGGCCGACCTGCCCGGTCTCGTCGACGATACGGACGGCGGTACCGTCAGCTGGTTTAACGGAAAGTACCTCAGCGCGTACCTCAACTATTCGCGCGAATCCGGGACCGACGTTCCGGACCAAGGCCAAAGCGAGTGGATCGACGGCGGCGGCGGATGGAGCAATCAGCATTTCGCCCTGTACGGATCGATGCGCAAGGTCGGAAGCGAGTTCAATCCCGTCGACGGGTTCGACTCGCACCCGGGTATTGCGGGCTACGCGCTGTATTCGGCACGCGATTGGACGTTCGATCCGAAGAGTTTTCTCGCGTCGGCGGGCGTGAGCGTATTCCTCGATCGGTACCAGGGTGTCGCATACGGGGCAGCCCAGACCGACAATCAAATCCTGCTCGACATTCTCACCAAGAACACGTTCGATCTGCAGCTCTTTTCGGGCTCCGACTACTGGCGCTTCGGCACGGACATGACCCCGGTCTCACAGAACGGCGGCTTCAGTCTGACGTACCACAGCGGGATGCAGAACAATATGAACAACTTTCCGACCCACGGAGCATCCTCAACGCCGACGACGATTCAGTACTACACGGGGCGCTACGGCGCCGGGCGGCTCGACACGTGGTTTCGCTCGTCGACGATGCGCGTCGGCCAGCGCGGCTCGCTGACCCTGACCCTCGACAACACCGCGCAGTGGTTCGACGCGGGTCGCGACAACGTTCAGTGGTTCGATAGCCTCGCGTACTCGTATCAGATCGATCGCGACTCGTCGTTTGCGATTGGGGTGCGCCGGGTGACCGGCATGCCGCCACAGCCCAACGGCGGCGGCGATTGCTTCGGCACGTGCTCGAACATCTCGATCGCCTACCACAAGCGCTTCAAGCACGAGGAACTCTACGCCGCTTACGGCGATCCGAACACGCTCATCACCGTGCCGCAGGCGATCCTCAAACTCATTTTCTACGTAGGGAGCCAGAAGGGGACGTAGCCTCGACCGACTCAAGTACCGCGGATGCTGGCCACGTTGACCATGCTCGCGTTGCTCGGCGGCCTCGGTTCGATCGGCGCGGTTCCCAAACTCGCCACGCCTGGGCCCGGGGGACCGGTGATGCTCGTTGCCGGGGACGGCGTGCAGATCTACGGCGCGTCGTACGCGGGGCCGTCGCCGACGGCGCCGGTGATCCTGCTGTTCCATCAAGCCGACTCGAGTAAGAACGAGTACGCGCCGATCGCGCCGGAGTTGGTGAAGCTCGGATACAACGTGCTCGCGATCGATCAGCGCTCGGGCGGCGACATGTACCCGCCGACGAACGAGACCGTTCAGCACCTCGGCCGAAGCGCGGACTACATCGACGTTCTGCCCGATATGGACGCAGCGCTCGCCTGGGCGCAGAAGACGTACCCGGGAGCGCCCGTCTACGCGTGGGGCAGCAGTTACTCGGCCGCGCTCGTGTTCGCGTTTGCGGCCAAGCACCCGCTCGAAATCGCAGCCGTGCTCTCTTTTTCGCCGGGCGAGTACCTGCCGGACAAGCACCTCGTCAAAAAAGCGGCGCGCCACGTGCGCGTTCCGGTTTTCATCGATTCTGCGAGCGATCCGTCCGAGGAGCAGCAGGCACGCGCGATCTTCAACGCCGTGCGTTCGCGCGTCAAGGTCGATTACGTTCCGAAGAACGGCGTACACGGGTCGTCCACCCTCCGGCCCGACCGTGATCCCGACGGCGCCAACGAGAACTGGGCGGCGGTTACCGCGTTTCTCGAGCAGTTGAAACAGCCGGCGTCACAACACTGAAGCCGGCGCGGCCGAGCGGCACGTGCGGCCCGGCGTCGAACCGGACGACCGATTCGCCCGAGCGCGACCGCGCGGTCAGGACGTGCGAGCCCGCGCGCAGAGGGACGAGGTACGTCCCGAAGCGCGAAGCGAGCTCGCGGCCGTCGAGCGTCACACGCGCTCGATCGTGACCGGCGATTTCGACTTGTAAGCGCGCGCTCGGATCGGCGACGAAGCGGTCCCCGTCGTGCGGGAACAGGATGCGCGTTCCGAGTTCGGCGCGCTCGGGTTGCGAGACGAGCCAGGTATCGTATGCGCGGCCCGGCTCCGGTGACGAGGCGGCTGCTGCAAGATACGCGCGGTCACCGGCGTCGAGCCACTCGCTCACGACGGCCGGGCAGTGCGGGTTCGGCCGCCGGCCGGTCGTCGCGCAGATCTGCCGGCGCGCGTAGCCCGCGGGCGGCGCGAACGGTGCGGCATCGCGATCGGCGTAGAGATGGAGCATGATCCGGCTCCAGAGCGGAGCGGCCCCGGTGACGCCCGAGATGCGCCGCATCGGATGTCCGTCGAAGTTTCCGACCCAGACGGCGACGGTATAGTCGCGGGTGAAACCGGCGGTCCAGGTGTCGCGATAATCGGACGAGGTGCCGGTCTTCACCGCAGCGGGAAACGGAAGCCCCAGGATCGAGTTCGCGCCGAAGGCCGCGGCGCGGGCAAATGGATCGGCGAGCACGTCGGTAACCAGCGCCCACGCCGGATCGTTCGGCGCGACGCCGGCGGCCGGGCCGCTTTGAATTGCGCCGTCGAGCGTCGTGCGCAGCGTCGTCGGCGCGCCGCCGCGCGCGAGCGTTGCATACGCGCGCGCAAGCTCGTACAGCGAGACCTCGCCGCCGCCGAGCGTCAGCCCCAAACCGTAGTAGTCCGGCGACTGCGCGAGATGCGCGAAACCGAGCGCGTGCAGGCGCTCCAAAAACGTGTCGACGCCGACGCGTGAGAGGACGCGGACCGCCGGCACGTTGAGCGAATTCGCGAGCGCCAGGCGCATCCGGACCGGCCCCGCAAAGCGTTCGGCATAGTCGGTCGGACGGTAAATTCGCGCGTGCGGGACGGCGTAGGCGACGGGAACGTCGGCCAAGATCGTCGTCGGACGCACGTCGCGCCGTTCGAGCGCGAGCTCGTAGAGGAACGGTTTGAGCGTCGAGCCCGGCTGGCGCAGGGCCTGGACGCCGTCGTTGCGCCCGAGCGCCCGATCGTCGAAGTAATCGGGCGAGCCCGCGTACGCGAGCACGTCGCCGCTCGCGTTGTCGATAACGATTGCCGCCGCACCGCCGACCTCGTTGCCGGCTAAGCTCGCGACGACGTCGTTCATTTGGCGCTCGACGAAGCGTTGCAGCGGACGGTCGATCGTCGTGCGCACGCGTTCGCGTTCCGGCGCGATCTGCGGCGCGAGGAAGAAGAGGAAGTGAGCGGCCGCGACGATGCCCGCGGCGCGCGGCACAAGAGCGAGCTGCTCGGCATCGGCGAGGCGCGCCGCGTCTGCATCGACGACGTGCGCCGCGACCATCTGCGCGAGCACGAAACGGCGGCGCGCCAGGGCCGCCGCCGGGTGGCGATACGGGTCGAGGCGCACGGGGTCGTTGGGAAGCCCCGCAAGCAATGCGGCCTGGGCGAGATCGAGCTGCGCCGCGCTGACGCCGAAATACGTTCGCGACGCCGCTTCAACCCCGTAGAGATCGGAGCCCATCGGGGCGCGATTCGCGTAGGCCTCGAGAATCTGCGCCTTCGAAAGTCCGTTCTCGAGCCGTTGCGCGACGACGCTTTCGACGAGCTTTCCCCAGAGCGTCGGTTCGACCGGGACCAGCTGCCGCGCTAGTTGCATCGTTAGGGTTGAGGCGCCGCCGGGAACGTGGCGAGCGGCGAGTGCCGTTGCGAACGCCCGCACGGTCGAGGCGGGATCGAGGGCGCCGTGCGCGGCGAAGCGCCGGTCCTCGGTCGCGCGCAACGCGGCGAGAAACGCGGGCGCCATGCGCGCGAGTGGAACGGCGATCGTGTGCCGGTCGTCGCGGCCCAAGAGCGTGCCGAGCGCCGCTCCGTTGCGATCGACGAAGCTCAGCGCGCGCGCATCGTGAGGCAGATCGCGCGGGCCGATCGGGCGAAGCAAAAAGACTAGCCCGCAGAGCACCCCCGCGAGCACGACCGTCACAAAGATTCGCCGCCTCGCGCTCGAAGGGTGTGTGGTGAGCTTCGGGATGCGGCCTTTTGGTGCGGTCATCTTTGCGTTGGTCGTGACCTTCGTCGCGGCTGGATGCACGTCCCGGACGCCGCCCTCAACGCAAGCAACGGCGCAACCTGCAGCGCAAGCGACGGCGACGGCGCAGGCGCCGGCGACGCCGCTCGCGCCCGTCTCGCCGGCACCGAAAGAATCGCAGCCGGCGTGGATCGATTCGATCTCGCCGAAAGGCGAAGCCAAGGACGGCTCGCAGATTCGCGTGCGTTTCAAGAACGATTTGGTTCCGATCGAAGCGCTCGAATCGCCCGATCGCGCGGCCGTGCTCGCGCACTTCACGCTCGAGCCGCCGCTGCCCGGGCGTTTCATCATCCTTACGCCGAAGATGGTCGGGTTCGAAGCCGACGAGCAAGTCCCGGATGCCTCGCGCCTGAAGGTGACGCTGACCGCGGGCCTCGCCGATCGCGCGGGCCAGTCGTTGGCAAGCGATTTCGCGTGGAGTTTCACGACCACACCGCTCACGATCACGAGTATTCCGACCGGCAACGAAGGCACGTACGAGCCACAGACGCTGATGCCGACGCTCGTTATCTCGACGAGCACGAGCGTCGACGTCCCCTCGCTCCTTTCCCGTACTCACCTCGTCGACACGACCGACACCTCGAAGGTCGTCCCGGTCGACCTCGCGCCGACGCCGACGCCGGACCCGTCGGCGGAGCCGACCGAGTCGACCGATGCAAGCGGTGCGGTTCCGAGCGATACGGCGACGAGTTACGAGATCGTGCCGCACGCGCAGCTCGCGAAAAGCACGATCTATGCGATCGTGATCGATCCGGGAGTGCAGCCGTTCTACGGCAACCTGGCGACGGTCCAAACGTATCGCGGCGCGATCAAGACCTACGGCCCGCTAACGTTCACCGGTGCCGGGCTTGACGAACAGAAAGGTGTCCGATTCGCGCACGGCCAGCCCGTGGTCAACTTTTCGAACGGCCTCGATCCCAAGAGCGCCCCGAAGGCGATAACATTATCGCCGTCGCCCAATCCGTCGCTGCCGCTCCTGCGCGTCGACGGCGCGTCGATCACGTTCGATTCGGATGCGCTGTCGCCCAGGACGACCTATACCGTCAAAGTTGCCGGATCGCTTACCGACCAGTTTGGCCAGCAGCTCGGCAAGGACGTGACCGCGACGTTCAACACCGGCAACTTGTCCGCCGACATCTGGGCTCCGACGGGCCTCAGCATCTTCCCGCTGCGACCAAATCTCGCGCTCAATCTGGACACGACGAACCTGCCGGCCAAAGCCTACCGTTCGGCGTTCGTGCCGATCCGTCCGACCGACCTCATTGCAAACGATATTGACGGCGGGGCGCGCGCGCTGCTCCCCGACAGCACGAGCGCATGGCAGCTCCATCCGCTCGCGCAGCCGGCGAATCAGCAAGTCGAGACGAAGCTGCCGCTTGCGGCCGCGCTCGGCGGTCCGACCGGTGCGTTCGCCTACGGCTTCACAGCACGGACGCGACTTGGGACCGACAACAACGGCAAGCCCGCTTGGGAGGAGCCGGAGTTCGTCGGCGCGGTGCAGCTGACGAATGTCGGCATCTTCGCGCAGTGGTTTCCGAACGGCGGATTCGTCCGCGTCCAGCACCTGGGCGACGGCTCGCCGATCCCGGGCGCGCATGTCGACGTCTACGAGTCGTCGACGCCCGACGAGACCCAAAAGTCTTCGCCGAGCGAGCCGCCGTGCGCCAGCGGAACGGCCGGTCAGGACGGCGTCTGGACGCTCGACACAGCGGCATTTGCAGCCTGTGCCAGCACGGCGACGGATTCGACCCGGGCCCCGGACCTGCTCGTGATCGCGCACGACGGCGCGGACTGGTCGTTCGCGCGCACGACGCGCTACGAAAACGGTTATGCCTACGGCCTCGAGAACGAAGGCTGGTCGGCGGGCGCCCCGGTCGCGCTCGGCACGATCGTCTCCGATCGCACGCTCTATCAGCCGGGTGAGGCCGCAAAATTCTTAGCGGTTGCGTACTTCGAGACCAACGGCACGATCGCGCGAGCGAAATCGGCGTCGTTCAGCGTCAAGGTGACCTCGCCGAGCGGCGCCGTGACCAAACTCGGAACGTTTACGCCGGACGCGTTTGGCGCGTTCACGGTACCGCTTGTGATTCCCAAATCGGCCGAGGTCGGTTACTGGAACGTACAGGCGAACGGCAGCGGCGGTGAAGGGCTTAGCGGCTCGTACCGGGTCGCGGAATTCAAGCCGCCGAATTTCAAGGTCGACCTCACGCTCGACAAGGACGTCGTGAGCTCCGGCACGAGCGTCGGCTCGCAGTCGACGAGCCTCTACCTTTTCGGCGCGCCGGTTGAAGGTGGTACGTCGTCGGTCACGGCGACGCGCGGACAGTACGCGTTCACGCCGAACGGTTGGGATGCGTTCAATTTCGGGAGGCAGTGGAATTATCCCGAGGAGCCTCCGTCGGTGACGAGCGACGTCTTGCAGCAGGACGTCGCGATCGACGCGCAGGGTAATGCCGCACTGAGCATCCCGGTGACCGGCGATATCCCGTATGCCTTGCAGTACACGGTCACCGCGCAGACGACCGACGTCTCGCACCTCGCGGTTGCGGACACGCAGACGTTCATCGCTTTGCCCGGCGACGCGCTGATCGGACTGCGCTCGAATTTCCTTGTGACGGAAAAAACGCCGTTCGACGTCGACGCGATCGTGACCGATCCGCACGGCAAGCCGCTGACCGGCAGACGCGTCAAGCTCGTGCTGCAGCAGCGCGTCTACTCGAGCGTCACCCAAGTGCAAGAAGGCAGCGAGACACCGCACGACAGCGTGCACTATGTCGACGTTGCGACTCAAGAATTGGACCCCAAGGAGACGGCGCAGCCGGTCCAGTTCACCGCGCCGAAGCCGGGCGAGTATCGCGTGCGCGCGAACTTCGACGATGCTGCGAGCGATGCGACCGCCACCGACCTCTCGATTTGGGTCGCCGGCGCAGGCGAAGCGGCGTGGTACTCGGCCAACGACAGTCTTACGGTAAAGCTGGACAAGTCCACGTACCGTCCGGGCGATACGGCGACAGCCTTGATCGAATCACCGTTCGCCGATGCCGACTTGTACTTCGCCGTCGTGCGCCACGGGGTGCTCTTTTCCAAGCACGAGAGCGTGCACGGTTCGGCACCGCAGGTCCGTTTCACCATCACCCCAGGGATGCTGCCGAACGCCGCGGTCGAAGCGCTGCTCGTGCGCCGCGGGAAGGCACTTTCGAGCGGTCTGCCCCCGAACCTCAAACACCTCTCGCGTGTCGGGTTCGCGTCGTTCGAGGTTGCGCTCGATGCCAAATACCTGAAGATCGACGTCCGTCCCGCGTCGGCGACGCTCGAACCGGCCGGCTCGCAGCGTGTTGTCCTGCACGTTGCGGGCCGCGACGGCAAACCGGTCGCCGGGGAGGTCGCGCTCGCCGTCGTCAACGATTCAATCCTGCAACTGAGCGGCTACCGCTTTCCGGATCTCGTGAAGATGGTTTACGCCGATCAACCGATTTCGACGCGCTTCGGCGACAATCGCGAAGACGTGAAGCTCGAAGTCGAGCATCGCACGGTCGAGAAAGGCTTCGGCTTCGGCGGCGGCGCGATGGCCGGCCCGGCGGGGACGCGCGTTCGCACGAAGTTCGTGCCGCTCGCGTATTGGAACGGCTCGATTCGCACCGATGCGAATGGATCCGCGAGCGTCTCGTTCACGCTCCCCGACGACCTGACGACGTGGCGCGTCATGGCGCTCGGTCTCAGTTCCGACGCCCGTTTCGGCAACGGCGAAGCGACCTTCATCACGACGAAGGCGCTCGTTACGAACCCCGTCCTGCCCCAGTTCGCACGGCCCGGCGATACCTTCGAAGCCGGTGTCGCGGTGACCAACGTCGCCCACGGGACCGGGACGCTTGCGGTAAACGGGGCAGTCGCCGGGGGCGCGACGTTTGCAACGGGCGATCCGCACGCGACCCAGACGAGCGTTCCGGCGGAAACGGCGACGCAAGCCTATCGCTTCGCCACGACCGTCAGCGGAACGCAAGACGCGACGTTCACCTTCACGACGAAACTCGGCTCGAAGGCCGATGCATTCAGCTTTCCGGTGCCCGTGCTGATTGATGACGTCTTGGAGAGCGTGGTGACGACCGGAACGACGAAGACTTCCGCGAGCGTTCCCGTTAACGTTGCGGCATCGCTGCGCGGCCCGCTCGGCGGCCTCGACGTGACGCTCGCGAGCACGCTGCTCGGCGACGTCAGCGAACCGCAGGACGCGCTGCAACTTCCGTACGTCCCGTTCGGGACCGTGCTCGCAAGCCGCATCGCGGTGGCCTCGGATGCGATCGTCCTCGACAAGATGTACGGCCGGACCAGCCAAGTTCCGGCGCTGTCGAAGAGCGTCGCGGCGGATCTCGCCGCGCTGCGTACGCTGACGCTCTCGGACGGCGGCTTTGCCGACTGGCCCGGCGCTAAGACGAGCGACGTCTACACGACCGCCTTCGACGTTCAGCAGCTCTTGCAGGCGAAGCTCGCGGGCTTCGACGTCTCCGGTGATCTGTCACACGCCGACCGCTATCTCGGCAAAGTGTTGGCGAATCCGAGTGACGCCGGGAGCTGTACGGATAGCGACGCGCAGTGCATGGCCGAAGCGCGGCTCGAGGCGCTCGAGACGCTCGGCGCGGCCGGGGACGTGCGCAACGACTTTCTGGCCGACATCATGACGCAGCAGCCGAAGTTCGAGTACTACGAGCGGGTCGAACTCGCGCGCTTCCTGTTGCGCTCTGCCGCTTGGCACGCCAAGGGTATCGGACTCCGCGACGAGCTCTTCCAGCAGGTCAATCTCTCGGCGCGGCATGCGACCGTCGATCTGCGCGGCGCGTTCGGGGAGAGCGAGGTCGCCGGCCAGTCGCAGATGCTGGGCCTCGCGATCGCGAGCGGGACGCCGGAAGAAGACGTCGACCGGCTGCTGCAGACGTTGCTCGACGAGCGGCATAACGGTCGCTGGGGCTGCAATTGCGACGACGCCGAGGCAATGAACGCGCTGACGTCGTACGCCGCGCAGAACGCGACGCCGCCGAACTTCACCGCGACCGTCACGCTGCCCGCGCAGCCCGCGAAGGTGACGAAGACCGTCTTCTCCGGCTACGCAAAGACGATCGACACGACGAGCCTTCCGATCGACACCGTCGTACGCGGCGCAAGCACGGTCGCGCTCTCGATGCAGGGCACGGGCACGCTGCACTATGTCGTCGCGCTGCGCTATCGCGCGCCGGATTCGTCGCCGGGCGTCTATCAAGGCATACGGATCGATCGCACCCTGCGTCCGGCCGGCTCCTACGACACGCTCGCGTCGTTCGGTCTCGCCGTTCCGGCGGGTCCCACGAGCGTCGTCGCAGGTCACGTCTTCGACGTTGAGGATCGGATCGTCACCGATCACCCGATCGACAACGTGCTCGTCACCGACCCGTTGCCCGCCGGCTTCGAAGCGGTCGATCAAAGTTTCCGGACCGCGTCGCCGGCCGACGTCGAGGGCACCGACACTTGGAGCGTCGACTATCAGTCGATCTACAAGAACCGCGTCGTCTCGTTCACCTCGCATCTCGAGCCCGGCGCCTACGCAATCCACTACCTGGTCCGTTCGGTCACGCCTGGCACGTACGCCTGGCCCGGTGCAAACGCGCAGCTCCAATTCGCTCCCGAGGAATTCGGGCGAACCGCGGCCTCGCAACTGGTCGTTACCGACCATTGATGCGTGCGCTCGTAGCCGTGGCCTTCGTTGCACTCGCGTTCGCGCAAGCGTCCGCACAACTTACCACGGTTGGCGGTTCGCCCATACCCTCAAACCCGCTCTACGTTCCGTTTCCACCCGGCGGCGCCGGTAGCGTGATCGTGAAACTGCCTTCCGCGATGGGCGTCCGGATGCGCGTCCCCGCACATCACGGCACGGAAATTTACAAGCTGCCGGTGTGGAGCGTGAGCTGTCCCGTCCGCGGCCGCAAGCGCAAAGTTACATCCGTGAATTCGGTCACGAACTTCGAGCGCCGGGGGATGGTCTACGCTCTTCAAACGACCGACGGAACCAACGAATATCCGTTGTCATGCCGCCTCGCCCCGATCCGCGGCCGCTTCATCCTCGTCTTCTACGACCCGGGCCACCTCCGTTCTCCGGCCCTCAGCCGCGGCCCCGACTACACCGTTCCGTGAGCGGCTCGCCGCATGTTTCGAGCGTCAACGGGATTGTAGCTTCCCGAATCGTCGCGGCGATAGACAGCCGTCGTGACGGTTGCGTCAGGAGCGAGCGCGTGAAGTGAGAAGCCCGGCGGCTCGTGGCGGATGCCGAGCACTTTGCCTTCCATGAAAAGCAGTGGCAGAACTTGCGGTGCGGTGCTCGGCGCGCTGATCGCGGTCGCGCCCTTCCATTGGGCGGAGCGAACGCAGTGGATGTGACCGGAGATGACTCGGCTGACTTGGGGGTGGCGGTCGACGATGCGGCGCAGGCGGCGGCGGCCGAGGAACCCGCCGACGTCGAGGTAGTGCAGGCCGGTGCGGAACGGCGGCTGATGCACGGCGACGATCGTCGGTGAATCGCGCCGAGCGGCAAGCGTGCGTTCGAGCCAGGCGGCCGAATCGCGGTCCAAGAGCGCGCCGGGCCACGGGCGCAAGAAGTTCTCGTCGAGGCCGACGAGACGAATCGCGAACTCATCGACGGCGTAGCGAACGCGCGCGTCGGTCGAGCCGCCGTAGGTGTGCGGCGGCAGGGCGGCGCGCATGCGGTCGCGATCGTCGTGGTTGCCGGGGATAACGAAGTACGGCACCTGCAACGCGGTCATGATCTCGCGGAAGCGAGCGTACTCCGCCGCGCTGCCGAAATTTGCGATGTCGCCGGTGATCACGGCGTAGTCGGGCGGTAAAGCGAGGGCGTTGACCGCGTCGATCGCATCGGCAAGATATTGGGCCGTGTCGATGCCGAAGTACGTCGTGCCTTCACGCACGATGTGCGTGTCGGTGAGTTGTGCCACGCTCACAGCGGCTAGGCGGCCGAAACCGGCGTGACGATGCCGCTCTCGCGCAGGAGCTTCGCTTTGAGCGCCACCCGATAGCGAACCATTGCGAGCGCGGCCGTCACCATCACAAGCAGCGCCGCGTTGGCGGACTGCGTCGCGGTCACGTCGGCCATCGGGATCGCGAGGCGCGCTGCCCAGCGCAAGGCGAGCGCGCCGATCCAAATCGCGACGGTTATCCAGCTGCCGAGCACGTAGACCGATCCCGGCTGTTCGCCGAGCCGAACGGTCGTGAAATGTGCGACCGCAAGGCCCACGGCCAATCCGACGCCGAGCGAGATGCACGTTTCGCCGGCCAAGAGTACGGTCGTCGCGGGAAACAAGAACGCCGTCGTCACGACGAGAAACAGGGCGAGGCAGCCGGCGATGCCGGGCAAGACGTAAAGCCGCGAGAGAAGCATCTTGCGCTCGCGGAGCTCGCGAATGAGAAAGCGCCCGACGACGAAGAGGAGGACGGCGAAGAGATAAAGCGGCGGGAGGTGCGGCGTCTGCTGCGTCACGGAAGATTAGAGATCTGCGATAAAGCCTTCGATCAGCCCTGCGATCCGGTCGGGTTGCTCGAGCACCGCGTAGTGCGCGGCATCACGCAAAATCTCAAAACGGCTTCCCACGATAAGCTCGGCAACCCGAGCGCGCGCGACCTCGGGCCGATCGCCATCGGAGGCGATGACGAGGGTCGGCGTGTCGATCGTCGCCGCTTCGCCGGCGAAGTTTAGGGTCGACCACGACTTATAGCTTTCGAGCGCGACCTCCGGCCTCACCGCGGCTGCGGCCGAGCGCAGCAGCGCACGCACCGCGGCCGGCGGTTCCGGGGACATCAATCGCGAGAGCCAAGCATTGGTCGCTTGAGGATTGCCGGGCAGGCTGCGAAACATCGCATCGACCTTAGCGGGGAAATCGAGTCCGCCCGCCGGCACGGGTGCGATTAAGACGAGGCCTTCGACGGCTTCGGGCCGGTCGATCGCGAAGCGCTGCGCGATCGCCGCGCCCATCGAATGACCGATGACGACGAGCGGGTCGAGATTGGCTGCGGCGATCAGCGCGCTGAGATCGTCAGAAAATATTTCGACGTTATACGGTCCCGCTGCCGCGTTCGACTCACCAAACCCGCGCATGTCGACGGCGATCGTTCGATGGAGCTTGGCAAGCCGGCTCACGACCGGAGTCCAAATCGTGGACGCCGCGTACCAGCCGTGCAAGAACAGCAGGGCGAGGGTTCCGCGGGGCCCGAGATCCGTGTAGTGCAGCTCGGTGCCGTCGGCGGTGAGGAAGGTCGCCATGTTTGCGGCTACGCGTCCGGCTGCGCATTCTCCCGGCGCGCGGCGTACGCTGCGATCGCCGCGAGGAACGCGTCGCCGTAGTCCTGCAATTTCTTGTCGCCGACGCCGGAGATGCGGCGCAACTCGGTCGCGTTGCGCGGCACCTCGCGCGCCATCGCGCGCAGGGCCGTATCGGGGAAGATCACGTACGCCGGAACGTCGCGCGCGTCGGCGAGCCGCTTGCGCAACGCGCGCAGTTCGTCGAAAAGCGTCTCGTCGGTTGCGCCGGCGATCGCGCCGGGACTTGGGGAAAGTTGTCCGCGCGCCCCTTTCCGGCTCGGGATTTGCGGCGGCGCCGCGACCGTCAATTGCACGCTGCGCCGTTCGAGCAGCGTGCTGCGGCCGGTATCCGTCAGTTCGAGGACGCTGCGCAAACCGTCCGTTTGACGGAGAAGGCCGAGGCGAACGAGCTCGCGCCCGATCGCGAGCCACTGCGAGCGTGCGACGTCTTTTCCGATGCCGAACGTCGAGAGCGAATCGTGGTACCACGCGCGCATCTTTTCGGTGTCGCGGCCACAGAGAACGTCGGCGAGATGGTTCAGCCCGACCGAAAACCCGCTCGCCTGCCGGACGCGAATGACGGTCGACAGAAACTTTTGTGCGGCCTGCGTCCCGTCGAAGGTGGCGCGCGGCGCAAGGCAGTTATCGCATCCCGTGCAGGCGCCCGCGGCCAGCGTCTCACCGAAATGACGCAGCAGAACGGCGCGCCGGCACTCCGCGCTTTCCGCGTAGCCGGTCATCAGGCGCAGCGCTTCGAGCGCAAGTGCGCGCTCGCGCTCTTCCTTCTCATCGAGAAAGCCGCGAAGCTTGGCTGCGTCGCTTGCGCTGAAGAAGAGCATGCAATCGGCCGGGAGCCCGTCGCGTCCGGCCCGTCCGGTTTCCTGGTAGTAGCTCTCGAGGCTCTTGGGCAGATCGTAGTGCACGACGTAGCGGACGTTGGGCTTGTCGATGCCCATCCCAAACGCAATCGTCGCGCAGATCACCCGAACGTCGTCGCGCCGGAAGCGCTCTTGGTTGTACGTCCGCTCGGATCCCTCGAGACCGGCATGATAGGGCAACGCCGGGATGCCGGAACTCGTCAGCTTCTGCGCGAGGCTCTCCGCCTGACGGCGGCTTGCGGCGTAGACGATCCCGCTCTCCTTGGACCGCTCCCGTACGAAGCCCAGCAGCGAGGCGAAGGTGTTTGCCTTCGCGACGACGCGGTAGCGCAGATTCGGCCGGTTGAAGCTCGCGACGTAGACGGACGGCTCACGCAGCTCGAGCGAGGCGACGATGTCGCGGCGGACGCGTTCGGTCGCCGTCGCGGTCAGCGCGAGGACCGGGACGGCGGGAAAGGTTCGGCGCAACTCGGCGAGGCGGCGGTACTCCGGGCGGAAATCGTGGCCCCACTCGCTGATGCAGTGCGCCTCGTCGATCGCAAAGCGGGTAACGTTCCACTGCGCTAGGTCGCGCATGACGTGGTCGAGGGCAAGGCGCTCCGGGGCGAGGTAAAGGAGCCGGTAGGCCCCTTGGTGCAGGCCGCGCAGCCGTCGCCGCGTCTCGTTGCCGTCGAGCGCGGAGTTGAGGAAGGTCGCCGGGACGCCGGCGGTTGTGAGGCCGTCGACCTGGTCCTTCATGAGGGCGATCAGGGGCGAAACCACGACCGTCAGGCCCTCGCGCATGACCGCGGGGAGCTGGAAACACAGGGACTTCCCCCCGCCCGTAGGCAGGAGGGCGAAGACGTCGCGCCCGGCGAGGACGTCGCGGACGATCTCTTCCTGCAGCGGCCGGAACGCCTCGAAGCCGAAGTGGTGCTTGAGCGCCAGCTTCGCGTCCGCGTCGAAAAGAGTCGTCACCGGAGGCTGGGTTTCGCGTGTCGCAATCACGGTTCCCTATCGCGACCGGCTGTCAGGGCGGCTAGTCGGGAACACATAAAACCGGGAAGCGCCTGTGCCGATATGGTGAGTATGATCATCCCGAGGCACCGAGATGACGGCGGCTCGCGCACCATCGGCATCGAGCCCCTGAAGACCGTCCCGCTGTTCCGCGACTTCGACGAGACCGAGCTCTCAGAGGTCGCGCAACTCGTCACGACCCGCCGCTACGCCAAGCACCAGACGATCTTCCGCGAGGGTGACCCGGGGCAGACCTTCTATCTGATTCTGCTGGGCTCGGTCGCGATCGTCCGGATTGCCGCGGACGGCCGCGAGACGATCCTCTCGATCCTCAAAGAGCGTGATTTCTTCGGCGAGATGAGCATCTTCGATACCGCCGTGCGCGCCGCCAGCGTGCGCACCCTCACCGAAGTCGAGGTCGGCGCGATCGAACGTGAAGATTTCTTAGCACTGATCGATCGCAGCCCTCGCATCGGCCGACTCCTGGTTATTGCCCTCTCCGAACGCCTCCGCGCCGCCAACAAGCTGATCTCCGCGACGACCTCGCAGGACATCCGCTCGCGCCTTGCCTCGTTGCTCCTCAACCTTTCCGCCAATTTCGGCGAACAGGTCCCAGCCGGCACGCGCATCACCTTACGTCTGACCAACCAAGAGATGGCGAACATGATCGGCACGACCCGCGAGACCGTCAACCGCACGCTCAACCGTTTCTGGGACGAACGCCTCATCGACATGCGCACCGCCCACGTCGTCGTCGTCGAAGCGGAAAAACTCCGCGCGATGGTGCCTTAAATATCCCTGTCATCCTGATAAGATGAGATAGGGGATGGTTTGTTAGCCGTCCCCTACGCGGTGTCAGAGCGCCGTTATCGTCCCTCTCGGAGCCTCGGACGAGATACGCACATTCCGCGGCGCGCGCGGGACGGCGGGCGCGCTAATTCTTGCGGATATGCTCGAGCACGTTTACGGTGACGAGCTTCTTACCGTTCAACCGATAGGTCGTAACCTTCCATTTGACGTTCGCGCCCGCGAGCTCGGGGTGTTCGGAGACATCGACGTACAGAAACGGACTCGCGAAGCGAACGCGGAGCTCAGGTGCGAACGAGTCCGATTCCGCGACCGACCCCAGAAAGGTCAGCCGGCCTCGATCGGTGAGATAGACATCGGCGCTCGAGGAAGCGTAGCCGCCCGGGCCGCCGCATCGTAACTCCACGACGGCCGCGTCGTGCGTCCCGAGCTTCCCGGTATGCACCTCGTCCAATTCGGTGCTGATCGTCGGACCATCCGCAGAATTTGCGGCGTGCTGCTCAGAACCGCCCGAGAGCGTCACGGGTCCGCACGCCCCGTTCGGATAGGATGCGTTCTTGAAGTCGATCGCGGTCGCTGCGGCAAGACTGCCGCAGGGGCCATAGCTGAGTATTGCGAGCGCGAGCATCGTTACGGGCCAAAATTGCGGGCGCATGGTACTCCTCTCAAGTTTCTCGGGCGCCGGGCGCTATCCCGCGGTTGCCGCACTTGGTAAAATAAGCGGTTTGCCTCCTTGCTTCTCAATCTCTCCGCCAATTTCGGCGAACAGGTCCCGGCCGGCACTCGCATCACCTTGCGGCTGACCAACCAAGAGAGAACGAACATGATCGGCACCACCCGCGAAACGGTTAACCGCCCCCTGAACCGTTTCTGGGACGAACGTCTCATCGACATGCGCACCGCCCGCGTCGTCGTCGTCGAAAGCGGAAAAACTCCGCGCGATGGTGCCTTAAGGCCGGAATCGAGTCCGCGACAATACGTGCGATACACGCACGGATCGAAGAGGACGCCGTGCGTCAAGCTTTCCAAACATAACATTCCGACGTAGATGTGGACGCGTTTGGGCGTTGAAAGCAACGCGGCAAACAGAGGAGACGCTTGATGATCGTCCACATCTGGAATCGCCGCCGTTTTCAGGCGAGCCGGTTCTTCGTGCTCACCTTGCCGCTAGTACTTGCCGGATGCGGAGCCGGTACCGTCCAGTTGTACCACCCGCCGGTTTCGCACGTAACGCCGTCTTCGGCGCCATCGGCAACTCCGTCTGCGGCGAGATCGGCAACTCCCACGCCATCGCCGGCTCCCTCTGCCACGCCAACCGCGACTGCGTCTCCATCGCCGACGCCTACTGCGACCCCGCAGCCGGCGGCAATTCTCGTTGCGAATCAAAACAGCAACGCCGTCACCGGCTATCCCGCCGGGGCGGCAGGCAACGAGGCACCGGTCGCAACAATCAGCGGGAGCAATACCGGACTCGGAGCGCCGGTCGGCATCGACGTGGATTCCCACGGCAATATCTACGTTGCGAACCTGTTTACGGTAACCGTCTATCCGCCGATCTCCGCCGGAATCCTCAACGAAGCGCCGACCGCAACGATCAACGTGAACAACGGCGGCGTGACCCTCTATGGGATGGGTATCGACGCGAGCGGCAAGATTTACGTCGCCTATCCGGGCACGATCGCGATCTATGCAGCCAATCCGACCGGGACCGTCAACAGCGCGCCGATCACCACGATCTCCGGCAGCAATGTGAAGCTCGCGGAAACCCACAGCATTGCTTTCGATGCGGCCCAGCGCGTCTACGTGACCGACAACGTTTACGGCATCGAGGTCTATCCGCCCGTCCCGAGCACCCCGAGTGGAAATCTCAACGAAGCGCCGATTGCGAACATACCGCGCAACAGTACGACGGGTCTTAACTACCCATGGGGCATCGCTCTCGATTCGAGCGGACGAATCTACACGCTTGACTCAGGGAACATTTACGTTTTCGCTGCGGACCCCGTCGGAACGGTCAGCGAAGCGCCGTTGGCGACGATCTCCGGAAGCAATACCGGTCTCGACGGCGGGAACGACGGTCTTTCGCTCGGCCCAACCGGCGTGATCTTTGCGTCGAATAGGAACGCGAGCAACATCGAAGAGTTTGCTGCCAATCCAACCGGGACGCTCAACGAAGCGCCGATTGCGGTCCTCTCCGGCGCCGCCACGGGCATCAGCGGCCCGACTGCGACCGCCGTCCGGTGACATTCGCGGCGCGCGCGAGATAGGCATCGCGAGGCGCCGGAGGAAAGCGCACGGTTCTTGTTGGGCTGATCGGGAGCGGCTTCCCGTTCCGAACTATTTGGTGTGAAGCAGAAAGCTCGCCAGCTGCGCGTAACGCACGCCGGCGGCTTCGGTGAACGACTCGTAAAGTACCGCCTCGTCGATCATCAGCGGCGGTAGCTTCTGCGGCTGGGTCGCTGCGAAGCGGCAGCCCCCAGCGCGCGCCAAGGTAACGTGCGGTTCCGCGGGCTGTGGGAACGAGAAGCCGTGCGCTTCGAGTGCGGCTCGAATCGTAGCGGCGAGTTCGTCGAATTGTGCGACGCGCGCTGCGGCGCCGATCCAAATGACGCGTGCTTGACGGCGGTTCGGGAATGCTCCGACGGCCTCGAGCTGCAGCCGGAACGGTTCGATCTGAGAAACGGCCGCGCGCACCGCGTCCTCGACGATCGCAATGCGCTCGACCTCGACCCGGCCGAGGAACGCAAGCGTCAGGTGGTAGTTCTCGGGCCGGACCCAGCGCGCCTCGACGCCCGCGTTTCGCAACCACTCCGCCTGCTCGCCGCAGGCAATCCGCAAGTTCTCGTCGAGCGGCACCGCAACGAAAAGGCGCTTAGGACGTTCGGCGCGGCCGCCTATTTTGCGCAGCTCTTCACGCTCGCGACCTTTGCGCTCCGCGCAGGAGCTAACCTGTCGACAAAGAGCGGCAGCCGATTCGCTCCCTCACGTAGCGACCTTGCAGCTGAGTTGCACATGGCCCATGGGTCCACATGGAAGCAATGAAAACTCTTGTCATCCTGAGCGTAGGGCCGTAGGCCCGAAGTCGAAGGACCGCCGTCGCGTCGACTCCGGCGGCGCTTCGACAAGCTCAGCGTGACAAGAAACGTTGTCACCGTGAGCGGAGCGCCCCTTCGCCAGCTCAGGACAGGCTCCGGCGCGCAGTCGAACG
>Ga0302314_10003159_pt1 | contig 30470 bp, 22 predicted proteins | sample III_Palsa_N2_3_FD_200533 | JGI IMG/M metagenome (GOLD analysis project Ga0302314, IMG submission 200533) | Peat permafrost microbial communities from Stordalen Mire near Abisko, Sweden - III_Palsa_N2_3 | ecosystem: Environmental > Terrestrial > Soil > Palsa > Peat permafrost | place: Sweden... | reverse complement strand
CACAAATACACCGCTCATCCCGGCGAATGCCGGGACCCAGATGACAAAGCGCCGGCCCTGGTTGTTGGTCCGGATAACTTCCAGCCATCGCGCCATATGATCTGGGTCCCGGCATTCGCCGGGATGAGCGGTATTTATAGCTGTCCCTCATTCTGAGCAGATTTGGTGGGGCTGGCAGGGGTCAGAGGTGGACGATTTCAACGACTGGTGGGGGCTGACCTTGTCCAATTTCTATCAGCGGAATAGCTTCGGAGGATGAGCGTGTTAGCGCGACTAATCCTGGTTGTGGTTCTTAGCGCTGGCAGTGGTGCGCACGCTCAGTCAGCGTGCCCCAGCCGGGCCGACCTCAATACCGCTGACTGGAAGGCTGAGCGGGCCGAAGCCGCACATTTGCGCAACAGCAGGCTCAACAGCAGGCTTGCGAGGACGTGTCACAAAGCGCTTCGCCAGGGCGTCGCGCTGACACCAGCATGTTCGGAGGCCGCCAAGTCCTTGGCTTCGAGCCTCGCTGCCTGGGGCGAGGCGATGGAAGACTATAGGCGGTTGATCGTTCGGATGCAGGACGGAGATTGCCAGCCTCCGATCTATGTCCCATCACCTTAATCCCCCGCGCAGTTCGTCTACCGGCGCCGCCCCTTGCCGCTGCCGGTCCGCACGTTCTTCGGCCGTCCCGCCGGCCCGCGCCCCCGCGCGCCCAGCCTCGGCCTCGGCGCCTTGGGGTCGGCCGCGTCCGGTTCGCTGAGCATTTCGAACAGCAGGCCGCCGGTGATCGGGGTGGCTTCGCGCAGGCGCACGCGGACCGGCGTGCCCAGCCGCCAGCGTTGACCCGTCCGTTCGCCGACCAGGGCGTGGAGGCGGTCGTCGTGGATGAAGTATTCGTCGCCCAGGCTGGAGACGGGGACCAGGCCGTCGGCGCCGGTTTCGGCGAGGCGGACGAACAGGCCGAACCTCGTCACCCCGGTGATGCGGCCGTCGAACTCGGCGCCCACATGCTCGGCCAGATAGGCGGCGACGTAGCGGTCGGTGGCGTCGCGCTCGGCGGCCATGGCCCGGCGCTCGGCGACTGTGATGTGGTCGGCGGTCTCCTTCAGGCGGGCGACGTCAAAGTCGGTCATGCCGTCGTCGCCGAGGCTTAAGGCGCGGATCAGGGCGCGGTGGACGATCAGGTCGGCATAGCGGCGGATCGGCGAGGTGAAGTGGGCGTAGCGGTCGAGGTTCAGACCGAAGTGGCCGATGTTCTCGGCCGAATAGACCGCCTGCATCTGGGTGCGCAGGACCACCTCATTGACGATCTCCCCGTGCGGGCCGCCGCGCATCTGCTCGAGCAGCTTGTTGAAGCGGTCGGTGCGGGCCGGCTCGCCGCGGTTCCAGGGGACCTCCAGGGTGGCCAGAAAGTCGGCCAGGTTGGTGAGCTTCTCCTGGCTGGGGGCGTCGTGGATCCGGTAGATCAGCGCCGAGCGTTTCTGCTCCAGGGTCTCGGCGGCGCAGACATTGGCCTGCACCATCATCTCCTCGATCAGCTTGTGCGCTTCCAATGAGGCGCGGGCGTGGATCGAGGCCACCTTGCCGTCCGGGCCGATGACGATGCGGCGCTCTGAGCTTTCGATGGCGAGCGGGGAGCGCTTCTCGCGTGCGGTCTTCATCGCGCCGTAGGCGGCCCACAGCGGCCCCAGCACGTCCTTCATCAGCGGGCCGGTGACATCGTCGATCTGGCCGTCGATGGCGGCTTGCGCCTGTTCGTAGGACAGCTTTGCTGCTGACCTCATCAAGCCGCGGACGAACTTGTGGCTGAGCTTGCGGCCGCCTTTGTCGAACACCATCCGCACCGCGATGGTGGCGCGCGCCTCGCCCTGGCGCAGGCTGCACAGGCCGTTGGACAGCCGCTCGGGCAGCATGGGCTCGACCCGGTCGGGGAAGTAGACGCTGTTGCCCTTCTCCCGCGCCTCGTTGTCCAGGGCCGAGGCGGTGCGGACATAGGCGGCGACGTCGGCGATGGCCACCCAGACCACCCAGCCGCCGGGGTTCTTGGGGTCGTCGTCGGGGGCGGCATGGACCGCGTCGTCGTGGTCGCGGGCGTCGGTGGGGTCGATGGTGATCAGGGGCAGGTCGCGCAGGTCGGTGCGGCCGGCCAGCGTAGGGGGCTTGGCCGCTTCCGCCTCGGCCTCGGCGGCGGCGGAAAAGCCGGTGGGGATGCCGTGGGCGTGGATGGCGACCAGAGAGGCGGCGCGGGGCTCGTCCTCGCGGCCGACCTTTTCCAAGAGCTTGCCGCGCTTGGGGCCATAGCGGTGCTCGCTGCCGCTGACCTGGGCCAGCACCAGGTCGCCGTCGCGCAGGTCTTTGCCGTCGAAGGCGGAGAGGGCCAGGGTGTCGCGGCTTTTGCGATCGACGGGCGCGACCAGGATTTCGCCGCGGCTCTTGCGTACGACGCCCAGGACCTTGTGGGCGCTCTGGCCGAGGCGCTTGATCACGCGGGCTTCCGGGGCGCCGTCCTCGCCGGTCCCGAACCGCACCAGCAGCCGGTCGCCGAGGCCTGGGGCGCCGCCGACCAGTTCGTGCTTGCCGGGGACCAGGCGGACGTTGGGCGTATCGTCTTCGCCCTTGGTCAGGCGGACATAGAGCTCGCCGTCGGCGTCCTTTTCAGTGACGTCCGCCACGCCCACCGGGGGCAGGGCGCCGGCGGCCGCGAAGCCCCTGCGGCCGCGTTTGCCGAGCTGGCCCTCCTCGCGCAGGGCGGTGAGCATGTGGCGCAGCGCCCGGCGATCGGCGCCCTTCAGCCCGAAGGCCTTGGCGATGTCGGCCTTCTGCGCCTCGCCGGCGTCGCGCAGGAAGGCCAGCAGGGTCTCGCGGTCGGGCAGGCCTTGAGGGGGTTTGGGCGGGCGGGACATGGGGGAGGCTATAGCGGGTGGTGAGCTGTAGGAACACCTCTCCCGAAGGGCTGGCGGGTTCACACATCTGGTCATTTCGACGCGAGCGGCGATACCGCTCCCCCTTCTCCCCTTGCGGGAGAAGGTGGCGGCGAAGCCGACGGATGAGGGGTCGCGCCGGCGAGTGGGGATTGTCTTGGTTGGTGGGTTCGCGCCGATGGGCCGGCGCGACCCCTCATCCGGCCCTTCGGGGATGGTCTTCTCCCGCAAGGGGAGAAGGAAATGCTCATGCGCCTTCGGAAAGGCCCTTAGTTCGACGCCACCTTGGCCGGCGCGGGGCGATGCATCATCTTCTTGACGAAGACGCCCAGTTCGGCGGCGTCGATGACCCCGTCGTGGTTGGTGTCGATCTCATCGAAGTGGGCCTTGGCCACGGCGCCGATGGGCCCGACCAGCTCGGACTTCTCGATTCGGCCGTCCATGTCCGTGTCCAGCATGCCGAAGAAGCCCGCGGCCTGCAGGTCGTCGTCATAGGTGTTGGGCTTGTCGGAGGTCTCGCCCACCCAGCGATAGCGGATCTGGGTGTAGAGCATCTCGTCGAAGGACTGTTCGCCCCAGGGCACGGTGCGGGCCGGATTGGGGTTGGCCGGGTTCCGCTTGGAATTGTCGTAGGTGTAGACGGCGATCAGCCTGGCCCCCGCCGGGATGTGGATCGGCTGGGCGAAGTCGTAGTCCCGCTGCCAGGTGAAATTGTAGTGGGGCAGGGCGATCAGCAGGGTCTTCTTGCCGTCGGCGGTCTGCAGCCACAGCTGTGACGAGGCCCCGCGATAGTGGGCGTGGGGGAAGACGGCGAAGAGCAGGGCCTCCTTGGGGAAGGTCACATAGGTCCGCTGTTCCCAGCTTTCCTGGCCCGGCGGGATGGAGATGTTCTGGTTGGACAGCACGCCGGTGTGCATCACCAGTTCCGGCGCATCCTTGTAGAAATAGAACGCCATCTTGGTGTGCTCGGTCACGGCCTGGCCGTAGGGCGTGTAGTGGTTCTGGAAACCCACCGCGCCACCCGGCGGCAGATAGACGCCGGTGTTGCTGGGCTCGATGGTGGACTCCATGCCCACCGCATAGGTGCCCACGGAGGCGCCCCAGCTGTTCTCGAAGGCCTGGGTTCCAGCCTTGGGCGGATCGGTGATGTAGCCGGTGAGCACATGGTGCACGGCGGCCCGGTTCTCCACCTTGATGGTCGAGGCCCGCAGCCATTCGCCCTTGGTCAGGGGGTTGGCGGTGAAGGGGTGCTGGTAGTTGACCACCCCGGAGGCGGGGATGTTGAAGGCGGGGATATCCAGCACCAGGTCCGGCTTGCCCAGGGGCCATTCGGTGGCTGTGAAGGTTTTGGCGCTTAAGGGGTCGGCGCCCTCGCCACGCGGCGCGCCGGCCTCGATCCAGTGCACCAGGGTGCGGGTCTGATCGGCGGTCAGGCTTTTGTCGCGCAGGAAGTGGCCGACGGTGGGGTCGGCGGCCCAGGGCGGCATGCGCTGGGTGCGGATCACCTCGCGGATCATCGGCGAGGCGGATTTCACCTGCTCATAGCTGGTGAGCGGCATGGGGCCGATGCCGCCCTTTTCATGACAGGCGGCGCACTTGTCCTCGATGATCGGCGCCACCTCACGAACGTAGGAAATGTTGGCCTGGGCGAGCTTGTCCCGGTTGGGGAAGTCGATGCGGCAGCCCATGGCCGCCTGGCTGGGCGCCGTCACCGGCAGGCCGGCGGCCAGGGCGTCGAGGGCCTTGGCCGTCGTGTCCGGGTCGGCGGCCGGGCCGCGATAGGCGATCTTCCAGGTCTTGGGATCGATGACGATCACCTCGGCGGCGCGGGTGACCCCCAGCTGTTCGCCCACCAGCTGGTAGCGATCCAGCAGCACCGGCATGGCATAGCCGTGGGCCGCGGCCTCGGCCTGGATGTCCTCGCGCCTGTCGGTGAGCGAGGCGTTGAGCATGAAGAACTCAACCCCCTTGGCGGCATAGGCGTCCTTGAGGGTCTTGAGCGCGGCGGCCGAGGCGTGGTTGGCCTTGCAGCCGTCCTGCTGGGTGACGATCACCACCGCCTTGTCGTCGGCCATGCGGCGCAATTCGTGGGACAGCAGGTTCTGGTCGGTGAGCCGGAAGTTATCCACCTTGATCGGGGCGCCGACCTGGGCGTCGCCGGCCGTGGCCACGCTGGCGCTGGTCAGGGCGAGGCAGCCGAAACCCAAAACCGCGACCGCCGCCGTGGCCGCCAGACACGCCCGAACCGTCCGCATCGCCGTCTCCATAGATCAGTTCCGGGGTCGCCCCGCAGCCGCTTCATGCGCACGTTGGATTGTGCGCGGTCAATGTGACCAAGAGGCTATCGGGGTCCATCAATATGTCAATGCGCGTTGACTTGTGGCGACGTTCGGGAGTCGTGCGAACACCTCTCCCGGAGTGAGAGGGAGGTTCACTGGTCCCACCGTTCGAACGCAAGAGCCGCAAGCGCATACCTTCTCCCTCTTGGGGGAGAAGGTGGCGGCGAAGCCGACGGATGAGGGGTCGCGCCGGTGTAAGAGATTGGCTTGGTTAGCATTTTCGCGCCGATGGGCCGGTGCGACCCCTCATCCGGCCCTTCGGGCCACCTTCTCCCTCAAGAGGGAGAAGGGATAGAACCAGCGAGCCCTTCGGGAGAGGTGTCTTAAAGTCGCCCGCTCGTTCGCCCCGACGCCTTTTCTTCATTGGCTTGCGCTACGTCAGGCGGATCATGCTGCCAGCTTCGGCCCAGGAGAGCGTGCGATGGAACTGATCAGCGACACCGTTCAGGTGGGCGGGCCCAAGGGGCCGGCGCATGCCAAGGTCTATGCCGCGCCGCCGCCGGTCAACCTGTGGGACCCGGCCGACTTTACCAAAGGCCCGCCGCTGGACGCCTTTGCGGCCATGCGCAAGGCCGCGCCGATCGCCTGGCAGGAGGAGCCGGAGGACCGGCCGGGGTTCTGGGCGGTGACGCGCTATGAGGATGTGATGCGGATCAATGGCGATCCGACCACCTTCTCCTCCCAGCGCGGCGGCATATTGATGGGCGCCCAGCGCTCGGACATGCAGCTGGCCAAGGCCTCGCTGGACACCATGATCAACATGGATGCGCCAAACCATCTGCAGCTGCGCCGCGAGCACATGCCCTATTTCACCCCGGCCTATCTGCGCGGCCTGCAGGATCGGGTGGAGGGCGAAACGACGCGCCTGCTGGACGCCATGGCGCCGCTGGGCCGATGCGACCTGGTGCCGCAGCTGTCGGCGCAGCTGCCGCTGTTCACCCTGTGCGAAATCCTGGGCGTACCGCAGGAGGACCGGCCCAGGTTCCTGACCTGGATGCACTTCCTGGAAATGGCCAACTCCTTCGCCGCCGAGCGGGCGGGGTCCGGCGGCGGGCTGGAAGGCGCGGCGGCGGAGATTCCGCCGGAGGCCCAGGCCTTCCTCGACGCCTTCAAGGCGGCCATCGACCAGATGTTCGAATATGGCCGCGAGATGCTGCACAAGCGCCGCAAGGACCCTCAGGCCGACCTGATGTCGGCCATCGCCCGGGCGCAGATCGACGGCGAGTTCCTGGCCGATGAATATCTCGACGGCTCCTGGCTGCTGATCGTGTTCGCCGGCAACGACACCACCCGCAACACCATCTCCGGCGCCATGGGCCTGCTGACCGACTTCCCCGATCAGAAGGCCAAGCTGCTGGCCAAGCCCGAGCTGATGGGCGGGGCGGTGAACGAGTTCATCCGCATGGTCAGCCCGGTGATCTACATGCGCCGCACCGCGACCCGCGACGTCGAGGTCGCCGGCCAGCAGATCGCCGAGGGCGAGAAGGTGATCATGTACTACGGCTCCGCCAACCGCGACGAGGCGGTGTTCGCCAATCCCGACGTGCTGGATGTGGTGCGGGCCAACGCCGACAAGCACATCGCCTTCGGCTACGGCCCGCACACCTGCGTCGGCAAGCGGGTGGCGCAGCTGCAGCTGGAGGCGGTCTACCGCCAGATGCTGGCCCGGTTCCCGGATATCCACCGCGACGGCGAGATGGAAGTGGCGCCCAACAACTTCGTCTATGCGATCCGCAGCATGCCGGTGGCGTTCACGCCGGGGTGAGGGGGCGTCCGCTTAAGTCGTTACGGCCAAATATTTCACGTCATGGCCGCCCTTGTGGCGGCCACCCATTGAACGTTGAGCTACGAACCCCAGCCGTTCGAGAAGCGGAACCATGGGTGGCCGCCACAAGGGCGGCCATGACGGAGGAAGTTGAAGATAAGGGACAAGGTACCTGTCCCCTTGTCTCCGCCTCAAGTCTCCCGGTGCGCCGTGTAGTGCAGCACGGCGGCCAGGCCCAGGCCGCCGACCAGCAAAGCCGCGCCCATCCACAACGCGCCGTGGACGTCCTTGTCGCCCACCACCAGCGCCGCCAGCAGCGGGCCGACGGCGGCCGCGAGCAGCTGGACGGCCCCGCTCTGAACCGCGGTGCGGCGGGTGGCGTCGACCTCGATGGTCATGGGGATGAAGAAGGGCGGAATGACCAGCACGATGATCCCGTGCAGGGCCATGGCCGCGAACAGCACCCAGACCGGGGTGGCGGCGCCGAACAGCAGCCAGGTGGCCAGCCAGGCAAGTGTTCCGCCCACGAACACCCACAGATACCGCACCCGGCCCGCCACCACCGCCACGAGGGCGCCGCCGAGGATCTGGGCGGTCAGCTGAACGGTCACCGCCGTGTTGGCCAGCGCCGGCGACAAGCCATGCTGCTGGGCGATCGGCTGCAGATAGACCCCCACCGCCGCGCCGGCCGAGGCGATCAGCAGGATCGAGGCCAGGGCCAGCCAGCCGCGCGGCGGCGGCAGACCGCTGTCGCTCTCGGCCTTGGGCAGGGGGGTGAACTGGTCGGGAATGAACAGGCAGAAGACCACGCAGGCCAGGCCCGACGCCGCCAGGACGCCAAAGCCGCCGTTGGCGCCGAACCTGGGCATGAGAAAGCTGGTGAGCGCTCCGGCCGCGACGACCTGGCTGATCGTGCTGGTGGTGAACAGCACCGCGGCCCAGCGCTCGGGCGTCCTGGTGCGGGCGATCATGCTGATGGTGATCCATAAGAGGACGCCCTCGGGTATGCCCGCCGCGCCACGCAGCAGCATGATGCCGTCGCCATGCATGGTCATGGTGGCGCCATCCGCCGACGCCAGCAGCAGCGAGGCGATCGCGCCGATCAGCTTGAGACGTTTGGTCGGGACCAGAGCGCTGAACAGGCCGGTCGAGATCGCCATGACCAGGGCCTCGGCGGCGGCGGACAGGCCGATGCCGGCCTGGCTCAGCCGCCCTTCATTGACCAGGGCGCCGAACAGCAGGGAGATCAGGCCGGCCAGAAGCAGCGACACGATCCCGACGCCCATGGCCGCGGCAGCCTGCAGGTCGGTCGGGGGCGGGCCGAAGGCGGCGTGGATCGTGTGGTCGTCGGCGGGGTGCGGGTCACTGGCGGTCATGCCCGGACCGTAGCCGAACAGACGCGGCTTGGAAGCGTGGAAATCGCCTGCCTTTGCGGGGCCTGCGGTTTTGGCCTAACCCCGGCGGCGACATGCAGACCGTTCCCATCGACGACATCGACGATCCGCGGATCGAACCCTACCGCGCCATCCGCGAGCGGGATGTGGCGGGGCGTGAGGACGGCTTCATTCTAGAGGGGGAGGTGGTGCTGCGCGCCTTCGCCAAGGCGGGCCGGTATGGGCTGGTTTCCGTGCTGTTGGCGCAGAAGCGGGTCGAGAAGCTTGCGCCGGTGGTGGCGATGCTGCCGGCCGCGCCGGTCTATGTGGCGCCGCAAGGGGTGCTGGACGCGATCGTCGGCTTTCCCATCCATCGCGGGGTGCTGGCCCTGGGGCGGCGCGCCGAGCCGGTTTCGGCGGAGGCGCTGATCGGCGGGATGGGGGCGGACGCCCTGGTGATGGTCCTGATGGGCGTCAGCAATCACGACAATATCGGCGGGCTGTTCCGCAACGCCGCGGCCTTCGGTGTGGACGCGGTGCTGCTGGACGGCGCCTGCTGCGACCCGCTCTACCGCAAGGCCATCCGCGTGTCGGTGGGCGGGGCGCTGATGGTCCCGTTCGCCCGGCTGGCGCCGGACGAGGATGTCGTCGGCCTGCTGCTGGGGGCGGGCTTCGGCTGCCTGGCGCTCAGCCCCGGCGGCTCCGTGGCGCTTGGTGACGTCAGGCGCTCGGGCCGCACAGCGCTGCTGCTGGGCGCGGAAGGCGCCGGCCTGCCCGACACGATCCTGGCGCGCACCGAGACCGTGTCGATCCCGATGTCAGGCGTTTTCGATTCGCTGAACGTGGCGACCGCCAGCGGAATCGCACTGCATCACTTGCGCGGTGGCGTTCTGTCTGAACGCGAGCGGCGACAAGGTCTTCCTTCTCCCCTTGCGGGAGAAGGTGTCGGCGCGGCCGACGGATGAGGCGTCGCGCCGGCGTATGGGATTGGTGCGGATGGGGTTTTCGCGCCGAGAGGCCGGTACGACCCCTCATCCGACCTCCTTCGGAGGCCACCTTCTCCCGCAAGGGGAGAAGGTTTAGGTCGTGCGCCCGCTAGGCGTCCCGGCGGAAAGCTCAGCTCTTCTTCGGGCGTCCGCGCGGGGCGGCGGGCTTGATCGCCTTGACCGGCCGGGCGACGGCTTTGCGGCCGCCTTGGCCCAGGCCCATCTGCTTGGCCAGCTTGGAGCGGGCGCTGGCGTAGGCCGGGGCCACCATCGGGTAGTCCTTCGGCAGGTTCCACTTGGCGCGGTATTCCTCGGGCGAGAGGTTGTACTTCGCCCGCAGGTGACGCTTCAGGGACTTGAACTTGCGGCCATCCTCCAGGCAGATCAGGAAATCGTCGGTGATCGATTTCTTGATCGAGACCGCCGGGGTCTTGACCTCGGGGACGGGCTCGGGCTCGACGCCCATGCCGCTCAAGGCCCCGTGGATATTCTTGATCAGGCTCGGCAGATCAGCGGCGCTGACCGCGTTGTTGCTGACGTAGGCCGACGCTATGTCAGCTGTCAGTTCGATGAGGGTCGCGTTCGAGGTGTCAACATCCGACATGGTCGTCTCCGAATCTCTGGCTAAGTCGCAAGTGGGAGCGCCGAGCAGAATGTTCCCGTCGTCGCGGTCGCCTATTGAGTAATCAAATAATGATTCCGGACGCAATGCCAATTAAGACTCGCCGAACAGCTAATTTATGCACCGCTTTCTGACACGCCGAGAGTGACAGGGGTGATATTTCCCCGCGGCCGCGGCCCGGTTGTCGACGCCCGGCAGCGAAATCCGGGCGCGCCCAGTCCGCATCCGGGCGTATTTCTACAAAGACGCCGATGTCGTCGACCGCTTGGCTGTCGAACGGCGCCCCGGCCCTGCGATGACACGTCCATACTTCTGCTGTATGCTGACCATGGGCTCAAAGCCGCCGGATTCGATCGGCGGCGATCGGGGAACTAAGGGGGGATAGAATGAAAGTCGCCGCGGCTATAGTGCTCGGCCTATGTGGCTTGGCCTCTCCGGCCCTTGCCGATGGACCAGCCAAGATCTGGAGCGGATTTTACCTGGGCGGAAACGCCGGGTTCGGCACGACCAACCAGTCCTATACCACCACGCCCCAGGCGACGCTGGTTTCCGCGCCCTTCTTTAATTCGACGAGCTGGGGCGCGCAGTCGCAGGCGACCGATTCGGTCGCCCTGGCCGGCCTGCAAGCCGGGTACAACATTGAAGTCGGCTCAAAGGCCCTGATCGGCCTTGAGGCGGGCGCGGAGGCGCTGACCGCGCCCAATACGCTCAACTATGACTTCTCCACCGGCAGCGGCGGCGCCTTGGTGAACGATCAGATCAGCCGGTCCATCCCCTGGCTGGGCACGGTGCAGGCTCGTCTGGGCACGACGATACTGTCGCCGTCGGTGCTGCTGTACGTCTCCGGCGGGGTCGCCTACGGCCATGAGAACATCAAGGCCACGGTCAATACGGCGACGCCGTTTCCCGGCTCGGTCCCGCTGGAGTCCTTCCCCTTCTCGGTCAGCGCCGACAAGACCGGCGTGGCGCTCGGCGGTGGGTTTGAGTGGCTGATCGGCGACCGATGGTCGATGAAGGCGGACTTCCAGTCCATCCGGCTGCCGGCGCTTTCGGCGCGAACCTCGGTGACGACCGTGTTTGGGCCCCAGTCGCTGCCCACCGACGCGGTTAGCTTCAAGCCCTCGGCCGCGCAGCTCAATATTGTCCGCCTGGGCGTCAACTACCATTTCGGCGGCCACGCCGGGAAATAGCCGCCAGGCGGCTCGGCGCCATGACCGGCCTTGCGCCTCGCCGTTTGCGGGGCGTGGGGCCGGATTTTGCGCGAGATGTCGATTGGGCGAAGCGCCCGGGCGCCGGGCTGGACGCCGCCAGCGAGCCTGGGCGGGGCCTGGCTCAGATCGTCTTGGTGGGTGCAGTAGGATTCGAACCTACGACCCGCTGATTAAGAGTCAGCTGCTCTACCAACTGAGCTATGCACCCCCAAAAAGGGAAGCGCCTTATAGCTCAGGGGCTTCGGTTGGCAACCCCGGCGGGCGAATTAGCGCGCCCGCCAGCGACCGCGCGCCTCAGGCGTTGGCGGGAGGCTGGCGGATGAAGAGTCCGAGCCGTTGCCCGTTCAGGCTGGCTCCGCCGGCGACGGCGACATTGCCGGCCAGGGTGATGGTCCCCGCCGACGCATTGACGCCGGTGACCTTGCAGCTCGTGGGGGTCAGGCCCAGCGGGTTGGTGTTGGCGTCAAACCAGACCCGGTCGCCGACCTGAACCTGTTCATTGGCGCCGCCGGCGCCGAGGTTGGTGACCCTGGTCAGGGTGTTGGAGCCGCTTGTGGCCGTGCAGGTGATCGGCAATGGCGGCGTGTAGAGCCGGCTGTTGAGGATCAGCATGTTCTTCACCCCGCTCGGCCATGGGACCACTTCGAAGCAGGCCAGGGCGCCGGTGTAGAGGTTGTTCTGTCCCTGGGCCGTTACGGCCGCGGAGCTTGTGTAGGTGATGTCGGAGATGAAGGCGACGGTGCCGGACTGGACCTCGAGGATGACGTCCCCGGGCGCGCCGCCAAAGGTCTCGATCTGGTCCTGGGTGCGGGTGTCGGTGTAGCTCAGCACGCCGGTCTTGTTGGAATAGGCCGAGACGGCGGGGCTGCCGATCGAGGTGACGCGCGAGACCTGTGGGTTGACGACGGCGTCCTGCGGGCCGGCCAGGCGCGGGGCCACCGTGACGGCGTAGAGCGGGATGCAGTGGTTGCGGCTTCCGGCCTGGTAATAGGGCCCCAGCAGCTGAGGGCCTGAGGTGGCCTTCAGGTCGGCGTCGCGAACCGGAAAATTGATCTCGTGCGGCACGCCGGTGGTCAGGAAGTTCGGCACCACCAGCCCGCCGGCCAGGGCGTTGTGCGCCAGGCAGGCGTAGCTCGGGATCGAGGCCTGCTGCGAGGAGACCGGATAGATCGAGACGTAACCTTTCAAAAGGACGCCGGTCACCATCAGGGTGAGCACCGAGTAGTAGGCGACCAGGTTGCCGCCATTGATGATGAAGGGCTGCACGCCGCCGATGTCGCCGGACGGGTTGCCGATATAGTTCAGCATGCAGGCCGGAATGCCGCGGGTCGGAACCTGCAGATCGAAGGTGCCGAAGGGGCTGTTGAGCGTGATCGTATTGTTCGCCACGCCGCCGCCCGCGATCTCGCCAAACTTGTAGAAGTCCTCGAAATACAAGGTGTCCCAGGTGACCGAGCCCATCTCGCCGTTGGCGCCAAGGTGGAACAGTTTGATCACCCCGCCGAGGGTCCAGTTCTTGAACTGGCTGCCCAGCTCGCCGAGCTGCTGGCCCTGGGTGTTGTTGGTCAGGCAGCAGAAGACGCTGGCGAACTGCATATAGTCGGCGCCCACCGAGCGGCTCTGGGTCTGGCCGACGCTGATCCCCCACATGCACTGATTGATCCAGCCGTGGTCCCATTCGGTGAAATCGCCGTTGCCGCTGTAGTTGCCGGGGGTGATGCTGACGCCGGTGTTGAAGCCGCTGATCAGCACCTCGTGCAGCAGGGTGCGCGAGGAGGGGCCCTTGTTGTACTGGCTGTTATTGCCGATCCAGGCGGGGAAGTTGACCGGCGGATAGGCCGGCGTCGGCGCGGGCCCGGAATAGGCGTCGATGGTGACGCAGGCCGCCGGCGTATAGCGGCTGTTCTGGTTCGGGCTCAGGCTCGGGCACTGCCAGCTGGCCGGATTGGTGTCGTCCAGCGTTGCGCCCGCGACCCCCAGATTGTTGTTGGTGACCCAGGCGGTGAGCGGGCCCTGGATGGCCAGGTTGCTGATGCTGGTCCCGCGGCCCGCCTGGACGTTGATCACCGGCCGGTCGGAGAAGTTCACGCCAATGCCGGAGCCGGCGAAGGCCGCGTTGGTCACGAAGGCCGCGCCCAGGCCGGACAGATGAGCCGTGGAGGTCTTGCCGCCATAGCCGAGCTGCAGGGTGTCGCTGGTGAGGCTGACGCCCTGGCCGAGGATCGGCGGGGCGCCGTGGCTGTAGGCCTCGAAGTCGATCGCCGCCTGGATGGCGACCGTGTCGTCCGGGCCCGTGGTGACCCAGGTGTTCTTGCTGGTCGCGGCCTGGGCGGTCTGGCCGAACGCCTTGGCGCTGTTGCCGTCCGCGCCGCTGACCAGGGTCCAGGGGTTGCTGGATCCGTCGACGACCACGCCGGGCATGCCGACGGTTCCGCCGGCGGCATAGGTCACCGGCGCACAGTCGCCGGGCGCCGCGTAGCTCAACACCATGATCTCGGCGGCGCCGGCCGGGATCTGCGCCGCCTTCACCGCCGCCAGGGTCGGATAGATGTTCAGCTGCGCCAGGGCGGCGCTGGGGTCGGCGCCCGAGGCGACCGCCAGGCCGATCTGGGTCGCCAGATGGGTCAGGCTTTCGCTGCTGGGCGCGCCGCGTGGATCGGGCATGGGTCGTCGCTCCTGCGCTGTCCCGGACGAGCCATCGCGTCCAAGGACCTATGCTAACCCGCGCAATCCGCCGAATGAAGCTCTTGGTTGAGATCGGCCAATGCACCGGCCGCGACGCCTGCGCGCGCTGGTGACGGTCCCCCCGCGCGGGCGCTCCAAAGCGGGCGGCGCCAGGCTGAAAATGTCAGTCTTTAGGCGGAATTTTACCAATGCAACCTACTGTACTCGCAGGCATCGGACCGTCGCCGCCTTCGGGGCGCAAGAAGAGATCGGAGCGCGCCCAGTGGATTCGACGGCGGTGCAAGCGCAGAAGGTACAGGGCAGCCTGCCGCGCCTGAGCCAGGACCTGCTGAACCGTGCGCTCGACGCCCACGAGCGGTTCACCCGCCGTGAGCCCGGCGCGCGCCGGGCGGTGATCCCCTTCATGCAGGCGCCCGGACTGGACTTCAGCCGGCGGCTGCTCTGCGATGTGGAGTTCAGGGGCGCCAACCTGCAGCGCGCGCGCCTGACCTCGGCCAATCTGCAGCGCGCCTCGCTTTACTGCGCGGACTTGCGCGGCGCCGATCTGCGCGAGGCCAACCTTACCCGCGCGGACATTCGCGGCGCGTCCCTGCGTCAGGCGAACCTGTCCGGCGCCACCCTCAATGACGCCGACCTGCGCGAGGGCCGGCTGGTGCTGCTGGATGTGCCCGAAGGCTTCCGCTCGGTGGGCAAGTCCGGCCTCGGATCCAAGACCGAGGAGATCAGCTTTTCGGTCGACTTCACCAACTGCTCGATGAAGGGCGTCAAGCTCGCCAATTCCAAGCTGAAGGGCGCCAACTTCTCCGGCGCCTTGTTGCACAATGCCGACTTCGCCGGCGCCAACCTTACCGGCTGCAACTTCGACGGCGCGGTCCTGATCGGCGTCGATCTGAAGCAGGCCCGTTTCGATCCGGGCGCCCTCGCCAAATCGATAGTCGATCCCGGCCCGGCGGCCGTGGGACGGGCGGCGGAACTGCTCAGCCGGATTTCGTCCGCCGCACGCTGGGTCGAGACGGACGGCGAACAGGATCGCGCGGCCAATCTGGACGGGGAAGACCTAAGGCCGCTGGCCAACGCCTTTGTCGGCCGGCAGCTGACGGCCCTGTCGGCCCGGCGCGTGTGCGCGATCGGGGTGAATTTCGCCGGCGCCAAGCTCCAGGGCGCCAACTTCGAAGGCGCCGACCTGCGCGAGGCTGATTTCACCGGCGCAGACCTGCGCGGGGCCAGCTTCCGCGGCGCCAAACTCTGGTTCGCCAAGTTCAGCAAGGCCGATGTGCGGCCGCTGTCCCTGGACAACGGCTCCTCGCGCGCGATCGACCTGACTGAAGCGCTGTTTTCCCGGGACTGCTTCGCGGCGAGCGTTCAGGCGTGAGGCCGGCGCGGCGTGGATTGGTTTCAACGTCACTTATGACTGTCATCCCGGCCTCTTGAGCCGGGATCACCACACGCGCTCAGCCCGATCCCGGCTCAAGGCCGGGATGACAAGGGTGGGTGGATCAAAGCGCGCTCAGCCCGATCCCGGCTCAAGGCCGGGATGACAGGGGTGGGTGGATCAAACAACAGACCCTGCTAACCCGTCGCCTCGAACCCTTCGTCCGAGCGTTCGGCGATCTTGGCGATTTCGCTGAGCAGCTGGGCCGGCGAAAAAGGCTTGGCCACCACGCCGTCCATGCCGGCCATCCGGTAGGACTGGCGCTGATGGCTCATCACGTCGGCGGTCAGGGCGATCACGGGGGTCGCGGCGGCTTGCGAGGGCAGGGCTCTGATCCGCCGCGTCGCCTCCATGCCGTCCATCTCGGGCATGTTGATGTCCATGAACACCAGATCGTAGTTGGTGCGGTCGACGGCCTCGATCGCCGCGGCGCCATTGTCCACCGCCTCGGCCTCGGCGCCCATCGCCTCCAGGGACTTGACCGCCACCAGGCGATTGATCCGGTTGTCGTCCACCACCAGGATCAACAAACCCGCCAGCGGGGCAACGACCAGCGGATCATCGTCCGGCATGGCGGCGGCGGCGATCCGGGGCGCGGGAACCTCGAACCAGAAGGTCGAGCCCTCTCCGGGCCGGCTGACGAAATCCAGTTCGCCGCCCATCATCCTGAGCAGGCTGCTCGATATGGCCAGGCCCAGGCCGGCGCCGCCAAACTTCCGGGTGATGTCTCGATTGGCCTGCTGGAACCGGTCGAACAGGGTGGAGCGGGCGTCCTCGGAAATGCCGATGCCGGTGTCGGCGATCTCCAGCCGCATCCGGCGCTGGGCGCCGTCGCCGGTGACGCTGAGCCGAACATCCACCCCGCCGCGCTCGGTGAACTTGACCGCATTGCCGATGAGGTTGAACAGGCATTGCCGCAGCCGCACCGAATCGATCGACACGCTGCCGATCTCGCCTGAGGCGGTCAGCCGCAGATAGAGGCCCTTGGCCTCCGCGTGAGCGCGCATCAGCCGGGTCACCGCCTCGACGATCGCCAGGGGCTCGACCGGCGTGGGCGACAGCTCCAGCTTGCCGGCTTCGAGCTTGCTGAAGTCCAGCACGTCATTGATCAGATGGGCCAGCATGTCGCTGCAGCCGATCGCCTCGGTGAGCAGGCTGCGGCCCTGGTCGCTGAGCGGTTCGCGCTTGAGCAGATTGAGCACGCCGACAATGCCGTTCATCGGGGTGCGAATCTCGTGGCTGACCGAGGCCAGGAAGTCGGTCCTCGCCGCCGACGCCACCTGTGCGGCCCGGCAGGCCTCGATCAAGGCCTGTTCCTGGCGTTTCTGGGCGCTGATATCCTGAAGGTGAGCCAGCCGCCGGCCGCCCAGGTCGGCCAGCGTCAGGCGCAGCCAAGCCTCGCCGCCCCCGCGCCGCAGATGGAAGGTCACGCCGCTGGCGTCGTCTTCGGTGTCGATGGCGGCCTTGGCCAGCAGGTCGGCCAGGGGCTGATCCGGCAGATCCGGGGTCGCGCCGCCCAGCGCCCGTGCAAACGCGCCGTTGGCTCGCCGGACGCATCCCCGCTCATCGAGCAGCGCGAAGGCGAGCGGCAGATCGTCAAGATCGATAGGGGCCGCGTCGTGCGGGGTCGTCTCCGCCGGCATCACGCTCGCCTGTTCGCAAGATGGCGGCGGGCAGCCTTCAGGCATAGATCGAGTACAACGCCGCGTCGCGACGGCATTTCTCGTGCGCGCTCAAGCGCTGTCAAAGAATGACTGCAGTCAGCATTCACGGCGAACGCCCCCCGATGTTCTCAAGGCAGGTTAACCGGGATTGCCTTCCATATGATTGACGGGACGGGGCAGGGCGGCGTTGCTAGATGACGCCGCCGTCGCTGGCGTGATCGGGCTTGGGCGGGTGTTTTTCCTCAGCCTGGGCCAGGTCTTCTTCCAGCGCCTTGGACCGCGCTTCGATATCGGCCAGGTCTTGCTCGACCTGTTTGGATGTTTTTTCGGGCTCGTCGGGCATGGGAGTCTCCATTGGCATGCGCTAACAACGCCTGGCCACCAATATCGCCCCCCGCAAACGGCCGTGAGCCAGCGGGCGCCCACCGAGCCGAAGGTCTGTAAGCTCCCGACATGAGCCAATCTCCAGAACCCGTCGTCCGCAAGGCCAGGTCCGATGACGCCCCGGCCCTGGGCCGCCTCGGCGCCCTGCTGGTGGCGGTCCACCACGCCTTCGATCCTGACCGGTTCATTGCGCCCGGCCCCGGGACGGAGCGCGGCTATGGCGGCTTCCTGGTCTCGCAACTCGAAAAAGAGGAGGCGATCATCCTGGTCGCCGAGGAGGCCGGCGCGGTGGTCGGCTATGTCTATGCCGGGCTGGAAGGCGCCGACTGGATGGCCCTGCGGGGGCCGGCCGGGGTGATCTATGACATCATCGTCGATCCGGAACGGCGGCAGGAGGGCATTGGCGGGATGCTGTTGCAGGCGATCCTGAAGGCGCTGGCCGATCGCGGCGCGCCCCGCGTGGTGCTGCATACGGCCACGCCGAACGCGGTGGCCCAGCGGCTGTTCGCGGCGGTGGGGTTTCGATCGACCATGATCGAAATGACGCGGGAGTGGCCGCGGTAGAGGCGGGTCCAGCCTCGGCCGCAACACGCCTCAGCTGGCGATCGCCGATTGCGGGGTGCGGGCGGCTTCCGTGACGATGTGGGCGGCGAGGCGCTGGGCCTGGATGCGGATGTCGGGAACGGCGGTGACTTCCCAGAGGGCGCCGCGGGTGAGGGGACCCAGACCGTAGAGACCAGTCGCCACCGCGCCGTCCGCGCCGATCAGGCGGCCGTCGCCATCCACATCGAGCCCGAGGCCCAGCGCATCGGGCCGCGCCAGGCCGGACTCGACCAGCTTGCGCACGACGCCGTTGTCGGAGCGGCGCGGATCGCCTTCGGGGCCGGTGCAGTTGACCACCCATTCGGTGCGGTCGGCGCGGACGCTGGTGTGGGCCCTGGGGCGCCAGGTGACTGTCACGCCGCCGACTTCCGCGCGCAGCGACAGCATGCGGCCGGCGGCCACGCGCAGGCGGCCGTCGGCGATGTGGGTGTCGATCCGCGCGGCGACCTCGGGAGCCATGCGGTGACGGTGGGCGTCCCACCAGGGCCGCAGATGGCGCAGGGCGCGGCGGCGCTCGCTCTCGCTCAGGCTCAGCCAGATCACCTGCACCTGCTCGCGCACCCCGTCGAAGGCGCGCCGCCAGTCGGTCAGTCGGTCGGCTTGGGCCCGGTAGCGGAGCAAGGCGTGCGACAACGTCTCGCCTGGCCGGCTTTCCCAGGCGATGGGCGCGCCGGACGAGCGGGCGTGGCGGCGGGGGACCAGGCCGTGGCGGGACAGCGCGAGGATCTGGCCATGATGGCCGGCGCCGTCGAGGCTGGCGATCACGTCGATGGCGGTCAGGCCGGAGCCGAGCAGCAGCACGCGGTCGTCCGGCTTGATCCGTCCGAGCGCGCCGTCCGCCCAGGGATTGGGGACATAGTGCGGGTCGCTGGCGAAACGGGCGCCGCGTGGGACCACCTGCATGGGCGCGCCATGGCCGGTGGCGAGGACCACGGTGTCGGCCTGCATCGCCCGGCCCAGCGCCAGCCGCACCACCAGCCGCCCGCCCGCCCGCACGATCTCCGTCGCCTCGTCGCCGACCAGGGTCAGCCGTCCCGCCGCCTCGACGCTCTGGGCGGCACAGCGAAGTTCGGCCTGCAGATAGTCGCCGTAGACCCAGCGCGGCGCGAAGGAGAAGGGGTCGGCGGGCTGGCCGGTCTGCACCGCCAGCCAGTCCTGGAAATGCGCCGGCCGGTCGGGATAGGCGCTCATATTGCCGGCCCGCACGTTCAGCAGGTGGCCCGGCCGGCGGGTGGAAAAGGCGACGCCGCGGCCGAACGCCTGACCCTTCTCGATCAGGTAGACATGCAGCCCCTCCGAACGCGAGCGCAGCAGACGCAGGGCGAGCAGGGCGCCGCTGAAGCCTCCGCCGACGATGGCGACCACGCGACCGGACATGACGTCTCCAACCTGGATGCGAGCGATGCGGGGAGGGTGATCGGTAATACCTATTCAATCAATAGGAATAAACTTTCGAGGGCCGCAGAAAATCTGCGGGCGGCGTCGGCTCGGGGCAGAAAAAGGTGTCAGAGTCATTTTTCACGACATCGCGGCTAAGCCCGAACTGAAAAATGACTCTGACACCTTTTTCTGCCGGCACGGACGATGCCGGCTCGGGTTATCATCGCCGCGACGGACGACCTGAGTCGGAGGCGATCATGGCCAGGCGCGACCTGACCGGCGCGGTGGATTTCGCCTACCTGGAAGCCTACGCCGGCGGCGACCTGGGCGTGGTCGAGGAGGTGCTGGCGCTGTTCCGCGAACAGGCGGAGATGTGGCTGCGGCTGCTCGACCCCCACGCGCCGGGGCAGGGGTGGCGCGATGCGGTCCATACCCTGAAGGGCTCAGCGCGAGGCATAGGCGCGAACGCCCTGGGCGCGGCCTGCGAGGCGGCTGAACAAGCGGCGCCGAACGCTGAATCCCCAGGTCTGGCCAGGGTTCGAGACGACCTCGACCTGGTCCTCGCCGACATCGCCGCCTACACCCACGAACTGGCGCTGAGGTCACTGAAGACGCCGCCGGGGTGACGTTTCCGCGTTATGCGAGCCGAGCGGCGAGGTTGGGAAACCGGGGACATGGCGTAATTGAGGTAGGCCCATCCTCCTTCGTGAAGCAGCGCGACCACCTCGGACCGACTTCGTAATCCAAGGCTCGGATGGGCCTACCTCAATTACGCCATGTCCCTGATTTCTTCCGCTAGTTTCAGTCCGCCGCAAGGGCAAAGACCTAGTCCAATCGCATCCCCGGCCGCCAGCCGCTCTTCGCCAGGAACGCATTGGCGTCCGTGATCCCGAAGATCTCACGGAGCGCCCGACGCTTGTCGGAGGCGTGCTGGTAGTAGGATTTCGTGATCCGGTAGCCGACCCAATAGCCGAGGTCCGGCGGCCACTGGGCCGTTCCCGGGTGATTGTAGAACCATTTTGACAGATCGGTCTTGTCTTCGTCGGGGGCGAAGGCGGTCTCGATCTCCAACTCGCGACCCTTGGTCTCGGACGCGAACTCCGAATAGGCAACCCTGCCCGAGGTCAGCTCGGCGATGAATTCGGCGCCGCCTTCGGCAAGGGAAGCCTGCAGCACGGTCGGATGCTCATCGTCGGAGAGATAGGCCGACTGTTGGACGTGGGCGTATTCGTGCGTGACCATGTGCACGAACCAGTCTTCGAAGTCGGGATCGAGTCCCTTGGATGCGCACACCGCCTCAAGGCTGACTTCGACACCGCCGGTGGGGCTGCCGATCGCTACCGGCTTGCCTCGACTGACGACAATGGTGATCGGGGGAAACCGGGCTTCGGGATAGAGCTCGCCCAGCTTGCGCATCGCCGCCTGAATCCCCTGACGGGCGGGCGGCAGGATGGCCAGGCAGCGCTTGGCGTTCGTATAGAGCTGGGGCTGTTTGGCGATAGCGTCGGCGATGCGCGCTCCGGTGAGGTTGCGGACCTTGGCAAGTTCATGCAGCCCCGCCGACCCGGCGTCGAGATAGTCACGCTGGAGCTGTTCGGCGGACGGATGCCCCTGGGCCGCGTCGTAGATCCGGTAGAAGCGGTCCACGTCCGAGGTCTCGAAGACGGGACCGGAGCCGGCGCGAGCCGTCGCGCTCAGGCTGAAAACGGCGCACGCCATGGCGATGACCAGGCGTTTCATCGTCGCACCCGAATGAGCGCGTTCCGCAAAGGCGGAAGCCCGTTTACCCCTCATGTTTCAACTCCTTCGTCAGCGCGATGACTGCACTCGCGGTGAAACAAATACTACCCGTCAGCCGCTCAGGTTTGCTCTCTGGAGCCCCCGCGCGCGGCGCGCTCTGTAATCACCGGTGCGACGCGGCTTGCGTCCCCGCGTGCGTAGCCTCGCCGGGCGACTCCAGCGGCTCGCCGAAGCTCAGGCGCGCCAGCTGCTCCCCGATCGTCTGCACCGGCGCCTGAAACAGGTTGGCCAGGACAATCACCGTCAACTTCTGGTCCGGATAGCGGCCGATGTAGGTGTGGAAGCCGTTGAGGCTGCCGGTGTGCCACCAGACGCGCCGCCCATTAATCTCCTGGATTTCCCAGCCGTAGCCGTAGTGGTGGCCGTGGTCGGTGAACATATCGGCCATCGAGGCGGGCTTAAGCAGCTTGCCGGCGTAGAGCGCCTGGTCCCAGACCAGGAGGTCGTCGAGCTCCGAATAGAGTCCGCCCGCCGCATAGGGCACGCTCATCGCCAGGTAGGAGGCGTTGCTCACGACACCGTCCTTGCCGAGCTCGTAGCCGGAAGCGCGATGGCGCAGCACCTCCTCGTTCACGTCGTAGCCGGTGTGGTCCATCCCAAGCGGCTTGAAGATATGGTCGCGCAGGTAGTCGGCGTAGCGCTGGCCGCTCACCTTCTCGATGACCCAGCCGAGGATGACGTAGCCGGTGTTGTCGTACTCGTACTGCGTCCCCGGTTCGAATTTCAGCGGCTTGTCGCGCGTCAGCGCGATGAGCTCCTCAGGCGTGCGGTCCAGCCGGTCCTGCTCGTTGAGGAAGCTCGGGATGTCGGTGAAGCTCGGGATGCCCGACCGATGGGTGAGCAGGAGGCGGATGGTCACCTTGTTCCATGTCTGGGGCGCGGCCGCATAGTATTTCGAGATCGGGTCGTCCAGCCCGATCTTGCCTTGCTCCACCAGCTGCATAACGGCGGTCGCGGTGAACTGCTTGGTGACCGAGCCCACCCGGAACTCGGTGTCTGGCGTGACCGCCACGTCCCACTCTCGATTCGCGAGCCCAAAACCTTCTCGCAGGATCGGCTTGCCGTCCCGGGCCACGAGCACCGCGCCGCTAAACCGACTCTCCTTGACGTAGTCGCTGATCAGCGCCTCCGCCTTCACATCGAACTCGGCGCCGGTGGGCGGAGCTTCCGCCCAGGACAGCGATGTTGCGGCCGCCCAAGCGCCTACTGCAAGAAAGATCGTTCGCACCGCGCGCTCCCGTATCTGGATTTACGTCGTCACGGCATCAACTCGACGCGACACCTTTGGCGTCGCTCACCGTATAGCAGCGCCCCTAGAGCTAGCTTGGCCGCCAGCATACCACATGATACGTCCCTGTCTCGTCCGCCATGCGGACCTAGCTCCCCGAGGGAAGATGGTCGAACCGCCGCTGCAGCCAGGCCCGGAAGGACCGCACGCCCATCCTCATAAGACGGGCCATGCGCGCCTGGACGTGGTGCTGGCGCTCGCCGCCGTGTTCATTTCCGGCGTTTCGCTCTACGTCGCCATCGAGCACGGCAAGACAGAGCGCGACCTGGTTGAAGCCAATTCCTGGCCGTTCCTGCAGGCCAGCGTAGACGCCGGCTACGGCGCCGACCGCAACGTTACGCTCGGCCTCGTCAACGTCGGTGTCGGGCCAGCCAAGCTGAAGTGGCTGGAGGTGTTCTTCAATGGGGCTCCCGTCTCCAGCGCCCGCGACCTGCTGCGCCGTTGCTGCGGGCTGCCGGTCGACACACGGAGCGACGCCAATGTCGGATTGGTCCTGGACTACGAGGTCAAGCGCGTCGTGGCCCGCGACAATGAGGTCCACCTCGTCACGGTGCTACGCAAGACGGCTGACCCGGCCGTGGTCGCTCGCCTCGAACACAGCCTCCCGCGGGTGAAGTTCCGCGCTTGCTATTGCTCGGTCTTCGACCAGTGCTGGACCACGGACCTTATGGGCACGGACGCCGACCATGTGAAGGTCTGCCCCACGCCAACGGCGCCCTTCCAGCCTGGCGGCGCCTGAGCACCAAACCGGGGACATCGCGTAATTGAGGTAGGCCCATCCGAGCCTTGGATTACGAAGTCGGTGCGAGGTGATCGCGCTGCTTCACGAAGGAGGATGGGCCATGCGGAAAGTTTACGTTGGAACCGGGGGAACCGGGTGGCACACACCTTTTCCAGCGGTCGCTTCAACGATGCTCAACCATCAATAGCGCCTTGACAATGCGAACATAACAAGAACATCATCCGTCTCCCACAGCGGAGGATCAGCTATGGCGCGGGTGGTGGTTGCGGGGGCGCCGCACCATGAGCCCCAGCGGGGCAATCGGCGACAGACGAGGTTCTTCCGGCCGTCGGCGGGTGGGTTGAGAATTATACCAAGAATGCTATATTCAGTTTGACAAGCCTCGTGACTTGGACCGTCGAGACCTTGGGAGCTGTCGTCGACGCCGAGATCGCGGCGCTGCCAAAGGACATGCAGGCGTCCTTTTTGCGCTTGGCTGAACGTATCGAAGCCGTGGGACTGGAGCGGATTGGCGAGCCTCACGTCAAGCATCTCCAGGACAAGCTTTGGGAGATGCGGTTTGGCGGACGCGATGGGATCGCCCGAGCGATCTACGTCACCGCGGTCGGTCGTCGAGTTGTCGTGGTGCATGCGTTCGTGAAGAAGACCCAGAGAACACCCCGCGCCGCGCTCGAGTTGGCGGCTCGCCGTGCACAGGAGATCAAGCCATGACCAGCCTCGCGAAGCTGCGGCGGAACCTGCTGACCGACCCCGAGGTCAGAGCCGAATATGATCGGCTCGGTCCCGTCTTCGCGGTTGTCGGGGAGATGATCGAGGCGCGCCAGGCGGCGGGTCTGACGCAGACGGACATCGCGACCCGAATGGGCACGTCCCAATCGGTTGTCGCGCGCCTGGAAAACGCCCGTCACATGCCGACCTTCGAGATGATCGCCCGGTATGCCGCCGCGATCGGTCGTCGTCTTGATATTCGCCTCGTACCGAACAACGGCGCACATGCCGCCGGGGCCGCCGGTTTGAGTGCCCGCGTTATCTGAAGTGGGCAATGAAATCGTTCTATTTCAGCGCCGAAGCGCATATTCGGGTGCTGAAATATTCGAGGCGTAACCGGGTGTTAGGCGAGGTCGTCCACCAAGGTTTTGATTCCGAACGCTCGGCCCTTGCGGCGACGCTGGCGGGTTGATACCTCGGCGGGGCCCATGTCGTTAAGGCTCTCAATGCACGCCCCCCATCGCTCCGCCTGGGCTCTCTTCGTTATGATGCTCGTCTGCGGTGCGTTGGCGGGATGCGCGAAGAAGCCCGCCAAGCCGCCGCCGCCCAGTGTGACGGTGGCCAAGCCGTTGCAGGAAACCATCGTCGACTGGGACGACTATGTCGGCCAGTTCGTGGCGGTGGACTCGGTGGACATCCGTCCGCGCGTGTCCGGCTATCTGCAGGACGTCGGCTTCACCGACGGGTCGGTGGTGCACAAGGGCCAGGTGCTATTCGTGATCGACCCCAGGCCCTACCAGGCCGCGCTGGACCAGGCGAAGGGGCAGGAGGCCCACGCAGAGGCGTCGGTCGCCGACGCCAAGAGCCAGCTCGAGCGGGGCCAGACCCTGCTGGCCGCCCACGCCATCAGCCAGCAGGCCTTCGACACCCTGACGGCCACCGAGCACCAGGACGAGGCGGACGTGCTGTCCGCCAAGGCGCAGGTCAACACCGCGGCGCTGAACCTGGAGTTCACCAAGGTCACCTCGCCGATGAACGGGCGGATTTCGGATCGCCGGGTCGCCCCGGGCAATCTGGTGACCGCCGACACCACGGTTTTGACCAATATCGTCAACCTGAACCCGATCCGGTTCGCCTTCACCGGCTCCGAGGCGCTCTATCTGAAGCGCCAGCGCGAGAGCGGCCGCACCGAGATGCTGCCGGTGGAGATCAAGCTGCAGGACGAGCCCAGCTATCGCTGGAAGGGCAGGCTGGAGTTCGTCGACAACGCCCTGGACACCAGTTCCGGCACCATCCGCGGCCGCGCGGTGGTGGACAATCCGGCGGGCTTCCTGACCCCCGGCATGTTCGGCCACATGCGGCTGCGCGGCGCCGATCCCTATGCCGCCCTGCTGGTGCCCGACCAGGCGGTGGTCACCGACCAGACCCGCGAGGTGGTCTATGTGGTGGACGCGGGCAATACCGTGCATGAGCGCGATGTGGCCCTGGGCCCGCTGTTCAACGGCCTGCGGGTGATCAAGGGGGGCCTCGGTCCCGACGACCGCATCGTCATCGACGGGGTGCAGCGCGCCCGGCCGGACCAGAAGGTCACGCCCGCGAACGGCCAGGTGAAACAGGTCCCGCCGTCTCCGACCGGCTCGCCGCAAGAACAGACCCTCAGTCCGCCGGCCTCGACCGCGACGCTCGCCAGTGCCGGTGAGTAGGCGAGCGATGGCTCGGTCAAGCCGATGAAGCTTTCGCACTTCTTTATCGACCGGCCGGTGTTCGCCGCCGTGATCGCGATCATCATCACGCTGGTGGGCGCGATCGCCTATCCGACTCTGCCGATCGCCCAGTACCCGGATATCAGCCCGCCGACGGTGAACATCACCGCCAGCTATCCGGGCGCCTCGGCCGAGACCCTGGCCGACACCGTCGCCGCGCCGATCGAGGAACAGATCAACGGCGTGGAGAACATGATCTACATGTCCTCCCAGTCCACCGGCGACGGGCACGTGACCATCACGGTGACCTTCCGCCTGGGCACCGATCCCAACGCCGCCCAGGTGCTGGTGGAGAACCGGGTGTCGGCCGCCACGCCGCAGCTGCCGCCGGAGGTGGTGCTGTCCGGCGTGACCGTGCGCAAGGCCTCCACAGACTTCCTGATGGCGGTGCACACCTTTTCGCCGGATGGCTCGCTGGACCAGCAGTACATCGCCAACTACGTCGGCCTGCACATCCGCGACGCGATCCTGCGGGTGCCCGGGGTGGGCGATGTCGCCAGCCGCGCGGCCCGCGACTATTCCATGCGCATCTGGATCGACCCGGACCGCGCCGCCGCGCGGGGCCTGACGGTCGACGACATCACCGGCGCCCTCAGCAGCCACAACGTCCAGGTCGCCGCCGGCGCGATCGGTCAGCCGCCGGAGAGTTCGGGCGGGTCGGCCTATCAGTTCAATGTCGAGGCCCTGGGCCGGCTGAACACGCCGCAGCAGTTCGGCGACATCATCATCAAGACCGACAGTTCGGGCCGGGTGACGCGGGTGTCGGACGTGGCGCGGGTGGAGCTGGGCGCCGCCGACTACACTACCAACGCCTATATGAACAAATACAACGCCGTGGCGGTGGCGATCCTGCAGCAGCCGGGCTCCAACGCCCTGACCGCGGCCGAGGCGGTGAAGGCCAAGATGGTCGAGTTGAAGAAGACCTTCCCGCCCGGCCTGGACTACCGGATCATCTACAACCCCACCGAATTCGTCCACCAGTCGATCACCGAGGTCGAGAAGACCCTGCTCGAGGCCCTGGTGCTGGTGGTGCTGGTGGTGATGATCTTCCTGCAGAGCTGGCGCGCGGCGCTGATCCCGATCATCGCCATTCCGGTGTCCCTGACCGGCACCTTCGCGGTCATGGCCCTGGCCGGATTCTCGCTGAACAGCCTGTCGCTGTTCGGCCTGGTGCTGGCGATCGGCATCGTGGTCGATGACGCCATCGTCGTGGTGGAGAATATCGAGCGGCATCTGCGCGACGGGATGGGGCCGCGCGAGGCGGCGCACCTGACCATGGACGAGGTGGGCGGCGCGCTGGTGGCCATCGCCCTGGTGCTGATGGCGGTGTTCGTGCCGACCGCGGCCATCTCCGGCGTCTCCGGCCAGTTCTACAAGCAGTTTGCCCTGACCATCGCCACCGCGACCCTGATCTCGCTGGTGGTGTCGCTGACCCTGTCGCCGGCGCTGGCGGCGCTGATCATGCGCGCCCATCCCAAGCATCTGGAATCCGCGCCGGGCCGCCGCTTCAGCCTGGCCAGGTTCGGCGACTGGTTCAACGACGGCTTCGACCGGCTGTCGAACCGCTATTCGGTGATCGTGCACCGGCTGGTGAACATGGTCGGCGTCATGCTGATCCTCTATGTCGGCCTGCTGGCCCTGACCGGCTGGCGGCTGGCGGCGACGCCGCGGGGCTTCATTCCCGCCCAGGACCAGGGCCAGCTCTTGATCGCCGCCAATCTGCCCGCCGGCGCGACGCTGGAGCGCACCGACGCGATCATGCACCAGGTGGCGAAGATCTGCCTGGACACCCCCGGCGTCTGGGCCGCCTCGATCTATGCCGGGGTCGACGCCACCACCAACACCACGTCCTCGAGCGCCGGCCAGGTCTATCTGATGCTGACCCCGTTCAACGAGCGGCCGCGGGCCGACCAGCAGACCTCGGCGGTCGCCGAGAAGCTGCGCAAGACCCTGGGCCAGATCGTCGGCGCCGACATCCGCGTGATCCAGCCGCCCGCGGTGCGCGGGATCGGCTCGACCGGCGGCTTCAAGATGATCGTCGAGGACCAGGGCGGCCACAGTCCCCAGGCGCTGGAGCAGGTGACCAACCAGCTGGTGGCCGCGGCCAACAAGACGCCCGGCCTGACCAATGTGTTCGCGACCTACAACACCAAGACCCCGCGCCTGTTCGCCGACATCGACCGCGCCAAGGCCGAGATGCTGCATGTGCCGGACTCGGCGGTGTTCGACACCTTGCAGACCTATCTGGGATCGACCTTCGTCAATGAGTTCAACCTATTCGGCCACACCTTTCAGGTTCTGGCTCAGGCTGACAATCCCTATCGCAACGACGAGACCCGGCTGACCCAGCTGCAGACCCGCTCCACCACCGGGGCCATGGTGCCGCTGGGCTCGGTGATCAATGTGCGCCACACGACGGGTCCGTATCGGGTGCTGCGCTACAACCTCTATCCGGCGGCCGAGATCAACGGCGACACCTCGCCCGGCTTCTCCAGCGGCCAGTCCATCGACTCGATGGAGCAGCTGGCGGCCCAGAACCTGCCGCCCGGCTATGGCTATGAGTGGACCGAGCTGGCGCTGCAGGAGAAGCTGGCCGGCAACACCGGCATGATCGTGTTCGGGATGGCGGTGGTGTTCGTCTTCCTGCTGCTGGCGGCCCTGTACGAGAGCGTGACCCTGCCGGCGGCGGTGATCCTGATCGTGCCCATGTGCCTGTTGGCGGCGATGATCGGGGTGAACCTGCGCGGCGCGGACAACAACATCCTGACCCAGATCGGCCTGGTGGTGCTGATCGGCCTGGCGGCGAAGAACGCCATCCTGATCGTCGAGTTCGCGCGCCAGGGCGAGGAGGAGCACGGCCTGGAGCGGCATGAGGCCGCCGCCGAGGCCGGCCGCACGCGCCTGCGGCCCATCCTGATGACCTCCTTCGCCTTCATCCTGGGCGTCGCGCCGCTGGCGTTCGCCTCGGGCGCGGGGGCAGAGATGCGCCAGGCTCTGGGGATCGCGGTCTTTTCCGGCATGATCGGCGTGACCCTGTTCGGCCTGGCCTTCACCCCGGTCTTCTATGTGGTCTGCCGTTCGATCGGGCTTAAGCTGCCCAGGTCGTCGACCGCGCCGCCGCCGCATATCAAGCCCGCCGAAGAGGCGCCGGCCGCCGATGCGTAGGTCTCTTGCCCTCAGCCTGTTGTCCATCCTGGCGCTGACCGGCTGCGCGGTCGGACCCAACTATGTGGCGCCGAAGACGCCGCCGACCGCGGCCGGGGCCTTTGTGTCCGCCACGCCCGAGGCCGCCAGCGACACCGCGCCCCCGGACCAGTGGTGGCGGCTCTACAACGATCCGCTGCTGGACCGGCTGGTGCTGCAGGCGCTGACCGAGAATGCGGACCTGAAGGCCGCCGCCGCCAATCTGGCCTATGAGCAGGCGTTGCTCGGCGAGGCCAGGGCAGGGCTGTTCCCGTCGACCGACCTCACGGCCGGCACGACCTACGGCCGCTCATCGAGCGGCGCGTTGATCTCTGAGCTGACCGGCGCGCCGAACAAGCCGTCGGTCTATTCCAACGTCGGCTTCACCGCCTCCTATCAGGTCGACCTGTTCGGCCGCATCCGGCGCACCATCGAGGCGGCGCATGCCAGCGCCCAGGCGTCGCAGGCGGCGGAAGACCTGGTGCGGGTCACGGTGGCCGCGCAGACCGCCGGCGCCTACGCCAACGTCTGCACCTATGGCGAGGCGGTGAATGTCGCCAAGCATAACCTGGCCGTGGTGCAGAAGGCCTATGACCTGACCAAGACCGAGCGCGACGCCGGGGCGTCGTCCGACCTGGATCTCGACCGTCAGGCCGTGCTGCTGGACCAGGCCAGGGCCGTGGTCCCCACGGTGGAGGGCCAGCGCCGCTCGGCCCTGTTCGAACTGGCGGCCCTGATCGGCAAGACCCCGTCCGAAGTCCCCGCCGACGCCGCGGCCTGCGTGACGCCGCCGCAAGTGAGCCAGGCGCTGCCGGTGGGCGATGGCGCGGCCCTGCTGCGCCGCCGGCCGGATGTGCGCGAGGCTGAACGGACACTCGCCGCCAGCGTCGCCAAGATCGGCGTCTCTACCGCCGACCTCTATCCCACGGTCTCCCTGGGCGGCCAGGTCTCGGGCGTGGGCGTGACGCCGGCGCAGCTGACCTCCGTCAATGGCCTGTCGTTCGGCGTCGGGCCGCTGATCAACTGGAGCTTCCCCAACATCCTGGTCGCCCGCGCGCATGTGAGGGAATCCAACGCCCAGGCGTCGGCCGCCCTGGCCAGTTTCGACAGCGTGGTGCTGCAGGCGCTGAAGGAGACCGAGCAGGCGCTGACCACCTACGCCGGCGAACTTGAGCACAATGCGGCGACCCGCGCGGCGCGGGACGATTCCAATCGGGCGCTGTCGCTGGCCAGGACGCAGTATCAGGCCGGCGCCACCAGCTTCCTCGACCTGCTCACGGCCGAACAGACCGAGGTCGCCGCCGACCAGGCGCTGGCGGCGTCCGACCAGCAGCTGGCCGCCGATCAGATCGCGGTGTTCCAGGCCCTCGGCGGCGGCTGGGAGACGGCGCCCAAGGTGAGCGTTGTGAAGATTCCGAGGGGGTAGGGCGCGTTGGGATGAGGTGCGCACGGCGTTAGCTGTCGCCGACGCTGGGGACCCTGGTCACTCACCCATCTTTCAATTTTACCCCGTTCCCTCGCCCTTGTGGCGAGGGTCAATTGAGCGCCGAAGGGCGGTGATGAGGGCGCAGACGGCGCCGCCGAGTCCAACATCCTGCCGTTCGAGTCCAATGGGCCCTCGCCACAAGGGCGAGGGAAC
>Ga0302314_10003157_pt1 | contig 30472 bp, 25 predicted proteins | sample III_Palsa_N2_3_FD_200533 | JGI IMG/M metagenome (GOLD analysis project Ga0302314, IMG submission 200533) | Peat permafrost microbial communities from Stordalen Mire near Abisko, Sweden - III_Palsa_N2_3 | ecosystem: Environmental > Terrestrial > Soil > Palsa > Peat permafrost | place: Sweden... | reverse complement strand
TAGCCGAAGTCGGAGCCGCCGTATTCCTCGGGGATGATGACGCCGGTCCAGCCCATCTCCGCCATCTCGTTGAAGGCGGCCGGGTCGTAGCCCAGCGGGGCGCCGCTATCGCGCATCTTGCGGAACGCCGAGACGGGAGACTTCTCCTGCGTCCAGGTGCGCGCCGCATCGCGCAGCATGCTCTGTTCTTCGGTCAAAACGGCCATGTTGTTGTTTCCTCTAGTCTCGATCGTTCAATTGCTGGATGGGCCGAGCGGGTCGGGCAGGCCCAGGATCCGCTTGGAAATGATGTTGTTCTGGATCTCGAAGGAGCCGCCGAAAATGGTGGTGGCCTTGCCGCCGAGCCAGCCGCGCACGGCGGAAAGCTCGTCGGGCTTGAAGGTGTCGCCTTCCCAGCCGAGGCCTTGGGTGCCCATCACCTCGATGATCAGCTCGGCGCGGTCGGAGCCGACCTTGGTGCCGGCGTTCTTGAGGATCGAGGTCGCGGCGCTGGGGCCCTGGTTGGACTTGGCCTCGGCCATCATCCGGAACGCGGTGAGCTGGAACGCCTTGGCGTCCATCTCGTGGGCGATGACCCGGCTGCGCACGTCGCTGTCCGCGATCTGGCCCTTGTCGTCGACGCCGATGTAGCTCTTGGCCATCGCCGCCGGCGAGCCGCCGACGCCGAACATGCTGCTGCTGCCGCCGCCACTGCCGCCGCCGCCGATGCCGTTGCGCTCATGCTGCAGCAGCCGCTTGGCGATCGACCAGCCGCCGTTCAGCGGCCCGACCAGGTTCTCCTTCGGCACCTTCACGTCGGTGAAGAAGGTCTCGCAGAACGGCGAGGCGCCGGCGATCAGCTGGATCGGCCGCACTTCGACGCCCGGATCGTGCATGTCGATCAACAGGAACGAGATGCCCTCGTGCTTCTTGGTGTTATCGGTGCGCACCAGGCAGAAGCACATGTCGGCCCACTGGCCGCCCGAGGTCCACACCTTCTGGCCATTGACCAGGAAGTGGTCGCCCTTGTCCTCGGCCTTGGTCTGAAGGCTGGCGAGGTCGGAGCCGGCGCCCGGCTCGGAGAAGCCCTGGCACCAGCGCACTTCCTGCTTGGCGATGGCGCGGATGTGCTGCTGCTTCTGATCTTCGGTGCCGTATTCGAGCAGGGTGGGGCCGAACATCATCGTGCCCATGCCGCCGATCGGGTTGAACGCGCCGATGCGGTTCAGCTCCTGCTGCAGCACCCGCGCCTCGGCGGGAGTCAGGCCGCCGCCGCCATAGGCCTTGGGCCAGGTCGGAACGCCCCAGCCCTTCTCGCCCATGGCGTCGATCCAGGTCTTCATGTCCGCGCCATCGGGATTTTCATCCTCGATGTAGCTGACGCCCTTGCCCTTCAGGGACTTGGGGAAGTTGGCTTCCAGCCAGGTCCGGGCTTCCGCGCGGAAGGCTTCCGGATCGCCGCCGAAGTCAGCCATTGAACTCAATCTCCTCGTGCCGCGGCGCCGCTGAGGCGCCACCATCTGATCGACGTTTAGGTGGAATGGGTGGTGTCGGGAAGTCCCAGGATGCGTTTTGAGATGATGTTGTTCTGAACTTCCTGCGAGCCTCCGGCGATGGTGCCGGACTTGCTGCGCAGCATCACCCGCATCGCATTGATCTCGTTTTCGGTGAACTCATCGCCGGACCAGCCGACGCCCAGCTGGCCCATGATCTCGACCGCCAGCTCGGCCTTTTCCTTGCGCAGGATGCTGCCGGCGTTCTTCATGATCGAGCTGGCCGTCGTGGGGCCGCGGTTGGACTTGGCTTCGAGCGCGATCCGCTCGCCGGTGAGGGCGTGGGCCCTGGCGTCCATCAGGTGCGAGGTCAGCCGGGCGCGGATATCGCCGTCGGCGAGGCGGCCGTCGGCGGCCAGACCGATGTAGATCCGCGCCAGTTCCTGGATCGGCGGCCCGCCGAGCACGCCGGGTCCCGCCTGGCCGGCGCGGGCGGGCGAGCCGATGCTCGACCGCTCGTGCTGCAACAGCCGCTTGGCGATCGACCAGCCGCCGTTGAGCGGCCCGACCAGGTTCTCCTTGGGGACCTTCACGTCGGTGAAGAAGGTCTCGCAGAAAGGCGTGGTGTCGTTGATCAGCAGGATCGGCCGGGGCTCGACGCCCGGCGTCTTCATGTCGATCAGCAGGAAGGAGATTCCCTCGTGCTTCTTGGCCTTGGGATCGGTGCGGACCAGGCAGAAGCACCAGTCGGCGAGGTGGGCGCCGGAGGTCCAGATCTTCTGGCCGTTGACCAGGAAATGGTCGCCCTTGTCCTCGGCCTTGGTCTGCAAGGACGCGAGGTCCGAGCCGGCGCCCGGCTCGGAGAAGCCCTGGCACCAGCGCAGCTCGCCCTTCACGATCGGCGGGATGTGGCGCTGCAGCTGCGCGTCATTGCCATATTCCAACAGGGTGGGGCCGAACATGGCGACGCCCATGCCGCCGATCGGATTGGCCGCGCCGATCCGCTCCATCTCGTCGCGCAGCACCCGCGCTTCGGCCGGCGAAAGGCCGCCGCCGCCCAGCTCGGTGGGCCAGGTGGGAACCCCCCAGCCCTTCTCACCCATCCGCCGGCGCCACAGCTCCTGGTCGGCGGTGGGCGCCTCGGGGGCTTCGGGATCGACGGGCTTGCCCGCGTCGCGGCGCAGCGAGGCCGGGAAATTCGCTTCCAGCCAGCTTCGCGCCTCGGCGCGGAACGGCTCCAGATCGCCGCCGAAATCGGCCATGGCCCTACCTCCCGCCGACACCGGCGTTGGCCTGGGGCTGGTCCGGCAGGCCCAGGATGCGCTTGGAGATGATGTTGTTCTGCACCTCGTAGGAGCCGCCGGCGATGGTGCCGGCCTTGCCGCCCAGCCAGGTGCGGACGATCGAAAGTTCGTCGCCGTCGAAGTCGTCGCCGGACCACCCAAGACCTTGGTGACCCATCACCTCCAGCGCCAGTTCGGCGGCGTCGCAGCGGTTCTTCGAGCCGACGTTCTTCAGCACCGAGCTGGTGGTGCTGGGACCGGAGTTGCCGCGCGACTCCAGCGCCGCCCGCCGCCCGGTGAGCGTGAACGCCTGCGCGTCCATCAGGTGCTGGGTGATGCGCGAGCGCAGATCGGCGTCGGCCAGCCGCCCGGTCTCATCCAGACCCACATAGTCCCGCGCCATCGCCGCCAGGCCCTCGCCCGGCAGGCCGCCCGGCCGCGCGATGCCCCCCGCCGCGCCGGAGATGCCCTGGCGTTCGTGCTGCAGCAGCCGCTTGCCGACGGACCAGCCGCCGTTCAGCGGCCCCATCAGGTTCTCCTTCGGCACCTTTACGTCGGTGAAGAAGGTCTCGCAGAACGGGCTGGTCCCATTGATCAGCAGGATCGGCCGCACCTCGACGCCGGGCGTGCGCATATCGATGAGGAGGAAGCTGATCCCCTCGTGCTTGCGCGCCTTGGGATCGGTGCGGACCAGGCAGAAGCACCAGTCGGCGTATTGCGCGCCCGAGGTCCAGATCTTCTGGCCATTGACCAGGAAGTGGTCGCCCTTGTCCTCGGCCTTGGTCTGCAAGGACGCGAGGTCGGAGCCGGAGCCTGGCTCGGAATAACCCTGGCACCAGCGCAGCTCGGCTTTCACGATCGGCGGGATGTGGCGCTTCAGCTGCTCGTCGTTGCCGTATTCGAGCAGGGTCGGGCCGAACATGATCACGCCCATGCCGCCGATCGGATTGGCCGCGCCGATGCGCGCCATCTCTTCGAACAGCACCCGCGCCTCGGCCGCCGTCAGGCCGCCGCCGCCGAGATCCGCCGGCCAGGTCGGCACGCCCCAACCCTTCTCGCCCATCCGCTGGCGCCAGAGCTCGACGTCGCCGGTCGGCTTGCCGCCGCCGTTCATCGCCTCGGTGACCATCTCGGGATGGCCGCGCAGCGAGGCCGGCAGATTGGCCTCCAGCCAGGTCCGCGCCTCGGTCCTGAAGGCCTCAAGATCGCCGCCGCCAAAGTCCGCCATGTCTTCCTCCACCCATCTCCTCCCCCTTGGGGGGAGGAGAAATGGAGCGAGATTCAGGTCGACTGGGTCGTATCCGGCAGGCCCAGGATGCGCTTGGAGATGATGTTGCTCTGGATCTCCTGCGAGCCGCCGAAGATGGTCGTGGCCTTGCCGCCGAGCCAGGCGCGCACCGCGCTGCGCTCGTCGGCGGTGAACGTATCGCCGTCCCAGCCGAGGCCCTGGGTTCCCATGATCTCCAGCGTCAGCTCGGCGCGCTCCTGGCCGATCTGGGTGCCGGAGTTCTTCATCACCGAGGTGGTGGCGCTGGGGTTGAGGTTGCCGCGCGCCTCCGCCATCGCCCGCTGGATGGTGAGCGCGTGGGCCTTGGCGTTGATCATGTGGCCGGAGAGGCGCGAGCGCAGGTCGGAGTCCGCCAGCCGACCCTTCTCGTCGACGCCGACGTACTTCTTGGCGATGTCGGAGATGCTGACCGCGCCGCCGCCCATCATGCGCGAACCGCCCTGGCCGGAGCGTTCGTGCTGCAAGAGTCGCTTGCCGATGGTCCAGCCGCCGTTCAGCGGGCCGACCATGTCGTTCTTTTCGACCCGCGCGCCGGTGAAGAAGGTCTCGCACTGGCCGGAGGCGCCGGAGATCATCCGGATCGGCCGCGCCTCGACCTTGCCCGGCTGATGCATGTCGATCAGCACGAAGGAGATGCCCTCGTGCTTCTTGGCCTTCGGGTCCGAGCGCACCAGGCAGAAGCACCAGTCGGCGAACTGGGCGCCGGAGGTCCAGATCTTCTGGCCATTGACCTCCCAGTGGTCGCCCTTGTCCTCCAGCTTGGTCTGCAAGCTGGCAAGGTCGGAGCCGGAGTTCGGCTCGGAATAGCCCTGGCACCAGCGCAGCTCGCCGCGGATGATCGCCGGCAGGTGGCGCTGCTTCTGATCCTCGGTGCCGTATTCGAGCAGGGTCGAGCCGAACATGCCGGGGCCCATGCCGACGATGGGGTTGGTCAGGCCGAGGCGGGCCATCTCCTGCTGCAGCACGCGGGCCTCGGCGTTCGAGAGGCCGCCGCCGCCGTATTCCTTCGGCCAAGTGGGCACGCCCCAGCCCTTGGCGCCGATCCGCTGTCGCCACAGATCCTGGTCGGCGGTCGGCTTCAGGCCGCCCTCCATCTGCTCCATGGTCATGTCGGGCTGTCGGCGCACCGACTGGGGCGCGTTTTCCTCGAGCCAGGCCTTCGCCTCGGTGCGGAAGCCGTCCAGGTCACCGCCAAAATCGGCCATTCAAATGTCTCCCAGGTTCAAATTCTTCGGTGGGCGAAAACCGCCCGTTTGCATCATTTCGGATCCGGCAATCCTAGCACACGCTTGGAGACCACGTTCAGATTGATCTCCGACGAGCCGCCCTCGATCGAGTTGGCCTTGGCGCGCAGCCAGCTGCGGACAGTGGCCAGTTCGTCCTTGTCGAAGCCCTCGCCGTCCCAGCCGAGCGCCTTGGCGCCCATCGCCTCGACGATCAGCTCGGTGCGCTCCTGGGCGATCTTGGCGCCGGCGTATTTCATGATCGAGCTGGCCGCCGAAGGGCCCTGATTGGACTTCGCCTCGTCGGCCGCGCGCCGCACGGTGAGCTGGAAGGCGCGGTTCTCCATCTTATGCTCGATGACCCGGCGGCGCAGGTCGGCGTCGGCGAGCCGGCCGCTCTCGTCCAGGCCGACATATTTCTTGGCGTAGTCCTCGACGCTCAGCGCTGCGGCGGCCGCGCCGATGCTGCCGCCGCCGAGGCTGGCCGAGATCGAGTCCCGCTCGAACTGCAGCAGCCGCTTGCCGACCGTCCAGCCGCCGTTCAGCGGCCCCCACTGGTTCTCCTTCGGCACCTTCACGTCGGTGAAGAAGGTCTCGCAGAACGGGCTGGTGCCGTTGATCAGCAGGATCGGCCGCACCTCCACGCCGGGCGCGTGCATGTCGATCATCAGGAACGAGATGCCCTCGTGCTTCTTCGCCTTCGGATCGGTGCGCACCAGGCAGTAGCACCAGTCGGCGAACTGGGCGCCCGAGGTCCAGATCTTCTGGCCGTTGACGAGATAGTGGTCGCCCTTGTCCTCGGCCTTGGTCTGCAGGCTGGCGAGGTCCGAGCCCGAGCCCGGCTCGGAATAGCCCTGGCACCAGCGCAGCTCGCCGCGGACGATCGGCGGGATGTGCTTGGCCTTCTGCGCCTCGGTGCCGTATTCGATCAGGGTCGGGCCGAACATCGAGACGCCCATGCCGCCGATCGGGTTGCGGGCGCCGATCCGGTTCATTTCCTCGACCAGCACCCGCGCTTCGGCGCGGCCGAGACCGCCGCCGCCGTACTGCTTCGGCCAGGTCGGTGTCCCCCAGCCCTTGGCGCCCATGCGCTCGCGCCAGACCTTGACCTCGGCCGTCTCCTCGCCGCCCATCATCGATGCGACCTGGGCGGCCGGATTGTCCTTCAGCGCCTTCGGGAAATTCTCTTCAAGCCAGGTCCGCGCTTCCAGCCGGAAGGCCTCGGCGTCGCCGCCAAAATCCGCCATGACAATCCACTCCCCGAACAAGCGTTCGAATTTTGAAAATATCTAATAGGCGCGCTGAAATTGCGCGCAAGACGCTGCTACTTGGGATCGGGCAGGCCGAGAACCCGCTTGGCGATCACATTGAGGTTCACCTCCGAGGTGCCGCCCTCGATCGAATTGGCCTTGGCGCGCAGCCAGCCGTGCACGGCGGTGAGTTCGGCCGGGCTGAAGGCCTCGCCCTCCCAGCCCAGCCCCTGCGCGCCCATCGCCTCGACCATCAGCTCCGAGCGCTCCTGGGCGAACGCGGCCGCCGCGTACTTTATGATCGAGGTGGCGGCGCTGGGGCCGTTGCCGGCGCGGGACTCGGCATTGAGCCGCGCCAGGGTCAGGCCGAAGGATTGGAAGTCCATCTTGTTGCGGGTGATGCGGCCGCGCAGGTCGGGGTCGGCGAGCTCCCCGTCCGCATCGAGACCGGCATAGCGTTTGGCGATCGAGACCAGGTCGCCGGCCGAGCCGCCGACGCCGCCGCCTTCACCGAAGCCGCCGGAAATGTTCTGACGCTCATATTGCAGCAGCCGCTTGGCGATCTCCCAGCCGCCGTTCAGCCGCCCGATCAGGTTCTGCTTCGGGATCTTCACGTCGGTGAAGAAGGTCTCGCAGAACGGGCTCTCGCCGCTGATCAGCTTGATCGGCCGCGTCTCGACGCCCGGCGTCTTCATGTCGATCAGCACGAACGAAATGCCCTCGTGCTTCTTGGCCGCCGGATCGGTGCGCACCAGGCAGAAGCACCAGTCGGCGAAGTTGGCGTAGCTGGTCCAGATCTTCTGGCCGTTGATCAGCCAGTGGTCGCCCTTGTCCTCGCACCTGGTCTGCAAGCTGGCGAGGTCGGAGCCGGCGCCGGGCTCCGAATAGCCCTGGCACCAGCGGATCTCGCCCTGGATGATCTTCGGCAGCTGCTCGGCCTTCTGCGCCTCGTTGGCGAACTCCAGCAGCACCGGGCCCAGCATCCAGATGCCGAACGAGACCAGCGGCGGGCGATAGTTGCGCAGCTCCTGCTCGAGGATGCGCGCCTGGTCGGGGGTCAGGCCGCCGCCGCCATATTGCTTCGGCCAGGACGGCGCGGTCCAGCCGCGCGCGGCCACCCGCTTCATCCAGACGATCTGCGGATCGTGCGAGCCGGCGAAGGCGCGGCCGCCCCACATGGCTTCCGGGTCCGCCGCCGCCGGGTTCTTCAGCTCGGGCGGATAGCTGGCCTTCAGGAAGCCCTGCACCTCGGTGCGGAAGGCGTCGAGATCGCCGCCGAAATCGGCCATGCCGTTCCTCCCAGGACTGGTTGCTTCCGCGCCAATTTAGCGACGCGCCGGGCCCGTGCAAGCACGCTGGGCGGCGTGGATCAGCGGCCGGCCGGCGGCGGCGCCCAGCCGGTCTGTTTGTCGATGAAGACGCTGACGTCGCGCATCACCGGCCCGAGGAAATGCAACGCCCCCGCCAGCGCGGCCACCGTCGTCGGGTGGGTGAGCTTGGGATAGTGGATGACCTCGACCTGGCCGCCCGCGGCCCGCACCCTGGCGGCCATGCGGTCGCTGTTGCCGGGATCGACCGTGGTGTCCTTGTCGCCGGTGATCAGCAGCATGGGCGCGGCGTGGCCGTCCACGTGGTTGATCGGCTGGGTGTCGGGACGCGACGCCTCGGGGCCGAAGATGGTCTGCAACTCGGCCGTGCGCACCGGCAGGAAGTCGTAGGGACCCGAGAGGCCGACCACGGCGGCGATGTCGCGCGCTGGATCGACGCCCGCCGCGCGCAGCCAGCGGCCGTCGACGGCGAGATCGACGGCGTTGTAGGCGCCGGCCGAGTGGCCCATCAGCACCAGCCGCGAGGGCGCGCCGCCGTAGGCCGCCGCATGGTCGCGCGCCCATCGCACCGCGCTTGCGCTGTCCTCGAGGAAGGCCGGCCAGACCACCTGCGGATAGACGCGGTAGTCCGGGACCATGGCGACATAGCCCTGCGCCGCCAACGCCTGACCGACGAATTCGTAGTCGTGCTTAGAGCCGCTGTCCCAGCTGCCGCCGTAGAAGAACACCACCACCGGCCGGCCCGGCGCGGGCGTGGTCGGCGTGTAAACGTCCAGTTTCTGGCGTGGGTCGGCGCCGTAGGCGATGTCGCGCGTCACCGCGACCGACGGGCTGGCGCTGACCGCGTTCAGCAGCCCGACCGTCGAACAGCCCGAGATCGCGACCAGGCTCGCCGCCATCCCGACCCCGGCCAGGACACGCCAGACGGAGCGGCGATCGACGTGCGCGGGGACGCGGCTGAGGCTGTTGGACAGGGTGGCTCTCCTGGGGTGTGGCGAGACGCGCGGGCGGCAGGCGGCGCGGCGCACGCTATACGTTCGCCCGCCGCAAACGGATCGCGGCGCGAAACGATGCTCCAACGCCGAATAAGGCTATAGTCACGCTCTCCGAGGCGTCGAAGGACCCCCATGCGCTGGTGGCGCGAGTTTCAAACCGCGGCTCTGACCTTCGCGCCCTGGACCCTGGCGATCACGACCGCCGCGGCGGGGGTGATGCTGCTGTTCTCCTCGGCGACGCCGTCGGACCCGATGCGGTTCCTCGAACTGGCGCGGGTGACACCGCTGATCCTGATCGAGATCAGCGACTTCCTTTCCAGCATCATCGGCCTGGCGCTGATCCTGGTGGCGTTCGGGCTCAGCCGGCGGCTGGACGCGGCCTGGCTCGCCTCGGTGATGCTGCTGTCGGTCGCCGCCATCCTGGCGCTGACCAAGGGCTTCTATTGGGAAGAATCGTCGGTGCTGATCGGGGTCGCCATCGTCGTCGCCAGCTTCCGCGCGGCGTTTCCCCGCGCCGCCCGGCTCAGCCGCATGGAGATCACGCCCGGCTGGATGGTCTCGGCCGGCGCGGCGCTGGCCGGCGCGGCGATCGTCGGCTGGTGGTCGTTCCAGAACGTCGACTATGGCCGCAAGACCGTCCTGGGCGCGATCTTCAACCCGGACGCCGACGCGGCGCGCGCCGTGCGCTCATCGGCCGCCGCCGCGGTGCTGCTGCTCGGCTTCGGCCTCTGGCGGCTCTTGGCCACGCCGGCGACGCCGAAGGTGGCGGGTGAGAGCGACCCGGAATTCCTGCGGGTCCGCTCGATCCTGGCCGGCGCCGAGGCGGCCGAGCCCGGCTCCAACCTGGCCTTGCTGGGCGACAAGCGGTTCCTGTTCTCGGACTCGGGCCGCTCGTTCCTGATGTTCGGGGTGCGGGGCCGCTCGTGGATCGCCATGGGTGCGCCGGTGGGCCGCCGTGACGAGCGCGCCGAACTGTTCTGGCGCTTCCGCGAACTCGCCGACGCCCACGCCGCGCGCCCCGGCTTCTACGCCCTCGGGCCCGACGACCTGCCGGAGCTGGTCGATCTCGGCTTCTCGATCCAGAAGATCGGCGAGAGCGCCGCGGTGCCGTTGGCCAGCTTCTCGCTCGAGGGCCGCCGGCGCGGCAACCTGCGCCGCAGCTGGCGCAAGACCGGCGAGGAGGGCGCGAGCTTCGAGGTGATCGGGCCGCCCGAGGTGGGCGCCGCGATGGACGACCTGAAGCGCCTCTCCGACGCCTGGCTCGCCCACCACGCGGGCGACGAGAAGACCTTCAGCCTGGGCCACTTCGCCCCGGCTTATGTGGCCGAGTTCCCGGTCGCGGTGGCGCGGGTCGCCGGCCGCATCGTCGCCTTCGCCACCCTGTGGACCACCGCCCAGCGCGGAGCCTTCTCCATCGATCTGATGCGCTACGCCGACGACGCGCCCAAGGACATCATGGACTTCCTGTTCGTCGAGCTGATCGACTGGGGCCGGCGCCAGGGCTACCAGGCCTTCGAGTTCGGCATGGCGCCGCTGGCGGGGCTGGACGACCGGCCGCTGGCGCCGATCATGTCGCGGGTCGGCCGGCTTTTATTCGAGCGCGGCGAGGACATCTATAATTTCCAGGGCGTGCGCCGCTACAAGGACAAGTACGACCCGCTCTGGGCGCCGCGCTACATCGCCGCGGCGCGCAAGTGGGCGATCCCGTTCCTGATGGCCGACGTCGGCCTCATCTCCTCCGGCGGCATGGCCGGCCTCACCCGCCGCGGCCGCAAGCCGGACGAACGCGCCAGCGAACCGCGCCGCGCCGCCTAGCTTTGACAATTCGCGCAAATCAGGGCGCCATACACGTACTGTACGTTGTGTAACGTGGTTTACGAATGCTTAAGGCTGAATCTCCGGCTTTACCTTTGCTTAACGCGCCACAACACAACCTAGCACCTGAGGGACGAGACCGCCGGGCGTCCACAGATGTGTGACAATGTCGCAAGATATTGTGTCTCGCGCTCGTTTACACACTAGGAATCGGTGATTAGCGTTCAGACTCCGACTTGGGAGATCGATTCGGAATGGCCCCGGGGGTCCCCAGAAACGCGAGGAACGTCGATCCGGCGAGCCGCCAGATGGCGGAGGATCTCGCCCGTCGCTCGGGCCTGTCGCTGAACGAGTGGGTATCGCGCCTGATGGCCGAAGGGCCGGAGGACGCAACCTCGCAGGACTATTTCAGCCAGTCGTCGTCGCCCAACTATATCGAGGCCCCGCGCGCGGCGGCCCAGTCGCGCTACGAAGCCGTCGACCACCCGGCCGACGAAGTGGCGCGGGTCACCCAGGCGCTGGAGCGCCTCTCCGACCGCATCGAGAGCGCCGAGAACCGCCAGGCGCTCGCCATCGCCGGCATCGAACGCTCGGTGCGCGACGTCATCGGCCGCCTCGACGCCGGCGAGCGCGAACACATGCATGTGGCCACCCGCGTCGACGCGGCGGAGAGCGAGCGCCTGCAGGTCGCCGCGCGTGTCGAGGCGGCGGAAGCCGAACGTCAGGCCGTCGCGGCCCGCCTCGAAGCGGCGGAGCGCGAGCGGCTGGAAGTCGCCGAGCGCCTGGAAGTCGCCGAGCGCGAACAGGTTCAGGTCGCGGCCCGGTTCGAGGGCGCACTGCAGGAAGCCAAGCTCGAGACGGAGGCGCTCGAGCAGCGCCTGAGCAAGGTCGAGGACGAAGCCGTCGGTCCCAGCACCACCGAGACGCTGCACGCGCTGGAAGGGGCGATCGGCCAGGTCGCCGGCCACGTCTACGAGGGCGACAAGCGCGCGCGGGAAATGTTGGGCGATCTGCGCGGCCGGCTGGAACGGCTCGAGGTCACCGACCAGTCGACCGTCGGCGCCATGCGCGAACTGAAGAGCAGTTGCTCGGCGCTGGACCAGCGTCTCAGCCTCGCCGAGCGCGGCGCCGAGGACGGCGTCGAGCGCGCCGCGGCCCAGCTGTCCGCCCGCGTCGAGGCGACTCGCGAAGATCTCGCCCGCCAGCTTTCCGCCGTCGCCGACGCTCGATTCGACCGCGTCGATCAGGCGCTGTCGCGGATGAGCGAGCACGTCAGCGCCGCCGAGCTGCGCTCCGCCGGGGCCATCGAACGGATGGGCCGCGAAGTGCTCGAAGTCGCCCAGACCCTGAACCGCCGCGTCCAGACCTCCGAGCAGAACAATGCCCAGGCGGTCGAGCGGGTGGGCGCGGACGTCTCGCGCATCGCCGGCGCCGTCGAGGAGCGGCTGGCCCGCGCGGATTCCCTGCAGGCGCAGGCGTTGGAGAAGCTGGGCGCCGAGATCGCCCGCATCACCGAGCGGCTCGCCGATCGCATCGCCAACTCCGAGCGCCGCTCGGCCCAGGCCATCGACGACGTCGGCGAGCAGGTCACCCGCGTCGCCGAACGCCTCACCCAGCGCGGCGATCGGTCGTCCAGCGAACTGGTCGATCGCATCCGCCAGAGCGAGGAGCGCACCGCCAAGCTGCTCGAAGAGGCCCGCGCCAAGCTCGAAGAGCGCCTGGCCGAGACCCAGCGCCGGATCGCCGAGGCGCCGCCGCGCGCGGCCCCCGCCCAGTTCGAGGCGGCGGACGTGGCGGACGACTCGCTCTTCGTCGACGATGCGCCCTTCCCCGGCTTCGAGACGCCGCCCGCCGAGCGCCCGTTCCCCGCCATGGCGGCCGAAGCCGCCGCGATGGAGACGATCCGCGCCCCGCTGGCGCCGTTCGACGAAGAGGACTTCGCGGCCGCGTCGAGCTTCGGCGCGGCGCCCGCGCGCGACCCGTTCGAGACGCCGGCGGCGCATGTCGCGGCCGAGCCGGCCGGCGCGCCGATCGCATCCGCCGGCTTGCTCGACGACGACCTGGCTGACGAGGAGCTGGAGCCCAATGTCGGCTTCGACGTCGATGACGATCTCATCCGCCCGACCGTCGCCGCGCCGGCGTCGCGCTGGCCCGCCCCGTCGCTCGGCGATTTCCCGCCGATGCAGCCGCCGCCGCCCGCCGCCCCGTACGCCGCGGCGGCCGAGGATCCGCTGGCTGAGTCGCCGCTGTCGATCCCGCTGCCGCCGGCCGAGACCCCGCAGGCCGCCGCGCCGCTCACCACCCGCGAAGTCATCGAACGCGCCCGCGCCGCGGCGCGGGCCGGCAGCGAACGCGACGGCCTCTCCAAACTGCGCGCCGCCGCGAAGCCCGCGGACGACAGCGTGCTGCAAGGCCTGTCGTTCGGCCGCGCGCGCAAGCGCCCCGGCGGCCCCACCGGCGCGCTGATGGTGGCGAGCCTGCTGGCCGCCGTCGGGCTCTCCGCCGGGGGCTACGTCTTCTTCGAGGGCAAGCCGGGCGGCAAGCTGCCGCGTCGGGTCGCCGAAGCGCTGTCGGTGGTGACCGGCGGCGCGCAGACCACGGCCAACGACGCCGGCGGCGAGCCGATGGCCGCGATGGCCCTGGCGCCCAAGCCCGACGCCGCCGGTCCGGATTTCGCCCAGGCCTTTTCCGACGCCAAGGGCAGGATCGCCTCCAAGCCCGCGGCGGGCCTGATCGACATCCGCAAGCTCGCCGACGGCGGCTACGCGCCGGCCCAGTTCTACCTTGCCGAGCTTTACCAGGACGGCAAGGCGGGCCTGAAGAAGGACCCGTCGCAGTCGCGCGGCTGGCTGCAGCGCGCCGCCGAGGGCGGCGACCGCACCGCCATGCACAACCTGGCGCTCGACGAGCACGAAGGCGTCGGCGGCCCGCGCGATCCCGCCGCCGCGGCCGAATGGTTCCGCCGGGCCGCCGAGCTGGGCCTGGTCGACAGCCAGTTCAACCTCGCCGCCATCTACGAGCACGGCGACGGGGTCAGCGCCAATCCGGCGGAGGCCTACAAGTGGTACCTGATCGCCAGCCGCGCCGGTGACGCCGAGTCCAGGACCGGCGCGCTGCGCGTCCGCGCCGGGCTCTCCGCCGACGCCCGCCTGGTGGCCGAGCGCGCCGCCGCCGAGTTCCGGCCCACCGCCCCGAGCGCGACGGCCGCCCAAGCGGCCCAGGCCGCGCCGATCGTGGCGGCGGCTCCGCCCGCCGCGCCCTCCGCCGACCTCATCACGGCTCAGCGCGCCCTGAACCAGCTCGGCTACTACCAGGGCCCCACCGACGGGACGGCCTCGCAAGCGCTGCATCTGGCCATCGCCGCCTACCAGCGCGACCAGAGCCTGCCCGTCACCGGCGCGCCTGACCCGGCCACCCTCGCCAAGCTGTCGGTCTACACGCAGTAGGGGCCGGCGCGACGGCTCAGCCGCGCCCGAGCTGTCCCCAGCCGATGGCGTGCGCGCGGCGCTCGCCCAGCGCCACGACCAGCGGCGATCGACGGAAAAGGCCGCCGAACGCCGGATCGCGGACACTGAGGCCGCCGGCGAAGGCGCCGAACGCCGGCATCACCAGCCGCTCGCCATCGGACACGAAACAACGCCGTCGCACGCTGGCGGCGGCGCCCTTGACCCTGGCGCAGGGATGCAGGTGGCCGGCGACCTCGCCGAAGCGGGGCGAGGCGGCCGGTTCATGGACCAGCGAGAGCCCGGCCGCGCTCCAGCCCGCCGCGACATCGCCCGGTAGCGCGCGCGGTCCGTCCGCATCGTGATTGCCGACAACCCAGACCAGGTTGGCGACCGTGGCGATGGTCGTCAGGGTACGGATGTCCTCGCCGCTCAGGCGTCCCTCCGCGTCAACGTCGTGCAGGGTGTCGCCGAGCAGCAGGATCGTATGCGGACGAAGCTGCGCCGCTTCGGCGGCGAGCCGCGCCAGGGTTTCGCGGGTGTCGTAGGGTGGCAGCATCTGGCCGCGGGCAGCGTAGGCCGAGCCCTTCTCCAGGTGCAGGTCGGCGACCACCAGCAGCCGCTCGCCCGCCAGCCACAGCGCCCCCGACGCCCGCAGCAGCGCCTCGGCGCCGGCGAGCTCCAGCATCAGCCCCCCGCACGGCGCCTGGGCGAAGGCGTAGCGGAAGGCCGGCTCGGCGCTCACCGGGTCGCCTCGGCGATCAGGGTCTCGGCCGCCTCGGCGAGGATCATCTCGCCGGCGTCGCCCGGCGAGCGCTGCTTGCCGATCTCCAGGATCATCGGCACCGAGAATGGCGACAGGTGATCCAGCGCCACGTGGCGGATGCCGCCACGAATACGCGCCAGCAGCTGGCCCAGGCGCCCCACATCGACCAGGCCACGCGCCGCGTCGGAGCGCGCGCAACGCAGCAGCAAGTGGTCGGGCTGGTGGCGGCGCAGCACGTCGTAGACCAGGTCGGTGGAGAAGGTGATCTGGCGGCCGCTCTTTTGGTCCCCCCGAAAGCGGCGCTCCACCAGGCCGGAAATCAGCGCGCAGGCCTTGAACGCCGCCTTCATCATCGAGCTTTCGAGCAGCCAGGATTCGAGGTCATCGCCCAGCATGTCCTCGTCGAAGATGTCGTCCATATCAAGCCCGTCCATGGCTTTGAGCGACCAGATCGTGACCGCATAGTCGTTGCAGACGAAGCCCAGCGGCCCGGCCCCGGCGCGCTCCAGCCGGCGGGTGAGCAGCATGGCCAGCGTCGTGTGCGCCAGGCGCCCCTCGAACGGATAGGCGACCATGAAGTGGCTGCGGCCGTGCGGGAAGGTCTCCAGCAGCATCTCGTCCTCGGCCGGGATGGCGGAGCGGTCGCGCTGCACCTCCAGCCACTCGCGCACGTCATCGGGCAGCACGTCCCAGTGAGCGCCGTCGCTCATCAGATGGCGGACCTTCGCCGCCAGGAAGGTCGAGAGGGCGAATTTCGAGCCGCCCCACGACGGCATCTTCGGGGTCTTGTCGCCGGCGGGGCGGACCAGCACGTCCAGGCCGGTGACGCCGACCAGCTCCCACACCTGGCCGGCGAAGACGAAGGTGTCGCCCGGCTCCAGCACCTCCAGATAGCCTTCCTCGACCTCGCCGATCTTGCGCCCCGCCACGCCCCGCCGGCTGGCGATCCGTACGCTGAGCATGGCCGGCGAGACGATGGCGCCGACATTCATCCGATGCCGGAGCGCGGTCTCGTCGTTGCGCACCCGCCAGAGGCCGTCCAAGCCCTTTACGATCCGCTTGAAGCGGTCGTAAGTCTTCAGCGCATAGCCGCCGGTGGAGACGAAATCGATCACCGCCTCGAAGTCCTCCCAGGCGAGGCCGCGATAGGGGCCGGCGAGGCGCACCTCGTCGTAAAGGGCCAAGAGGTCGAACGGCTCGGAACAGGCCAGGCCCATGACGTGCTGGGCCAGCACGTCCAGCGCCCCGTCGCGCTCCGGCTCGGCGTCGAGCGCGTTCTCGGCGATGGCTTCGCGCGCGGCCTGGCACTCCAGCATCTCGAAGCGGTTGGCCGGCACGAACAGCGCGTGGCTGGGCTCGTCGAGGCGGTGATTGGCGCGGCCGATCCGCTGCACCATCCGCGAGGCGCCCTTGGGCGAGGCGAGTTGGATGACGAGATCGACGTCGCCCCAGTCGATGCCGAGGTCGAGGGTCGAGGTGCAGACCACCGCGCGCAATTGCCCCCGCGCCATCGCCGCCTCCACCCGCCGCCGCTGCTCGGCCGAGAGCGAGCCGTGGTGCAGGGCGATCGGCAGGCTGTCCTCGTTCAGCCGCCACAGTTCCTGGAAGGCGAATTCGGCCTGGAAGCGGGTGTTGACGAAGATGAGCGCGATGCGGGCCCGCTTGATCGCCTCATAGACCTCCGGCATCGCGTGCTGGGCGGTGTGGCCGGCCCACGGCACCTGGCCTTCGGAGAGCAGAATATCCACCACCGGCGGGGCGCCGGCCGAGCCGCGGACGATGTCGACGTCGTGCTCCGTGGTCGGCGTCAGCCAGCGCCGGATCACGTCCGGATCGTCCACGGTGGCCGAAAGCCCGACGCGGCGCATGTCTGGCGCGAACTGCTGCAGCCGCGCCAGGCCGAGCGACAGCAGGTCGCCGCGCTTGGAGGGCCAGGTGGCGTGCACCTCGTCGACGATCACGCAGCGCAGATCCTCGAAATAGCGCCGCGCGCCCTCCCAGGCGCAGAACAGCGCCAGTTGCTCGGGCGTGGTCAGCAGCATGTCCGGCGGCTTCACCCGCTGGCGCTGGCGGCGCGACATGCCGGTGTCCCCGGTGCGCGACTCGGCGGTGACCTTCAGGCCCATCTCGGCGATCGGCATCATCAGATTGCGCTCGACATCGACCGCCAGCGCCTTCAGCGGCGAGAGGTAGAGGGTATGGACGCCGCGCGGCGCATTGCTCGACGGCCGCTCGGCCAGCTCGATCAGGCTGGGCAGGAACCCGGCCAGGGTCTTGCCGCCGCCGGTGGGCGCGATCAGCAGCGCATGGCGCCCGGCGCGCGCCTTCTCGACCATGGCGATCTGGTGCGCCCGAGGCGCCCAGCCACGCGAGGCGAACCACGCCTCGAAGCGCGGCGGCAGGGCGGTCAGGGCGCGGCCGTCGTCCATGAGGCCCGGCTATAGCACGTTCCCGTTCTGTTTCGAGGGGTGACGGCGGCGACATACTCGACTCAGGAAGCGTCGCGGACGCAACCGATTCAGCGTTCGTTCATTGTTAAAGCGCCCCATTGGCGCCTATTTGGCGCACCGGAGGCGTAGAACAGGCGCCGAAATCTCTTGAAGGGTCCTCCGACGCGCCATATGTTCCGCCCCTTGGGGCAAAGGAGAAGTGTTGATGTCTGTTGAGCAAGAAGTGCGAGAAGAGACACGAATTTCGATTCGTCTCTCAGAAGGCGCGCAGACGGCGGTTGACGAGATCAAGGAGTTGGGCGGTTTCAGAACCACCCAGGAAGCCGTCCGGCGAGCCATTGCCGATGAACGCTTCATTCGCCAAAAAATCAAAGATGGATGGACCATTCTGTTGCGAAAAGACAACGAGGTCCGGGAATTGGTGTGGCCAAGCTAAGGTTGACGTCATATACCCGTTCTAGCTGAGGCCAAGAAACGGTGACGGGGTGGCGAGCGAGCCTGAGGACATCACTACCCGACTTGAGGATGATCCTGAGCTTATTCTGCCGCGCGAACATCCATACAGACAGCTTCCGAAGTCGCCATCTAAAGAGCACATACCCTCTCCGTGGGTTCCCTTAGACCCCGAGGAGATTTGAGGCCGTGGCAAGCCCCCCGCGCACTGTCGAGATCGCGGACCCCGGCGGCATATCGCCGCCGGAAGAGCGGCGCGCCAACTTAAACCTCAAACAAGAGGACGTCCGGCGGTGGCTTGCGGTCGGCCTGATGGCCATCTTTGCTGTCGAAATATTGGTGTCGCTGTACATCATGGCGACCGGGTCCAAGGAGACGTGGCCCGATCTGAAGGAGTTACTGGCGATGATATTGGGTCCGACCGTCGCGCTGGTCGGTTCTGCTACCGGGTTCTATTTTGGGACCAAAGCTGATGGGCGCGATAAGGAATGATTTCGGCGCTACCAGCAGCACTCAGTGCGGCCTCTTCGCGCGTCGCCCTCGTTCCGACGTTCGGCCTCCGCCAGTTTCAGTGGGCTCCTTGGGTGACGCCAGTGGCTCGGGCCAGCTCGTAGGAGCTGATCCCGTTCTTGCAGTTCGCGATGGACCCACCGCGACGAACCACTTGTCGAGCTGCATGGCCTCCAGGCGGCTGCCGTCAGCCCTCCGGCTCGATCAGGAAGAACAGCGCCTCGACGGGCCGTTCGAACGCGCGAGCGATTGAAAGGGCGAGCGTCGTGGAGGGGGTGAAGACGGCGTTCTCCACCGTGTTGATAGTCTTGCGCGAGACACCGACGCGTAAGGCAAGCTCGGCCTGGGTGAGGCCGGTTTCCTCGCGCGCCAGCCGGATCCGGTTGCCGAGGCGCGGCGAGGTCATGCCTCGATCGCGCCGGCGCCCGCCGCGCGTTCGAGCCGGTAGAGCCGCAGCGCCGGTCCGCCGACGCCCAGCGCGGCCAGGACGGGCGTCAGCTCGACGGCGAGATCGCGATTGACGAGGCCGACCACGAACAGGGCGGCGAGACCCGGCAGCAGGATCGCATAGCCGAGTTGCAGCGCCTTGGCCCGCAGCTCGCGGCCCAGTTCGTCGTTGAGCACCGAGGCGGCCCAGCGGTCCAGCCCGCGTCCGGCGATCAACAGGGCGAAGGCGAGCAGGAAGGCGATGAAGCAGATCACGGTGAACAGTTCGGTATGCTCGATCGTCGCCCCGCCGGCGACGCGCGATGTCGCCCCGACGACGCCCGGAAGCATCAGGCAAAGGCTCAGCGGCATCAGCAGATAGGCGACCTGCCGCTTGGCCTGCGACTGTTCGGCCCGCATCATGGCCACGCGCCCGCGCTTGGCCTCGGCCGGAACGCGCGCCGTGAGGCGCAGCGCCAGACCCGCGGCGATCGTGACCGCCGCGACGGCGGCGCAGATCTGCCACAGGTGCTTGTCGGTGGGCGCGGTGGGAATCCACTCGGTGGCGCCCGCCAGCGCCGCGATCGCGCCGCACAGGATGAGGATCATCCCGATCTTGTGCCGGCCTTCCGCCCGGCGCGCCTGCGCCAGCAATAGTTCGTCGCTCATCACCCGCTCCATGTAACCCTTAGGTGACTAGTAACCCATAGGTGACAAGGCGGCAAGCGTCTTTATGCCGCGTCCGGGTGGACGGTTGCTGGCCCGCCGCGCCGCCGGCGCATCCGCCGGCGCCCAGCCCGCGGGCGCCCGTGAACAATTTGCGACCAAACAGACGAAGACTTTCGCGACGATTCGCGAATATCTCGATGATCTGGGGGTGAGCGAGGGCGCGACGCCCCGCGAACGGGGATCTGAGGGGGTTCCAGTGCAACAGGCGACGACAATGACGGCGCGTGCTTGGCGCGCCTCCGAAGCGTCCAACGGCGGCGCGCGGTTGAAGCGGGCGCTGAGCCTCGGCGCGGCGGCCGCCAGCCTCGCGGTTGCGATGGCCGCGATCAGCCCCTGCGTGGCCCGCGCGGCGGACGCCGCGGCTGACCCGACGCCGCCCGACCAGCCGATCGTCACCCAGTCGATCTCGCCCACCGCCAAGTCGAATTCGGTGGCCGAGGTGGTGGTGAACGGCATCCCCTACAAGGAAACCGTACTGCCGACCCGGATGCGGTCGAGCTCGGTCTACGGCCTCGACCTGAGCGTGATGGACACGCCGCGCAACACCACCCTGCTCTCGACGACGCAGCTCGACACCCTGAACATCCAGGACCCGCGCGCCTTCTCTTACCTGACCTCGAGCAGCTACACCGACAGCGCCTTCGGCACGCCGAACATCCCGCGCATCCGCGGCCAGTACGCCGACGTGTTCTACAACGGCATGCGCTCCAGCTTCACCGACAACGGCTACGGCGCGCCGATCAACTTCGACAGCTTCGACAACATCGCCATCACCAAGGGCCCTGCGAGCGTGATCGACGGACCGGGACCCGGCGTCGGCGGCGAGGTGGACCTGCTCACCAAGCGCCCCAGCCTCTCGACCACCACGGCCAGCGGCGAAGCGACCTTCGACACCATGGGCAACAACCGCTGGCAGGTGGACGTCAACGGCCCGATCATCCCGGGCCAGCTCGGCCTGCGGATCAGCTATTCCGGCGAGGACAGCTGGAACACCTATTTCTACGACCACTACATGCGCAAGAACGCGGTCTACGCGGCCCTGCGCTGGACCCCCAACGACCAGTACCAGCTCGACTTCAACACCGAGGTCAACGGCGAGAAGTACACCGAAGAGGTGGGCATCAACCGGGTCAACCAGGCCGAGATCAACAACGGCTCATATCTGCAGGGTGCGCCGGTGCAGGGCGTCACGGCGACGAACCAGCTCTACGCGGCGCTGATCGGCTCCGGACCGATCCCGATCGGCTCCCCCGGCAACCCCTATTCGCCGGTGACGCCGATCCTCACCGTGCTGGACCTGACCGACTCGGTGAAGATCAACCCGCGCGTCACCATCGACGAGACGCCGGGGGTCGAGTCGCAGGCGCTGCTCGTCAACGCCCAGGTGATCCAGACCTATCGGTTCAACGAAAACGCCACCCTGGAAAACAATACCTTCTTCGACTTCCAGGACAGCCAGAACCACGAGCCCTACTACTACGCCGACGAGTCCAACGGCTCCTACACGATCGAGAACCGCACCTCGCTCAATCTGGATTTCGATATGCCGTTCAGCGTCGGCGCCGACGCGCCGATCAAGAACCAGATGGTGATCGGCGGCACGTTCCGGTTCGCCCATGTCAACTATATCAGCGACTTCAGCGCCGAGACGGTCTCGGTCTACGACCTCACCACCAACCACAATCTGTGGGCCTACAGCGGCGCCTACCAGCTGCTCTACGCCGACGCCTTCCAATACAAGACGCCGTTCGGAGCGCTGCAATATGGCGTGCCGGGCCGCGACGAGACCGACGACGGCAACACCGGCATTTCGGATCTCTCCGACGGCGGCCTCTTCATCCAGGACCGGCTGGAGTTCACGCCGCAGCTCAGCCTGCTGCTCGGCGGCCGCATCGACCTGGTGCAGGACCACACCACCGATCCGCTGGGCGGGGCGGTCTGCGCCTTCTGCTTCACCGACCTGCCGCAGTCGCACACCACCGGGACCTACGGCCTCGGCAACGGCAACGTCAGCGCGGTCTACAAGCCGTTCGACTGGATCAGCGGCTACCTGACCTTCGACTTCACCCAGAGCATCAATCCGAACGGCGGCGAAGGCGGGGTCAACGCCTATGGCCAGGTGTCGGACGGCTCCCTGCTGCGCTCCGACAGCTATCTCTACGAGGCGGGGCTCAAGCTGAACCTGCTGAACAACAAGCTGTTCGGCGGCATGGCGATCTTCGACCAGAAGCGCGCCATCCCCACCGGCGAGGGCGGCACAATCCCGGACCAGGCCGACATCCGCGGCGTCGAGATCGAGGCCAACTACCAGCCGACGCGCAGCTTCTACGCCACCGCCAGCTACTCGTTCATCCAGACCACCCTGAACAAGGCGCCGGAGTTCTACAACTACCCGGCGCAGCTGGGCACCAACGTCGATGGGGCGGCGCTGTTCGCCTCGTTCGAGCCGGGCGAGAAGTTCAACGACCCGGGCGTGCCCGAGCACGTGTTCAACTTCCTCGCCAACTACAAATTCCCCAATGGATTCGGCGTGCGCGGCGGCGCGCAGGTCACCGGCCCGATCGCCACCACCCCGTCCGGCTGGCTGAACGTCAGCGCCTCGAACCTCGGCAATTTCCTGCCGCTGGTGCCGAGCAACATCACGGCGGGTGAGGGCCCGAACGGCTACGCCTACTACAAGTCGCCGGAGATCCCCTGGCAGTTCACGCTCAACGCCGCGGTGTTCTACGAATGGAGCCGCTACATGGTGACGCTCTCAGTCTACAACCTCACCAACCAGCGCAACTGGGAGCCCTCCCCCAGCCTCTACGGCAACGACTTCCTGGTGTTGAACGACCCGATCACCGCGGAGATAAGGCTGCAGGCGAAGTTCTAGGTTTTTTGTCCCCTTCCCGTCGGCGGAGGGGAAGGTGGCTGCGAAGCAGCCGGATGGGGGGCTATCTCCGCCACAGCGCCCTTGGCCGGCAGACCCCCATCCCCGGCCCAAACACCCCTCAGGGGGGAAGGGAGTCCGTTGCATAGGCTTCCAAAGCCTGGACATGCCGCGCCACCGCCTCATCCGGCAAAAACGAGCCCAGGAAGCTGTTGCGGGCGAGGGTGACGAGGTCCTCGCGGCTCAGCAGCCCAGCGACGGCGCGGTAGTTGTCGTTGATGTAGCCGCCGAAATAGGCCGGATCGTCGGAATTGATCGTGGCGCGCAGGCCGAGCCGCAGCATCCGGGCGATCGGGTGGACGTCGGCCGAGGGGACGACGCAGAGGCGCAGGTTGGAGAGCGGGCAGACGGTGAGCGTCATCGCCGCGCGCGCCAGCCGCGTGGTGAGGGCGGGGTCTTCCAGCGCGCGGTTGCCGTGGTCGAGGCGGTCGATGCGCAGCAGGTCGAGCGCCTGGGTCACATACTCGGGCGGGCCCTCCTCGCCGGCGTGGGCGACGCGTTTCAGGCCCTGCGCCGACGCGGCCGCGAACACGCGGGCGAACGTCTCCGGCGGATGGCCGAGTTCGGAGGAATCGAGGCCCACCGCGGCGATCCGGTCCAGCCACGGCGCGGCGGCGGCGAGCGTGGCGAAGGCGTCGTCCTCCGGCAGGTGGCGCAGGAAGCAGAGGATCAGCTTCGAGGTGATCCCATGCGACGCCTCGGCCTCGGCCATACCCCTCAACAGCCCCTCGGCCACGACGCCGAATGGAATACCCCGCGCGGTGTGGGTCTGGGGATCGAAGAAGATCTCGGCGTGGACGACATTGTCGGCCGCCGCGCGGTCGAAATAGGCCAGGGCGAGGTCGCGGAAGTCCGCCTCGGTGCGCAGCACCGCCGCGCCCTGGTAGTAGATGTCGAGGAAATCCTGCAGCCGCGAGAAGCTGTAGGCGGCGCGGACGGCCTCGACGTCGGCATAGGGGATCGCCACGCCGTTGCGGCGGGCGAGCTCGAACATCAGCTCCGGCTCGAGGCTGCCCTCGATGTGCATGTGCAGCTCGGCCTTGGGCAGGCCGGCGATGAAGGCGTCCACGTCCATGCTCCGTGATGTCGCCTGGACGGCGCGATGGCAAGTCGCGCGAAACCTCGCCATCGGACGCTTCCACGTTTGATCCGGCGCGCGCGGCGCGGCAAGGATGGGGAAGCGCGGTCGGGGGCGGCCTCGCGTCGTTTGGGGGCAATGTGAACCTGCTGGAGCGGCTCTTCGCGCTCAAGGCGCACGGCACGACGGTGCGCACCGAGCTGCTGGCCGGGTTCACCACCTTCCTGACCATGATCTACATCGTGGTGGTCAACCCGACGATCATGGGCGACGCCGGCATGCCGGTGGCGGCCGTCGCCATCGCCACCTGCATCGCCGCCGCCTTCGGCAGCCTGGCGATGGGGCTCTTCGCCAACACGCCGCTGGCGCTGGCGCCCGGCATGGGGCTGAACGCCTACTTCACCTACACGGTGGTCAAGGGCATGGGGGTGCCGTGGGAGACCGCGCTGGGCTGCGTCTTCCTCTCCGGCGCGGCGTTCCTGATCCTGACCCTGATCGGCGTGCGCCAGCTGATCGTCGGCGCCATCCCGCGCTCGCTGTTCTCGGCGGTGGCGGGCGGGATCGGGCTCTTCATCGCCTTCATCGGGCTCAAGGACGCCGGCATCATCGTCGCCAATCCGGCCACCACGGTGGGGCTGGGCGACCTGACCACGCCCACCGCCGCGGTCTCGCTGCTGGGCCTCTTGGTGATCGGCGTGCTGCTGGCGCGCAAGGTGAAGGCGGCGATGCTGATCGGCATCCTGGTCGCGGCCGTGGCCGGGTGGTTCGCCGGCCTCGTCCACGTCTCGGCCGGCGCCTACAACCTGGGCGCCGTCTCGGCGACCGCGTTTAAGCTCGACATCCCCGCCGCCTTCGGCCTGAAGGGCGGGCTGGCGCTGACGCTGGTGGAGATCGTCTTCGTCTTCCTGTTCGTCGACCTGTTCGACAACGTCGGCACCCTGGTGGCGGTGACCACCAAGGCCGGGCTGGTGCGGCCGGACGGGACCATTCCGCGCCTGAACCGCATCCTGCTCACCGACTCGGTCGCCACCATGGTGGGCTCGATGCTGGGCGTCAGCACGGTCACCAGCTACGTCGAGAGCGCCGCGGGGGTCTCGGCCGGCGGCCGCACCGGCCTGACCAGCGTCGTGGTGGGGGCGCTGTTCCTCGTCACCCTGCTCTTCGCCCCGCTGGTGCAGGCGATCCCGACGGCGGCGACCGCACCGGCGCTGATCCTGGTCGGCGCGCTGATGGTGGGCGCGGTGGCGGAGATCGAGTGGGGCGACCCGGTGATCGCCATCCCGGCCTTCCTGACCATCGTCACCATCCCCCTCACCTATTCGATCGCCAACGGCCTGGCGTTCGGCATCACCAGCTATGCGGTGATGATCCTGGTGGCGGGCCGGGCGCGGCCGAAGGACTGGCTGCTGTTCGTGCTGGCGGCGCTGTTCGTGCTGCGCTTCATCTATCTGGCGAAGGGTTGATCGGGATGCGGCTCCGGCTCGCCGCCGCGCTCGCGGTCCTCCTCGCTTCGCTGGGACTGGCGCCCGCCACCGCGGCCGCGCGGCCGATCGAAGTGCGCGTCGTCATCGTCGCCACCTGGGAGGCGGAGTTGAACGGCCACGATCTGCTGGGCGAACTTCACGCCTGGCGCACCGGGTGGCCGCTGACCGTCTCGATGCCATTCCCGGCCGGCAATCACGACCTGCTCTACGACCCGAAACGCCACGTGCTGGCCACCGTCACCGGCATGGCGACGGCGCGCGCGGCCGCCTCGATCATGGCGCTGGGCCTCGACCCGCGCTTCGACCTCAGCCATGCCTACTGGATCGTCGCCGGCACGGCGGGGGTCGATCCCAAGGTCGCCTCGGCCGGCTCGGTGGCCTGGTCGCGCTGGGTGGTGGACGGCGACCTCGCCCAGGAGCTCGATCCGCGCGACGCGCCGCCCGACTGGCCGACCGGCATCGTGCCCTACGACCGGACCACGCCCTACCAGACCCCGGCGCCGCCGGGGCTGAGCCACACCGCCAATGTCGCCTATCCGCTGAACCCGAAGCTGGTGGACTGGGCCTTCGCCCGCAGCCAGGCCACGCCCCTGCCCGACGACGCCCTGCTGCAGCGCCTGCGCGCGCCCTATGCCGGCGAAGGCGCCCGGCCGCCGTTCGTGCTCGAGGGCGACGGCCTGATGTCGGCGCGCAACTGGTATGGCGACAAGCTCAACGACTGGGCCGAACGCTGGGTCAGCTACTGGACCGGCGGCGCCGGCGTCTTCGCCATGTCCGCCGAGGAGGACAGCGGCATATTGCAGGCGCTGACCCAGCTCGACCACGCCGGCCGCGCCAAGCTGGACCGGGTGCTCGTGCTGCGCGCCGGCAGCGACTACACCGTCCCGCCGCCGGGCGAGAGCGCCGCGGAGTTCCTGGCCAAGGAGACCAAGGCCGGCTTCCCGGCGACGCCCGAGGCGCTGGCCGGGCTCTATGCGGTGGCGGCGCCGATCGCGCGGTTCCTGTCCGACGACTGGGCGCGGACGCGGGATGCCGTTCCCGGACCTTGATTTACCCGACCCCTCCCCTCAACGGGGAGGGGAGCTTTGCACAGGCCGCCGCGCCCGCCAGACGAAGTAGCAGCCGAGGCCGATCGCGTTCCAAACCGCGAAGAAAATCTGGGTCACCGGTTGCAGGTTGGAGAACAGGTAGAGGCAGCCGAGGATGGTCGCCGGGCCGACAATCCAGGCCAGCGGGGTGCGGTAGAGGCGCGGCTGGTCCGGCGACCTCACCCGCATCACCAAGAGGCAGACGGCGACCGCGATGAAGGCGGCCAGAGTCCCGGCGTTGGCCAGGGCGGCGATCGCGTCCAGCGGCGCGACGCCCGCCAGGGCGGACACCAGCACCGCGGTCGCCAGCGTCATGCGCACCGGCGTTCCGCGGCTGTTGACCTTGGCCAGCGACGCCGGCAGCAGGCCGTCGCGCGCCATGACGAAGAAGATGCGGCTCTGGCCGAACAGGAAGGCCAGGATCACCGTCGGCAGGGCGATCACCGCCGCCGCGCCGATCATGATGGCGACGCCGCCGTGGCCGAGGTCGCGCAGGATCAGGGCCAGCGGCTCGGGGCTGGCGGCGAAGCGCTGGAAAGGCGAGGCGCCGACGGCCACGGCCGCGACCGCGACATAGATCACGGCGCAGACGACCATCGAGCCGATGATGCCGATCGGCAGGTCGCGCCCCGGCCGCTTGGTCTCCTCCGCGGCGGTGGAGATGGCGTCGAAGCCGTAGAAGGCGAAGAAGATGATCGCCGCGGCGGCCATGACCCCGTTGCGGCTTCCATCGGCGGCATGGCCCACGAGGCCATAGGGCATGAAGGGGTGGAAGTTGGCGGCGTTGAAGTGCGGCGCGGCGACGGCCAGGAAGATCCCGAGGGCGATGATCTTCACCAGCACCAGCAGGGCGTTGAGGTCGGCGCTCTCGCGCACGCCCAGCATCAGCAGGCCAGCCACCACCGCGATGATGGCGATGGCCGGCAGGTTGATGACGCCGCCCGCGAAGTAGCCGGTGGTCAGCGCCGCGGGCAGGTGGACGCCCACCGCGCCCAGGAACCCCACCGCATAACCCGACCAACCGACGGCCACGGTGCTGACCACCAGCGAATATTCGAGCACCAGGCTCCAGCCGATCGCCCAGGCGACGATCTCGCCCAGCACCACATAGCTGTAGGTATAGGCGCTGCCCGAGGCCGGGATCATCGTCGCGACCTCGGCGTAGGCCAGGGCCGCGCAGGCGCAGATCGCCCCGGCGACCAGGAACGAGACGATCACCGCCGGCCCCGCGAGGTGCGCGCCGACGCCGATCAGGGTGTAGATGCCGGTGCCGACGATGGCGCCGACGCCCAGCGGGATCAGGTGCCACCAGCTTAGGGTCGGCTTCAGCCGCTGGTCGGGTCGCAGGGCGTCGAGGGATATCGACTTGCGGCGGAACAGCGATGTGCGGGCGGCGCCGGTCACGCGCGCCGCGGCTCAGGCATCGTTCGGCCCAACGTTGGCGCGGGCCTGCTTCAGCTGCTCGTACTCGGCTTCGAGGTCGGCGAGAACGCTGCGGCTGTCGGCGCCGCCGCCGATGCTGGAGGGCGAGCGGAGAATCTCGATCTCACGGCGGACGCGGTCGATGGCCTCGTCGAGCTGTTCGCGCAGCGGCCGGGGGTCGTCATCGTCGGACATCGCGTTCTCCTTCAGGCGCCCATTCTTGCCCGTCCGGCATCGGCGCGAACATCTCGTCCACCAGGGCCTCGCTGACCTCGGCGAGGCTGGCGGGCGACCAGACCGGGGCGTTGTCCTTGTCCACGATCACCGCGCGCACCCCTTCGTGGAAATCGGGGCGCATGACCAGGCGCGACGCCAAGCGATATTCGACCGCGAGATCATCGGCGAGGGATTTCGGCGTGAGGCCCCCGGCGATCAGGCGGACGGCGACCTTGGCGCTCAGCGGCGACTTCGGGGCCATGGCCGCGAGCTGGGCCGCCGCCCACTCCGAGCCGTCGTAGGTCAGCGCCGCGAAGATCGCTTCGAGATCGTCGCCGGCGAACAGGCGATCGATGTCGGCCTCTGCATAGGCGATCGGCGGGTGGCCAGGGTCGAAGGAGAACTCGTTGAGAATGCGCTCGATCTCGTCCGGCGCCTCGGCGAGCGCCGCTTTGAGGCCGTCGAGACGGGCGCTCTCGACCGCATGGGTGGCGAGACCGAGATGCAGGCAGTCGGCGGCGGCGAGCCGCGCGCCGGTGAGCGCGATCCAGAGCCCGGTCCGGCCCGGCAGCTTCGGCAGGAACCAGCCCGCGCCGACGTCCGGGAAGAGCCCGATCCCGGTCTCCGGCATGGCGAACCGCGTCCGCTCGGTGGCGATCCGATAGCGCGCCGGCAGCGAGATTCCGACCCCGCCGCCCATCACCACCCCGTCCATGATCGCGATCACCGGCTTCGGATAGGCTTCGATCAGCGCGTCGAGCCGATATTCCGTGGCGAAGAACCGCCGCGCCTCGACGCCGTCGCGCGCCCCGCTCTCGGCCAGCATGCGGATATCGCCGCCAGCGCAGAACCCGCGCGGCCCGGCGTGATCGATCAGGATCGCCTTGATCGCGGAATCACGCCGCCAGACGTTGAGCTCCTCGATCATGTCCCGGCACATCGCCGTCGTCAGCGCGTTCAGGGCGGCAGGTCGGTTGAGGGTCAACCTGGCGAGCCCATTGTCGAAGCTGCGAATGACTTCGCGCGCCAGTTCACGTTCTCGTTGGGTCACGCGAAACCTCTCCGCCCGCGCCTGTACGACCTCTTGCACCGCCGGAAGCACCGGGAGCCCGAGGTCATCGTCCCGCTCGAACCAGCAGAAATGTTGGGTGTGGCTGTAGAGATCGCTGGCCGCCAGTTGCAGGCCGAGATAGAGCGCCTGAACCGCATCGACGCCGCCGACCCGCCTTCGCCAGGTTGGCTTACCGGCTTCGGCGAAGCTCACTTCGCAGAACCAGGCGCCGTCCGCCTCTTCGATTGGATCGCCCCACGTCACTTCGAGCGGATGGCCCTCGTCGCCGTCGAGCACTGAGTAGGTGCGGGTAAGCGCGTCGGTCGAGGCCACGGTCAAATCCTCAATTCCGCATACTGATGAACGGCCGCAGCGCCGCGATCATCGCTTCGCACATGCCCGGCGTGAGCGCGCCGATCGCCGCCGGTCGGTTCAGCGTCATGACGCCCAGGACGCCGTTGCAGCGGACGATGAGTTCTTCGTCTGCCATCGGACTTAGCTCAAATCTCTCACTGGAATTCCGTGTCGTTGGGTCGCGGCCACCAGGCCGCCATCTCGTGTCGCCAGGGTGACGCCGCCGCGCATGGCCTGACGAAAGTAGATCGCATCATACATGCTGAGACCTTCCCGACGGGCCAGGTCGAGAATGACGTCATGCTCCGCATCGCCGGGCGGCGAATCCACAGCGATGTCGTAGACTGCTAGGCTGGCGATGGCGCGCGCCGTGAAGGCGGCGTCGAACCGGCGTCCCCGTTCGAGCCTGAGCATCAAGGCGCGCACTTCACCAGGAAAGATGTAGGGCGCTTCAAAAGTATGCAGGTGCGCTTCGTCGAGCAACGCTTCGCTGGCCTGGGTCCGCTGGCCGGGGGTGAGCCAGGAGGCCGCAGCGGACGCGTCGAGCACGAACCTCAGGGGCGGCCCTCGTTCACCGCCGCCTTCCAGTCGAAGTTCTCGTCGACTCCATATTTTTGCTCGATCTCGTCGCGCAGCGCCCGGATGGCCGCCGCCGCCTCAGGACCCGGGCGTCGCTGACCTTCAACGGCGACCAACTTTGCAACCGGCTTGCCGTCACGCGTGATCACCACGTCCTCCCCGGCGCCCACAGCATCGATCAAGGCGGACAGATCGGTCGTGGCTTCCAAAACACCGACTTCTCTCATCGGGCGGTTCCTGAATGGATCTGTCCAACGTATGCCTCACAGGCCATGCGCACAACCTAGGCCCGGAACAGCTCCCTGGCGATGATCACCCGCATGATCTCATTGGTGCCCTCCAGGATCTGGTGGACGCGCAGGTCGCGGACGATGCGCTCGAGGGGGTAGTCCTTCAGGTAGCCGTAGCCGCCATGCAGTTGCAGGGCCTGGTTGGCGATGTCGAAGGCGGCGTCGGTGGCGAAGCGCTTGGCCATGGCGCAGAGGCGGGTGGCGGCCGGATCGCCGGCGGTGAGGGCGGCGGCGGCTCTACGCACCATCAGCCGCGCGGCCTCCAGCTCGGTGGCCATGTCGGCGAGCTTGAACTGCAGCGCCTGGAACTCGCGCAGGGGACGGCCGAACTGGCGGCGCTCGGCCATATAGGTCCTGGCCGCCTCGAACGCCTGGCCGGCGCCGCCGAGGGCGCAGGCGGCGATGTTCAGCCGGCCGCCGTCCAGCCCCATCATGGCGAAGCGGAAGCCCTGGCCCTCGTCGCCGATGCGGTTGGCCGTTGGCACACGGACATTGTCGAAGTGGACCATGGCGGTGGGCTGGCTGCGCCATCCGAGCTTGCGCTCCG
>Ga0302314_10003153_pt1 | contig 30491 bp, 31 predicted proteins | sample III_Palsa_N2_3_FD_200533 | JGI IMG/M metagenome (GOLD analysis project Ga0302314, IMG submission 200533) | Peat permafrost microbial communities from Stordalen Mire near Abisko, Sweden - III_Palsa_N2_3 | ecosystem: Environmental > Terrestrial > Soil > Palsa > Peat permafrost | place: Sweden... | reverse complement strand
CACGAAACTGAGCCTACCGCCAGGCGGACCGCGGCGGACTCAGGCAGCTTCTGCGTCGTCGCCGGCAGAGTCACCGTCGGCGACCGCGCTAATCGCAGCGGCTGCCACAGAAGCAGCGGTCAAAGCGCCCTCCTCAGCCTCGGGCGGCTTCGCGCCTTCCTTCGCCCACGGCTCGTCGAACTCAACCCGCCAGCGGCCTTCCTCGTTCTGCACCAACGCCAACTTCGCGCGGAACGACTTACCGGAGCGGCCCTTGAAACCGGTCACCTGCTTGTCGGTGCGGCCGGTCTTGATCAGCTCGCGGGCGACCGCCAGCGGCAGCGTCTTACCAGCCTTGGCCTTCCAGATCACGAAGCCACAGCCGGGATCGGTGGACGACCAGCACGAGTAGCCCTTGCGGTTCTCGACGATGTCGTTAGCGCAAACCGGGCATGGCCCGAGGTTGGCGCGTGGGATCCGCACGTCTTTCAGCGTCGTGTCGAGCTCGCCGACGAGCTGCTCGGCGAACTTGACGATGTCGGCCATGAACGCCTTGCGCGAGTCCTCGCCGGTCTCGATGTTCGCCAGGCGGTGCTCCCACTCGCCCGTCAGCGAAGGTGAGGTGAGCTGCTGCTCGCCGAGCAGCCTGATCACGTTCAGCCCCTTCTCGGTGACAACCAGTGCGCGGCCGTCACGTTCGATGTAACCGACCGTCAGCAGCCGCTCGATGATCGCTGCACGCGTCGCCGGGGTGCCGATCCCTGACTCCGACATCGCTGCCCGCAGGTCCTCGTCGTCGACCAGTTTGCCGGCCGTCTCCATCGCCTCAAGCAGCGCGCGCTCAGAAAAGCGTCGCGGCGGCTTGGTCTCCTTCGCCTCCCACTTGATCCGGTGGACCTGCGATCGCTCGCCCTGCTCGAGCTTCGGCAGCTGCTGCTCGGCACCGGCGTCGTCGTCATCCTCACCGCTAACAGAATCAGCGGTGATCCCCTCGCCGTAAACCCCACGCCAGCCCGGCACCAGCAACACCTTGCCGCTGGTGCGGAACACGTGGGACTCAACCGTCGTTTCAACGCGAGTGTTCTCAAACACCGCCTCGGGGTGAAAGACCGCCAGGAATCGGCGGACCACAAGGTCATAGATCTTGCGGTCGTCATCGTTCATCTTGTCGACCGGATGGCGCTCGGCGCGGGTCGGGATGATCGCGTGGTGGTCGGTGACCTTCTCGTTCCAGACCACCCGTTGCAGCGGCAGCACATCCAGCCCAGTCACATACGCAGCGGCCGCCGCGTATTCCTTCTGACCACCGACCAATGAAGCGATCGGCTTAATCTCCGGAATCATGTCGCTGGTGATGTAGCGCGAGTTGGTACGCGGATAAGTCAGCGCCTTGTGCTCCTCATACAGGCGCTGTGCGGCCGCCAAGGTGCGAGAAGCAGAGAAACCAAAACGGCTGTTGGCGTCACCCTGCAGCGAGGTCAGGTGGTAAAGCAGCGGTGCGCGTTCCTTGCGCTCGGTCTTCTCAAGCTTGGTGATCGAACCGGTCTGGCCCTCGCATGCCCCGACAACAGCCGCGGCCTGCGCCTCAGTCTTCAGTCGCGGCTGAGTACCCACAAACAAACGCCCGTCATATGCACGCCGCGGCGTTTCCGGAAGCGCCAGGAAGCGCGCGTCAACCACCCAGTAGGGCTCAGGCACGAAGTTACGGATCTCAACCTCACGCCGCGCGAGGATCGCCAGCGTCGGCGTCTGCACGCGCCCAAGCGAGACGGCACCGTCAAACGAGGAGCGCAGACGGATCGTGGCGGCGCGCGTCGCGTTCATCCCGACGATCCAGTCAGCCTCGGAGCGTGACCGCGCGGCAGCCTCAAGCGACGCGAACTCCTCACTCGGGCGCAGCGACGAGAACGCTTCGCTGATCGCCTGGGTGGTCATCGAGTTCAACCACAGCCGCTGGACCGGCAGCTTCGAACCGGCCTTCTCATACAGGTAGGCGAAGATCAGCTCGCCCTCACGCCCGGCGTCGCAGGCGTTGACGACAACGTCGATGTCGTCGCGATCAAGCGCGCGCTTGACGACAGTCATCTGCTTCTTGGAGCGTTCATCACGGACCACGAGCTTGAATTTCGGCGGCACGATCGGCAGGTCCGCCATCCGCCACTTCTTGAACTTGTCGTCGTAGTCGTCGGGGTCGGCGAGCTGCACCAAATGGCCGACTGCCCAGGTCACGACGTGCTCAGGCCCTTCGAGCAGGGACTTTCCCTCGGCCACCGTGAACGGTCCCGGCAGCACTTTCGTCAGGTCGCGACCGACCGACGGCTTCTCTGCGATGACTAGCGTCTTGCCCATCGGGGGCGAGAGCGTAGCGGCCGGGCCTCCTCGGCCCAACCTCGATCAGTCGGCGCAGGCCTGGGTGCTGACCGCAGTTTGCGAATTACCAGCGCGCGCCAGCTCCATCCGCACAACGCCGTTCGGAACGGCGAAACCGCCGGGCTGGTTGTGCGGCGCGTTGGTGATCTCGGCGAACACCGTCGCGATCACCTGGCCGGTCGCGTCGATCATCGGGCCACCCGAATTACCGGGCCGGACAAGCCCGCGCAGCGCGGCAATCTGCCGCAGCACCGGGCCATTGCCGTAGGCGTTCTGCGTCTCCGTCAACTGGGTCTGCCCGAGCCGGCCGGGCTCAGTCACGAACGGGCCGTTCAGCGGATAGCCGAGAATTGCAGCGCTCTCTCCTGACACTGGCTGACTGGCCAGTGTCAGGACCGGGAGGTTTAGCCCGGGCACGCGCAGGATCGCGATGTCGTTACGCGGGTCGAACAGAACGACACGTGCGGGAATGTGGTCGCCGTTTCCGCCGATCTGAACCGCCGTGTCGGACTCGCCCGCCACGACATGCGCATTGGTGACGATCTCGTCCGCTCCGGCGACCCAGCCGCTGCCCTCGATCCCGAGGCCGCAGGCCTGGCCAACGACCCGCACGACGCTGCGCGCGGCGTTAGCCGCGCCGCGGGTGCGGACGCTTGAGACCGACGGCGCCGGCACGTCAGCCGACGGACCTGACACCGAAGGCAACGGGTCGATCCGTGCCAGCACGCCCAGGATCGGACCTGACGGCGGCAGTGCCTGGTCGAGGTCGCGGATGATCACCGAGGCCTCGATGTCGTGGCGTAACTGCGGGAAATCGTTTGACTGCAGCGCGACGGCACCGACGATCCAGGCGATCCCCAGCGCCACGACCGCGGTCAAGGCGGCACCCAGCAGGCCGTCAATGATCTGAAACCCCGGCAGGAACAAGGCCCGTCGCAGACGGTTCGCAAGCCCTTCAAAGGCGCCGCCGATGATCCCGCCGAGCAGCAGCGCGCCGCCGAGACTGAACAGTGCCGCGTAAGGCGAATGATGCCCCTGCGAGAGCAGCAGCGGACCGATGGAGGAGCCGAGCACCGCTCCGCCGGCGAAACCGAGCAGCGTCAGCGCCGAGACGATGAAGCCGCGCGCATAGCCGCGAATCGCCATCAGCAGCGTGAGCGCCACGATCACCCAGTCGACAATGGTCATGGTGGCGACCGAGATTAGGGGATCGTGAGTAACGGACTCACCCGAGCACGGCCACGGTAACGTCCAGCGTCTTTAAGTGTTAATCGCTGTTGGAACCGGCGGGGAGCCGGCTCGTTGCTATGGCGCAGGGCATCAGGCTCACTGGGTACAAACAGCCGCCAAAGCGGCGCAAACGGCGCCGTAGCCGGCGTAACCGCCTGCTCACACGGACACTGCCGTTAATTGTGGTCGCGGCTACCGGGCTCGTGTTCGGCATGTATGAGGCCGGCGCTGCCGGGCGCAACGAGCGCGCGCTTGCTGCGCGTTACATCAGTAACTGGGTCCATGGCGACTACCCGGCGATGTACGCGATGCTGAGCCCCGCAGCCAAACGCCAGGTCGCTGAGACGACGTTTACCAACGACTACATCAAGGCCAACGTGACGGCGACGGTCAGCTCGTTGGCGGCTGGGAATTCGATCTCGCTCAAGGGAAACATCGCGCGTGAGGTGCTGACGGTCCGCACCACTGTGTTCGGCCAGCTGCACGAGCAACTGCGGTTGCCGCTCTCCAGCGACGAGCAGCACATCGACTGGACCCCGACGATGGTCTTTCCGGGCCTTGAGCCCGGCGAGCGCCTTACACGAACGTCGAGCTTAGGAACACGCGGCAATCTGCTGGCGTCCAACGGCCAGGTGCTGGCGCAGGGCCCGAACCTGAGCTCGCCGATCCCGACGGTCGCCAACGAAGTGGTCGGCAACCTCGGGCCGATCTCACCGACGGCCGCGGCGGCATATTCGGCGGAGGGCTACCCGGCCAACGCACAGGTCGGTCAGGACGGACTCGAGCTGATCTTCCAGAACCAGCTGGCCGGGCGCCCCGGCGGCACGCTGCTGGCCGGCACGCGAATCCTCGCGCAGGACCGGCCGGTCAACGGCCAGACGGTCCGCACGACGATCAGCCCGCAACTCGAGATCGATGCACTGAACGTGATCGGCAACTCGTACGCCGGGATGACCGTGATGAACCCGCGCACAGGCGCGATCGAGGCGGCGGCCGGACTCGCGTTCACCGCCGCGCAGCCGCCCGGCTCGACGTTCAAGATCATCACCGCCACTGCCGTGCTGCAGAACGGCCTGGCGACCCCGACCACCCAATTCCCATACCTGTCGAGTGCGACGCTTGACGGTTACAAGCTGAAGAACGCCGGCAACGAGGTCTGCGGCGGTTCGCTGACCAACGCGTTCGCGACCTCCTGCAACTCGACCTACGCCCCGCTCGGCGCCCAGCTTGGCGCGCAGCGTCTGCTTCAGACGGCGATCAAATACGGCTTCAATCAATCAACCGGGATCCCGACAGCGCTCGAATCAACGGTCCCGCCTGACTCTCTTGGCAGTGCACTGCAAGACGGCTCGGCAGCGATCGGCCAGGATCAGGACCAGGCCACCACATTGCAGATGGCCGATGTCGGCGCGACGATCGCCGACCATGGCCGCCGTCCGATCCCGACGCTGCGGTACGGCGCCAAGCCGCGATTCGTGACCGTCACGACGCCGCTGGTCGCCGCCGATCTGCAGGCGATGATGGTGGCGGTCGTTGAGTACGGGACCGGCGAGACGGCACAAATCCCCGGGATCCAGGTCGCGGGGAAGACCGGCACCGCCGAGCTGGCGAACACCGGCAACAAGAAGAACGACACGAAGGAGACCGACGGCTGGTTCGTCGGCTACGCCCCGGTCGCGCATCCGAAGCTGGTGATCTGCGCGCTGTATCCGGCCGCCGGCTATGGCGAGCAGACGGCGGCGCCGGCGGTACGCGCGGTGCTGGTCGCAGCACTCGGTAACTGAGCGCTGTGGACCCGGGCTGGTCCAGTCAGACCAGCCCCGGGAACTACAGGTCGAGTGAGATGGTGGACGCCTTCTGACCGGCAGCGCCGTAGACGTCAAGCGTCAGCGGCCGGTTCGAATAGACGCTGACCGGTAGCTCAAACAGGATCAGTCCGCCGCCGATCGGGCCGTAGCCGGCGGTGCTGTCGGCGCTCGGCTCGATGCCGTCCGGCGACAGTGTTTGGGAGGTCCAGGCGTATGGGTTGACCGCAGCGTTCAGCTTCACCGGGTAGTAGGTCGCGCCCGAGGAGTCGGTCATCGTGAAGTGGTCGGTCGTCGTCTCGATGTGGCCCGACTGGTTCTTCGCCCAGAGGAAGACGCCGAACCACATCTCGTTCCCGGGGATCGACTGGGCGGTCTTCAGCCCGGCCAGATACTGGACGTCTTCGACGTCGAACGGGTTCAACTGGCGGCTCTCCTGCACCTGGTAGGTCATGTCGCCGGAGAAGAAGTAAGGCTCGGCGCCGCTGGCCAGCTCCGTCTGGGAGATGATCTTCAAGTTGTTGCGCCCGTCAAGGGCGCAGCCGGACACGGCCAACGTCGCGAGCACGGCGAGCAGAACAAGGATCCCGGAGTTCTTGAATGTGCGGCGGAGACTCAAAGCGGGCGGAAGTCTATCCAGAGCGCGGTCGGCGCGGATTGCCGGTGGCGCTCAGCCTCCGGCGACCGTCGGCTTGACACCCCGGCGGGTTCCGTCTTCAAGGATCGAGCGCAGGCGGCGCATCGCTTTGGCGGCTTGGCGCTTGGTCCACGAGCGCCCGCCGAAGAACTCGGCCAGGCGGTCGCTGGGGACCTGCGGATCGCTCTCATACGTATACGTCACCTGGCATGACTGCGAGTCGTATTGGTCCTCGACCAGCTCGTAGGTGCCAAGCATCTTGACCCGGTTGAACTTGCCGCCGCGGCCGCGTTCGACGATCCGAAAAGGCGGGCGCATCTCGGCGATCGTCATGTCGGCCCAGGCGAAGCGTCCGTTGACCGGCGTCTTCACGCGGAACCGCGCGCCGGCGCCGGCACCGTAGGAGTCCTCGCGGGTCAGGCGCCAGTCGACCAGGTAGTGGTCGGTGAACTCCGCGTGGTTGGCCATGTCGGCCAGATACTCGAAGACTTGCTCACGCGGGAGCTTGACGGTCGTCGAGACGGAGATCGGGTCCACGGGCGGAAGTCTAGGTCCGCGGGGCGCCTGATGTCGCGCTGGCTACGCCGCGCGCGTTGTGCGGCGCTGGTCGATCACTTTGATCGTGTGACCGAACTCGGGCGTGTGGATCAGATGCGAGTGCGCCGGTGTTGACTCCTCGCTCTTCTTGCACAACGCACAGAGCAATTGACCCGAGCCGTACTCGTAGACCTGCTCGCCGGTCAGCATCGTTCGGTGGCAATGGCTGCAGCGTTCGCTGCTGGCGGCGAGCCCGGCAACGCTGCGACGCAGCAGGAAGAGTTCCAACGCAGGGATTTCATGTTCGTGCAGATGCATGCGGTTTGAAGGTTCGCCAACCGCCCTTAAACCCCTTCCGGGACGGGCTTATCGACAGGTTTCGTGCATCGACAACGGGGGTACAATTCGAGCTGGTGCTGCCCCGGCACCGGCCCCCCCACCCCCGTGCAGGTGAGAAGGAGAACGGCATGAAGGCCTGGACTTCTGGCGACGTCGCAGGAACAGGGACGTTCAGGTGCACCGAGTGCGATCAGCCGCTGTCGATCGACTCGACCGATGAGCTGCCCGTCTGCCCCAAATGCGGCGGGCGTGAGTTCGTTCGCGCATCGCTGTTCGCCAGCTCGCAGAACACGCTCGTCGACATGCCGGCCGTGGTCGATGACCGCAGCTGGATCGCGGACCTCCGTGACGGGATCGCTGAGCCCGGGGAGTACTTCGGCTACCGCTCAAACAGCGGTGAGGTGGTGAGCTTCCCGCTGACGCGAGAGTGGACGCGGATTGGTCGCAGCCTCGCCGCCGACATCCGCTTCGACGACCCGACCGTTTCGCGCCGCCACGCACTGATCGTGCGCCAGCCTGACGGGCTGCGCGTGCTTGACGACCGCAGCCTCAACGGGGTGTTCGTCAACGGTGAGCGGGTCGAGTGGTCGACGCTTGCCGATGGCGATGAGATCGTGATCGGGCGCCATCACCTGCACTTCATCGACGTACCTGTGGTTTCGGGCATGCGCTTCAGCGAATCGCCCGGGCTCGAGACCGCTTAGCGCGGGTTCCGGCCTTATAGAGTGGCCGCGTGGCCACGACGATCTCGGTCTTATCGCAGAAGGGCGGCACCGGCAAGACGACGACGGTGCGGACGCTGACCGACGTATTTCGTCGGATCGGGCTGCGGGTGCTGGCGGTCGATCTCGACCCCCAGGGCAACCTCTCCGACTATCTCGACATCGAGCCTGACGCCTCGCCGACGATCGGCGACGTGCTGTCGGGCCGCGCGGAGATCCGCGATGCGATCAAGCAGTCGGTCGTCCCTGCGAATTTGGGGCTGGCTGAGGCGGAGCTCGTACTTGGCGGCAAGATGGGCCGCGAGTTGACGATGAAGCGCGCCTTGGCCCAGGTCAAGGACGACTACGACCTGATCCTGATCGACTGCCCGCCGGCGCTCGGGCTGCTGACGGTCAACGCGTTGGTTGCCTCCGACTGGGCGCTGCTCTCCTCCCAAGCGCAGTACTTCGCGATGCAAGGCGTCGAGCAGGCGCTTGAGGTGATCGAGTTGGCACGTGACTCGTTGAACCCGGAGCTGAAGTGGCTCGGAGTGATCCTCAACCTCGCCGACATGCGCACAAAGCATTCACAGGAGGCGTTCCGGTCGCTGCGCGAGCACTTCGGCGAGAAGCTCCTCGATACGCCTGTGCGTGCGTCGATCGCCTATGCCGAGTCGGCGGAGCTGGCGGTCTCGATCATCGACCACCGTCCTGATCTCGGCGCCGATTATCTGAACATCGCCGACGAGCTACTGCGCCGGCTGGCGATGCCCGACGCCCGGGTCAAGCTGGCCGAACTGGTCGGCACGCTGCTTGGCTGACCGCTACCCGGTCCGGGGTCAGTCGAGGGCGCGGACGTAGGCACCTTCGGGCTCAAACGGAGCCCGCAGCACGCTGGCCCATCCGGCGGTCTGTTGGCTGAGTGCCTGGGCGACGCTGCCGGTGTGCTCCAGCTGCGTCCACACCAGCACCGTGGGGCCGGCGCCGGAGATCGTCGCCCCGAGCGCGCCGAACTTTGTGGCCTGCTCGACGATCGCCGCTGACTGCGGATAGAGATGGGCGCGGTAGGGCTGGTGCAACCGATCGTGGAGCCCGGCGGCGATCGCGTCGAAGTCCCCTGTTGCGAGCCCATAAGTCAGCCGCGTGGCTGCGGCGATGTTGGCGCTGGCGTCGCGCAGCGGAACCTCGACCGGCAGTGCTTGACGGGCCTCCGCAGTCCGGACCGGGGCCGTTGGCACGACTAGCAGGGCCTCAAGCCCCGCCGGCGGCTCAAACCGTGTGACGTCGCCGAGGCCGGCGATCACGACGCCGCCGTGCAGTGCTGCCGCGACGTTGTCCGGGTGTCCCTCGATCTCGGTAGCGGCGGCAAGCAGATCGGTGTCGAGCTCGAAGATGTGATCGGCTGCCATCAGCCCGGCGACGACCGCCGACGCGCTTGAGCCAAGGCCGCCGCTGAGTGGGATCTTCGAGCGGATCGTGAACTCGAACTCGTCCGCCGGGTGCAGCGTTTCGAACGCCTTGACGACCAGGTTGCGGCGATCGGTGCGGATCTGCAGGTCGGTGTGGACGGCGAAGCGGCCGGTCTCGTTGACCTCCAGCTCAAGGTGCAGCTGTAGCGCTGCCGCCAGCACGTCGAAGCCGGGGCCGAGGTTGGCCGAGGAGGCGGGTACGCGGACGAGACGGCGACGGTTCATCGAGGGGGGTCCTGTGGCTCCTGGCGTCCCATAGGGGGGCTAACTCGCACAGCACACGCTGAGAACGGCCTCAACCGAGCACAACTCGCTCGATCGCACCGATCTCCGCCTCGCAGGCGATCACGCCGCCGACGTTTGAGAGCGCGGTATCCGGATCCTTCAGGCCGTTGCCTGTAAGGACGCAGACGATCCGCTCGGCGCCCTTGGCGCCGTGCGCAATCAGGCCGGCGACGCTGGCCGCCGACGCCGGCTCACAGAACACACCCTCGTTGGCGGCGAGGAAACGGTAGGCGCTGAGAATTTGCTCGTCGCTGACGGCGTTGACGGCGCCGCCTGAGGAGACCATCGCCTCCATCGCCTGCTCCCAGCGGGCTGGGTTGCCGATCCGGATCGCCGAGGCCACCGTCTCCGGCGCTTGGATCGGGTGGCCGTGGACGAGCGGCGCGGCGCCGGCGGCCTGGAAGCCGAACATCATCGGCTTCTGCTCGATCTCATTGAAGCCCCGCCAATAGGCGGTGATGTTGCCGGCGTTGCCAACCGGGATGCAGAGCGCGTCGATCGGATCCTCCAGCTGCTCGCCAATCTCAAACGCGGCGGTCTTCTGCCCCTCGATCCGGAACTCGTTGACGGAGTTGACGAGCGAGATCGGATGATTCTGCGCCACCGTGCGAACCAGCGCCAGCGCCTCGTCGAAGTTGCCTTGCAGCGTGATCACGCGGGCGCCGTACATCAGCGCCTGCGCCAGCTTGCCAACCGCGATCTTGCCCTCCGGCACGATCACCACACCGCGGATCCCGGCGCGCGCCGCGTAGGCGGCAAGCGATGCAGCGGTGTTGCCGGTTGAGGCGCAGATCACGGCCTCCGAGCCGTCGCGGACTGCGGCTGAAACCGCACAGGTCATCCCCCGGTCCTTGAACGAGCCGGTCGGGTTCAGGCCCTCAAGCTTCAACCAGACGTCGGCGCCGACGCGCTCAGACAGCCGCGGCGCATGGACCAGCGGCGTCTGGCCCTCATCGAGCGTGATCACCGGATCCTCGGGCGCGAACGGCAGGCGCTCGCGGTAGCGCTCGATCAAGCCAGACATAGGCGCCCAGCATGTCAGAGCAGGCGGGCCACGCCTTCTGCCGCCGCGACAAACACTGCCGCGCACTCATCAACCAACTGATCGCGACTGCGCTCCAGGCGTCCTTCACTCCAATCGAGCAGCGTCTGTGCCAAGCCACCGGCGAGCATCGTTGCGACTGTCGCGGCCGGCCCTGTTGCCGCCTCGCCGCTGAGGCGATAGAAGTCGCGTCCCTGCTGCGCGACGACTTGCGCAACCGTTCGGGTCGCTTCGACCCGTCTCTCGATCAGCGCTGGGAGATCAGAGGCGGGGGCGAACAGGACGGTTGTTCTGCGTGGGTCCTCGGTGAGGTGGTCGACGGTTGCGCCGATCACCGTCTTGGCCCGCTGCAGCGCGCCGCCTGTGGCGTCTGGCAGCGCCCGTAGCACCACCGCCATCGTCTCCGCCATCAGCTCGTCGAACAACGCCAGCGCCAGTTCCTCGCGGGTGCGGAAGCTTTCGTAGAAATAGCGCGAGGTGAGGTTTGCGCTGTCGCAAACCCCGCGCACGGTGACCGCCGGCCAGCCGCCCTGCCCGGCCAGCTCAAGTGCAGCCTGGAGCAACTGTGCCCGACGTGCCTGATGGCGCTCCGTAGCGGTGCGACCGCCGTAAAGCGGATCTGCGGGAGCTTGTGCAGGAGAGTATGCGGAGGCATCTGACAACATGTATGCTCAGATTATGCACGACGACGGCTACTTCCCCCGCGGCACCTCGATCCTGCGCCAGGTCCAAGAGGAGCGGGTCGTTGGCCTGTTCTACGGACAGCGGGCCCTTTGCATTGGCGCGCTGGCGCCGCTCAACTTCATCGGCACGGCGATGCACACGGCCAGCAAGGCGGCTCCGTTCAAGCGTCTGGTGCGAACCGGCAAACACTTTGAGACGGTCTTCTTCGGTACCCGTGCGGAGGCCGACCGGGTGCTCAAAGGCGTCGCCGCCCAGCACGGTCACGTCCACGGGGAGACCCCTGACGACGCCGGACCATTTCCTGCCGGAACCTCGTATTCGGCGTTTGATCCGCAAGCAATGTTGTGGACGTTTGCCGTCGCGGCCGACTCCGCCCAGCGCTTCTACGAGTTGTTCGTCCGCCGGCTGAGCGATCAGGAGCGTGAAGCGCTGTGGCAGGACTACTTGCGCTTTGGCGAGCTGTTCGGCACACCGCGGGACGCCTGTCCTCCTACCTACGGTGACTACCGGGCTTGGTATGAGGACCTGCTTGCCAGCGACCAGATGTTCCTCACCGATGAGGCCCGCTACACCGGTTATATCGTCGCGTTCGAGATCCCGTTTGGCCGCCTGCAACAGCCGGCCAAGCGGGTGCACGACGCGATCATGCTCGGCTCGCTGCCACCGCGGGTGCGCGAGCTGTACGGACTGTCGTACGGCCTGCGCCAGCAGCTTGAGTTCACCGCCGCCGTCACAGCGATCCGCAGTGGCCGGCTGGTGATGCCGGCCGCCTTGGCTGTGGGCTCATGTCGTGCCGACTTCGATCGCATCGGCCGCACCGAGCGGCAGCGGATCGAGCGCGGCGAGCCAACACCGCGAGTGCACCCCGGCGACTTTCCAAACCCCGCTTACTCAAGCGGCAAGCCGCTGCCCGTCGCCGGCGGACGTCTGCGCGGCGCCCGGCCCTCAGGCGAGGTCGAGCACGACCTTGCCGGTCGCGCCGCGTGAGTCGATCAGCTTGAGCGCCTCGGCGGCCTGCTCCAGCGGGAACGCCGCGCCGATGATCGGCTTGACAAATCCGGCGGCGATCAGCTTCGCGATCTCGTTGGTGGTCTGTTTGACGTAGTCCGGGCGGGCGAGGGCATAGGCGCCCCAACCGGCACCGACAATCTCGGTGTTGCCGAGCAGCAAGCGGTTGACCTTGACCTCCGGGATCGAACCTTCGGTGAAGCCGACTACGACAACGCGTCCACCGATCCGCAGCGAGCGGATGCTGTCGGTGAAGCGATCACCGCCGACAGGGTCGATCACAACGTCGATCCCGCCGAGCGCTTTCGCCCCTTCACGCCAATCGCCGTCGGAGCGCAGTACGTGATCGGCGCCGGCTGCACGGGCGACCTCCGCCTTGGCGTCGCTTGAGACGATCGCGACGGTCTCGGCACCGAGACCCTTGGCGACCTGCAGTGAGGCTGTGCCGACACCGCCGGCGGCGCCGTGTACGAGTACTCGCTCGCCAGCCTTCAGCCGTCCGCGGGTGACCAACGAGAACCAGGCGGTGTGGTAGTTGAGGATCAGCGCCGCCCCCTGCTGGAAATCCAGACCATCCGGTAGTGCGGCAAGGTGTGCCGGGAGCGCGACCGCGAGTTCGGCAAAGGCACCGAGCATCGTGAATGCGGCGACCCGGTCGCCGGGCTTGAATCCCGAGTCGGCTGGTGCACTACGGATCACCCCGCCGACCTCGCTACCGGGAATGAATGGGAGCTCCGGCTTGAACTGGTACATGCCGCGCGTCTGCAGAACCTCGGGGAACGACACACCGATTGCGTGGACCTCTACGAGCACCTGCTCCGGGCTCGGCGTCGGATCGGGCACGTCGGCAACCCGCAGCGCTCTGTCAGGCCCTTCCAGGTTGTGAATCTCGACAGCTTTCATCTCTCTCCCTCTACCGGTTGTCGCTGACGCCGAACTGCTCCTCAAGTACCCGGATCGCCCGCGGTGCGGCCCGGGTCTCATCAAGGCCCTCGATCTCAGCCATCGCCTGGCGAAAGCGCGATTCGAGCACGGGATGCACGACCATCACCAGCCGCGCCTGATCACCAAGCCCCTTCTGCACCACCGATTTAACGCTGACCTCGTACTTAGCGAGGATCTGGGCAACAGCGGCCAGCACGCCGGGGACATCAGCGACCTCAAGGTGCAAATACCAGGCCGAAGCGATGTCGTCGATCAGCGGCAACTCTTTGGTTGCGTTCGGGGCGCTGGCCGGCGGGATCATCGCGCTGACGACATCGCCGAGCACGGCCGTGGCGGTCTGCGGCCCGCCGGCACCCGGGCCAGACATCGTGATCTCGGTGATCTCCGGCGATTCGAAGGTGACCGCGTTAAACGGGCCGTTGATCGAGGCGAGCGGATGGCCGGGATAGAGGAACACCGGGTGTACGCGGACTGAAATCGCGTCGCCGATCCGCTCGGCGGTGCCGATTAGCTTCAGCCCGAGGTTCAGCTCGCGGGCATACGCCATGTCATCTGGTGTGATCTGCTCGATCCCCTCGTAGCGGACCTGGTCGAGGTGGACCGGGGTATCGAATGCCAGCCGCGCGAGGATCGCCATCTTTGCGGCCGCGTCACGACCACCGACGTCGTCCGTCGGATCGGCCTCCGCGTAGCCGAGGCGCTGCGCTTCCGCGAGCGCCTGCTCGAAGGTGATGCCGAGCCGCGCCATCTCCGACAGGATGAAATTGGTGGTTCCGTTGACGATCCCGTGGACACGGGTGATGCTGGCACCGGCGAGCGACTCCTGCAGCACCCGCACGGCGGGCACAACGCCGGCGACGGCGCCCTCGAAGCGCAACTGCACGCCGGCCGCACGCGCGGCCGCGTAGAGCTCCTCCCCGTGGTGGGCGAGCAGCTGCTTGTTGGCGGTGACGAAATGCTTGCCCGCGTTGATCGCTTCGAGCGCATAGGTGCGGGCCGGCTCAAGGCCGCCGATCAGCTCGACGATCAGATCTGAGCCGGCGAGGATCTCCTCAAACGATCCGCTTGAGCGGGAAAGCACGCCGGAGATCACCGGCTCAAGCCCGGTCGTGCGCTCGATCCGCTCGCTGTGTTCAGACAGCAGCCGGGCAAACGCACCGCCGACGGTGCCGCGCCCGAGCACGCCGACCCGGAAGACGCCCTCAGACATCGCGGGCAGTCAGATCTGCGTAGCTCTCACGCCGCACAACGACGCGCGCATTGCCGTCGGACACGAACACGACGGGAGCGCGCGGGACCCCGTTGTAGTTGTTCGCCATTGCATAACCGTAGGCGCCCGTCGCCGGTGTCACGACGATGTCGCCAGGACGCGGATCCGAAAGCTCGATGTCACGGGCGATCACGTCACCTGATTCACAGTGCTTGCCGGCGAGGATGCACGTCTCACCGCCGCTCGCGTGCATCCGTCCGGCAAGCGCAACCTCATACTTTGAGCCGTACAGCATCGGCCGCAGGTTGTCGGACATCCCACCGTCGACCGCGACCCAGGTCGAGACGTTGCGCTTGACGGTCTGCACCGTGTACAGCGTGACGGTCGAGTTGGCGACCAACGACCGCCCGGGCTCGATCAACAGCCGCTTGCCGGCACCGAGTTCAGTGTGAGCGCAGTCGACCAGCGTTGCGACATAGTCGGCGATCGACGGCGGCTCCTGCGACTCCTCGTAGGCAACGCCAAGGCCGCCGCCGAGGTTGTAGACGTCGAATTCGCCAAGCGTCGCCAGTGCTGCCACCGCGCGGCGAAACGGCTCGAGTTCGAGCAGTTGAGAGCCGATGTGGCAGTGCAAGCCGACGAGTTTTAGATGCGGGGTATCCGCAATTTTCTCGATCGCGGCCGGGGCATCGGCAAGCCCGAAGCCAAACTTGGAGTCGGCCTGCCCGGTTGAGATCGCCGCGTGAGTCTCCCCCCTGACATCAGGCGTGATCCGGATCAAGACCTCCTGCACCACTCCGAGCTTGGCCGCGACCGACTCCAGCGCCTGGAAGTCGTCCAGCGAGTCAAGCACCACATGACCGACGCCCGCGGACAGCGCAAACGTGAGTTCCTCGGGCGACTTGGCGTTGCCGTGCAGGTAGATCCTGGCGGGATCGAAACCACCGGCCAGCGCCAGCGCCAGCTCACCGCCGGAGGCGACATCGCAGGCCAGCCCTTCCTCAGCTAGCAGCCGGTAGACGGCCGTGCAAGGAAACGCCTTTGACGCGAACAACACGTCGGAATCCGGATGGCAGGCGGCCAGTCCGTCGACGTAGGCACGGGCGCGGGCTCGCAGATCGTTCTCCGCCACGAAGTAAGCCGGAGTGCCGAACTCGGCGGCCAAAGCAAGCGCGTCGCAGCCACCGATCTCGAGGTGCCCGAGTTCGTTGATCCGGCTGCCGATCGGATAGACGTGCGAGAGAGCTGTAGCGGTGGAGGGCAAGGGAGGCGATCATGCCAAGCGTGAAGCGGATACGCACAGTGGCGCTGATGCCGCCAAGCGAGCGCGGCAGTGTCGCCGGCGCGGCCTACGCGCTGTGGCTGCCCGACACGCCCGGGCATGGGGCTGTCGTGGTTCTGCACGACGCCGGCAGGCAAGCCGAAGCCCACTTCGATCTGGCGCGGGCGATCGCTGGGCGTGGACTCACCGGTCTGTGCCTTGACGCGCTTGGCGAGGACCCGGAGCCGGTGCTCGCAGCCGCGGCGATGCTAGGCCCGCAACCGATCGGTCTATGGGGATCAGGGACGGGTGGTTTGCTTGCGTTACTGGCAGCAGCACAGGCGGGGGCACGGGCGGTTGTGGCGATCTCACCGAACGGTAGGAGTCAGCCACATGCGCAACTGTCAGCGCTTGAGATCCCGGTGATGCTGCTGCATCCCGAGGGGGACGAGCAGGTGCCGGTTGAACAGTCACGTGAACTTGCCCGTCACCTGAGTTGTGCCGACAGCCGCCTGATCGTCGTCCCGGGCGGGTTCCACGGCTCGATCGACTACGACCGAGAGCTCCAAGCAACCAGCCTGGGCTTTCTGCGGCACGCCCTACTCGGCGCCGGCGCGTCTCCAGCGTGAGTGCCCGCGCGAACTTTGCACCTGGAGTAGCCCATCGACGAGTCCAGAGACAAAGTTCGGACTCGTCCCGCTGCTAGCCGCCGTAGTGGCCGCCGCCAAGCAGCCCGCCGAGCAGCCCGGTGATGCCAGTCAGCACGTTGCTGAGGCCCTGACCCAGATTCGTCACGGTGCCTCCGAGCCCCGGGCTGAGACCTGAAGTCAGAGTGCCAAGCGTTTGGGTGATCTGGGTGACCTGACTGCCAAGTAACGAGCCAACGCCGTTGACAGTGCCGCCCAGCGTGTTGTTGTCCGCCGGCGTCGTCGTCGTGGTCGGTGTAGTCGTTCCGGTCGAGGGCTTGACGCTCGAGGTCGGTTGCGTGCCGGTGGTGGCGGGAGTCACGGTCGTCGGCCTGACAACGGACGAGGCAGGCTGGACACCCGCGGTGGTCGCCTTTGGAGCGATGATCGGTGTAACGACCGGGGCTGGAGCCACGACCTTCGGCGCTGGCACCACCAGCGGCTTTGCGACGGTCGGTGCCGCATGCGGCGCCTCGACCAGCACGGCACCCGCGGGGGCGGCAACCGAAACACCGGGCCAGCCCTTCCAGGACACCACGGCGCCTGCAAAGACGAACACCACGGCGGCGGCCGCTACCAGCGAACCGGCGGTTCCAAACCCTGCGACGTATGCCCGAGTAGTCCTCACCGGCTCCCCTATCGGCAGAAGGTCATCAAACCTTTAGCGGTTTCGCAAAGAATTTTCGCTGCCCCGGATTTCCGGCTCAGGACACTAGGATGCCGCACCAGTGGGCATGACGAGCACGACCGGGATCGAGACTGGGAGCAGCACCCCGGCGGGGGGCCACAGGTTCCGCCAAGTGGACACGATGCGGTGGCTGGCGGCGTTTGCCGTCATTCTTGATCACGCCGGCACGAGCCAGCTGCGACCAGGCGCAACGCTGCTCAACTATCTGGACGAGCACGTAATTGGACCGCCGGCGACCTGTGTAGTTCTGTTCTTCCTGATCTCCGGGTTCGTCCTGTACCGCCCGTTTGTGAGCCGGCGCTTCGACGGCCGCCCCGCCCCGCCGCTGCTGCCGTATGCGGTCACCCGGGTGGCGCGGATCGTCCCGGCCTACTGGCTCGCTTTGACGGTCACCGCGATCTGGTTCGGCCTCAGCTACATCGGGCATCCAACCGGCTTCATCCGCTACTTCTTCTTCCTGCAGATCTACTCCAACCTGCATACCTTCCTCGGTGGCCTGCCGGTCGCTTGGTCACTCTGTGTTGAGGTCACCTTTTACGCGGCACTGCCGCTGTTGGCATTCGCGGTCCGCCGAACGAGCCGCCGACTATCGCTGATCCAGTCGGAGTTGCTGATGGCCGCCACGATGATCGTGGTCTCGGTCATTTGGCAGCTGTATTTCTCTAACAGCGCGTGGGCAGCGAGGCATGATTTGCGGTTCAGCTTTTTGTCGATGCTTCCAGGGATGATGGGTCTGCTCGCTGCCGGCATGCTGCTGGCGGTGTTCAGCGTTGAACACGACCGGCGGCCAACCCCGCGCCGAGCGGCGACGTGGATCAACGCCCATCCCGCCGTTCTCTGGCTGCTCGCCACGGGCCTGTTCTACGCGGAGGGGCGCGTCCCCACCTCACTCGGGCTCGGTAAGTGGTGGACGATTACGGTGTTGATGAAGCTGGTGACCTGCGCGCTGCTACTGGCGCCATTGACGATCGGCGCTCAGGACAAGGGGGCCCTTCGCCGCATGCTGGGCGCGGCACCTCTGGTCTGGCTCGGATCGATCTCCTACGGGATCTACCTCTGGCACTACCAGATCCTCTTGCGGATCCGTCCGTTGATCCCGCATGCCGGCCTGTTCGTGATCACGCTGGTCGTAACGGTGCTGGCGATCGGCGCCGCCACGGTCAGCTTCTACCTGCTTGAGCGCCCGTCCCAGCGGCTCTCGCGGCGCTTCATTGCCCACCGCGCGAGCGCAGCCGTGCGCCCAGCCGCCCCCGGCCAGACACCGGCTTAGCGGCCACGTTGGTGGCATTCGCGGTGACGAAGTCCGCTAGGTAAGCGTCGAGCGACGGCGCGTCCATGAACACGCGCTCGCGGTAGCGGAAGCCACCTTGCCACCACAGCTGGTGAACGCGTTGCTGCGCCGACAGCTGCGCGTGGAACTCGGCGCTGAAGTGATCAGTCGGGCGGTTGTGCAGCACGTGGTGCTTGAACACGAAGGTCAGCTCGTCGCCTTCAAGGTCGATCAGCCAGCGATGGTGCCCCCACCCCGCCCACGGTCCCTGAAAGCCGAAACTCTGCTCCTCCAGGCGTGATGGCACCTCGACGTAGCCGGCGCGCGCGACCCGGGTCAGCTCGCTGCACACCCAGATCGGGTCACGGACATCTTCGAGCGTATGCGAGCAGACGACGAAGTCGAACTGGCGGTCCTCAAAGGGCCATCGCTGACGGTCGCAGATGTCGCGTTGCACCCAGGTGGCGGCGCTGAAGCGCTCGTCGGAGGGGTCGCGGTCAACGTCGCCGTAGAGGCCACGGTCGCCGTAGGCCATCAGGTCGATCACCCAGTCGGCACGAGCCAACGGGTTGGCCCCGCCGCCGACATCAAGTACGAGGTCGGCGTTGCGGAGGCGCTCGAGAATCTGCGCGCGACTGGCCTCCAGCATCGGCGCGACTCTACGCTAACGTCGCGGCCCGTGAGCACCACAACCGACGACGACGTCCAGCTCTGGTACCACACGCTTGACCTGCCGGGACGCCCGCCGACAAACGGCTGGTTCGACCTGCGCGGGATCGCCGCAGCACTGCCCTGGCCGGAGGTCAAAGGCCTGCGTTGCCTTGACATCGCCACCTACGACGGCTTCTACGCCTTTGAGCTTGAGCATCGCGGCGCAGCCTCCGTCGTCGCAACCGACATCAGCGACCACAACGAGTGGGACTGGCCGATCGGGATGCGTCAGCTCGGCGGCGAGGAACTCGGGCGGATGGTGGGCGAGAAGGGTGCGGGCTTCGAGCACGCTCATTCGATCCTCGGCTCAGCTGTCGAGAAGATCGAGTGCAACGTCTACGACCTCACCCCTGAGCGCGTCGGCACCTTCGACGTGGTGATCTGCGGCAGCCTGTTCGTCCATCTGCGCGATCCTGTGCGCGCAATCGAAGCGATCCGCTCGGTCTGCGGCGGCACCTTCATGTCGGTTGAGTCGGTCTCGCTGCGACTGAGCAAGCTGTTCCCCAGGCGGCCGATGGCTGAGCTGGGCGATCGCGATGAGATCTGCCAGTGGTGGTCAGCCAACGCTGCCGGTCACCGGCGGATGCTTGAAGCGGGTGGCTTTGAAGTGCTCAGCGCAAGCGGTCTGTTCGCGGTGCCGTTCGGCCCGGCCCACCCGTTCCACAGCACCAAGCCACAGTCTCCGCGGGCACGTGGAGCAGAGATCTTTCGCCGCGCATCGATGCGCGGTCAGGACGGCGTGCCCCACCACGCTGTCCTCGCCAAGCCCCGCTGAAGCTCGAGGCGCTACGCCGTTGTCGGCGCCGGCACACCGGTGCCGTGACCGAGCCGGGTCGAGATCGGCAGTCCGGCGAGTAGGCAGACGCCGGCAGCCACCGCTAACGCCGTGTGAACGGTCGAGGCGCTCGGACCTGCGGACACCGCCACGCCAGCAAGTCCGGCGCCGATGCCGGCCCCAAACAAGCGCGCGAACGACAGGATCGCCGAGGCGCGGCCGTGTGAGCGCAACGGGGTCACGTTCAGCGCTGAGCGCGAGACGGGCACGAACAGCATGCCCAATCCCAGTCCGACTGGCACCAACGCCAACCCTGTTGTCAGTCCGTGTAGCGATACGCCGGGGATCGCCAGGATCGCCAGCCCGATGCCGGCCAGCAGGAAGCCGAGCACGGCCGGAAGCGCCTCGCCTCGCGCATCGACCAGGCGTCCGGCAAACGGAGCGCCGGCGCCGACCAGGAAGGCAACGACCACCAACACGGCGCTGGCGCCCAGCGCCGAGTAGCCGACCGTCCGCTGTAGGTACTGCTCGGCGAGATAGAAGGTGCCGATCATCACCGCAAAGGTCAGCGCCGCAACGAAGGCCGCTGCCGCGACGGTCGCGTTGAGAACCTTGTCGCGGCCACCTTCGGGATTTTCGTGAACGATCGAGGGAACGAGACGGACAACCGCGTAGGCAGCGACCAGTGCCATCGGCACAAGCGCCCACCACGCCGCGCGCCAACCGAAGACGACGGTCAGGACGCCGCCGAGCAGCGGGCCAACCAGGTTTGCCATTCCAGCGCTGGCTCCCCAGATCCCGAGCGCCGTGCCACGCCGCTCGGGCGGAAAGCCTGAAACGGCGCCGGCCAGCGCCGCCGGACTGACCAGACCCGCACCGACGCCTTGAACAACCCGCGTCGCCGTCAGCAGCGTCAGGTTGTCGACAAGCGCGCCCGCCGCGGCGCCGATCGCAAAAATCATCAGGCCGATCAACGCGACCCGTCTGGCACCGAGCTTGTCGACAAGATGGCCACCGGGGAACAGCAGCAGCGCGTAGGCAATGAAATAGGCGCTGAGGATCACCGCCGTTGACGAGCTTGAAACGTGCAACGAGCGTGAGACGTTTGGCAGCGCGACCGTGATCACGGTGCCATCCAGCTGCAGCAGCGCCGCGGCGGCGGTACAGGCCGCTAGACGGGTCCACGCCGAGCGGGGCAACGGCTCGCGGTCTGGATCGCGTTCACGACCGCGACGGCGGCGTGAGGAGGCACTTGTCGCCGACACCCCGGCAGTATTGCGCGGCCGGGCTGGTAGCTTGAGCGCCGATGACGCGCCTACGGCTCTGGCGACAATGGCTCCGAGACGCTGGCAGCTTGCGCGTTTGGTTGTTCTACCTGCCGGGACCCGGGCCGATGCTGATGTCCTGGCTGCGCAAGCGCTGGGTGATCTGGCGTAACCCGGGTACGAAGATCACTTTCGAAGGACCCGCGTACCTCGGACCCGGCTTCAGTCTGGACTCCCCACGTGGCGGCACCTTCACTGTCGGGCCGGGCGTCGAGTTCCGAAGGAACTTCCGCGCGGAGCTGGCCGGACCTGAGGCCGTGATCAGCATCGGCACGATGAGCGTCTTCACATACGACGTGCTGGTCCAGTGCTCATCGTTGATTGACATCGGTGCGCACTGCATGTTCGGCCAGTCGACGCTGGTCGTCGATGGCAACCACCGCTTCCGTGACCTCGACACGCCGATGCTCCACCAGGGCTATGAGCTGCGAGAGATCCACCTTGCGGACCACGTCACAACCACCACCAAGTGCACGATCATCGCCAACATCGGCACCCGCACCTTCCTCGGCGCCAACTCGGTGGTGACGAAGGATCTGCCGGCCTATTGCGTCGCCGCCGGCGCGCCGGCCAGGCCACTCGAGTTCTTCGGCCCGCCTGAGGCTGAAGCAGCCAAATCGCCGGCGTAGGCGATCAGCAGCGAGCGACCGTGGTAGCGGCGCTTGAAGCGCAGGCCGCGCTTCTTGGCGTGGGCGACGATCGCGTCGATCGGCAGCTCGTGGTGGATTGAGACGTCGTCGTCCGCCGGTTCAAGCAGGTTGACGACGACCAGCGCCGCCCGTGACTCAAGCTCGGCGAGGAACGCGAACGGATCCGCCACGTGTTCGATCACATCGAACGAGTACGCGGCATCGAACCCGCTCGGTACTCCCTGATCGATGTCGTGCACAGGTGCCGTCAGACCCCGCCGCACAAGGCGCCAGCGCAGGTACTCGGCGCTCGGGTTGGCGAAGTCAGCGAACTCGACCTGGTAGCCCCGCCCAAGTAGCCGCAGCCCGTCGGCGCCGATCCCGGCGCCGTAGTCCAGCAGTCGCGCGCCTGGGGCTACCACCCGGCGCAGCTGCGCCAAATACGGCTCCTTCGTCCCCGACATCGCGAACACCGTCAGGTCGTACAGATACGCACGGCTCTCGCGGTAGAAGCGCTGCTCGTCAGCGATCGCCGCCGCCTCGCGCTCAACGCCCTCGGTGTGGCGCCAGAGCGCCTCAAGCGAGAACTCCGGCCCGAGGTACTCGCGCAGCTCGGCCAGATCGCCGCCACGCTCCCACCCGCTCATGAAGTCGTCAAACAGCTGCTGGTGATACCAGCGGTCCGCACCCGCGCGGGCGGGCCACCACAACCGCTCAAAGCCACGCGGTACGAACCCGACGATCCGCGCCCACAGCCCGGAGGCGCGCGCCTCACCGGCGTTACGCACAAACCGCTCGTAGAACCACGGCTCAAACCACGGGTACTTGGCGACCATCAGCCGCTCGGCCTCCCCCACCGCTGCGAACCGCCGCCGCGCCGCCGGCAGCGAATACGGGTGTAGGTGTAGCGCCACCGCTTCAGGCTCAAACCGCAGCACCATCCCCAGCTCCGCCGCACGCCAGCCGAAGTCGAGGTCCTCGTACGCGGCTGCCTTGAAGTCGCTGTCAAACCCGCCGACCTGCTCAAACAGCGATCGCTTCAAGGACACATTGGCGGTGTAGAAGCGCGCCCAGCCGATGTCCGCCTCCGGCGCAAGTCCCTCAAGCGAGGCGTAGTCGAACTGCGACCCCGACCATTCAAGCCAGCTGTTGACCCGCCGCCGTGCAACTCGCCGGTGCCACAGCACCCGCCCCAGCACGGCGACCCGATCGGAGGGTTCGGCGGCATGCCGAGCGAGGTGGCGCTCGATCAGACCAGGCGACGGGATCGTGTCGTCGCCGAGAAACAGCAGCAGCTCACCCTCAGCGACAGCAGCACCAGCGTTGCGCGCTGCTGCCGGCCCGTCGTGCTCGACCGTGATGAACCGCACCGACTCACGCGCCGCCAACGAGTCCGGAACAACGTGCTCGTGCCCGTCAACGACAACGACCACCTCCACCCCGGCGAGCGCGTCAAGTACCTGGGCAAGCGCACCCCAGCGCCCGGCACTCGGGATCACAACCGTCAACTTCACAGCAGCAGCGACCGTTCGAGCACCGACGCGCGCAACAGAACCAGCAGCTCCACCAGATCAATCAGCGCATAGCCGGGCAATTCAGACAGATGCCGTAAAGCCCCCCGCACGCCACCGCCGCGCAGCGGCCGGCAGCACGCCCACAGCAGCCACGGAACCAGCGCAGCGGCTGTGCGCCACCCCCCGTCCAGTAAGACGGGGGTGGCGGCAAGCGCCACTAATAGCCAGAAATGCGCGGCTCGCCAGAAGACGCCGAGGAACAGTTGGACGCGGAGCTCCGGATGGCGGTGGATCAGCGGCACGAGGTAGCGCCAGCGCAGCGTGCCGCGCAGCGCGTCACGCAGACCGCCCTCGTCGACCGCGTGGTGGGTCCAGATCGATTCGTCGCCGACGTATGGCACTCCCAGCGCCCGCACGCGCAGACAGAGGTCGGTGTCCTCGCCGCACAAAACACCCTCGCGCAGACCGTCAACCTCCGAGACAGCAGCCCGCGGGTAGACGATGTTCGCGCATTCGGCCCAGACCCTGGGGACCTCGGTGAACTGCTGGGTGCGGGGGTAGCGTGAGCGCAGCATCGCCGCCTCGGCGGGATCGGAGAAGACCGGACCCTGGATCACCGCGCCTGGGTGGCGCGCGACCGCGGCGAGCACCCGTTCAAGCCAATCGGGCGGCGGAAAGCAGTCATCGTCGGTGAACACGACCACCGGCGCCTGGGCGAGGCGGAAGGCGCCGTTGCGGTTGGAACCCGGGGTGCCGGCGCCGGTCTCGCCCGCGGCGGCGTGCAGCACGCCGGCCGCGGCAAGTGGATGTGAAGCAAGTAGTGCGGCGGTCTCCGCGCCGCCGTCGTGGCCGACGATCACCTCCCATCGCGAACGATCGATCGTCTGCTCAGCGAGCGCGTTCAGCAGCCAGCGCAACCGCAGCGGGCGGAAGTGCGAGGGAACAAGAACGGAGATCTCAACGCTCACGTCGGCCGCCGCCGTGCGTAGGCGATCAGCTCGCGTAACAACTCTCCTTCAAACAGCCAGCTGCCGGCGAGCACGGCGAGCCCGTAGACGACCAACATCCCAGCCGCCTCAAGTGCGGTCTTGTGTGCCCCGAGCGCGGTGCTGATTGCCAGCACGATGACCGCGGCGGGCATCGTCGGCAGCAGCGCACGGAGCGCGTGAGCGACGAATACGAACTCGTCGAACAGTCGTTGCACGTAGACCGCGCGGACCGCGACGTTGGCAAGCGCGCCGACCGCCAGCCCGATCCCGATGCCTGGCAGGCCGATCACGAACAGCAGCGGGATCCCGACGATCAACGAGATCAGCGCCGGGATCACCGTCGCCACCAGCACCGGCTTGGTCGTGCCGCGCGCCCGGTAGTAGTCATCCCAGTTGAAGCCGATGTGGTTGAGCGCCGCAACGACGCCGGTGATCTCAAGCAACGTCGTCGCCGCCGTCCACTTGTCGCCGATCACGAAGCGAATCAGATCGGGCGCGAACAGTGCCACCCCAATCCCGAACGGCATCGCCCACAGCAACGCCAGCCGGTTCGTCTTGATGAACGATTCACGCAGCAGGTCGAGGCGATCCTGGATTGCGCAGATCGCGGGGAAGATCGTCGAGGCGACGAGGTCGTCGACGCGGGTCGTGAAGGCGGTGATGTTGGCGCACACCGCGAGCGCGCCGACACCGTTCAGTCCAAGGTGGATGTTGGTCGCGAGCACGGCACCGTTGGCGAGCACGATCGAGGAGCCGGTGGCGACGAGGATCGGCCAGCCGAAGCTGCCATAGATCTTCAGCGCGCCGCGGTCATAGCGCCAGCGCAGCGGATACGGCGACATCAAGACCGCGATCAGCGCCCCGCTGAAGGCGCCGGCAACAACGCCGATCGCCAGCGCCCAGTAGCCGAAGCCGAGCACTGCCAAGACGACCGCCACGAGCAACCCCACGGTCGGCTCAACGACCGTCTGCCAGCGCTGGCGGACAAACTCCATCCGCCGGTAGTAGATCCACATTGGGCTCTGCAGGGCGTCGGCGAAGAGCATCGTCACCAGCACCAGCCCAGGGGCCAGTAGGTACCAGTGGCCGTAGACCAGCGCGACCAGCGGGACCGCGGCGGCGACCACGATCATTGCCGCCAGCGACATCGCCATCTCCAGCGTGAAGGCCTTCTGGAACGCGAGCTCTTGGTCGGTCTCCTCCTGCTGCACGTACTTGTCGTTGATCCCGATCAGCTTCAGCCGCGCCAGCACGCCGAGCGTCGCGACGAGGATCCCCCAGACGCCATAGTCGTGGGGACTCAGCAGCGCCGCCAGGGCGATGCCGCGGATCAGTCCGAGCCCGCCGATGAACACATCGAACGCGGAGTTGACGATTACGCCGTGGGCAGCGAACTGCCGTAGCGTCAGCCCGCGGGTGTCGACGCCGCGGGCCTGAACCGGTTCAGAGGTGCTGGTCATCGGGGCCGGGGCGATCGTAAACGGTCGCTCGCGGGTGATCTGCGATTGCCGCTGCGACCCTGCTTGACTGATGTCCTGCGATGACAAGTGATCTACAAGTGAAACCCGCGCTGGACATCGCCGAGAACCCGGCCTGGTACCACACAATCGACCTGCCGGACGGGCGATTCACGCCCGGCTACGTCGACTGGCGCCGCCACGCCCGGCGGGTGCTGCCGGACTCGCTCAAGGGAATGCGCTGCCTTGACGTCGGCACCTACGACGGATTCTGGGCGTTTGAGCTGGAGTCACGCGGGGCGGCCGTCACCGCGATCGATGTCGCCGCGCTTGATCATGCCGCGTGGCCGCCCGTCAACCGGGCGAAGCTGGCAGCTGACGCGCAGGCGTTTGGGCTCGAGCTCGGCCGTGGCTTCCGGATCGCCAGCGCGCTGCGCGAGTCGTCGGTACAGCGAGTCGAGTGCGATGTGCTCGACCTTTCGCCCGCCGCGGTCGGCGGTCGCTTCGATTTGGTGTTCTTGGGCGCGCTGCTGTTGCACCTGCGCGACCCGGTCCGCGCGCTTGAGAACATCCTCAGCGTGCTTGAGCCCGGCGGACGGCTGATCCTGGTTGAGGCGATCTCGCTGCCGGAGACGATCCTGCATCCGCGCACGCCGCTGGCGCGCTTCGACACGATGGCCAACGCGATGAACTGGTGGCTTCCCAACGTCCGCACGCTGCACCACTATCTGTGGGCAGCCGGATTCGTTTCGAGTGAGCGGCGCGGCGGCCTGCTGCGACCGCCCGCCAAGCCGGCGATGCGCTGCTGGTATTACGGCCTCGAGGCGATCGCGCCACCCGCAACGGCGTAGGCATGGCGGAGCGTCCAAACGTTCTGCTGGTCGTGCTTGACGCAGCGCGCCGAGATGCTTTGACGCCCTACGGGGCACCCGCCGCTGCGACCCCTGTGTTGGCTGAGTTGGCTTCACGAGGTGTGGCGGTGGAGCGGGCGTACGCGACGGCGCCGTGGACGGTGCCCTCGCATACGGCAATGTTCACCGGCCGTTTGGCGGGCGAGCTCGGGCTTGACCAGGCGCCCGGTGGCGACCCGCGCTCGATTCCGGCCGCGCTGCAACCGGTCCGCGACGAGTTGCTTGGCGCAGTGCTGAAGCGGGCCGGTTATCGCTGCCACGGCTACAGCGCGAACCTCTGGCTGTCCTCCCACACCGGGCTGGACGGCGGCTTTGACGAGTTTTCGTATCTGCCGTCGGAGCGGGTGCTGCCGACCGAGCAGGGGTTGCCTGCGCGTTTGCGCTGGGCGCGTGAGGGAATCCGCGCACGACGTGATGCCGGCGCGGCGATGATCAGCGCCGCACTGAAGGACTCGATCGCGTCTGCGGAGCCCGGGCAGCCGTCGTTCTGGTTCGTGAACCTGGTCGAGTGTCACTCGCCGTACATGCCACCGAAGCCGTGGAACGACCTCGGCGCGCTTGAGCGGGCGCGAGCGGCGCTGGATTCACATCGCCACCTGGGGTTTGAGTCGATCTGCCTCAACGCCGCCGGCCGCGATCTGGTTCCGGCAGCGTCGATTGCGCGGATGCGGCATCTGTACCGCCGCGCGATCAGCTACATGGATGCGTGGCTGGGCGACGTGCTGGGGGCGTTGGCCGCGCGCGAGATGCTTGACAACACGCTCGTGCTGGTTACCGCCGATCACGGCGAGAGCTTTGGCGAAAACGGCCTGCTTGCCCACGGCTTCTCGGTCGCGGAGCAACTGATCCATGTACCGCTGATTGGCGCTGGGCCCGGTATTACTGGCTTAGTGGCCAGTAATACCGCTGGAGCGTTCTCATTGGCGTCAATTCCGTTCGTGATTGCTGAGGCGGCGGGGATTGAAGGGCACCCGTACACGGCCGGTAACGGTGTGGCGATTGCGCGGTCGGAGGCGATCTGTGCGCCGGATGATGAGCGGATGCTCCGATTTGCTGATCGTTGGGATCTGAACGAGGGCGAGATCGCCCGTTTGAGCACCGGCTTCACCGCGGCGACCGACGGCGTCTCGAAGCTGGTCGTGACCGACGATGGGCGTGAATCTTTGATCGATCTGGTGAACCACCGCGGCGAGCAGTCCCCGGCTGTGGCTGGCGCCGGGGTCGCGCGGTTGCGTGAGGCGCTCGCCGGCATTGCGCTTGCGGACCGGCCAGCGCTCGCGGCGCCGGGGCCGGCGGGTGATGCGGATGCCGAGACGATCGCCGTGCTCGAGCAACAGATGAAGCTGCTCGGGTACATGTGAGCCCGGTCTCGGTATCGGCCGTGCCGCGGGCCGGAGTTACGGCCGAGCTCGCGCGCATTCTTGCTGGCCGCACCGTGACACGCGATCACAACGGCAAGCCGCGGGTGGCTTCTATTGATGGTCGCGATCTGCACTTCAACGTCTCGCACTCCGGCGAATGGGCGCTGATCGCCGTGTCTGACGACTCGCCGGTGGGGGTCGACATCGAGCGCCCGCGGGTCTTTCGCAATCCGGCCGGGGTGGCAAGACGGCTGTGCAGCGCCCGTGAGCTTGAGCACGTCCGCGGCGGCGAGGATCAGGCCGGGCTTCTGCGCCTGTGGGTACGCAAGGAGGCGGTCGCCAAGGCCGACGGCAGCGGTTTGCTGATGGCGCTCGGTGAGCTTGACGTGCTTGACCGGCTTGTGGCGGGCGAGTGGCTAGTCGATGACCTCGCGGCACCGGCACCCGGATACGTTGCGGCGGTCGCCTGGCGAGCGGATCGCTGATAATCCGAGCGTGCTGCCGCCCGTAGCGATTCTCTGTGGTGGCCGTGGAACACGGCTACAGGAGCACACCCAGTCGATTCCCAAGCCGCTTGTCGAGATCGGCGGGCGCCCGATCGTCTGGCATGTGATCCGGATCTACCTCGCGCAGGGGTTTTCACGGTTCCTGCTGCTGACCGGCTACAAGGCCGAGATGGTGGCGGAGTTCGTGGCGGACGAGCAGTGGCCCGCGGGAGCCGTCGTTCAGTGTCTCGACACAGGTCTTGACACGCCGACCGGCGGGCGGATTTTGCGTGCACGTAGGCTGCTCGGCGGCGAGCGCTTCTGCCTGACCTACGCCGACGGTGTCGCCGACGTCGACCTGGCTGCGTTGCTCGCCGCGCATCAAGCCGGCGGCATTACCGCGACGATGACCGTCGTTCAGCCGGAGTTGCAGTTCGGCGTGGCCGAGTTGAACGGCGACGGGCTGGTGCGCGGATTTCTTGAGAAGCCGCGCAGCGAGCATTGGATTAACGGGGGCTTCTTCTGCTTTGAGCCGCAACTGTTTGACGTGCTCGCAGATGACTCGACGCTCGAGCGTGAGCCGCTGCAGCGACTTGCGGAGACCGAGCAGCTGCAGGCGTTTCGCCACGAGGGCTTCTGGGACTGCATGGACACTTACAAAGACGCAGTGATGCTTGACGACCTATGGGAGGCGGGGGACGCCCCCTGGAAGCTATGGAACTGAAGGGCTCATCTGTACTGGTAACCGGCGCCTATGGGCTGCTCGGCAGCTGGCTGACCGCCGCACTGCTTGACGCCGGCGCCGAGGTGACGGTGGTCCACCGTGACGATCGCCCACGTTCGGCGTTCGCGCTGATGGGACTTGGCAAGCGATGCTCGATCGTCCACGGCGACATCACTGATGAGGGCGTGACCGCGCGCGCGATCGGCGAGTACGAGGTCGACACGGTCTTCCACCTCGCCGCGCAGACACTGGTGCCGACCGCCAACCACAACCCGATCTCAACGTTCGAGACGAACATCAAGGGAACCTGGCTGTTGCTCGAGGCTTCCCGTTTGTTGGGGGTCTCACGGGTTGTCGTCGCGTCAAGCGATAAGGCATATGGGCCGCACGCTGATCTCCCCTACCGCGAGACCCACGCGCTGCAGCCGGTCTTCCCCTATGACGTGTCAAAGGCGGCGACCGACCTGCTGGCGCGCTCCTACTGGAGCACCTGGGGCTTGCCGGTCGCCGTGACCCGATTCGCGAACCTCTACGGCGGCGGTGATTTCAACGCCTCAAGGCTGATCCCCGAGGCCGTCAGCGCGGTGCTGTCAGGGCGCGCGCCGGTGGTTCGCTCCGATGGCAGTCCCGAACGTGACTTCCTCTATGTCGAGGATGCGGTGCGCGCCTATCTGGCGATCGCGGGCGCGTTGCCGTCCGGCGGCGCCGCCGGCGAGGCGTTCAACGCCGGTGGCGGCTCACCGCACCGCGTCGGTGACGTGGTCGACCTGATCTGCCGGATCGCCGGCTCCGACGTCAAGCCTGAGATCCGCGGCAGCGGTACGCCGTCCGGCGAGATCGACCGACAGTACGTCGATCACTCCAAGCTCACCGCCTTGACCGGCTGGGAACCGACGGTCGGGCTTGAACAGGGCCTTAAGCGAACGATCGACTGGTATCGTGCTCACGCTTCGTAGGGATAATTGACGTAATGCGAGAGGCGATTATCACTCCACAATGGCGGGAATTCTATGAAGCGACGGGCATCCCGGCCGCGGTCCGGGTCGGACAATCCATCCGCCTGACTGGCCATACCGGAACCCGCTCGGACGGATCGTTCTCCGCCGATCTAACAGAGCAGTCGCGCCAGACCTTCGAAAATATCGCTGACACCCTGGCTGCTGCCGGGTGCACCTGGGCTGACGTTGAGGAGATCACCGCCTATCACGTCGGATTACAAGCCCAAGGTGACCTCGTGCTTGAGGTCGCTGAACAGTTCATGTCCAAGCCGTTTCCCGCGTGGAGCGCGATCGGAGTGACCGAACTCTACGAACCCGACGCTGTTGTCGAAATCAGAGTAATCGCGACTATCCCGACCGTTCAGCCGTGAGCTGACTCCGCGAGTACGAAGATAAGCCACGCATGGCCAAGCGTTTAGGCAACCGAGAGTTCAATGAGCTTGAGGACGAGGTGGAACGACTCGCA
>Ga0302314_10003152_pt1 | contig 30492 bp, 31 predicted proteins | sample III_Palsa_N2_3_FD_200533 | JGI IMG/M metagenome (GOLD analysis project Ga0302314, IMG submission 200533) | Peat permafrost microbial communities from Stordalen Mire near Abisko, Sweden - III_Palsa_N2_3 | ecosystem: Environmental > Terrestrial > Soil > Palsa > Peat permafrost | place: Sweden... | reverse complement strand
CAGCGTGAAGAAGCCCTGCGCCTGGCGGACGCGGCCGGCGCCGCCGCACATCGCGCAGGTCTTCGGCTTGGTGCCGGCCTTGGCGCCGATGCCCGAACAGGATTCGCAGGTGACCGACACCGGAATCTCGATCTGGGCACTCTTGCCGAGATAGGCTTCCTCCAGCGTGATCTCCATATTGTAGCGCAGGTCGGCGCCGCGCTCGCGGCCACCGCCGCCGCGCCCGCGTTGTCCGGCCATGCCGAACAGGTCTTCGAAAATATCGGAAAATGACGAGGCGAAACCGGCGCCGAAGCCGGGACCGCCGCCGCCCATGCCTTGCTCGAACGCCGCGTGGCCGAACCGGTCGTAAGCCGCGCGCTTGTCGCCGTCCTTGAGGACTTCGTAGGCTTCGTTGATTTCCTTGAAACGGACTTCGCTTGAGGCATCGCCCGGATTCTTGTCCGGATGCCATTTCATCGCGAGCTTGCGGAACGCCGACTTGAGCTTCGAATCGTCCGCGTTCCGTTCGACTTCAAGGGTTTCGTAGTAGCAGCGCTTGGTGGACATCCGTCAAACCCGCCCGAAGTTCATCCTCATTCCCTTAAGGAATGCATCTCACAGAATGCAGCGTCCGGCTTAACGAAAAATGACCCCCACCCTGTGAGACGCGACTTCTGCGCTCTTCAGAATGAGGGCCATGATCGTTGCCGTTTAAGCAGACTTCTTGTTGTTCTTGTCGTCGTCGACTTCGGTAAATTCCGCGTCGACCACGTCATCCTTTGCAGCGTCCTTGGCCGCATCGCTCTCGGCCTGCTGCTTGTACATCGCCTCGCCGAGCTTCATCGAAGCCTGCGCCAGCGTGTTGGTCTTGGCCTTGATCGCCTCGGCATCGTCACCCTTCAGCGCTTCCTTCAAATCGCTGACGGCGTCCTCGATGGCGCGGCGTTCGCTCTCCTCGACCTTGGAACCGTGTTCAGCCAAAGCCTTCTCAGTCGAATGCACCATGCTGTCGGCGTGGTTCTTGGCGTCGACCGCTTCGCGGCGCTTCTTGTCCTCGGCCGCATTGGCCTCGGCGTCCTTGACCATTTTCTGGATGTCGGCCTCGGACAGACCGCCGGAAGCCTGGATCCGGATCTGCTGTTCCTTCGACGTCGCCTTGTCCTTGGCGGACACGTTGACGATGCCGTTGGCGTCGATATCGAAGGTGACCTCGATCTGCGGCATGCCGCGCGGCGACGGCGGGATACCCATCAGGTCGAACTGGCCGAGCACCTTGTTGTCCGCCGCCATTTCGCGCTCGCCCTGGAACACGCGGATGGTGACGGCGCTCTGGTTGTCCTCGGCGGTCGAGAACACCTGGCTCTTCTTGGTCGGGATCGTGGTGTTGCGATCGATGATGCGCGTGAACACGCCACCCAGCGTCTCGATGCCGAGCGACAGCGGGGTCACGTCGAGCAGCAGCACGTCCTTGACGTCGCCTTGCAGCACGCCGGCCTGGATCGCCGCACCGATGGCGACGACTTCGTCCGGATTGACGCCCTTGTGCGGCTCCTTGCCGAACAATTGCTTCACCACTTCCTGGACCTTGGGCATCCGGGTCATGCCGCCGACCAGCACCACTTCGCCGATTTCGGCGGCGGTCAGGCCGGCATCCTTCAGCGCCTTGCGGCACGGCTCGATGGTCTTCTGAACGAGATCTTCGACCAGCGCCTCGAACTTGGAGCGCGTCAATTTCATCGTCAGATGCTTCGGTCCGGTCTGATCGGCCGTGATGAACGGCAGATTGATTTCGGTCTGCGTGGTCGACGACAATTCGATCTTGGCCTTTTCGGCGGCCTCTTTCAGGCGCTGCAAGGCAAGCTTGTCGTTGCGCAGGTTGATACCCTGCTCCTTCTGGAACTCATCGGCCAGATAGCTGACGAGCCGCATGTCGAAGTCTTCGCCACCGAGGAACGTATCGCCGTTGGTCGACTTCACCTCGAACACGCCGTCGCCGATTTCGAGAATCGACACGTCGAAGGTGCCGCCGCCGAGATCGTACACCGCGATGGTGCCGGCCTTCGACTTGTCGAGACCATAGGCGAGTGCGGCCGCGGTCGGCTCGTTGATGATGCGCAGCACTTCAAGGCCAGCGATCTTGCCGGCATCCTTGGTGGCCTGACGTTGCGCGTCGTTGAAATAAGCGGGAACGGTGATGACGGCCTGATCGACCTTCTGGCCGAGATGGGCTTCCGCGGTCTCTTTCATCTTCTGCAGAATGAAAGCGGAGACCTGTGAGGGCGAATAGGTCTTGCCGTCGGCCTCGACCCAGGCATCGCCGTTGGACGCCTTGACGATCTTGTAGGGGACGAGCTTCTTGTCCTTTTCGACCATCGGGTCGTCGTAGCGGCGGCCGACAAGGCGCTTGACCGCAAAGAAGGTTCGCTCGGGATTAGTCACCGCCTGACGCTTGGCGGGCTGGCCGACGAGGCGCTCGCCGTCATCACTGAAGGCGACGATGGACGGGGTCGTCCGCATGCCCTCGGCGTTTTCGATAACTTTCGGCGTTTTGCCATCCATTACGGCAACGCACGAATTCGTGGTGCCGAGGTCGATCCCAATGACCTTTCCCATGGTCCTCATATCCTTCTTTTTGCGGCAGGTTGGCTGGGCCCTGACGGCGCACCAATCCAAACCCCCAAACGATCAAATGCTCGCGATATTGCGACGGTGTGCCTCATATAGGAGGGGGGGGCAGGCCTGCAAGGACTGAACGCAACCTTGAGCCCCTAAAACGCCACCCTGTGAAAGATAGTGTCGCTTCCGGAAAGGCCCATCACAGGCGTCCGAAGCCCGATCGGCAGACGGGCCCGCGAGCACCGGCGGGACCCAGACAGCATGTGAGACAGCACCCAAACAGTACCCAAGCAGTACTTGGCAGGCCTTGGTTAACGAAACGCAATGGTGCCATAACCCCGTCTTGATCAAGTCTCGATCCGGTCTTGGCCTGTTGCCGGAACGGCAAAGCGGCTAAAAGCAGCCGACTGGAAATGCGGCCACCCACCCGAACCTGCCCCGCCGACCATTGAACGGCCTCAATGCCAACTCAGTAGATTTTTCATGAAGCTCATTCGAATATTGTCCGCGGCTGCCCTGCTCGTGGCCGCCATATGCCCTGCTTTTGCCGCTGATGCGATTTTTCCGCCGAGCGTCCGGGTTGGCATGACGCCGCTGGTGGGCCTGGTGCCCGCGAAGACCTTCGTGGGCTTCGAATCCGAAGACCATAGCATCAAGGTGCTGGTGGCCGAACTTCCAGCCGACGCCTACAGCGAAGTCATGAACGTTTTCAAGGCCAATCCGGCAGGCACCGGCGGTATCAAGCCCGAGAGTATCGAGACCGCGGCCGGCACCGCCTATTACACCGTGGAAACCGCCATGAACGGCGCCACCAGTGTGCGGCGCTATTCGATGATCCTGCCGGGCGGCACATTCTCCGGCTATATCGCCGTGCAGGTTCCCGAGAACGCCGGCAAGATCTACACCGATGAAGCCGTCCGCAAGATGTTTGCGTCGGCGACCATCCGCAAGGAGGTTCCGGTCCAGGAGCAGCTTGCGCAGATGCCGTTCAACCTCACCGCGCTCGCCGATTTCAAGAACGTTCGCACGCTAGCCGCCGGTGCTGCCATCATTCTCGCCGACGGCGACGAGACAACCGGATTTGAGCCGGCCCCCTTCATGGTAATCGGCCTGATCGGAACCGCGCCGGCACAGCCGGAAGACCGCGACCGGTTCGCCCAGGAGACCGTGACCGCGATTCCCGGCGTGCGGGAAGCGCGAATCACGATGTCCGAGCCGATCCGGATCGACGGCAGTCCCGGATACGAGACGCGCATCAACGCGGTCAGCGGCAAGGACAATACCCCCGTGACGATTGTGCAATGGCTGCGCTTCGGCAGCCCTACCGTGCTGCGTATCATCGGAAGCGCGCCGCGCGACCAGTGGGAAAAAGCCTTCCCGCGTTTCCGCGCCGTGCGTGACGGAATTCAGCAACGCTGATTTCCAAAACTACTGACTTCAAGACTGCTGACTGCAAGACCGCCGATCGAAGACCTGCCGAAGAAACCGGCAGGGAATCCGGTAAGGCCACCTAACATTCGATCCGGTGCCGAACCTCAATCCGCTTTACGCTCGCCTCGCGATTTGATTTGCTTGCGCGATCTTTGCAAGCAGCGACGCCATGTTGGGAGCAACGCCATGTTGGATCGCAGACGGATTCTGACCGGTCTCGGCACGTCGGCTCTCGCAGGCTCCATTGCAAGCGAGATTCGCGCAGGCTCGCCGATCAAGCCCGATGACGCCTCGGCGCTGCTGGTCATCGATGTGCAGAATTGTTTCCTGCCCGGCGGCAGCCTCGCCGTAAAGGACGGCGAACAGGTCGTTCCCGTGATCAACCGGATCGCCAAGGGCTTTGCCAATGTGGTGATGACACAGGATTGGCACACCGCGGGACATGTCTCGTTCGCCTCGGCTCACGCCGGCAAAAAGCCGTTCGAGACCATCGATCTGCCGTATGGCAAGCAGGTGCTGTGGCCCGATCACTGCGTTCAGGGAACCGACGGCGCGTTGCTGTCGAAGGATCTTTCAATCCCGCAGGCCGGGCTTGTCATCCGCAAGGGATTTCACAAGGACGTCGACAGCTATTCGGCCTTCACCGAGGCCGACGGCAAGACCACGACCGGGCTCGCGGCCTATCTCAAGGCGCGCCAGCTGAAGCGCCTCTTCGTGGCTGGTCTCGCCACGGATTTCTGCGTGGCGTGGACGGCGCTCGATGCGCGCAAGGCCGGATTCGAAACCTATGTGGTGGAAGACGCCTGTCGCGGTATCGACACCCAGGGCTCACTCGCCAAGGCCTGGGCCGATATGGCCAAAGCCGGGGTCAAGCGCATCCAGTCCGCGGATATCGCGGTCTAAGGCGCGATCCCGCGAAACAAACTCCAAGCGTTTGCTCGGAGAGTATGCGCCAGATCAATCAGCCTGCTAGCTCGCCTAAGAGGCCGGCACCGTCTTCGCGCCCCCCTTGGAGACGCCGACCAGAGCCGGCCGCAGCACCCGCTCGCCGATGGTGTAGCCGGCCTGCACGACATGGACCACGGTGCCCGCGGGCACCGAGGGATCCGGAACCTCATACATGGCCTGCTGGAAGTTCGGGTCGAACTTTTCGCCCGACGGATCGAACTTCTTGACGCCGTTTTTCTCCAGCGTGTTGAGCAACGATCGTTCGGTCAGTTCGACGCCCTCGATCAACGCCTTCAGGCCGGGATCGGCGGCAGCCTTGGCCTCGGCCGGAACCGCGTCCAGCGCGCGCTGCAGATTGTCGGCGATATCGAGCACGTCGCGCGCAAAGCCGGTGATGCCATAGATTCGCGCATCGGCCACTTCACGGCTGGTCCGCTTGCGCAGGTTTTCCATCTCCGCCAGCGTCCGCAGCATCTTGTCGCGGGATTCCGCGGCTTCCTTCGCAAGCGCCTCCACCGATCCTTCCTCGGGATCGTCGGGCATGATGTAGGGCTTGGAAACCACGGGCTCGGCGGCGTTCGCGGGATCGTCGTTTTGCCGGTTCGGATCGGTCATGGATTGCCTTCTCGAAAAATCGCGTCTGGGCCAGATTGTGGAGCTGCTGGCCGGGATATCGTGCTTTAAGCGCGGAAAATCAAGCATAACCAGCCCTGACCTGCCAGGTCGGCTGTCAGGTCAGCCGCCCAACATCCGGCTGACGATCCGCGCCGCATAATCCACCGTCGGGATCACCCTGGCATAGTTCAGCCGGGTCGGCCCGATCACGCCGAGAACGCCGACGATATGCCCCGCCCCATCGCTGTAGGGCGCGATGATGGTGGAGGAACCCGACAGCGAAAACAGCTTGTTTTCCGATCCGATGAAGATCCGTACGCCCTCGGCGCGTTCCGCCCGGCCCAACAGATCAATCACGCCGCGTTTGGTCTCCAGATCGTCGAACAACAGCCTGACGCGCTCGAGGTCCTCGAGCGCATGCAGGTCTTCCAGCAGATTGGCATGACCGCGCACGATCAGCTGCCGGTCCTCCGTCGCACCCCCGGACCAGCTTGCGAGCCCCGCGGCGATCACCTTCTGGGTCAGCTGATCGAGCTCGCTGCGGTTTTGCGTCAGGGCGGTTTCAAGTTCGAGCCGGGCCTCGGCCAGCGTGCGCCCCCGGATCCGGGCATTGAGAAAATTGGTCGCTTCGGTGAGCGCCGACGAGGGAACGCCCGACGGCAGCGTCAGCACGCGGTTCTCGACCTGGCCGTCCTCGCTGACCAGCACCACCAGCGCCTTTTCCGGCTCCAGCCGCACGAACTCGATGTGCTTGAGCCGCGAATTGGATTTGGCGGTCAGCACCACCGCCGCCGCCCGGGTCAGGCCCGACAGCCGGGTCAACGCTTCGCCCAGCGCGGCCTCAACCGATTGGGCGCGGCCGACCGACGCGAGCTGGGTCTGGATCGATTCCCGCTCCGGCTCGGTCAGATCGCCGACCTGCATCAGGGCATCGACGAAGAAGCGCAAGCCCAGTTCGGTGGGCAGCCGGCCGGCCGAAGTATGCGGCGCATAGACGAGGCCCAGCTGTTCGAGATCCGACATCACGTTGCGGACCGAGGCCGGCGACAGCGGCACCGCAATCAGGCGTGAAATGTTGCGTGAACCGACCGGTTCGCCGGTAGCAAGGTAGCTCTCGACGATTTGACGAAAAATATCCCGCGAGCGCTCGTTGAGCTGGGCGAGGCCGGCATTTGGCGCGATCAGGCCGATCGGATCGTGGTGGGCCACAGACTACTCCCTCAACACCGCCCTAATCTGTCCATCTCCGGCCCCGCTTACAAGCGGACATTGCAGCTAAAGCCCCTTGCCGCTGCGGCGTCCCCCTCCTACAAGCACCGCGAACGCTGCCTTTTTCCGAACTTTTGTAACTTCTGGAGGATTTCCTATGCGGCCAAGCCGCCGTGCGCCGGATGAACTGCGCGCCGTGTCGCTCGAACGCGGGGTTGTGAAATACGCCGAAGGTTCCTGCATGGTCAAATTCGGCGACACCCACGTGCTGGTGACGGCCACGCTGGAAGAGCGGTTGCCGCCATGGCTCAAAGGCCAGGGCCGGGGCTGGGTCACGGCCGAATATGGCATGCTGCCGCGGGCGACGCTGGAGCGCACCCGCCGCGAGGCCTCCGCCGGCAAGCAAAACGGTCGCACCGTCGAAATCCAGCGCCTGATCGGCCGTTCGCTGCGCGCTACCGTCGATCTGGTGGCGCTTGGCGAACGCCAGATCACTGTCGACTGCGATGTCATTCAGGCCGATGGCGGCACCCGAACGGCCTCGATCACGGGCGCATGGGTCGCCTTGGCCGACTGTATCGGCTGGATGAAGACCCGCAATATGGTCAAGGGCAACGTCCTGCGCGACAATGTGGCGGCGATCTCCTGCGGCATCTATGGCGGTACGCCGGTGCTCGACCTCGATTACGCCGAGGATTCCGAGGCCGACACCGACGCCAATTTCGTGATGACCGGCGATGGCCGCATCATCGAGGTGCAGGGCACCGCGGAAAAGACCCCGTTCTCGCAGGACGAGTTCCTGGCGCTGATGGCGCTGGCGCGCAAAGGCGTGGCCCGGCTGGTGGATTTGCAAAAAATGGCCGTGGCGTGATTTTAGATCACGCCCGAGCTGTCGTAGACTAACGCGCACATGCCCCGTCGAATCATCGGCCGATTAGTGATCGCGACCCATAATCCCGGCAAGCTTGCCGAGATGCGCGAACTGCTGGCGCCCTACGGCATCGAGGCGGTGTCGGCCGGCGAACTTGGCCTGAGCGAGCCGGACGAGACCGGCGATACCTTCCAGGCCAATGCCCGGATCAAGGCGGTCGCGGCCGCTCAAGCCGCGAAGCTTGCGGCCTTCGCCGACGATTCCGGCCTCGTGGTCGATGCGCTGGATGGCGCGCCCGGGATTTACTCCGCGCGCTGGGCCGGTCCATCCAAGGATTTCAACGGCGCGATGACACGGATCGAACGCCTGCTACAGGAGCGCGGCGCGACCACGCCCGACAAGCGCAAAGCGCATTTCGTCTCCGCGTTATGCGTGGCCTGGCCTGACGATCATCTTGAGGAGGTCGAAGCGCGCGCCGACGGCACGCTGGTATGGCCGCCGCGCGGCGGTGCCGGCTTCGGCTACGATCCGGCGTTCCTGCCCGACGGACATGCGCGCACCTTCGGCGAAATGACCAGCATCGAGAAGCACGGCTTGCCGCCACTCGGCCTCGGGCTGTCGCACCGCGCTCGCGCCTTCGTCAAACTGGCGGAGATTTGCCTTGAGCCGCGCTGAACAAAAAGCCTTCGGCGTTTACGTGCATTGGCCGTTTTGCCTGTCGAAATGTCCGTATTGCGACTTCAACAGCCATGTCCGGCATGCCCCGATCGACGAAGACCGTTTTGCCCGCGCGTTCGCGCGCGAGATCGAAACCACCGCGGCACGTTCGCCCGATCGCGAGGTATCGTCGATTTTCCTGGGCGGCGGCACGCCGTCGCTGATGCAGCCGCAAACCGTCGGCGCCATTCTGGATGCGATCGGAAAATTCTGGCGCGTGGCTGCCGATGCCGAAGTCACGCTCGAGGCCAACCCCACGAGCGTCGAGGCGACGCGATTTCGCGGCTATCGCACGGCGGGCGTCAACCGGGTTTCGCTCGGCGTGCAGGCACTGGATGATGCCTCGCTGAAGGCGCTGGGACGCTTGCATACTGCGCGCGAAGCGCTGGATGCGGTCGCCATCGCGCGCACCGCCTTCGATCGCTATTCGTTCGATTTGATCTACGCTCGCCCCGATCAGACGCCGCAGATGTGGGCCGATGAATTGAAGCTGGCGATTTCGGAAGCCGCCGAGCATCTGTCGCTCTACCAACTCACCATCGAAGAGGGCACGCCGTTCTTCGGGCTGCATGCCGCGGGCAAGCTGAAGACGCCGGATGAAGCGGTCGCGCGCGCGCTGTATGATGTGACGCAGGAGGTCTGCGCCCAACAGGGCCTGCCGTCCTACGAGATTTCCAATCACGCGCGGCCAGGGGCCGAATGCAAACATAATCTGGTCTACTGGCGCGGCGAGGAATATGCCGGCATCGGCCCCGGCGCGCATGGCCGGCTTGATATCGATGGCGTGAGGCATGCGATCGCCACCGAAAAACGGCCCGAAGCCTGGCTGATGCGGGTCGAGGCCAACGGTGACGGCGTTGTCACCGACGATCTGCTCAACAGCGAGGAACGCGCCGACGAGTTTTTGCTGATGGGGCTGCGGCTGACCGAGGGCATCGATCCCAGGCGCTATGCGGCGTTATCCGGCCGCACGCTCGATCCGCGCCGCATTGCTGTTCTCAGCGAGGAAGGCGCCATTATTGTCGATGCCGACGGGCGGCTGCGGGTGACCCAGGCGGGATTTCCGGTGCTCGACGCCGTGGTGGCGGATCTGGCCGCGTAGCAACCGTCGTCCCTGCGAACGCTGGGACGACAAAAAGCTGCCCAAAAAACTACGCCCCAAAACTCTTTGGCGATCCCGCGACCGGCACGCCGCCGCCCGATCCCACGCGCATGACCGCGAGGCCGCGCTCGTTGGTGCCGTCGGCGCGAAATCGAAACAGACCATCGATGCCCGCAAAGCCGGATGGATTGGTCAGCACCTCGGGTGAAAAACGTTGCTGCCCTTGCGTCCGCGCCAGGGCTGCGACCAACGCCACCGCGTCATAGGCCAGCGTCGCGGTTCGCACCGGGTCGGCGCCATATTTGGCGCGGTAGCGCGCGGAAAAGCTTCGGAAGCCGGACGGATCCGGCGCCGCATAAAGCCCGCCTTGCAAGTTCGGGCTCGCGAACACCCGCGGATTGTCCCAAAGACCCGTTCCGAGCAACAGGATGTTCTTCAAATTGGCGCCGGCCGCGGTCAGCGCATCGGCCGTTGCGACCACCGAATCGCCGTCATCGGCGATGAACAGCGCATCGGCCGAACCCAGCGCCTGCGCCACGGATCGCGCCGGCCCTGCGCGATCGGCGCTATATTTTGCCAACGACACGACGCGTCCGCCCCTGCGGCCGACAGCCTGTTGGAACGCCGCCTCCACCACATTGCCATAGGCGTTTTCGGGCAACAGCGCGGCAAAGGATTTCTTTCCGATGCTGGCTGAATATTCGACGATCCGGTTGACGTCGGACTCCGGCAGGAAGCTCAGGAGATAGACGCCGCGGCCGGCGATGCTCGAATCGGTCGAGAACGCGATCACCGGCACGCCGCGGGCGCGCGCCAGCTGCGCCGTCGCCGGAACCGACAACGCGAACAGCGGGCCCAGGATGATCTGAGAGCCCTCGTCGAGCGCCTGCTGGGTCCCCTGCTGCGCACCTTGCGCGCTGCCGCCATCGTCCTTGATCAGAAGCTGGATGTTGGGATTCTGGAATTCCGCCAGCGCCATCTCGGCGGCATTCTTCATCGATTGCGCCGCGACCCCGGCATTGCCGGCCGCCGACAACGGCAGGATCAGCCCCACCTTGACCTGGCCGTTGCCGATCGCCTGGGGCTGCTGGGCCGGGCCCGCGGGGCCGGCCGCCGGGTCAGGCTGCGAGGAACCGAACGGATTGGAAAACTGGCTGAGGCTCTGCTGCACGCCGGCGCACGCCGAAAGCAGCGGCGCGCCAAGGATCAGGCCGACCGCCGAGCGTCGGGTCGCCCCGGCGGGCTGGGGCCCCGAAGGCCGAGTTTCCCCGGCCGGAGGCTTGGTATTGAGCGGGCCCACCATCACTTCTCTTCTCTTGACCGGCCGGATCCGGCCGGAACGTCGTCACCCTGCCGACGATCAGGCGGGTGGATTCAGGCATATTGTCGGCGAATAGTTAACCAAAACAAAAGGATTATGGCCCTGCGACACGCCAGCCGTTGCAGGAATCATCCCCCTCACCGTCGTGCACCGCAGCAACGCCGGCTTGCAGCCCACCGCGCTGTGGCGCAAGCGCTGCGTCCCCTCTAGATTGGGACGATGCGCGCAAAAGCTAGCTCCAGCTACGGACCGGAAGACGCCGAAGGTTCTGCCAACCGGACATTTTCTGTCGGATCCCACGTCCTGACCGCGCCGAAAGCCGTCCCCGGCCTGTATCTGGTGGCGACCCCGATCGGCAATCTCGGCGATATCACCTTGCGGGCGCTGGAAACCCTGGCCGGCGTCGACATCATCGCCTGCGAAGACACCCGCATGACGCGACGGCTGACCGAGCGCTATGCGATCACGGCGCAACTAAAACCCTATCACGAACATAACGCCGCCTTGGCCCGGCCCAAGATCCTGGAACGGCTGGCGCAGGGCGCCTCGATCGCACTGGTTTCCGATGCCGGAACGCCCTTGATCTCCGATCCCGGCTTCAAACTGGTGCGCGAGGTCTGCGCCGCGGGTCATTCCGTGATCGCACTGCCGGGACCTTCCTCGGTGCTGGCGGCACTGTCGGTCGCGGCATTGCCGACCGACCGGTTTTTCTTCGAAGGCTTTCTGCCGCCCAGGGAGACCGCACGCCGGGCGCGGCTGACCGAACTTTCGCGGATCGACGCCACGCTGGTGATGTTCGAATCCGGCAACCGCGTGCAGGACACGCTGGCCGATCTCGCCGGCATCATGGGCGACCGCGACGCCGCGATCTGCCGCGAAATGACCAAGCTGCATGAGGACATCAAGCGCGGGCCGGTGTCGCAACTGGCGCTATCCGCCGATACGCTGGAGACCCGCGGCGAATTCGTGCTGGTGATCGGTCCGCCGGCGGGCGCCGCGATGATGGCCGCGGATGAGCTCGACGAGCTGCTGCTCAATTCGCTCAAGCGCGACAGTGTCAAGGATGCGGTGGCGCACGCGGTCGAATTGTCGGGGCGGCCGCGCCGCGAGATCTATGCCCGCGCGCTCGAGCTTGCCAAGCGGCGCGATGCGGAAGGCCCAGATGGTGAAGGCTGACGATAGCGGTCCCGCGGCCAAAACTGCGCCGGCCAAAGCCACGGCGAAAACTGCGGCGCCGGAGCGGGTCGCGGCGTTTCGCACCGGGCTATCCGCCGAAGCCCGCGCAGCCGCGTATCTGATGGCCAAAGGCTATCGCATCCTGGCCAAGCGTTTCCGCACCCCCCATGGCGAGATCGATCTGGTGGCGCGGCGGCGTAACGTGGTTGCCTTCGTCGAGGTCAAGGCCCGCGCGACGCTCGATGACGCCGCTTATGCGGTGACCCCGCGCCAGCAGCGGCGTATTATCGACGCCGCCCAGGGCTGGCTGATGGCGCATCCCGAACATGCCGAATTTGATCTGCGTTTCGACGCCATGCTGATTGCGCCGCGACGTTGGCCGCGCCATCTGTTAGCGGCGTTCGACGCCAGCACCTGAGACCCCCAACCTTGCGGACCCCCACATGAAATTGAATGTCGCCGTCCAGATGGACCCCATCGCGCGCATCAACATCCGCGGCGATTCGACCTTTGCGCTGCTGCTGGAGGCGCAAAAGCGCGGCCACGGGCTGTCTTATTACACCCCCGACAAGCTCTCGCTGCGCGGCGAGGAGCTGGTGGCCCCGGTCCAGGTATTGACCGTACGCGACGAAGTCGGCGATCATTTCACCCTCGGCGAGCCGAAGCGCGAACCGCTCGCCGCGTTCGACGTGATCCTGCTGCGGCAGGATCCGCCGTTCGACCTCGCCTACATCACCTCGACGCATTTTCTCGAGCGCATCCATCCCAAGACGCTGGTCGTGAACAATCCGGCCAGCGTGCGCAACGCGCCGGAAAAGATGTTCGTGATGGACTTTCCGCAACTGATGCCGCCGACATTGATCTCGCGCGACCTCGACGAGATCAACGCGTTTCGCGACAAGCATGGCGCTGTGGTGATGAAGCCGCTGCACGGCCATGGCGGTGCTGCGGTGTTTCGCGTGATGCCGCAGGACATGAATTTCGGTTCACTGTTCGACATGTTTTCGGTGACGTTCCGCGAACCCTGGGTGGTTCAGCGCTTCCTGCCCGAAGTCAAACACGGCGACAAGCGCATCATCCTGGTCGATGGCGAGTTCGCCGGCGCCGTCAATCGCGTGCCGGCACCGGACGATCTGCGTTCCAACATGGTTCGCGGCGGTGCCGCGCAAGCCACCGAGCTGTCGCCGCGCGAACGTGAAATCTGCGCCACGCTTGCGCCCGCGTTGCGCGAGCGCGGATTGTTGTTTGTCGGCATCGACGTGATCGATGGCAACCTCACCGAGATCAACGTGACCTCGCCGACCGGCATCCGCGCGATTGCGCGGCTCGGTGGTCCCGATGTCGCGGCGAAGATCTGGGATGCCATCGAGGCGAAGCGCGGCGGAAAATAATTCGGCGGCGCCGAACGGTATCGCGGGCCATCACCTCCTTGACTAATGTTCCCGTAATGTTCTTGCGTCTTTTCGCGCTTTCCGCTACCCTCGATTGCATCAGAGGGGCAGCATGGTTCAGCGGGTTTCCACCGTCGCTTTTGAGGGGATCGAGGCCCGCAGCGTCGACGTGCAGGTGCAGGTCGCGCCCGGATTGCCGGCGTTTGCGATCGTCGGCCTGCCGGACAAGGCGGTATCCGAGGCCCGCGAGCGGGTGCGCTCGGCGCTGATCGCCTCGGGGCTGGCGCTGCCCGCCCGCCGCATCACGGTCAACCTCGCCCCGGCTGATCTTCCCAAGGAAGGCAGCCATTACGATCTGCCGATCGCGCTGGGCCTGATGGCGGCGATCGGCGCGATCCCGCCGGACGCACTCAATGGCTTTACGGTGCTTGGCGAACTCGGGCTTGATGGATCGATTGCGCCGGTCGCGGGCGCATTGCCGGCGGCGATCGGCGCCAATTCGCGCGACGAAGGCCTGATCTGCCCCGCCGCTTGCGGCGCGGAAGCGGCCTGGGCCAGCCCGGACATCCAGATCATCGCCGCGCATTCGCTGATCCAGATCGCCAATCACTTCAAAGGCACGCAGGTGCTGTCGCGCCCCTCGCCAAAAGTCCGGGAGCGCGAGACCGAGCTTTTGGACCTGCGCGACATCAAGGGCCAGGAAAGCGCCAAGCGCGCGCTGGAGATTGCGGCGGCGGGCGGACATCATTTGCTAATGATCGGCTCGCCCGGCGCCGGCAAGTCGATGCTCGCGGCACGGCTGCCCTCGATCCTGCCGCCGATCGCCTCGGTCGCCGGCGAGATTCGCGACGGCGCGTTGACCGCCAAGCGGCCGTTCCGCAGCCCGCATCATTCCGCCAGCATGGCAGCACTGACCGGCGGCGGCATCCGCGCCAAGCCCGGCGAGATTTCGCTGGCGCATCAGGGCGTCTTGTTTCTCGACGAGCTGCCGGAATTCGATCCGCGCGTATTGGACTCGCTGCGCCAGCCGCTGGAGAACGGCGAGGTCGCGGTGTCGCGCGCCAATCATCGCGTCACCTATCCGGCGCGCTTCATGCTGGTCGCGGCGATGAATCCGTGCCGCTGTGGCCACGCCTTCGAGCCGGGCTATGCCTGAGCGCGGACGGATCGAGCGTTGCACCGGCGATTATCAGTCGCGCATTTCCGGCCCGCTGATGGATCGCATCGATCTGCGCATCGAAGTACCGGCAGTGAGCGCTGCCGATCTGATCCTGCCGCCGGCGGCGGAAGGCTCCGCCGAAGTCGCCGCCCGCGTTGCCGCGGCGCGCGACATCCAGCTCGAGCGTTATGCCGCGGCAGGCCTCAAGCATATCCGCACCAATGCGGAAGCCCCCGCGGCGCTATTGGAAGAGATCGCAAAGCTCGATCCGCAGGGGACAAAATTGCTGCGCGACGCCGCCGAGACCATGCGGCTGTCGGCACGCGGTTATCATCGCGTGCTGCGGGTCGCCCGCACGCTGGCCGACCTCGACGGCGCCGACAGGATCGGCCGGCTGCATCTGGCCGAAGCGCTGTCCTACCGCGCGCTGGCCGAGGACGTGCGAAGCGCCGCCTGATCCCGGGTGTGGTTAGCGCGATACCGCTCTTTGAAAGCGCTTCGCAGCGTCAACCCGGCGGTAACGAGTTTTGTTTACCCTCTGCCAACCATAAAGCCCGGTGTGTTGCGGGCGCTGGTCGAGTGGGTGGCGTATCATGTTGCGTTTCAAGATTTTGGTATCGGTTGTTCCATTGGCGGTCGCCGCCATCCTGGCACGGGTCGAGCTGATGCCGGGCCCCCGGCCCTGTATCGCGGTCGGCGACCAATCGCTGCAGATCGCTTCCGCGCCCTGGCATGCCGACCTTCACGTCAGTTTCACCGATGATCCGGCTGCGGCCACCGTGCGCGTTGAGGTCGCCGACAGCGCCGAAGCAGCCGACTTCGCCGTGGTCGACGATATCGACAGCACCGAGGACAATTCCTGCGAAATCAATGCGGCGACCCAGTTCGTCGCGATGTCAGCCAAGACTTCTGGAAGGGCGGCTTCGGGAACCGCGCCCGTCATCTATCTGACGCATGGCGGCCCCGCCGACTACCGGATCTTCGTCAAATCGAAGACCTTCACGGCCCGCGAGGCGGCAGCCCTGATCGTCGGCGCCCGCGGCGGACACCCCCGGCTCGCCGCCGCATCGCTCTAGATTCTTGAGTTGACGCGTTTTCTTCACGCGAACCGGTACCCACTTCGCTCGAAAACGCTCTAAGCCCAAACGCTGCGCCATTAACGTTTCATCAACCCTGTTCTCAACGCCCCGCGTCAGGGGGTCTCGCCTCAAGCACTTTGCAAGGTCGCCGCCGCATCGTCGTCATCGGCACGCGACATCAGTGGAAGGCGTTTCAGACGCCGGCCGCATTACGCGATCGCGGTGACGCCAACGGCAAGTGCAGGGTAGTCGGGATGGGGAAGAGTTTCCGGATCAGGATGCGGATCCGTCGCTTCACGCGACGCCATCCGTGGCTTGTGATCGCGGTCCGATCGTTCATGGTGTTTTCCGCCGCGTTTGGCGGCGCCTACGGCTTCATTGCCGGAAGCCGATCCGAACATTCCGGCTATGATCCCAACGCCTTTGCCATCGGCGCCAGCTTCCTGTTTGCGATCGCGTGTGTCGCGCTCGCCACGGTGAGCATGCGGCTGCGCTGGGTGCATCGGAAACTCCGCAAGCTCGCTTTGCATAATGAAGCGCTGGCCGACCGCAATTGGGAATTGAAGGAGGCCGAAGAGCGCGCCCGCAGCCTGTTCGAATCCCAGGGAGACCTGATCGTGCTGCGCGATTCCGAGGGCTGCATCACCTTCGCCAACGACGCCTATTGCGAACTGGCCGATCGGCCGCGCGAGATCCTGATCGGCAGCCGCTTTTCGCCCACCGTGCTCGCGCAGGGCGATGCCGCGATCGACAGCAACGGCACCCGGATTCACGACCAGAAGATCGCAGGTCCCCTGGGACCACGATGGATCGCATGGCGCGAAGGCCTCGTTCGTTCCGACGCCGGCCAGCCGGCGGAGATGCAAAGCGTCGGCCGCGACGTCACCGACCGCACCGAAACCGAACGCGCGCTCGGCGAAGCCCGCGACCATGCGGATGCGGCCAACCGCGCCAAATCGCGGTTCCTCGCGATGGCCTCCCATGAAATTCGCACCCCGCTCAATGGCATCATCGGCATGAGCGGATTGCTGTTGGATACGCCGCTGACGCCCGAGCAGACGACCTATGCCCGAGCGGTGAAGACCTCGGGTGACGCGCTGATGTCGCTGATCGAGGAATTGCTGGATTATTCCAAGATCGAAGCCGGCAAGATCGATCTGGAACACCGTCCGTTCGCGCTGGCCGCCTTGATCGAGGACATCACCGAACTGCTGGCGCCACGGGCGCAGGCGCGAAAGCTCGAAATCGCGGCCTATGTGGATGAGCGGCTGCCGGTGGAAGTGGTCGGCGACGCCGCGCGGTTGCGGCAGGTGCTGCTCAATCTGGCCGGCAATGCGATCAAGTTCACCTCGACCGGCGGGGTGGCGCTGATTGTCGAGCCCGGAATCTGGCCCAACGAGATCAGCTTCCTGGTGCGCGACACCGGCATCGGCATCGCGCCCGATGCCCGGCAGCGGATTTTCCGCGAATTCGAGCAGGCCGATGAGCGTATCGCCAGGAACTATGGCGGCACCGGGTTGGGGCTGAGCATCAGCGAACGCATCGTCAAGCGCATGGGCGGCCGCATCGCCTTGGAGAGCCAGCCGGGCGTCGGCTCGACCTTCGAGGTATCGGTGCCGCTCGCGGCTCCCGACGGCAACGACAGCGGCCAACAGACATTCACCGCGCCTGATCTCACCGGCCAATCCATCATGCTGGTGGCGCCACAGACTATCGAAGCCTCGCTGATCGCCCGGCGGCTGCAGCGGTGGGGCGGCGCGACTTGCATGGTATCGGATATCGCGGTGGCGGCGGCCTTGTTGCCGGAGCGATCATGGCACGCCGTCCTGGTCGATCATGCTTTCGGAGCGACCGAGGTTGCGGGGCTCGGCGAAGCGGCGCGGGTTCACGCGACGCAGCGAATCCTGATGTTCACGCCCGCCGCACGCCAGGACCTCAAGCTCTCCTCCGCCTTCACCGGCTATCTGGTCAAGCCGCTGCGCGCAGCTTCGCTCGCGGTGCGGCTGACCACGGCGCCGGAAATTCCCGCGCCGAACCTTGCTGGCGATCCCCTGATTGAGGCGCCTGACCAAACCGAGGCGCCGGCCGTTGCGCCGGTCAGAGGCCTCTCCGTGCTGGTGGCGGAGGACAATGAGATCAACGCGCTGTTGATGCGTTCGCTGTTGACGCGGCTCGGCCACCACGCGGTCATCACCACCAATGGCGAGGCGGCGCTGGAATCATGGCTGGCGGCCCGGTCCGCGGGCGCGCCCTATGATCTCATTCTGATGGACATCCAGATGCCACAGCTCGACGGCATCGAAACCACCAAACGTATCCGCGCCCACGAGGCCGGTCAGGCCGGCCGGTTGACACCGATTCTCGCGCTCACGGCCAACACGCTGGTGGAGGATCGTTACGCCTGTTTCGAAGCCGGCATGGACGGCTTCCTGATCAAACCGCTCGACCGCGACAAACTCGCCGACGCGCTCGCGGGGTTGGCCGCCTCACGACATATTGCGGCGTAAGGCGAGCCGAAAGCCATTGCCGGAGTCGTCCCCGCGAACGCAGGGACAACGAGGGGTTGGTAGCCGGACTTGAAAGGCTACAGCCGCCGCAGCGCCACGGTTTCAACCACGTGATCGGCGGTCTTTTTCATGATGAGGGTCGCGCGCGGCCGCGTCGGCAGGATGTTGTCTTCGAGATTGGCGAGGTTGGTGCGTTCCCAGATCGCGATCGCGGTCGCGGTCGCTTCCTCGTCCGACAGCACGGCATAGCGATTGAAGTAGGACCGCGGATCGATGAAGGCGGTATCGCGCAAGGCCAGAAAGCGGCGCACATACCATTCGCGCAGCACCGGCTCGTCGGCGTCGATATAGACCGAGAAGTCGAAGAAGTCGGAGACCACCGGCACGGCCTTGCCGTCGCGCGGCAATCGCCCGGTCTGGAGCACATTAACGCCCTCGACGATCAGGATGTCGGGGCGGTCGACCTCGACCCATTGGTTGGGGACGATGTCGTAGGTCAGATGCGAATAGACCGGCGCGCGCACCGGGCGGCGTCCGGCCTTGATATCGCTCAGGAACGACAGCAGCGTCGGCAAATCGTAGCTCTCCGGAAAGCCCTTCTTCTGCATCAGGCCCTGCCGTTCGAGCACGGCATTGGCAAACAGGAAGCCGTCGGTCGTCACCAGATCGACCTTCGGCCGCGGCGACCAGCGTCCCAACAGCGCCTGAATCACGCGCGCGGTGGTCGACTTGCCGACCGCCACCGAGCCCGCGACGCCGATGATGTAGGGCACCTTGCGGTCGCGGATGCCGAGGAACTGGCGCTGGGCCTGATAAAGCCGGTGGGTGGCGTCGACATAGATCGACAACAGCCGCGACAGCGGCAGGTAGATGTCTTCGACTTCCTTCAGATCGAGGCGGTCATGCAACGAGCGCAGCCGCTCGAACTCGCCCGGCTCGAGCGTCATCGGCGTATCATCGCGCAGATGCGCCCATTGCTGGCGCGTGAAGACGCGATAGGGATTGTATTGCTGTTCCGGTGCCCTGATGTCCATGAGCTGTCCCTAGCTAAGATCAATCGCGCTTGCGCGCCGCCTTCTCTTCCAGTCCGGACATCGACGTGCGCTGCCCCAGCGCCGCCTCGACATCTCCAAGCGTCACACCCTGCGACTTCAACAACACCAGCAAATGGAACAGCACATCCGCGCTTTCGGCGATCAGATGCTCGCGGCTATTTTCGACCGCGGCGATAACGGTCTCCAGCGCTTCCTCGCCGAACTTCTTGGCGCAATGCACCGCGCCCTTGTCCAGCAGCTTGCGGGTATAGGACGCCTCTCCTCCCGACGCCGCGCGGGCATCGATGGTGGCAGCAAGATCATGGATCGTAAAACGCGGCATCAACTCAACTCACACGCGTGCTGTAAGGCCCGGGCCTCGTTCATCTATGTGGCATTTAGCACTTCTGTCACAAAGAGTCGTCAGGGATCGAGCCGCATCGGCAGCCCGGCGCGGACCATGTGATCCTTGGCCTGGCGTATGGTAAATTCGCCGAAGTGGAAGATCGACGCCGCCAGCACCGCGGTCGCGTGCCCCTCCCGGATGCCGTCCACCAGATGGTCGAGGTTACCCACCCCGCCCGACGCGATCACCGGTACCGAAACACTGTCGGCGACCGCCTGGGTGAGCGGCAGGTCAAATCCCTGCCGGGTGCCGTCCCGATCCATCGACGTCAGCAGGATTTCGCCGGCGCCGAGCGAGACCACTTCCTGGGCGTATTCGATGGCATCGATCCCGGTGGAATTGCGCCCGCCATGGGTGAAAATTTCCCAACGCTCGCCGCCACCCCCGCGCTTGACGCGCTTGGCGTCGATCGCCACCACGATGCATTGTTCGCCGAATTTCTCGGCGCCTTCCTTGACGAATTCGCGGCGGCTCACGGCGGCGCTGTTGATCGACACCTTGTCGGCGCCGGAGCGCAGCAGCACGCGAATATCATCGACGGAGCGCACACCGCCGCCGACCGTCAGCGGCATGAAGCAGGCTTCGGCGGTGCGCCGGACGACGTCCAGCATGGTGCCGCGGTTTTCATGGGTGGCCGTGATGTCGAGAAAGCACAATTCGTCGGCGCCGGCGGCGTCGTAGGCGATCGCCGCTTCCACGGGATCGCCGGCATCGCGCAGATCGACGAAGTTGACGCCCTTGACCACGCGGCCGTCCTTGACGTCGAGACAGGGAATCACGCGCACCTTGAACATGTGAAGCTCCTAGGCCGCGGCGCGCGCGTTACGGATCAGCGCCAACGCCGCCGCGGAATCAAGACGGCCGTCGTACAGCGCGCGGCCCGCGATCGCGCCGGCCAGCTTCTTCGCCCGCGGCATCAGCAACGCTTTGACGTCGTCAATCGAGGCAAAACCGCCGGAAGCGATCACCGGGATGGAGATACTTTCCGCCAGCGCAATGGTCGCCTCGAAATTAAGGCCCTTCAACAGACCGTCCCGCGCAATGTCGGTAAAAATGATCGCGGCGACACCGGCATCCTCGAACCGCCCCGCGATTTCGAGCGCCGTGACCTCTGACGTCTCGGCCCAGCCCTGCACCGCCACCTTGCCGTCGCGCGCGTCGAGACCGACCGCGACGCGGCCGGGAAATTGCCTTGCCGCGCTTTTCACCAATTGGGGATCGCGCACCGCCGCGGTGCCGATGATGACCCGCGCGACGCCCTTTGCAAGCCAGGCCTCGACGGTCGCGAGATCGCGAATGCCGCCGCCGAGCTGCACCGGCATCGTGATGGTCTTCAGCATGGCCTCAACCGCAAGCGCATTGACCGGCTTGCCGGCAAAGGCGCCGTCGAGATCGACCACGTGCAGATATTCAAAGCCCTGCGCGGCGAAGGCGCGGGCCTGGGCTGCGGGGTCGAGGTTGAACACGGTGGCGCGCGCCATGTCGCCTTGTTCGAGGCGCACGCATTGGCCGTTCTTCAGATCGATGGCGGGAAACAGAATCACGGCTTCCACTTCAGAAAATTTGCAATCAGAGCCAGCCCGAAGCGCTGGCTCTTCTCGGGATGAAACTGCGTGCCGATGGCGGTGTCCTTGCCGACGATCGCCGTCACCGGGCCGCCGTAATCCGCGCGCGCCAGCACATCCGCTTCATTGGCGGTATTGAGGTGATAGGAGTGCACGAAATACGCGTGGCGGCCTTTCGGGCCGAGGTCCAACCGCTCCAGCACCGGATGGTCGCGCAGCACGTCGAGCGTATTCCAGCCCATGTGGGGAATTTTCAGATTTTCCTCGCGCGGGGAAATCTTTTCGACGTCGCCGGCGATCCAGTTGAACCCGTTCGTGGTGACATGCTCCTTGCCGCGGGTCGCCATCAACTGCATGCCGACGCAGATGCCGAAGAACGGCCGCGCCTTGCTGCGCACGGCTTCCGTCATCGCCTCGATCATGCCGTCGAGCGAGTCGAGCCCTTTGCGGCAATCGGCGAATGCCCCGACGCCGGGCAGCACGATGCGATCGGCGCGATACACCACTTCGGGATCGCGGGTCACGACGATCTGTTGCGGGTTTTCCATGCCGCGCGCCGCGCGCTCGAACGCCTTCGCCGCCGAGTGCAGATTGCCGGAACCGTAATCGATGATGGCAACGCTCATCGCGAGGCTCCCGGCTGCGGAAACAATCCGATGATCTCGCTTTGCGCTGTCGGCGGCGGCTTCGAAAACGGCTGACCCGGGACATCGCGGGTCGGCGGCGGCGCGCCGCGATCGCTCGCCCACTGGTCATTGCTGAGACCACGCTGCTTGGCGGTCCAGCGATCGAAGAACCGCCGTTCGGCGGCCTCCTCATCGTCGGCCACCACGATGTCGAGCTGGCGCCAGTTGCGCCGCGACAGGGTCCAGCGCTGCAGGCTGGCCGCTTCAAATCCCATCAATAGCGCGATCAGAATATCGACGAGCAGGATCGCGCCGCCGCCGGCTCCGAGGCGTACCATTGCGGCCTCGATCACGACGGCCACCACGATCCAGCCGATAGCCGCCAGCCACAGCCGATGCGCCACGAGCCACAGCGGGCCAAAAACGAAGGCCCAGACGTGAAATCCGTCGCGCACGAAGGCGAATTTGTCGGTCGCGGCGATGCTGGCATCAGTCGCGACAGGGGCATGTACCGTGTAGACCGGCATCGGTATTCTCCGCCGAGAACGAATAATCAGCCGCCGAGCTGACCCTTGGTGGATGGCACTTCGCCCGCGGCGCGCGGATCGATCGCGACCGCAGCACGTAGCGTCCGCGCCAGACCCTTGAAGCAGGATTCGGCGATATGATGGCTGTTCTCGCCATATAGGGTCTCGACGTGCAAAGTCACGCCGGCGTTGATAGTAAAGGCGTTGAACCATTCGCGAACCAGCTCGGTATCGAAAGTGCCGACCTTGTCGCGCGGGAATTCCACCTTGAACACCAGCACCGGCCGCCCCGAAATGTCGATCACGACCCGCGACAACGTCTCGTCCATCGGCATGTGGATCGAGGCATAGCGGGTGATGCCGGCCATGGTGCCGAGCGATTGCTTCACGGCCTGGCCGAGCGCGATCCCGACATCCTCCGTGGTATGATGGTGGTCGACGTGAAGGTCACCCACGGCCTTGACCGTGATGTCGATGCGCGAGTGCCGGGCCAGCAGGTCGAGCATATGGTCGAAAAAGCCGATTCCGGTCGCGACGTTGGACACGCCTGACCCGTCGAGGTTCACCGTCACCTCGATATCGGTTTCCTTGGTCTTGCGCTTGATGGTTGCCGTGCGCATGAAAAGTGCTTCCCGTCCTTCAAAAACGCGCCCTTTTAACAGGCTCACCCCGCCTTCGCCACTGCGGGATGGCCTCATAAAGGCTGAACTTCGGTCTATGGTGACCGAATCCGGCGTCAAACGGCCCCGCAAACCGTCTCGATTGTAACCCGACCAGCAAATCCCTAAATCCGGGGGAACAAGAGGGTAGTCCATGCAAGCTTCACAGACGGAATCGCCGGTCTGGCACGGCACGACCATTTTGACCGTCCGCAAGGGCGGCAAGGTCGTGATCGGCGGCGACGGACAGGTGTCGATCGGCCAGACCGTCATCAAATCCAACGCCAAAAAAGTCCGAAAACTCGGCAAAGGTGACGTCATCGGCGGTTTCGCCGGTGCCACGGCCGATGCTTTCACGCTGTTCGAGCGGCTGGAAAGCAAACTGGAGCAATATCCGGGGCAGCTGACCCGGGCGGCGGTCGAGCTCGCCAAAGACTGGCGGACCGACCGCTATTTGCGCCGGCTGGAAGCGATGATGATCGTCGCCGACAAGGACGTCTCGCTGGTTCTGACCGGCACCGGCGACGTGCTGGAACCGGAAGCCGGCGTCATGGCGATCGGGTCCGGCGGCAATTATGCGCTGGCGGCCGCCCGCGCGCTGGTCGATAGCGACAAGGATGCCGAGACCATCGTCCGCCGCGCGCTCGATATCGCCGCCGACATTTGCGTCTACACCAACCGCAACGTGACCATCGAGACGTTGCAAGGCGGCTGACCGATGGCGCCCGCCTATACGTTCCATCCGATGACGCCGGATCATCTGCCGATGATCCGGCGCTGGCTTCAGGCGCCTGAGGTGGCGCGCTGGTGGGGACAGCCGGATGAGCAATACGCCCTGGTGAGCGGCGATCTCGACCATCCCGATATGGATCAGTTCATTGTCGCAGCGAGCGACCTTCCGTTCGGCTATATCCAGTGTTACGCGCTCAGCGCCTGGAATCAGGGTTTTGGGCCGCAGCCGGAGGCCACGCGCGGCATCGACCAATTCATCGGCGAGCCGGACATGATCGGCCGCGGCCATGGCTCGGGTTTCATCCGGCAATTCGCCGACGGCTTGCTGGCATCGGGAATCCCGCGCATCGTGACCGATCCTGACCCGGACAACGCCCGAGCGGTGCGCGCCTCTGCGAAGGCCGGCTTTCAAGGCGACCGCGTTGTCGAGACGCCGGATGGTCCGGCGCTGCTGATGGTGCGAAACCCGTGACGCTCGATCGCAACGATACCGGCACGCGCCCACTCTCAGCAGCGTATTGGCTGCTGATGGCGGTCGGCCTGATCGCGCTCCAGGCGACGATCCTGTATGCCATGGGCCGGCTGCCGATCTGCGCCTGCGGATATGTCAAGCTCTGGCATGGCGTGGTGCAGAGCTCGGAAAACTCCCAGCACCTCACCGACTGGTACACGTTCTCGCACATCATTCACGGTTTTCTGTTTTATGGCGCGACCTGGCTGTTGCTGCCGCGCCTGCCATGGCCGGCGCGGCTGATGGTCGCGATGCTGGTCGAGGGCGGCTGGGAGGTCCTTGAAAATTCCAACTGGATCATCGAGCGCTACCGCTCGGCCACGATGTCGCTGGACTATTTCGGCGACAGTATCGTCAACTCGGTCTCCGATACGCTGTCGATGGTCGCGGGCTTCCTGCTCGCACGAAAGCTGCCCGTGGCGCTGACGATCGCGCTCGCGCTGGCGTTCGAAATCCTGGTCGGGCTTCACATCCGCGACAACCTGATCCTGAACATCATCATGCTGATCCACCCCTTTGAGGCAATCCGGCAATGGCAGGCCGGGCCGCCGATCATCTGACGACCACCAGGAACATGCGATGAACTTGTTCTCGCACCATTTTGAACCTAGCTAGGACCCATGACCGACTTTTCTCCCCGTGAAATCGTTTCCGAACTCGACCGCTTCATCGTTGGCCAGGGCGACGCCAAGCGCGCGGTGTCCATTGCCTTGCGCAACCGCTGGCGGCGGCTGCAACTCACGGGCAGCTTGCGCGACGAGGTGCTGCCGAAGAATATCCTGATGATCGGGCCGACCGGCGTCGGCAAGACCGAGATCGCGCGGCGGCTGGCCAAATTGGCCGGCGCGCCCTTCATCAAGGTCGAGGCCACGAAATTCACCGAGGTCGGCTATGTCGGACGCGACGTCGAACAGATCATTCGCGACCTGGTCGAAGTCGCAATCGCGCAGACGCGGGAACGCAAGCGCAAGGACGTGCAGGCCCGCGCGCAGCTTGCCGCCGAGGATCGGGTGCTCGATGCCCTGGTCGGCGCCAATTCCAGTGCCGCGACCCGCGACTCGTTTCGCAAGAAATTGCGCGCCGGCGAGCTCAACGACAAGGAAATCGAGGTAGAGACGCAATCCTCCGGCGGCATGCCGATGTTCGAAATTCCCGGCATGCCCGGGGCCCAGATGGGCGCGATCTCGATCGGCGATATCTTCGGCAAAATGGGCGGCCGGACCAAGACCCGCCGCCTGACGGTAGAAGGCTCGCATGAAATCCTCGTCAACGAGGAATCCGACAAGCTGCTGGACAGCGATCAGCTGGTCCTGGAAGCGATCAACGCGGTCGAGAACAACGGTATCGTGTTTCTCGACGAGATCGACAAGATCTGCGTGCGCGACGGCCGCAGCGGCGGCGACGTCTCGCGCGAAGGCGTGCAGCGCGACCTGCTGCCGCTGATCGAGGGCACCACGGTCTCGACCAAGCACGGCGCGGTCAAAACCGACCACATCCTGTTCATCGCATCCGGTGCGTTCCACATCGCCAAACCGTCCGACCTGCTGCCGGAATTGCAGGGTCGGCTGCCGATCCGGGTCGAGCTGGAAGCGCTGACCCGCGACGACATGCGCCGCATCCTGACCGAGCCGGAAGCGTCGCTGATCAAGCAATATGTCGCCCTGATGCAGACCGAGGGCGTGACGCTCGATATCACCGCCGACGCCATCGACGCGCTCGCCGACGTCGCGGTGGCGGTCAATTCGACAGTGGAGAATATCGGCGCGCGGCGGCTGCAGACCGTGATGGAACGCGTGCTCGACGAGATTTCATTCGCGGCCCCCGACCGCAATGGCGAGACCATCCGGATCGACGCGGACTATGTCCAGAAGCATGTCGGCGACCTCGCCAAGAACGCGGATCTGAGCCGGTTCATTTTGTGATATCTGGTCGTCCCGGCGTTCGCCGGGACGACGAATTGGTGCTGAATGAATCTGCGTTTACTGCAAAACCCCTGGCGCCTGATGCTTGCCGTCAATGTCGCCGTGGTGACAGGGGTTTTCCTCCACAAGATCACGCTGCCGCCTTACGTCCCCTACATCCACCTGCTGGTCGACTATCATTTCGGCTTCACCAAACGTGCGCTGATCGGCGCGGTCATATCGCTGTTTTCCTCAGAAGTGCCGGTCTGGCTGGTGTTTGCGCTTGGCGGCGCGGCCTGGTTGGTCACGCTCGGGCTGTTCATTGAACTGTTCCGGCGAACCTTCGGCTTCGCCGAACGCACCATGCCGCTGTTCGTGTTGATGGCCGGCTCGCCGTTCTTTCTGAAAAATTTCATGCATACGCTCGGGCATTTCGACATCTACGGCTGCGCGCTCGCGATGGTGCTGCTGCTGATACCCGCGCGCTCCATCGCGTTCGTGGCCGTGGCTGCGCTGTTCTCGATGATCCTGATCCTGATCCATCACGTTCATTTTCTGATGTATGTGCCGACCATCGCGGTCATCGTGCTGCTGCGTTATTATCTCGTGCGGGGTTTTACGCGCGCGAATACGCTTGTCGGCCTCGCCGCTATGGCCGGCGTCGCGCTGTTGTTCCTTGCCGCGCAGTTCTATGGAACGATGCCGATCCCGGAAGCGGATTTTGTCCGCTATCTCCAGAGCAGGATGACCGACCCTGCGCGCACCGACCTGCTCAGCTTCAGTTACATCTGGTATCAGCCGCTCGCAAAGGAGCTTCAGGACACCTGGGCGCGGATGCCTTCGAACCTGCTGGGTGTGCCGGTGTTTGCGCTGCTGATTTGGCTGCATACCCCGCTGTGGCGGTATTTTTCCGAACTGATCCGCTCGCTGTCGGATCAACTGCATCGTCGCATCGTGATTGCCGCAATTGTCATGGTGAGCGTGGCCTATCTGATTATCTTCGCGACCGTGTTCGACTATTCGCGCTGGATCTCGAACTGGGCGGTTTGCATGTTCCTGATCCTGCACGCCGTGAAGGCATTACCCAGCCTGCAACCCGTGCCGCCGATCGCGGCTGACGACAAGAAGACCACGATCTTCGGCTGGATCGTCACGGTGATCCCGCGCGTCGGAATCGTGCGGCCGTTCTAACGAACTTAGATCCTCGCGCGCCTGATCCGCACATACAGCGCGCCCGCGCCGCCGTGGCCGATATGCGCTTCTTCAAATCCCACCACCAGGGTGCGGAATTCCGGCAGGCTGAGCCATTGCGGCACCTGGCGGCGCAGCACGCCGCGCTCGGATTCCGCTCCCATTTTTCCCTTGCCGGTGATGATGAGGACGAAGGTCAGGCCGTCAATGTGGGCGCGATGCAGGAAATCCGAGAGCACACGATGGGCGCGGGTCTGCGTCATGCCATGCAGATCGAGCCGGGCGTCGATTTCCTTCCGCCCGCGCGAAAGCTGCGAACGCTCGCGGCGTCCGAGCGGCGCCAGCGGCGGCGGCATCGGCACCACATCAGGTTTTGCCGGCCGCATTGGTTTGGCATGCGAGACCGATGGCGGTGCCGCGACCGGTTTTGCGGCAGCCGGCGCGGTCTCCTGAGCTGCTTTCGCCAAGCGGGATTTTTTCCGCAGCGGCTTGGTCTGCTTGGCGACACTCTCCCACAGCGCACGCTCTTCTTCGCTCAGCGCGCGCTTGCGCCGCGGTGGATCGATCAGTTCGGGAATCGCACGGGAACGCTTCATTGGCCGCCGCGATCATGACGGCCACCCCGGTGACGACGCCCTTCACGGCTCGGCTTCACCGCCGGCCGCGCTTCCGGCAACGGAACCGGCTTCGTGGCGTCCGTCGGGGCGCTCGATGCCTGCGCCGCGGCTGACGGCGGCGGCGCAGCGGGGGTTGCGCTCTTCTGGCCCTTTAATGGATCAATTTGCGAAAACAGCTTTGCGATCTTTGCCGATGGCCTTGGATCCGGCAGCGGCATCATGTGGCCCCGCGCCACCGGATCAAGGCTCTTCGGCACCAGCATGACGAAGTGCATATTGTGCCGCAGCCGGCCCGACACCCGCGCGGCGTCGGCGCCCGCGCCGAAATAAAGATCGGCCCGGGCAGGGCCGGTGATCGCCGATCCGGTATCCTGCGCGATCATCAGCCGGTGAAACGGCGTTTTGGACTGCTCCGACTCGATCGGCAGCTCGCCCTCGATGAAAAACGGCGTGCCATAGACGTGCAGCGATTTATCGACCGCGATCGACCGGCCCGGCGTCAGCGGCACACCCTGCGCGCCGACGGCTTCATCCTTGTCGGAAAGCTGTACCTCGCGAAAGAAGATGTAGGATCGGTTCTGACGCCGCAATTCCTTGGCGCCATCAGGGTTTTGATCCATCCATTCCCTGATCTTCTGCATCGACATCTGGTCTTTCGGGATGATGCCACGGTCGATCAGGACGCGGCCGACCGGCGTATAGGGATAGCCATTATGCGCAGCATAATTGATGCGGACGGTCGAGCCGTCCTCGAGACGGACGCGCGCCGAGCCCTGGATCTGCGCGAACAGCAAATCGGTCTGGCTTTTCAGCCAGCATATTTCGAGACCGCGGCCGGCGATGGCGCCATCTTCGATCTGACCGCGATCGTAATACGGCACGAGCTTGCGCCGGCCGATCTTGCGGAACACGTCGCCTTTGTTGGGCAGCTCGGGCGAGTCCTGCGTGAAACCACGAACGAACAAATTGGACGGGCGGCGATAGACCGGCACGGTGTAGACGTCGGTCTTGGTCCGCGACCCATCGATGATCGGCTCATAATAGCCGGTCACAAAGCCGGCATCTTCGCCAAGCCGGGAGATTTGCAAGGGCAGGAAATATTCCTCGAAAAAGGCCCGCGCCTTGCCGCTGTCGGTAATCTCGGTCGCGCGCGCGGCGCGGCAGGGATCGCGCAAGGAGATGCCAAGCGCCTTCGTATCGGCGGCCGGGCCGGTCTGCGCTACGATCGCCTTGCAGCTGGTGCGAAATGCCTTGTAGGCGGCGAGATGGTCGTCGTCGTTCCAGCCGGTGATATCGGTCCACGCCAGCGGGGCATATTGGCTGCCGCTGATCACGAAGGGGAAGGCCAGTTGCGGATAGGGCAGATGGCGCGACCGCGCGCCGTCGGCGGGCATCGGCGCGACCGACAGGCTGACAGCAATCGCCGCCGCCGCGACGGCGAATTTCACACCGTCCTTGGATTTGAACTTCCTGATGCCAGCTTGCAGCGCCCGCTGCAGGAACTTCAGCGTGGCGGCGCTAGTGGACGCTACCCGTGCCAACCAGCTTCCAGTTCGGATCGCGTGAAGTAACGTCACGGGCAAATGTCCAAACATCGGTAATGTCGGCGACCTTATCCGGATTGCCGTCGACGATCGTGCCGGCCTTGTCGCGGGTGACCGAAATCATCTGCGACACAAAGCGGACCGTCAGCTGCGCCGCCCGATCCCGCGCTTCCGCATTCACGAGTTCCGCCTTGTCGATCGAAACGAAGCGGGTTTCGGTCTTTTGCTCGTGTTTCTCACGATCCTTGATCGCGGTCTCGAAGCTCTCATACACCTCGGGTGACAACAGATCCTTTAACGAGCGACGATCGCCATTGGCGAAGGCCAGCACGATCATCTCATAGGCGCCCTTCGCGCCGCTGAGGAAATGTTGCGGATCGAACGACGAATCCTGCGCCGCGATGGCGTCAAGTCCCTGGGCCAGCGGCGTCCCAGGCTCGGCGAGGCCCTTCCAGCGATCGGTCGGGGGAACCACATCGGCCGTCGGTGCCAGCGGCGCCTGGTCGATCACCGTGCCCGGGATCGGCACCACGTTATTGTCCTGCGCGCCCTGCGCGACGTTGCGCGCCGTGCGATCATAGGGCGGTCGCTCATTCCCGGTGCGCTGTCCGAGGACGTTACGCAGACGCAGGAAAATGAAGACCGCCAGCGCCAGGAAGATGATGGTGTAAATATCCACGTCGCATTCGCTTTCTGATTCTGACGCCGGCAATGGGTCCGACGGTAGAGCGCCCCCCTTAAGGGACGGTAGAGATTACCTCATGGATTAAGTCCGCAGCATGTAGGCACGAAACTATGCCCACCCAATGGCGCGCTTTGGCATGAAAGGCCATGCCGGTGGAAATAGGCCAAGCCGATGCTCTCACCCCGTTTGCCACTTTCGAATTGTAGCCGGTTTTGGCCGCGAGGGGAAACCCGATGATGCCTGGAAATCGCGCATATTCAACAATTTAGAGCACACCCTGGCGTACCGGCCGGGCGGTATTTTGCAGCTTTCGCCGGCCGCCCCCGCCTGCAGCCGCGCGGAGGTCCGGCGCGAGCCGTACAGTCATCCT
>Ga0302314_10003151_pt1 | contig 30496 bp, 28 predicted proteins | sample III_Palsa_N2_3_FD_200533 | JGI IMG/M metagenome (GOLD analysis project Ga0302314, IMG submission 200533) | Peat permafrost microbial communities from Stordalen Mire near Abisko, Sweden - III_Palsa_N2_3 | ecosystem: Environmental > Terrestrial > Soil > Palsa > Peat permafrost | place: Sweden... | reverse complement strand
GTTCTCAGTCCCGCGCGGATAGCGCATTGCGTCGACGTACACGCCCAGAGCATCTGAAAGTCGCCGCTGCATGTCCTCCGGCGGCAGGTTGATGAGGAACGTCGCCAACTCGCGGTCTCCTCCTCCGTAGTCCAGTGCGGTGCGGCCACCCCATTATCGGGCCGGTGGCGCTGTGTTGATTGCCGACCGCCCGCGATTACAATCAGCGAGCGAACGGGTGGTATGGCGCACATTGACCTCGTATCATTCTTATTAGTTGCCTTCGCAGCGGGCATCAACGTGCTATCGGTATCAACGTGACAGGTTTTCGGCAAGGAGGGACGAATGCCACTCTCCGATCATGAGCAGCGCATGCTCGACCAGATCGAGAGCGCTCTCTATGCCGAGGACCCGAAATTCGCCTCGAGCGTCCGTGGCGGCGGTTTGCGTGCGCCGACGGCGCGGCGACGGCTGCAGGGCGCGGGGCTTTTTGCGCTCGGACTCGCGATGTTGGTGTCCGGGGTGGCATTTCACGCCACCTGGATTGGAACTCTTCCAATTCTCAGCATTTTCGGCTTCGTGGTGATGTTCGGTGGCGTGGTGTTCGCCGTCACCGGTTCCCGGCTCGCCGGCCGGGGAGAGCGTCCCGGACCCTCAGCGGCTGCACGCCAGCGCCGTGGCAAGGGTGCCGGCGGGTCGTTCACCAGCCGAATGGAAGACCGGTTCCGCCGCCGCTTCGAGGAATAGGGTCCGCAACGACAAAAGGGCAGCCGCCGGCTGCCCTTTTGTGCGCCCGCTGAACCCGGTCGAGCCAGCCACGCGCATCGGTGCACCGCCGCGAAGTGGCCACGGGCCCCTATAGCGCCCCACTACGCCCCACTTCGGCAGTAATGCCAGATCAGCGGGCTGTTACTCGGGTTTTTCGACGTCAGCTCTGTCCAACTCCGCCACCAGGGTGGCCGAGAACCTGCCGAAATGACACCCAACGGTGACTTTCACGTCGTTAAATGGAGCCAGGTGGGGGAATGTGGGGTATGGTGGCGGAAGTCGAAAGGCGTGGAGGTGGCCAGATGTTTCTCGGCACCTACACGCCCAAGCTCGACGACAAGGGGCGGCTGACGCTGCCCGCGAAGTTCCGCGACGCACTGGCAGGAGGGTTGATGGTCACCAAGAGTCAAGACCACAGCCTGGCTGTCTATCCGCGAGCGGAATTCGAGGAACTGGCTCGCCGGGCCAGCAAGGCGTCGAGAAGCAACCCGGGCGCGAGAGCGTTCCTGCGCAACCTGGCCGCCGGCACTGACGAACAGCATCCCGACGCGCAAGGCCGGATCACCTTGTCGGCCGACCACCGCCGCTACGCACACCTCTCCAAGGACTGTGTGGTGATCGGATCGGTTGACTACCTGGAGATCTGGGATGCACAGGCCTGGCAGCACTATCAAGAGACCCACGAAGAGAACTTCTCCGCGGCCAGCGATGAAGCACTCGGCGACATTATCTGAGGCGAGCGCCCGTGCATCGTGGCCTCTGTCCGAACCGACCCTGACGTACTTCCCCAACGCCAGGTTCGTGCCATCGGACAGGGACCTCGATGCAAGGGCCGGGCGATCGCAAGCCCGGCGAGGCCGGGCGGAGCGGGTCGACCGCTTTGGTAGGCGATCGCAAGCCCGGCGAGGCCGGGCGGAGCGGGTCGACCGCTTTGGTAGGCGATCGCAAGCCCGGCTGGACAGCCAATTCTTATGTCGGGAGGGTGTTGTCGTGCCTGACGCCACTGGCGGTTTCGGCCATGTGCCCGTGCTGCTCGACCGCTGCTTTGCACTACTGCGCCCCGCACTGACACGCCACCATCCCGACGGATCAGGTGCGGTGCTCATCGACGCAACGGTCGGCGCCGGCGGGCACGCCGAGCGCTTCCTCACCGAGTTGCCCGGGCTGCGTCTGATCGGTGTCGACCGTGACCCGACCGCACTCGACATCGTCCGCGCACGGCTGTCTCGTTTCGCCGACCGGCTCACCCTGGTCCAAACCCGCTATGACGGAATAGATGCCGCGTTGGCCGAATCAAGCTATGGCCCAACCGACTCCGTAGACGGAATGCTCTTCGATCTCGGAGTCTCGTCCATGCAGCTCGACCGCACTGAGCGCGGCTTCTCCTACGCGCAGGACGCGCCGTTGGACATGCGCATGGACCCCACGTCGGCGCTGACGGCTGCGGAGATCGTCAACAGCTATGACGCGGCCGCGCTGGCGGACATCCTGCGCCGATACGGTGAGGAGCGGCTGGCCCGCCGCATTGTGTCACACATCGTCCGCCGCCGTGCGCGCTCGCCGATCACCTCGACCGGCGAGCTGGTAGAGGTGATCTACCAAGCGGTTCCGGCGCCGGCTCGGCGGACCGGTGGACATCCGGCCAAGCGGACATTCCAGGCGTTGCGCATCGCCGTCAACAGCGAGCTGGATGCGCTGTCAAGCGCCTTGCCCGCGGCGCTGGACGCGCTGGCCCTCGACGGGCGCATCGTGGTGATGGCGTACCAGTCGCTGGAGGACCGCATCGTCAAGCGGCTGTTCGCTGCGGCCACGGCCTCCAGCACACCGACGGGTCTACCGTTCGAACTTCCCGGCCACGCACCGCAATTCGCGTCTCTGACGCGCGGTGCCGAACGTGCCGACGACGCCGAGGTCCAGCAGAACCCGCGCAGTGCTGCGGTGCGACTGCGGGCCGTGCAACGCGTTCAACGGAAACCAGAGGCAGCGAGGACGGGAGGCTGATGAAAGCCAAGCGCGAAGCGCAACCACCCCGCACCGGCGATCGGCGTCGTGGGCAGAACAACGCTTCCCCGAGCACAGGGCGGAAAGCGGCCGACCCGACGCCCGCGCGCCGCCGACGTCCGCGCGCCGGGAAAGCCACAGCGCCGGCCCGCGAGCCACGCGTCTCGCGATCCGCACCGCAGACCACGCCGGTCGCCAGGCCCGTCGAGCGGCCGGCTCGTGCGAAGAGCGCCACCCAGGCCAAGGCGCGGGCGAAGGCGCGGAAGGCCAAGGCGCCTAAGGTCGTTCGGACTCCCCTGCGAGAGCGCCTGCTCAACCGGCTGACGTCCATCGATCTACGACCGCGAACCATTGCGGCCAAAGTCCCGTTCGTCGTGTTGGTCATCGGTTCGCTGGGCGGCGGGCTCGGTCTGACGTTGTGGCTGTCCACCGCCTCTGCCGAGCGGTCCTACCAGCTTGGCAGCGCTCGTCAGCGCACTGAGCTGCTGCAGCAGCAAAAGGAAGCGCTCGAACGGGATGTGCAGGAGGCGCAGTCCGCACCGACGTTGGCCGAGGCCGCCCGTGGCCTGGGTATGATCCCGACCAGGGATACCGCACATTTGATTCAGGATCCTGCGGGGAATTGGGTGGTCGTCGGTAAGCCCAAGCCGGCCCAAGGCGTTCCGCCGCCACCGCTCAACAGCAAGTTGCCGGACGAAAAGCCGTTGCCGCCCCAGGCTCCGCCGGCGAATGCGGTTGAAGTGCCGACGCAGATACTGCCCGGCAACGGTGCTCCGCCGGTACCGCTGGCGCCCGGACCCGACACGATGGTCCGTACCCCCGACGGCGCCGCCACACTGGGCACCGAGCACATTCCCGCACCGTCGGCCCCGCCGCAATTACCAGGGGCAGGGCCAGCACCCGTACCGGGCGTGCCGCTGGCACCGGGACTGCCACCTGCGACCGGCCTGGCGCCTGCGGCTCCGGTAGTGCCCGCGCCGGCCGTCGCGCCCGTGGCCCCAACCGCACCCGCGGTGCTCCCGCCGGCGGTGGGACCCGGGCCGCTGGCCGGTCCCATGACGCCTCCCGCCGCTTCGCCCCCGGTCGACGTGCCAATACCGGGCGTGCCGCACCACGCCGCGCCCACCGGGCCGCTCGTGGGCGAGCAGTTCGGCCCCCTGACCGTCACGACGCCGAGCGCGCCGCGTTGAGCCGCGCGGACCGACCGGGTGGCCGATCCCCGCGGCCGGCAAAGCGTGGGGGTCAATCCCGCAAGTTAACGCGGGCAACGCATCTCGACGGCGTGAAGTCGGGCAAGAAGTCGACGAAATCGACGGCGGCGCCGCGGGAAAAGACCAGCCCGGCTGTCCACTCGGCACGTGAGCGGCGCACCCGCCAGGCGGTGGAGATCGGCGCCCGCGGCGCGTCGTTCGCCTTCCGGCACAAAGCCGGTAATGCGGTCATTTTTCTGGCATTGTTCGTGGCCGCCGCCCAGCTGTTTTACCTGCAGGTGCCAAAGGCCTCCGGCCTGCGCGCGGAGGCCGCAGGACAGCTCAAGGTCACCGACGTCGAAAAAGCTGTGCGTGGCAGCATCATCGACCGCAATGCCAGCCAGCTCGCATTCACCATCGAGGCGCGCGCGCTGACCTTCCAGCCCCGTCGGATCCACAAGCAGCTGGCCGAGGCCAGACAGAAGAACGCGAAAGCCCCTGACCCGCAGCAGCGTTTGAAGGACATCGCTAAGGAGCTGGCACTTCGGCTCAACAACAAGCCGGACAAGGCCACCGTACTGAAGAAGCTGCGCAGTGATGAGACATTCGTCTATCTTGCCCGCGCGGTCGACCCTGCCATCGCGACCGCGATCACGACGAAATTTCCCGAGATCGGCGCCGAGCGCCAAGACCTGCGTCAGTATCCCGGCGGATCACTGGCGGCAAATGTGGTCGGCGGAATCGACTGGGACGGGCACGGTTTGCTCGGCCTGGAGGACTCCATGGACGCCGAGTTAGCCGGCAGCGACGGGTCGGTCACCTATGACCGCGGTTCCGATGGTGTGGTGATCCCGGGCAGCTACCGCAATCAGCACCGGGCGGCCAACGGATCGACGGTCCAGCTCACCATCGACGACGACGTTCAGTTTTATGTCCAGCAGCAGGTGCAGCAGGCCAAGAACGTTTCAGGGGCGCGCAATGTGTCGGCAGTCGTGCTTGATGCCAAGACCGGTGAAGTGCTGGCCATGTCCAACGACAACACTTTCGACCCCTCCCAGGACATCGGGCGTCAGGGCAACAAGCAGCTGGGCAACCCGGCAGTGTCCTCCCCGTTCGAGCCCGGTTCGGTGAACAAGATCGTCACCGCCTCATCGGTGATCGAGTACGGCCTCAGCAATCCCGATGAGGTGCTGCAGGTGCCCGGTTCGATCAACATGGGCGGGGTCACGGTGCATGACGCCTGGAACCACGGCGTGATGCCCTATACGACCACCGGCGTGTTCGGGAAATCCTCCAACGTGGGAACGTTGATGCTGGCCCAGCGCGTCGGGCCGCAGCGCTATTACGACATGATCCGCAAATTCGGTCTGGGCCAACGCACCAATGTGGGATTGCCGGGCGAGAGCGCGGGGCTGGTGCCACCTATCGATCAGTGGTCGGGCAGCACGTTCTCCAACTTGCCGATCGGGCAGGGCCTTTCGATGACCCTGCTGCAAATGACCGGTATGTATCAGGCGATCGCCAACGACGGGGTGCGGATGCCACCGCGGATCATCAAGGCCACCATCGCGCCGGACGGCAGTCGCACCGAAGAGTCGCGCTCAGAAGGTGTTCAGGTGGTATCGCCGGAGACTGCGCGGACCGTGCGCAACATGCTGCGCGCGGTCGTGCAACGTGATCCGATGGGCTACCAGCAGGGGACTGGGCCGGCGGCGGCGGTGGACGGCTACCAGATCTCCGGCAAAACCGGTACGGGGCAGCAGATCAACCCGGCGTGCGGCTGCTACTTCGACAACGTCTACTGGATCACGTTCGCCGGTATGGCCACGACCGACGATCCGCGCTACGTCATCGGCATCATGATGGACAACCCGCAGCGCAACTCCGACGGTTCACCGGGACACTCGGCGGCCCCGCTGTTCCACAACATCGCGGGCTGGCTGCTGCAGCGCGGCAATGTCCCGCTGTCACCGGATCCGGGTCCGCCGTTGTTGTTGCAGGCCAACTGATTTCAGCTGGTGCTGTATGCCCAATAGTCATACGCGCCGCCGGGCACCGGGCACAGGTCGTGGTATGCGGCCAGGACGAACTGTCCGGCTTGGTCGGTGGTCAGTTGTGGATGGTCTTGCACCAGGCCCGCGGCTACCTGAGTACCGGGGAACTGCCGAATCCACAGTCTCCTGCACACGCTGTAGCCGTTTTCCAGGATCGCCGGATCCGTTCCCGTGATGCCGACCGCCCGGACGGCGGCCAGGAAGTCCGGGGCGGCGTTAGGTTGCGGTACCGGGCTGGCGCCGGCCGGCGCGGCCAAGGCTAGGGAAATGACGGCGCCCGCGGCACTGACGAGGAGGTTTCCAATCACGAGAGATCCTCTGTTTGTCTGTTGTTCATCTTAATAATACTCGTGATTCATATTATGTACACCTGGACTTAATGGTGTCTGTGTGTTCGTTGGGTTCTTCCTGTCCGTTGTGCGTGCTGGTTCGGGACGGCCAAACGCCTCGGCCGCACTCACACCTGCCGGGCCGCTTCCGATGATGATCAGTTCTGCCGAATCCAGGTTTGGTCGGCGACCCGGGTCGGCGCGGGTTTACCCGGCGCCCGGCTCGATAAGGTGTCAAGGCTGATCGAGCAGGCTGGAGGTGATGACGGTGCCCGCTGCGCTGCGTCCTTCCACCGGCGCGGGCGTGCCGCTGTCGACGCTGGCTGCACAGGTGGGCGTGGTTACGACGGAGGGGCCGGACGTCCCTGTCACCGGTGTGACGCTGCGCGCCCAGGACGTGCAGCCGGGGGACCTGTTCGCGGCGTTACCGGGCGCGTCGACGCACGGCGCCCGGTTCTACCGTGACGCGCTCGACGGCGGGGCCGTCGCGGTGCTCACCGATGCGGCCGGGTTGGCGGCGTTGGGCGACGATGCCGGCGCGGTGCCCGTGCTGCTGCATCCCGAACCCCGCAGTGTGCTGGGCGAACTCGCCGCCACCGTGTACGGGCGTCCCTCCGAGCGGCTCGCCGTCGTCGGCGTCACCGGGACGTCGGGCAAGACGACGACGACCTATCTGGTCGAAGCCGGCCTGCGGTCGGGCGGGCGGACGGTGGGACTGATCGGCACCGTCGGCCTGCGCATTGACGGCGTCGACATCCCCAGCACGCTGACCACACCCGAAGCGCCCGCACTGCAAGCCCTGTTGGCGGTGATGGCCGAGCGCGGTGTCGACACCGTGGTGATGGAGGTGTCCAGTCACGCGCTGACGCTGGGCCGTGTCGACGGCATTCACTTCGCGGTCGGCGGTTTCACCAATCTGTCCCGTGACCACCTCGACTTCCACCCGACCATGGAGGACTACTTCGAGGCCAAGGCGCGCTTGTTCGACCCTGCGTCCCCGCTGCACGCGCGTCGCGCGGTGGTCTGCGTCGACGACGATGCCGGCCGCGCGATGGCCAACCGCGTCGATGCGGCGATCACAGTCAGCGCGCAGGGTCGGCCCGCGGATTGGCGCGCCGAGGACGTCACGGCTGAGGCAGGCGCACAGGTTTTCACCGCGATCGATCCGGCCGGTGTCCACCACCGGACGGGCATTGCGCTGCCTGGCGGCTACAACATTGCTAATTGCCTTGTCGCACTGGCGATTTGCGATGTTATCGGAGTTTCGCCCGAACAAGCGTCAGCCGGGCTGCGTCACACGCAAGTCCCCGGACGGCTCGAGCGGATCGACCTCGGCCAAAACTTCCTCGCGCTGGTTGACTACGCGCACAAGCCGGGCGCCTTGCGTGAGGTGCTGCGATCGGTGCGACGCCCGAGTGGCCGGCTAGCCGTCGTGTTCGGCGCCGGTGGCGATCGCGACCCGGGCAAACGTGTGCCGATGGGCCGCATCGCCGCCGAGTTAGCCGATCTGGTGGTGGTGACCGACGATAACCCCCGCAGTGAGGATCCCGCGGCGATCCGCCGCGAGATCCTTTCCGGCGCAGTAGAAGCCGGCACAGCCGCACAGGTGGTCGAGATCGGGGACCGCCGCGAGGCGATCGATCACGCTGTGGCATGGGCGGCCGCGGGGGATGTGGTGTTGATCGCCGGTAAAGGGCATGAGACCGGCCAGACTCGCAGCGGGCAGACCCATCCTTTCGACGACCGGGTCGAGCTCGCCGCCGCGCTCGCGGGACGGCGCACGTGATCGATCTCACCGTCGCGCAGATCGCCGCCATCATCGGCGGTGAGTTGGCTGACATCTCCGCCGAGGAGGCCGCGACTCTGCACGTCACCGGGACTGTCGAATTCGACTCCCGCAAAGTCACTTCCGGCGGATTGTTCCTCGCGCTGCCGGGCGCCCGATCCGACGGGCACGACCATGCGGCTTCGGCGGTGGCCGCCGGAGCGGTTGCGGTGCTGGCCGCCCGGCCGGTCGGGGTGCCCGCGATCGTGGTCACCCCCGACGCGCCCACCGCCAGCCGCGCCGGTGTCCTTGAGCATGACAGCGACGGGTCGGGCGCGGCGGTGCTGGCCGCGCTGGCCAAGCTCGCCGCCGCGGTCGGCTCCGAGCTGGTGGCCGGCGGGCTGACGATCGTCGGCATCACCGGCTCGTCGGGCAAGACGTCGACAAAAGACCTGCTGGCCGCGGTGCTCGCGCCGCTCGGCGAGGTGGTGGCGCCGCCCGGGTCGTTCAACAACGAGCTGGGCCACCCGTGGACCGTGCTGCGTGCCACCGCTGGCACCGACTACCTGATCCTGGAGCTGTCGGCGCGCCACCCCGGCAACATCGCCGCGCTGGCCGCGATCGCGCCGCCGGCCATCGGCGTGGTGCTCAACGTCGGGGCGGCACATCTCGGCGAATTCGGTTCGCGCGAAGCCATCGCAAAGACCAAATCCGAACTGCCGCAGGCTGTTCCGCGGTCTGGAGTCGTCGTGCTCAACGTCGACGACCCAGCGGTGGCGGCGATGGCCGAGGTGACCGCGGCCCGCGTGGTACGTGTCAGCCGGCACGGCCAGACCGCCGACGTGTGGGCCGGTCCGGTGACGCTCGACGAGCTGGCCAGGCCGCAGTTCACCCTGCATGCGGGCGCCGACTCCGTTGTTGAGGTCAGCCTTGCCGTCCACGGCGATCACCACGTCAGCAATGCGTTGTGCGCGGCCGCCGTCGCGCTGGAATGCGGCGCTACCACCGAACAGGTGGCCGCGGCGCTGGCCGGCGCTGGCCCGGTGTCGGGTCACCGGATGCGGGTGAGCACCCGCGCCGACGGGGTGACGGTGATCGACGACGCCTACAACGCCAACCCGGACTCGATGCGCGCAGGGCTGCAGGCACTGGCCTGGATTTCCCACAGCAGCGGAGCCGGCCGTCGCCGCAGCTGGGCGGTGCTGGGCGAGATGGCCGAGCTCGGCGATGACGCGATATCCGAGCATGACCGCATCGGCCGGCTGGCGGTGCGATTAGATGTGTCTCGACTCATTGTTGTGGGAACGGGGAGGTCTATGGGCGCCATGCACCACGGCGCGGTCATGGAAGGGGCGCGGGGCTCGGAAGGCGAAACAGAAGCCGCAGTCGTCGCCGACGCCGACGCCGCCCTGGCCGTATTGCGGGCCGAGTTGCAGCCCGGGGACGTGGTGCTGGTCAAGGCCTCCAACGCCGCAGGCCTGGGTGCGCTGGCCGACTCGCTCGCCGCCGATGGCCGGGGCGATCCTCGATGATCGACATCCTCATCGCCGTCGGCATCTCGCTGATGGTGTCCATCCTGCTGACCCCGATGCTGATCCGGCTGTTCTCCAGGCAGGGCTTCGGTCACGAGATCCGTGAGGACGGCCCGCCGAGCCACAAGACCAAGCGCGGAACGCCCTCGATGGGCGGAGTCGCGATTCTGGCCGGCATCTGGGCGGGTTACCTCGGCACCCACCTGGCCGGCCTGGCGTTCAACGGCCAGGGCCCGTCGGCCTCTGGTCTGCTGGTGCTCTTTCTGGCCACGACGTTGGGCGCCGTCGGATTCGTCGACGACCTGATCAAGATTCGGCGAGCCCGCAACCTGGGGCTGAACAAGACGGCCAAGACCGTCGGCCAGATCAGCGCCGCCGTCCTGGTGGGAGTACTGGTCCTGCAATTCCGTAACGACGCCGGCCTCACGCCGGGCACCTCCAATCTGTCCTATGTGCGCGAAATCGCCACCGTCACACTGGCGCCCGCACTTTTCGTGTTGTTCTGCGTCGTCGTCGTCAGCGCCTGGTCCAACGCGGTCAACTTCACCGACGGCCTGGACGGCCTGGCCGCCGGCTCGATGGCCATGGTCACCGCCGCCTACGTGCTGATCACGTTCTGGCAGTACCGCAACGCGTGTGCGACCTCGCCGGGCCTGGGTTGCTACAACGTGCGTGACCCGCTGGACCTGGCGATCATCGCGGCCGCGACGGCCGGGGCGTGCATCGGGTTTCTGTGGTGGAACGCCGCGCCCGCCAAGATCTTCATGGGTGACACCGGATCGCTGGCGCTGGGCGGCATCATCGCCGGCATCTCGGTGACCAGCCGCACCGAGATCCTCGCGGTGGTATTGGGCTCGCTGTTCGTCGCGGAGATCGTCTCGGTGGTGGTGCAGATTCTGGCCTTCCGCACGACCGGTCGCCGGGTGTTTCGGATGGCGCCGTTTCACCACCATTTCGAGCTGGTCGGCTGGGCCGAAACCACGGTGATCATCCGGTTCTGGCTGCTCACCGCGATCAGCTGCGGCTTGGGGGTGGCGCTGTTCTACAGCGAGTGGCTCGCGGCCACCGGCGGCGGCTGAGTTATGAGCCCCGACCGCGCCAGCGCCGATGCAGAGCGCAGCGATGAGGAGGAGCGGCGCAAATGACTCCCGCGCTCGAGCTGTTGTCGGCGGCGTCGCCGGTGCTGGTCGCGGGGGGCGGGGTGACCGGCCGCGCGGTGCTGGCGGCGCTGCGGACGCTGGGTGTAACGGCAACGCTGTGCGACGACGACCCGAGCACCCGGCAGCAATTCACGCAGGCCGGGGTGCCGACGGTGGATGCGGCGACCGCCGTCCACCACATCGCCGATTACGCCCTGGTGGTAACTAGTCCCGGTTTCCCGCCGACCGCGCCGGTGCCTGTCGCCGCGGCGGCGGCCGGTGTACCGGTGTGGGGCGATGTCGAGTTGGCGTGGCGGCTCGATGCCGCCGGCCATTACGGGCCACCGCGGCGCTGGCTGGCGGTCACCGGCACCAACGGCAAAACCACCACCACGTCGATGCTGCACGCCATGCTCGTCGCCGCAGGACTGAACAGCCGGCTATGCGGCAACATCGGTAGCCCGGTGCTGGATGTGTTGGGTGAGCCTGCCGACCTGCTGGCCGTCGAGCTGTCCAGCTTTCAGCTGTACTGGGCGCCGTCGCTGCGACCCGAAGCCGGGGTGGTGCTCAATATCGCCGAAGACCATCTGGACTGGCACTCAACCTTCGCTGACTACGCCGCCGCGAAGGCGGGCGTACTGCGCGGCCGGGTGGCGGTGGCCGGGCTGGACGACCCGCCGGCGGCGGCGCTGCTGTCGGCCGCCGCGGCGCCGGTACGGGTCGGCTTCCGGCTTGGTGAGCCCGCTGCGGGGGAACTCGGGGTGCGCGACGGCATGCTGGTCGACCGAGCCTTTTCCTCACCCGGCGCCGAGGGCCTGGCGCTGGCGGCGGTGTCATCGATCCCGGTGCCCGGCCCGGTCGGCGTGCTCGACGCGCTGGCAGCCGCCGCGTTGGCGCGCAGCGTCGGGGTCTCCGCCGCGGCAATCGCGCAGGCGCTGGCATCGTTTCGGGTGGGCCGGCACCGCGCCGAGGTGGTGGCCGTCGTCGACCAGATCAGATACGTCGACGATTCCAAAGCCACGAATCCGCACGCCGCCGAGGCATCCGTGCTGGCGTATCCGCGGGTGGTGTGGATAGCCGGGGGTCTGCTCAAAGGCGCGTCGGTGCACGACACCGTGGCCAGGATTGCTCCGCACCTGGTCGGGGCGGTGCTGATCGGGCGGGACCGGGCCATGGTTGCCGAGGCGTTATCACGACACGCGCCGGATGTGCCGGTCGTACAGGTTGTGACAGGCGAGGATGTTGATATGTATGCGACTGCTGAGCCTCCTGTTGCCTATGTGACAAAAGTGGTTCCTTCGTCGGACGAGACTGTCGGCACTCGCGTGATGCACGCCGCCGTGGAGGCCGCGCGAGAACTGGCCGGCCCCGGTGACACGGTGCTGCTGGCTCCGGCCGGCGCCTCATTTGACCAGTTCACCGGCTACGCGGACCGCGGCGACGCGTTCGCGGCCGCCGTGCGCGCCGACTCCCGGTAGCGCTCGGTACCGCGAGTGAAAAACACATTGGCCCGGCTGCTGCGCCGGGGAACCAAGGGTGGCCAGCCGGCGGAAAGCACCCCTGAGGCGCTCGAGGAGGCCGGCGACGGCCCGGCGGTAACCGCCAAGTCGTCGTCCGCAGCCGCCACCGCGCCGCGCACCCGGTTCGGCGCCTGGCTGGGCCGGCCGATGACATCGTTTCATCTGATCATCGCGGTGGCTGCGCTGTTGACCACGCTGGGTCTGACCATGGTGCTCTCGGCGTCCGGGGTCCGTTCCTACGACGACGACGGGTCGGCCTGGGTCATCTTCGGTCGCCAGGTGCTGTGGACGATCGTCGGGCTGTTCGCGTGCTACCTGGCGTTGCGATTGCCGGTGCGGTTCATGCGGCGCATGGCATTCTCGGGTTTCGCGCTCACGATGGCGATGCTGGTGCTGGTGCTGATTCCGGGAATCGGCAAGGAAGCCAACGGTTCTCGTGGGTGGTTCGTGATCGCGGGCTTCTCGATGCAGCCGTCCGAGCTGACCAAGATCGCCTTCGCCATCTGGGGTGCGCACCTGCTGGCGGCGCGGCGCATGGAGCGAGCCACGCTGCGCGAGATGCTGATCCCGTTGGTGCCGGCGGCAGTCATCGCACTGGCTCTCATCGTCGCCCAGCCCGACCTGGGCCAAACAGTGTCGATGGGCATCATCCTGTTGGGCCTGCTCTGGTATGCCGGCCTACCGCTGCGGGTGTTTCTGAGTTCGCTGCTCGCCGCGATCGTGGCGGCGGCGATCCTGGCGGTGTCGGCGGGTTACCGCTCCGACCGGGTTCGATCGTGGCTCGACCCCAGCCAAGACACCCAGGACTCGGGATACCAGGCCAAACAGGCGAAGTTCGCGCTCGCCAACGGCGGGATATTCGGCGACGGTCTGGGCCAGGGCACCGCGAAGTGGAACTACCTGCCCAACGCTCACAACGACTTCATCTTCGCGATCATCGGCGAGGAGCTCGGCCTGGTCGGTGCGCTGGGCCTGCTGGGGCTGTTCGGGCTCTTCGCCTACACCGGGATGCGCATCGCACGCCGGTCCGCCGACCCATTCCTGCGGCTGCTGACAGCCACCACCACGATGTGGGTGATCGGCCAGTCGTTCATCAACGTCGGCTACGTGATCGGCCTGCTGCCCGTCACCGGTATCCAGCTACCGCTGATCTCTGCTGGTGGAACATCCTCAGCCACTACGCTTTTGATGATCGGGATGATGGCGAACGCAGCCCGGCACGAACCCGAGGCCGTTGCGGCGCTGCGCGCCGGGCGCGATGACCGGATGAACCGCATGCTGCGTCTGCCGTTGCCGGAGCCCTACACGCCGACCCGGGTCGAGGCGCTGCGCGACCGGTTGCGTGGCCGGCCACAGCCGGCCAAACCGCAGCGCGCCGCGAACCGGAAGGCACCGGCGGCGGATCGGCGGCACTCGCGGTCTGAGGGCAACAGTCAGGTAGGGGGGAGGCATCATGGAGGCGCACAACGGCACAGCGGCCAGCGTCACGCAAGTACCGGGCATGGACGTGCAAAGGGCCGCGCACTGGAAGGTCAACGCTACGGGTGAACGACTTGGTCACGGGGTCATCGGCCACAGGGCCAACCGAGAACTCCTCGTTGTCGGTTGTGCTCGCGGGCGGCGGTACAGCCGGCCATGTTGAGCCGGCGATGGCCGTCGCCGACGCCCTCGTCAAGCTAGAGCCACAGGTCCGCATCACCGCGCTGGGTACTGCGCGAGGTCTGGAAACCACGCTGGTGCCCGAGCGCGGCTACGCACTTGAGCTGATCACGCCCGTGCCGCTACCCCGCAAACCCACTGGCGATCTGGCCCGCCTCCCGGCGCGGGTGCTCCGCGCAGTCCGGCAGACCCGCGCCGTGCTGGACAAAGTCGACGCCGACGTGGTGATCGGGTTCGGTGGATATGTGGCGCTGCCTGCATATCTGGCCGCCCGCGGTTCAACCCGCCGGCGGCGGCGCGTGCCAGTGGTGATCCACGAAGCCAACGCCAGCGCCGGCCTGGCCAACCGGGTCGGGGCACGCAGCGCGCAACGCGTGCTCTCGGCCGTGCCCGATCCCGGCCTGCGGCACGCCGAAGTGGTCGGCGTGCCGGTCCGAACGGCCATCACCTCGCTGGACCGGGCCGCGCTGCGGTCAACGGCACGCGCGCACTTCGGATTCGCCGACGACGCCCGGGTGTTGCTGGTGTTCGGTGGCTCGCAGGGAGCCGCATCCGTCAACCGGGCGGTCGCCGCGGCCGCCGTCGATCTGGCGGCCGCGGGAGTGGCGGTGCTGCACGCCCACGGTGCCAAGAACACCATCGACCTGCCCACCCCGGAACCCGGTGACCCGCCCTACGTCGCGGTGCCCTACTTGAGCCGGATGGACCTGGCCTACGCCGCCGCCGATTTGGCGATCTGCCGATCCGGTGCGATGACGGTCGCCGAAGTGACGGCCGTCGGCTTGCCCGCGGTGTACGTGCCGCTGCCGATCGGCAACGGTGAGCAGCGGCTCAACGCGTTACCTGTGGTCGATGCCGGCGGCGGCATGCTGGTCGCCGACGGCGATCTGACGCCGGGCTTCGTGGCCGAACACGTTGCCGGGTTGCTCAACGATGAGCGGCGGCTGGCGGCGATGACGACGGCCGCGGCGCTGCTCGGTCACCCGGACGCAGCGGAACAAGTGGCGCGCGTCGCGCTGGACGTGGCGCGCGCAGCGCGGGACGGGAAGCGCGCGAAAAAGCGGCGGGGTGCGCTGGACGTGGCGCGCGCAGCGCGGGACGGGAAGCGCGCGAAAAAGCGGCGGGGTGCGCTGGACGTGGCGCGCGCAGCGCGGGACGGGAAGCGCGCCCGCGGAGGAGGCCGACGGTGACGCCGCCGCTGCCGCCCGAACTGCAGCGGGTGCACATGGTCGGCATCGGGGGAGCGGGCATGTCGGGTATCGCCCGGATCCTGCTGGACCGCGGCGGAATGGTGTCGGGGTCAGACGCCAAGGATTCGCGCGGTGTGCGCGCGCTGCGGGCCCGTGGTGCGCTGATCCGGATCGGCCACGACGCGTCGTCGCTGGATCTGCTGCCGGGCGGCGCGACCGCCGTGATCACCACGCACGCCGCGATCCCGAAGACCAACCCCGAACTCGTCGAGGCCCGTCGCCGCGGGATCCCGGTGGTGCTGCGGCCGGCGGTCCTGGCCAAGCTGATGGCCGGGCTGACCACCCTGATGGTGACCGGCACGCACGGCAAGACCACGACGACGTCGATGCTGATCGTGGCTCTGCAGCACTGCGGCCGGGATCCGTCCTTCGCCGTCGGTGGCGAGCTCGGCGAGGCCGGTACCAATGCCCATCACGGCAGCGGCGACTGCTTCGTCGCAGAGGCCGACGAGAGCGACGGCTCGCTGCTGGAATACGCGCCGAATGTCGCGGTGGTCACCAACATCGAAGCCGACCACCTCGACTTCTTCGGCAGCTCCGATGCCTACACCGCGGTCTTCGACTCCTTCGTGGAGCGCATTGCCCCGGGCGGGGCGCTCGTCGTGTGTACCGACGACCCGGGGGCGGCGGCTCTGGCTGAACGCACGGCGGCGCTGGGGATCCGGGTGCTGCGATACGGCTCGTCGCACGACGGAGCGGACCACGAGTTGGCCGGGACGCTGCTTTCGTGGGAACAGCAGGGAACCGAGGCGGTCGCGCATGTCAAGCTCGACGGGGACATACATCCGCAAGTGATGCGGCTGTCAGTGCCGGGCCGTCACATGGCGCTCAACGCGTTGGGCGCGCTGCTGGCCGCCACCCATATCGGCGCCCCGGCCGACTGCGTGCTGGACGGGCTGGCCGGTTTCGAAGGGGTACGACGCCGCTTCGAACTGATCGGAACCGCGGCCTCGGTGCGGGTTTTCGACGATTACGCCCACCACCCCACGGAGATCGGCGCCACGCTGGAAGCGGTGCGTACACTGCTGGAGCAAACCGGCGCCGGCCGGTCACTGGTGGTTTTTCAGCCCCATTTGTATTCGCGGACAAAGGCTTTCGCCACTGAATTCGGCCGCGCACTCGACGGGGCCGATCAAGTTTTCGTGCTCGATGTCTACGGCGCACGCGAGCAGCCCATTGTCGGAGTGAGCGGGGCGAGCGTCGCCGAGCATGTCGGCGTCCCGGTGCAGTATCTGCCCGATTTCTCGTCGGTCGCCGAGGCGGTGGCCGAGGCGGCCAGACCAGGCGACGTCGTCGTCACCATGGGCGCCGGCGACGTCACCATGCTCGCGCCCGAGATCGTCGCCGCGCTGCAGGTGCGGGCCAACCGCAGCGCGCCGGGCCGGCCGGGGGTGTCGTGGTGACCGAGCCGGACGGTGCCCCGCCGGACGAGGTCGGCGACGACAGGCCCGGGGAGACCACTGTGACCGAACCGGTCGCCGCCGCCGGGCCGCCCGCCGACGACACCGGTGTCGACGAAGGCAGCACCGCAGCGCAGGAGCCGGCCGAGGAACCAGATGTCGTCGAGGGGCCCCGTCGGCGGGAGCGCCGGGAACGCGCTGAGCGCCGCGAGGCCCAGGCGCGCGCGGTGGCGATCGAACAGGCTCGGCGTGAAGCGAAACGCCGGGCGCGCGGGCACACCGAGGCTGCCACCAAGCCCGTACCGCGCGGTGCTGTCCGCGGCTTGCGGTTATTCCTGGTGTCGCTGCTGCTGATCGTGGCTGCCACCGCGGCCGGGCTGGTCCTCTACTTCACGCCCGCAATGTCCGCGCGCAGCATCGTCGTGACCGGGATCGGCGCGGTGACCCGTGAGGAGGTGCTCGACGCGGCTCAAGTCCGGCTGGGAACGCCGCTGCTGCAGGTCAACACCGACGGTATCGCCGACCGGGTGGCAGCGATCCGCCGCGTGGCGAGCGCACGGGTGCAACGCGAATACCCCTCGGCACTGCGGATCACCATCGTCGAACGGGTTGCGTTGGTGGTCAAGGACTTTCCCGACGGTCCGCATCTGTTCGACCGCGACGGCGTCGACTTCGCGACGGCGCCGCCACCACCGACGGTGCCCTTTATCGACGTCGACAATCCCGGGCCGACGGATCCGACGACCAAAGCCGCGCTCGCGGTCCTGACTGCGCTGCGTCCGGAAGTCGCCGCACAGGTGGGCCGAATTGCCGCCCCGTCGGTCGCATCGATCACGCTGACGCTCGCCGACGGTCGCACGGTGATCTGGGGGACCAATGACCGCACCGAGGAAAAAGCCGAGAAGCTGGCGGCCCTGTTGACCCAGCCCGGCCGGACCTATGACGTGTCCAGCCCGGATCTGCCCACCGTCAGGTAATCACGGTCCCCGGCCAACCGCCCGCCACGGGAAAAATTGGACCGAAATTCGCCCGCCGCGCCTCGGCGCGCCTGCGTCGATCGTGCGCGCAGCACCCATACCGTTCTGTTTGCGCGAATCAACTTGACATAACTCTAACTCTCTACTTGAGGTTTAGGTTTGCCAGACTGCTTCGCTTCATGCCAAGTCCCACGAGGGAGGAACACCATGATGACCCCGCCGCACAACTACCTGGCTGTCATCAAAGTCGTAGGGATCGGTGGTGGCGGTGTCAACGCCGTCAACCGGATGATCGAGCAGGGCCTCAAGGGCGTGGAGTTCATCGCGATCAACACCGACGCGCAAGCGCTGCTGATGAGCGATGCTGACGTCAAGCTCGACGTCGGGCGCGAGTCGACCCGGGGGCTGGGTGCCGGTGCCGACCCCGAGGTCGGGAAAAAGGCCGCCGATGACGCCAAGGACGAGATCGAGGAACTGCTCCGCGGGGCCGACATGGTGTTCGTCACCGCCGGCGAGGGGGGCGGTACGGGCACCGGCGGTGCGCCTGTCGTGGCCACCATCGCCCGCAAGCTGGGCGCACTGACGGTCGGTGTCGTCACCCGGCCTTTCTCGTTCGAGGGCAAGCGACGCAGCACCCAGGCCGAGAACGGCATCGCGTCACTGCGGGAGAGCTGCGACACGCTGATCGTGATCCCCAACGACCGACTGTTGCAGATGGGCGATGCCGCGGTGTCGTTGATGGACGCCTTCCGCAGCGCCGACGAGGTGTTACTGAACGGTGTGCAGGGCATCACCGACCTGATCACCACCCCGGGCCTGATCAACGTCGACTTCGCCGACGTCAAAGGCATCATGGCGGGTGCGGGTACTGCACTGATGGGCATCGGTTCGGCCCGCGGTGATGGTCGGGCGCTCAAGGCTGCCGAGACCGCGATCAACTCGCCGCTGCTGGAAGCCTCCATGGAGGGCGCCCAGGGCGTGCTGATGTCGATCGCAGGCGGTAGTGACCTGGGGCTGTTCGAGATCAACGAAGCGGCGTCGCTGGTGCAGGACGCCGCCCACCAGGACGCCAACATCATCTTCGGAACGGTCATCGACGATTCGCTGGGCGACGAAGTGCGGGTCACGGTGATCGCAGCGGGCTTCGACGCGAGCGGGCCCGGCCGTTCGCCGATCGTGGGCAGCACGACCGGCATTACGACTGGAATAGCCTCCGGCAAGGCGGGCAAGGTCAGTTCGAGCTTGTTCGAGCCGGCGGACGCGCTCAGCGTGCCGCTGCACACCAACGGCAAGACCCTGGACATCGGCGGCGAGGACGATGATGTCGACGTGCCGCCCTTCATGCGACGCTAGCCGCGCGACGCGATGGGTGCCGCGACGCGGTGTCGGGGCGAGACGGCGCAGCTCGGGCCGGATACTGGGTGGGTGAGCGTTCGCATCCGGCGTGTGACTACTACTCGTGCCGGCGGCGTCTCGGCGCCGCCGTTCGACACCTTCAACCTCGGTGATCATGTCGGCGACGACCCGGCCGCCGTGGCAGCCAACCGGGCGCGACTCGCCGCGGCCATCGGCCTCGGCCACGACCGGGTGGTGTGGATGAACCAGGTCCACGGTGACCACGTCGAGGTGGTGGACGGCCCACGCGATACCCCGGTCGACAACACCGATGCATTGGTGACGCGCACACCGCGACTGGCGCTGGCGGTGGTGACCGCCGATTGCGTTCCGGTGCTGCTGGCCGACGCGCGGGCCGGCGTCATCGCCGCCGTGCATGCCGGCCGTGTCGGAGCGCGCGACGGCGTGGTGGCCCGAGCGGTCGAGGCCATGCTGGCCGTGGGCGCGCGTGGACCGGACATCTCGGTCCTGCTGGGGCCTGCGGTCAGCGGCCGCAACTACGAAGTGCCCGCGGCGATGGCCGACGAGGTGGACGCGGAGTTGCCGGGTAGTCGTACCACCACGTCGGCGGGCACTCCAGGGCTGGATCTTCGCGCCGGAATCGCTTGTCAGCTAAAGACTTTGGGTGTTGGCGCCATTGAGGTCGACCCGCGGTGCACGGTCGACGAGGGCAGCCTGTTCAGCCATCGCCGTGGCGCCCCGACGGGTCGACTGGCGTCGGTGGTGTGGATGGAATGAGTGCGGTGGCGATAAACCCTTCGGCCCGACCGGCACGGGAATTGGAATTGGCCGACGCTTTGGCGGTGTTACGGTCGCGGCTTGGTGCGGCCGCCGAAGCGGCCGGCCGCAAACTCGGCGAAATTCAACTTCTTCCTATTACCAAATTCTTTCCGGCAACCGATGTAGCGATTTTGTCGCGATTGGGATGCCACGCCTTCGGCGAATCCCGCGACCAGGAAGCGGCGTCAAAGGTCGACGAAGTCGAGCGGTTGCTGGACGGCTCCGAGGGTGGCGATCCCACGTCGCCTCGCCTGCATTGGCACATGGTCGGCACTATTCAGCGCAACAAGGCTCGCTCACTGGCCAACTGGGCGCATACCGCCCACTCGGTCAGCAGTACCCGCGTGGTGGCGGCGCTCGACCGAGCCGTGACCGGAGCGCTGAGCGCGGGCAGCCGGGAGAGGCCGCTGCGAATCTACGTCCAGATCAGCCTCGACGGCGACCTGTCCCGCGGCGGCGTCGACGTCTCGGATACCGGGGCCGTCGACGACATCTGTGCGCAGGTCGACGCCGCCGAGTCCCTGGAACTGGTTGGCCTGATGGGCATCCCGCCGCTGGACTGGCATCCCGACGAGGCGTTCGCGCGCCTGCAGTCTGAGCACGAGCGGGTGCGCCGGTCGCATCCGGATGCGGTGGGATTGTCAGCAGGGATGTCGAACGATCTCGAATTCGCCGTCAAACATGGTTCGACCTGTGTGCGTGTCGGTACCGCGTTATTGGGTCAGCGCCCGCTACCGTCACCGTCAATAGTCACTCCAGTCACATCTTCATCACAGACACCGGAATTCCCAGAGCCGTAGAAGGGTCAAGCGATGAGCACACTGCACAAGGTCAAGGCCTACTTCGGTATGGCTCCAATGGAGGACTACGACGACGAGTACTACGACGACCACGCCCCAAGTCGGGGCGCCCACCCGCGGCAGCGATTCGCCGACGACGGGTATAGCCGCTACGACGGACGTGAGTACGACGATCCGCGCGGCGAGTCCGGGGAATACGCCTCGGCGAGCTACCGCGGCGGCTACCCCGAGGAAACCCGGTTCCGCGGAAACGAATACGACCGCGGCGATCTGGCCCGGCCACGCTTCGGGTCGCTGCGCGGCTCGACCCGCGGCGCACTCGCGATGGACCCGCGCCGGATGGCGATGCTGTTCGACGAGAGCAGCCCGATGTCCAAGATCACCACACTGCGACCCAAGGACTACAGCGAGGCCCGCACCATCGGAGAGCGGTTCCGCGACGGCACCCCGGTGATCATGGACCTGGTCTCGATGGACAACGCCGACGCCAAGCGGCTGGTCGACTTCGCGGCCGGCTTGGCGTTCGCGCTGCGTGGTTCGTTCGACAAGGTCGCGACCAAGGTGTTCCTGCTCTCACCCGCCGACGTAGACGTGTCGCCCGAAGAGCGCCGACGCATCGCCGAGACCGGCTTTTACGCCTACCAGTAGCCGCAGGGCGGGTAGGCGTACGAGCCGGTAGGCTGACTTTGGCCGCTGGCTGACTACAGCCAGGGCTGTCGCCAAGGTCACATCTTCATCACTAAAGGTCGGGCTCTAGTTGACGCTGCTCATGCTCATCCTTGGATACGCGCTGTTCGCTTTCTGGCTCTTGCTGATCGCGCGGGTCGTCGTCGAGTTCATCCGATCATTCAGCCGCGATTGGCACCCGCGGGGCCTCACCGTGGTGATTCTCGAGATCATCCTGTCGATCACCGATCCGCCGGTGAGGCTGCTTCGTAGGCTGATACCACAGCTCACGGTCGGCGCTGTGCGCTTCGACCTCTCGATCATGGTGCTGCTGCTAGTGGCGTTCATCGGCATGACGATGGCGCTGGATTACCCCAACTGAGTCCTTGGGACCTGGGGCGGGCTGTCGCCACATGCCGACGTAAGGGGTTTGCCAGAGCCCGGATTTGGTTTTCCTAAGGCATTCATTTGTCGCTTCTTAAACTGTGAAATTCGGTCTTATTTATCGACCGATTCGGCAACCGGCGGGTCTGGTGTGACAGGATGGGCCGCAGTTGCAGTATGGCTACGACATCGTTCACGACGACCTACACTTTCCTGGTCGGTCTGACTGTCCACACTCGAGGGGGCTACGAATGCCGCTGACACCCGCAGACGTCCACAATGTGGCGTTCAGTAAGCCGCCGATCGGCAAGCGAGGCTACAACGAGGATGAGGTCGACGCCTTCCTCGACCTGGTTGAAAACGAGCTGACCCGGCTGATCGAAGAGAACTCCGATCTGCGTCAGCGAGTCGCCGAGCTGGACCAGGAACTGGCCGGCGCCAGGGCTGGCGGTGCGAGTACGCAAGCCACCCAAGCCATTCCGCTGTATGAGCCCGAGCCCGAGCCCGTCAAGCCGCCGCCGCAGCCTGCTCCGGTGGCTGTTGCTCCTGCCGGTCCCACGCCGCTCGGCGAGGAGCAAGCCCTCAAGGCTGCCCGGGTGCTCAGCCTGGCCCAGGACACCGCTGACCGGTTGACCAGTCAGGCTCAGGCGGAGTCGGACAAATTGTTGGCCGACGCACGCGCCAACGCCGACCAGATCGTCGGCGATGCCCGTCGCGAGGCGGAAACCACGGTTTCCGAGGCCCGCCAGCGCGCGGACGCGCTGCTCGGCGACGCGCAAACTCGTTCCGAAACTCAGCTGCGTCAGGCCCAGGAGAAGGCCGACGCGCTACAGGCCGACGCCGAGCGCAAGCACTCCGAGATCATGGGCACCATCAACCAGCAACGCACTGTGCTGGAAGGCAGGCTCGAGCAGCTGCGCACATTCGAGCGCGAGTACCGCACCAGGCTCAAGACCTACCTGGAGTCTCAGCTCGAAGAGCTTGGCCAGCGCGGATCGGCGGCGCCGGTCGACTCCAGCGCAACCAATGACTCCGCCGGGTTCAATCAGTTCAACCGAGGTAATAACTAAGTCGGGCGGAGGCACCGGCATCGGCGCGCGCTATCCTGCACAGTTGGCACGTCGTCCGCTCGGCTGGAGGTTAACTGATGCTGATTATCTCGCTGGTCTTAGCGGTGATAGGTCTTGCCGCGTTGGTGTTCGCGGTGATCACCAGCAATGAGTTGGTTGCCTGGGTATGCATCGGCGCCAGTGTGCTGGGGGTGGTGCTGCTGATCATCGACGCGCTGCAGGAACGTCGCCGGCGCGAGGCGGGCACAGCCCCTGAATCCAGCTCGGCGGAATCCGTGGCGTCGCACGGCGACGACGAGGCGGCGGACTATCCGGCGGACGCGCTCGATGAGGGCGACGAAGGCACTTCGGCGCACGCCGAGTCGAAGGCTGTGGCCGACGACAGTGTCAGCGACGACCACAACACCCGTTAGGCCCGCTCAGCTTGCCGAGGTCGGGGCGGTGTTCAGCAACTCACGAACCTCCTCGTCGCTGACTTGGCGGAAATCGGCGAAAACCTGCCCCACCGCCTCGAAGTCGTCCGGTGTGGTTGCACACACCACGTCGTCGGCCTCCCGTGCCAGCAATTGGCACACCGACCTGGGACCCACCGGGACGGCGACGACGATCGAGTCGGGTCTGCCGGCCCGCAGTGCTCGCACCGCGGCGATCATGCTCGCACCGGTGGCGATACCGTCGTCAACCACGATCACTGTCCTGCCGCGCGGGTCGACGGCCGGCCGGTCGCCCCGGTATGCGTGCTCGCGCCGATTGAGTTCGGCCGTCTCGCTGGCGATGACGTCGTAGACCTGCTCGTCGGTGATATGCAGGCTCGACAGGACGTTGTCGTTCAACACCATGCCGCCGCCGGTGGCCAGCGCGCCCATCGCCAGTTCCGGCCACTGCGGCACGCCCAGCTTGCGCACCAGGAAGACATCCAGCTCTGCGCGTAGGGCCGCAGCGACCTCCCAGCCGACCGGTAGGCCGCCGCGGGCCAATCCGAGAACCAGCAGCCCGTTCTTGCCGCGGTACGCAGTGAGTTTCTCGGCCAGCACACGACCGGCTTCTCGGCGGTCGCGGAAGGTGCGTCGCGGTGTCCACCGCAGAAAGCCGCCAGGTCGGTCCATGGGTGCTGCTCGCCGTTGTTTGTAGGTGACAAGTCGCAGCTTACGACCGCGCCGTGCCGCGATTCCTTATTCGGCATTCTCGGCTGCGTGCAGGCCGAAATCCGCGCGAGGCGCGGGCTTGCAGAGCCGCCGCGGTGCGGGACGCGAAGTGTCCAGTGCGGCTTGCTGATTCGACGCTTGGTGGCCAGAGCACGGCCCAGCACACAGGGTGTCCGAGGGGTGTCCGAGGGGGGACTTGAACCCCCACGCCCATTAATAGGGCACTAGCACCTCAAGCTAGCGCGTCTGCCATTCCGCCACTCGGACCAATCAATTGGCAGCTAAGGCTATCGGATTGGCCTGCTCGCACCCAAACGGGACGGGTCGCCGTATGAGCGGTGCGCGGCCGTGGCGGCGTCAGTGGTAGGAAAGGTGACTGTGACGTCGCCAGCCGAGACTCCGATCGATGACGTCGTGGACGTTGTCAGCAGGCTGATCCGGTTCGACACCACCAACACCGGCGAGCTAGACACCACCAAGGGCGAGGCCGAATGTGCCCGGTGGGTCGCTGCCCAGCTGGAAGACGTGGGCTACCAGGTCGAATACCTGGAGTCCGGCGCGCCCGGACGGGGCAACGTGTTCGCGCGCCTGAAAGGCGCGGACAGCTCACGCGGCGCGCTGCTGATCCACGGTCATCTTGACGTGGTGCCTGCAGAGCCGGCCGAGTGGAGCGTGCACCCGTTCTCCGGCGCGATCGAGGACGGCTATGTCTGGGGCCGCGGCGCAGTCGACATGAAAGACATGGTCGGCATGATGATCGTGACAGCCCGGCAATTCCGCCGGACCGGTGTCGTGCCGCCGCGCGACCTGGTGTTCGCTTTTCTCGCCGACGAAGAGAACGGCGGCAAGTACGGGTCGCACTGGCTGGTGGACAATCGACCCGACCTGTTCGACGGCATCACCGAGGCGATAGGAGAGGTCGGCGGGTTCTCGTTGACCGTGCCCCGCCGAGACGGCGGCGAGCGTCGGCTCTATCTCATCGAGACCGCGGAAAAGAGTATGCAGTGGATGCGGTTGACCGCACGCGGCCGACCGGGGCACGGCTCGATGATCCATGACCACAACGCGGTCACCGCGATCGCCGAGGCGGTCGGGCGGCTAGGCCGCCACCGCTTCCCGCTTGTGCTGACCGACACCGTCGTGCAGTTCCTGAACGCCGTCAGCGAGGAGACGGGCTTGACGATCGGCACCGAGACCGCCGACCTGGAGGGGACGATCGAGAAGCTCGGTCCGATGGCCCGCATGCTCACGGCGATCCTGCGCGACACCGCCAATCCCACGATGCTCAAGGCCGGCTATAAAACCAACGTCGTGCCGGCGACGGCCGAGGCTGTGGTGGACTGCCGGGTGCTTCCCGGCCGCCTGGCGGCGTTCGAGGCCGAGGTCGACGAGCTGATCGGCCCCGACGTCACCCGCGAATGGATCACCAGCCTGCCTTCGTACGAAACCACCTTCGATGGTGATCTGGTCGACGCGATGAACGCGGCACTGCTGGCCGTCGACCCCGACGCCAGGACCGTACCGTACATGCTGTCCGGTGGAACTGACGCAAAAGCGTTCGCACGCTTAGGTATTCGTTGCTTTGGCTTCACCCCGTTGCGGCTGCCGCCGGATTTGGACTTCTCGGCGTTGTTCCACGGCATCGATGAGCGGGTACCCGTCGACGCACTGAGGTTCGGCACCGAGGTGCTGGCACACTTCTTGACGCACTGCTAGTCGCACACGAGAGGGAATCGATCATGACCACACCGCCCGACCCTTACGCCGCGCTGCCCAAGCTGCCGTCGTTTCATCTGGAGTCGGCGTCGATTACCGACGGGCAGCCGTTGGCGACGCCGCAAGTCAGCGGGATCATGGGCGCCGGCGGCGAGGACGTCAGCCCGCAACTGTCGTGGTCGGGATTTCCCGACGAGACCCGCAGTTTCGCCGTGACCGTCTATGACCCGGACGCCCCGACGCTGTCTGGCTTCTGGCACTGGGCGGTGGCCAATCTGCCCGCCTCGGTCACTGAGCTGTCCGCGGGCATCGGCGACGGCAGCAACCTGCCGGGCGACGCCTTGACGCTCGTCAACGATGCGGGCGCGCGTCGCTACATCGGAGCGGCGCCGCCGCCGGGGCACGGGCCGCACCGGTACTACGTCGCCGTGCACGCGGTCGACGTCGACAAATTCGATCTGAGTGAGGATGCCAGCCCGGCGTTCTTGGGCTTCAACCTGTTCCAGCACGCGATCGCGCGAGCTGTGATCCACGCAACGTACGAGCAGAAGTAGCGCAGCGGCCGGCGGCTAGCCCGAGTTCGGTGGCTGACGGGTGGCGGATCCGACGGCATCGGTCAGCGAGGCGAACCCGCCTTCACGCAACCGAATAGCGAGGCCGTCGTGAATGTGTTTGGCCCACAAGCCTCCGCCGTAGATGAAGCCGGTGTAGCCCTGCAGCAGTGACGCTCCCGCGGTGATCCGATCCCAGGCGTCGTCGACCGTCTCGATGCCACCGACGCTGATCAGCGTCAGGCGGTTGCCGACCCGGCCGTAGAGCCGTCTCAACACCTGGCCCGCCCGGCGGGCCAGCGGCGGCCCCGAAATGCCGCCGCTGCCCAGTCGGTCGACGTCCGGCGTGCTCAGCCCGTCACGCGACACCGTGGTGTTGGTGGCGACAATGCCCGCCAAGCCGAGTTCGACTGCCAGGTCGGCAATGTCGTCGATATCGGTGTCGGCCAGGTCTGGCGCGATCTTCACCAGAACCGGCGTTGAGGTCTCCGCCAGCACGGCGGACAGGATGCCGCGCAGCGACTCGATTCCCTGCAGATCGCGAAGTCCCGGGGTGTTCGGCGAGCTCACATTGACTACCAGGTAAGCGGCCGGCGGCCCGACCAGCCGGGCACTGGCCCGATAGTCGTCAGCGGCGTCCTTAGGCGCAGCGGTTTTGGTCTTGCCGATGTTGACCCCGATGGGGACGTCGGGCCGGTGGCGGGCCAACCGGTAGGCCAGTTCGGCGGCGCCATGGTTGTTGAAACCCATCCGGTTGAGCAGGGCGCGGTCGGCGGGCAGCCGGAACAGCCGCGGAGCCGGGTTGCCCGGCTGGGGGTGCGCGGTGACGGTACCGACCTCGGCGTAGCCGAAACCCAGTGCACCCCAAGCGTTGAGCCCGGTGCCGTCTTTGTCGAAGCCGGCGGCCAGGCCCAGCGGCCCGGGGAAGTGCACCCCGAACACGGTGCTGGCCAGAACCGGGTCGATCGGCGCTAGCCGGCGGCTCAGTTGCCGCCTGAGCGGTGCAGCGCCAGTGGCGCCGCGCAGCGCAGCGAACGCCAGCCGGTGGATACGTTCGGCGGGTACTAGGAACAGCAGGCCGCGGAGCTTGTCGTACATCGCGGGACGGTCGTCGCGCGGTGGGCTCGCCGTCACAGATCCGGTTGATCAGGCCGGGCGCTGTTAAGGCCGTTGGGACGAGACTTCTTGCGGCGCAACAATACCCGCCTACTTCCATCGGTGTAGAGCCGCACCCGGGTCAATTCCCAGCCGCGGTACTCCGCTTCGATGGACAGGCGGGTCGAGGCGCTGAGCCTGGTCACCTCGGGTGGAAGACGCAACGGCGCCCACTCGTACTCGTCGGACAACTCGGTGTCCCAACCCGCCGGCATCCGGCCATGTCGCGCCGCCGTCAAGGTCGGCCCGTCGCTGCGTGTTCGATGACCTGAACACCTCCGCCGTCGCCGGAAACCACATACAACGTGCCCGCAGCATCGTCGAAGGCCAGCGTGTCGGGTTGCCGCACGGTTGGGTACCGTACCTTTTCCTGTGGTATTCCGGTCGACAGATCGTAACCAATGACGATATTTGCCGAAGTCTGCGACACCCAGGCCAGCCCGCGGGATCCGACCAGGCCGTACGGAGACTGCGCTACCGGGTAGGCCTGACGCAGAATCAGCGGGTCGACCCCGAACGCCAAAAGCTGACCACCCCGGGTGTCGGTCACCAGCAATCGGCCTGCCGGATCGGCCACCATCGTGGTCGCGCCCTGGCCGGCGCGTAGCGACTGCCCGACTTTGCCGTTGGCGCCGACCGTGGTGACCGACATCTGCCCGCGATCCAACACCGCGATGGTATTTCCTTGTACTGCAAGGGAATCAATGTGTGCATGGACCCGTGTCCGGCGCACGTCCGTGGCGCCGGGTGTGAGCGTGTACAAGGTGCCGTCGGCGGTACCCAACACCACCGTGCCGTCGGAGGGCCGGGTGATCGCGGTGAACTCGGCGTTTGCCGCGTCGCCGACGCTGACCCGGACGGTCCGTCCGGCCGACAGATCGACCACGAAGTAGCCGCCGCGGGTGGACAGATACGCGGTGCCGCGGTTGTCGCCGGTCAGCCCGGTCGCTGGGCCGGGCAAATCGACGACCCGCTGAGATGTTTGCTGGGGGCCCAACAGGGTGAGGCTGGCCGGTGCTGATGGGGTAGATCCGGGCGTCACGACCACCAACTGTGCGGTGCGGCCGTCGAATATCGCGGTTTGCGGTCGACCATCCAGCGGATGGACCACGCCCGCTGGAGCCTGCGATAGCGGCGGCGATTGCGCCGGCTGGGCCGGTGGGATCGCTGCCGGGGTGTCGTCCAAGTTTTTCGCCGAACACCCGGACCCGAGTAACACGGAAAACAGCAGGCCAATGACCTGCAGTCGGGGCACGTGTGCACCGTGTTTGCGATGTGCTGGCAAAAGGTAACTTTCGGGTGCTCAGGGGGCTAGCCGATACAGAAGGTGTGGTCGGTTTGGAGTTCGATCCTAGGGAACATTGTGGGGTATGGCCCGGGTCCATCGCGGTTGGCGCGGACGGGCATAGAGGTATGGTCGCCTGATGAGCGTCGCCGAAGACGGCCAATCCTCGGACGAAGAGTTTGCTATCGAGGACATGTGGCTGGGAGTCTTCTCGGCCAAGATTTTGGCCAGCGGTTTCGGGCGGGTCGGCGACGGCCGAGGTTTCGCTTTTTGTATCGAGGGCCGGTGGCTGGTCGTCGAGGTGTATCGGCCCCGGCTGCGAGGCCCGGTTCCCCAACGCGAAGACGTCGTCGCCACGGTTCGGCGCGATATCGTCGGTGTCGACATCACTGACAAGCGCAGCCTGGCCGCGACCGTGCGCGACGCGGTTGCCCTCGCCGAATCGTCCACATAGATCCGACCGCGGGGCTGTTTGGCACAGCTGCGGCGGGCACCCGGTACGGTCGTCGTCGTGACTGTGGCGGCGGCGATGTCTTGGTGGCAGGTTGTGGTGTTGGCCATTGTGCAAGGTCTGACCGAGTTCCTGCCGGTGTCCTCGTCGGGCCACTTGGCGATCGTGTCGCGAGTCTTCTTCGCCGGGGATGCCGGTGCGTCGTTCACTGCCGTAACGCAATTGGGCACCGAGGCCGCGGTGCTGGTGTACTTCGCGCGCGACATCGCGCGGATCGTCAAGGCTTGGTTCAAAGGTCTTTTTCAAGGCCGACACGACGCCGCGCATCGCAACGCCGACTACCGGCTGGGTTGGTACGTGATCATCGGGACTATCCCGATCTGTCTCCTCGGTCTGTTCTTCAAAGACGAGATCCGCTCGGGCGTGCGTAATTTGTGGGTGATTGCGACGGCGCTGGTGCTGTTTTCGGCGGTGATCGCCCTGGCAGAGCGCTTCGGTCGGCAAAACCGCGACGTCGAGAAGCTGAACTGGCGTGATGCCGTCGTCGTCGGCATCGCCCAGACGCTGGCGTTGGTGCCCGGGGTCTCCCGATCGGGATCCACCATCAGCGCCGGGCTCTTTCTCGGTCTCGATCGTGAGTTGGCTGCTCGGTTCGGATTCCTGCTGGCCATTCCGGCGGTATTCGCCTCGGGTCTGTTCTCGCTGCCGGATGCCTTCCATCCGGTGCTGGAGGGCATGAGCGCGACGGGCCCGCAGCTGCTGGTGGCGACTGCGATCGCGTTCGTCGTCGGCCTGGCTGCCGTGGCGTGGTTTCTGCGGTTTCTGGTGAACCACAGCATGTACTGGTTTGTCGGTTACCGGGTCGTTGCCGGCGCAGCAGTGCTGATCCTGCTGGCAACCGGGGTGGTGAGCGCGACATGACCGTCTTGCTGTTGCGGCACGGCCGGTCCACATCCAACACGGCGCACGTGCTGGCTGGTCGCTCCGAGGGCGTCGACCTCGACGACAAAGGCCGTCAGCAAGCCGCGGCGCTGGTCGATCGGATCGGTGAGCTGCCGATCCGCGCGGTGGTGCGCTCACCGCAGCTGCGGTGCCGGCGCACCGTCGAGCCGCTCGCCGACGCACTGGGCGTCGACGTGAGCGTCGACGACCGGTTGGCCGAGGTCGATTACGGCGAATGGACCGGCCGCAAACTCGGCGACCTGTTCAAGGAGCCGCTGTGGGCGGTGGTCCAGGCGCATCCCAGCGCGGCAGTGTTCCCCGGCGGCGAGGGGTTGGCCGAGGTGCAGACCCGCGCCGTTGCGGCGGTGCGTGAACACGACGCGCGGCTGGCCGAGCAGCACGGCAGCGACGTGCTGTGGGTGGCGTGTACTCACGGCGATGTCATCAAGGCGGTTGTCGCCGACGCGCTTGGCTTGCATCTGGATGGCTTCCAGCGTGTCTCCGTCGACCCGGCATCGATCAGTGTGATCCGTTACACCAAGCTTCGGCCGTTCGTGCTGCACGTCAACCACACTGGCGTGCGGCTGACGAGC
>Ga0302314_10003148_pt1 | contig 30512 bp, 13 predicted proteins | sample III_Palsa_N2_3_FD_200533 | JGI IMG/M metagenome (GOLD analysis project Ga0302314, IMG submission 200533) | Peat permafrost microbial communities from Stordalen Mire near Abisko, Sweden - III_Palsa_N2_3 | ecosystem: Environmental > Terrestrial > Soil > Palsa > Peat permafrost | place: Sweden... | reverse complement strand
CACACGTCACGAAGTGACCGCCGCCCGCGCAGGGCGCAGTTACCTTTAGGCCCTGTTCAAAGCCCGCGCACTCGCCAGTCGATGCTCCAAATGCCGCTCCAGCGTCTCAATCGCAAACCGCCGCAGATCCGGCACCCGCCCCCGCGGCCACTCCTCCGCCGCGAGCTCCCTCACCGGCCCACGAAAGATCCGGTACGCACACTCCACCGCCTCCACCGACAGCACCACGCTCCCGTTCCTCCGGTCGTCGTAGCACGTCACCCCATCCGCCGTCGCCGAGTACCACACCGGCACCCCGCGCAGCGGCTCCCCACACACCACGCAACTCCCGAGCTCCGGCATCCACCCCATCAGGCGGTTCATCCATAAACAGAAGTAAGTCACCGGTAGCCAAACCCGCCCCACCTGAATCTGCTCCATCACCGACAGCGCCAGCCGAAACACCGCATCATCCGAAGCCTGCTCCGGTAGCGCCTCCTCAAGCACCTCGGCCACAAGCTGCAACGCCGCCGTCCTTGCATAGTCCACCGGCTGCGAGAGCGGCGACGACAGAATCTCAAAGGCATCCAGCCGAACGAGCTCTTGTCTCGGCCGCTCAGCATAACTAGCCCGAACATACGTCATCGGCTCAAGCGCCCCACCAAACCGCTTCCGCGACCGCAGCGCATGTCGCGCCACTCCCTTGATCCGCCCCTGCTCCCGCGTAAACAGGCTCACCAGCAGGTCCGCCTCAAGGAACGGCCAGCTCCGCAGAACGATAGCTTCGCCGACCCTCTGAATCATGCCCGCGCCTTACTCACGAAAGCTCTTCCCGATGGAAGCAGAAACGCGCAACCAAGTGGCTGCGCGTCTTCGTCAAACTGATTGTGCCCTTCACCCACCCGTCGAACTCAGCGATCCGGGACATTGGCGAGAGAACAGCAAACGCACGCCCTCTCAGGCTGCGCGGAGAAGCGAACTACCGGCCGAAGTGCTCCGCGTTCTTCTCCTGGAAGCTCGCCCACTTCTCGGGCAGATCGTCTCCGGCGTAGATGGCCGAGACCGGGCAGACCGGAACGCAGGCGCCGCAGTCAATGCACTCGACCGGATCGATGAACAGCTGATCCGCCTCGCCGTGGCCGGACTCATCCTTCTTGGGGTGGATACAATCCACCGGGCAGGCATCGACACAGGCCGAATCCTTCGTTCCAATGCACGGTTCCGCAATCACATATGCCATAAAACTTTTTCTCCTCAACGCCAATTGTATTGTCGCGAATCTCGATTCTACCAGCAGCGCAAAAGAAAAACCCGTCTGCGGCATATGACTTCAGAGTGAGACGCTTCAAACCCCTAGAATCAATTGCGATACCCGAAGCCTGCACCCGCGTCCAAACGCGCCACCACACCGTCACCCCCTGTAGTGCAACACCCACAACACAGTCAAGATCCAGCACTCAGGAGCATGCAGACGTTGAACCCCTTCAAAGCCGATCTGCCGTCATCCCCAAGCCTCCTGAAGTCTCTACGGCTCGGCGCCCTCCCGTGCCTCCTGATCTACGCGCTATCCGCACCGCTCAGCGCCCAGCATTCCTCAACCTCCACTCCTACACTGCACGGTCGAGTGCTCGACCGAAGCGGCCACCCCGTCGCCGGAGCCCGCATCGTCGCCCATTCCGGCTCATCCGAAACCTCGACCATCGCGAACGCCGCAGGCGAATTCACCCTCCAGCCCCCCGCAGGCTCAGCCGACCTACTCCTCGAAGCCCTCGCACCCGACTCCGCCTCCTCGCAAACACCCTCTTCTCAGCAACAACGCATCGCCCGCAACGCCCTCGCCCAGGACATAGCCAAAGACCTCATCCTCATCGCCCAGCCCACCATCAACACAGTCGCCGAGCAGGTCACCGTTACCGCCACCCGCGCCTCCCTCGACCTCGGCGCCACCGACCGCACCATCACCGCCCTCACCGCCGCCGACCTCCAGCAATTCCCCGCCCTCACCCTCGACGAGCGCCTCCGCCAGCACGCAGGCTTCGAGCTCTTCCGCCGATCGTCCGGCTGGGTGCAGAACCCCACCAGCCAGGGAATCTCCCTGCGCGGCCTCGGCTCCACTGCCGCCAGCCGCACCCTCGTCCTCGCCGACAACGCCCCACTCAACGACCCCTTCGGCGGATGGATCCACTGGAACGAACTCCCCCCCGAGACCATCGACGAGGTCACCATCGCCTCCGGCGGCGGCTCCGACCTCTACGGCTCCAGCGCCCTCGGCGGCGTCATCGACCTGGTCCCCGCCCACCCCACCGAGCCACTCGCCGCCCTCACCGTCTCCGAAGCCGGCGAAGACACCACCTCCGCCAGCGGGCGCGGCGACCTCCGCCAATCCCGCTGGGGAGAACTCGCCGCCGCCCAGCTCTTCCGCACCGACGGCTACATCCTCACCGCCCCCGCTCTGCGCGGCCCCGTCGACGTTCCCGCCAACGTCCACTTTGAGACCGGCCGCATCGAGCTCGACAGAGATTTAAACCCAATCCTCGGCCTCAAACCCAGCCGAGCCTTCCTCACCGGCAACCTCCTCAACGAAGCCCGCCAGAACGGCACCCGCGACCAGACCAACGGCACCCGTATCTGGCGCTACCTCGCCGGAGATGACTGGACCGCCTCTAACCGCCTCAGTGGCCGCGTCCGCCTCTTCGGCAGCGACGAAGCCTACCGCCAGACCTTCTCCTCCATCAACGCCGCCCGCACCGTCGAAAACCTCACCCGCGTCCAGCACGACGAGACCCAGGAGCTCGGCGCCTCCACCGACGCCTCCCTCCACCTCACCCACATCGCCTTCATCACCGGCTTCGACGCCCGCGATATCCGCGCCGGCGACATCGAAACCCCCATCACCGCCAACCACCCCAACGGCGTCAGCGACACCACCGCTCGCCAGCGCTTCCTCGGCGGCTTCGTCGAAGCCCTCGCCGAGCGCCACGGCTGGTCCGGCACCGCCTCCCTGCGCGTCGATAGCGCCCAAAACCTCGACACCTCCACCATCACCGTCACCGCCGCCGGAGCCTCCACCCAGGCCCCCTTACCCAACCGCAGCGAGATCGTCCTCAGCCCGCGCCTCGGCCTCTCCCGCCGCCTCACCTCACAAGCCACGCTCCACGCAACCGGCTTCCGCGCCTTCCGCGCCCCCACCATGAACGAGCTCTACCGCACCGGCCAGGTCGGTTCCGAAACAACCTTAGCCAACGCTACCCTCGTCTCCGAACGCGCCACCGGCGCCGAAGCCGGAGTCGAGTGGGCCCCACGCGCCGACCTCTTCAAACTCGACGCCACCTACTTCTGGACCGGCATCAACCGCCCCGTCTCCGCCGTCGAGCTCAGCACCACCGCCACCACCATCACCGAGAAGCGCGAGAACCTCGGCCAGATCCAAAGCCAGGGCCTCGAGCTCAGCGCCCGCATCCACGACGGCCATGCACTCTCTGCCGCCTTCGGCTATCAGTACGCCCACGCGACCGTCACCGCCTTCTCCGCCCAACCCTCCCTCGTCGGCAACTGGATCCCCGACGTCGCCCGCGAGCAGGCCACCGCGCAACTCCGCGCCGAAACCCACCGCTTCGGCAGCGTCACCATTGCCGCCCGCAACAGCGGCCATGCCTTCGACGACAGCGCCAACACCTTCGTCCTGCACTCGTATTTCCTACTCGACGCCTTCGCCGAACGCGAGATCGCCCACCACTGGACCGCCTTCTTTAGCGCCCAGAACGTCCTCAACCGCAGGATCGACGTAGCCCGCACGCCCATCCTCACCCAGGGCACACCCTTCACCGCACAAGGCGGCGTCAAGTTCCGCTGGGGCGGCACACAATAGAGAGGTAAAGAAAGATGTCCTGCCGGACAGGCCCGCTACGCGCGGAGCGGGCCCTTCGGACATGTATACCCGCTTCGCGTCGCTTCTCCCGATGGTCGACACAATCTTCTGTTGCGACCATCAGGAGCACCACGCAAAGCGATCACACGTCACGATCGGACCGCCGCCCGCGCAGGGCGCTCTTACTTCTTTTCCGCTCGCATCGCCGCAAACTCCGCCGGAGTCGGAATCGGCTCCAGATTCTTCCCCGCAAACATATCCGTAAACAGCGTCTGCATCTCCCGCTGGATCAAGCCATTGGTCGCCAGCACCTCACGGCTATCCAGCGTGAACTTCCCACCATTGAAGTGCGAGATCGACCCACCCGCCTCCTTCACCAGCAACACACCCGGCGACGTATCCCAGGGATTCAAATTGAACTCCCAAAACCCATCGAGCCTTCCGCAAGCAACATACGCCAGATCGAGCCCCGCCGACCCCGCCCGCCGCACCCCATGCGAGCGCAGCGTCATCTGCTGATAGAAGTGAATGTTCGGGTTCAGATGCCGCTTCTGGCTGGGAAACCCTGTCGCCGTCAGCGACTCAGCAATCACCTTCGTCTTCGACACATGAATCTGCCGCCCATTCAACCACGCCCCGCGCCCCTTCTCCGTGACGAACATCTCATCGCGCAGCGGGTCGTACGTCACCCCGGCAATCATCTCGCCGTCGGCATCCGCAGCCAGCCCCGCAGGCCGATGCTCCAATCCCAGCAGCACGCAGAACGACGGAAACCCATGCGCAAAGTTCGTCGTCCCATCGAGCGGATCGACATACCACCGGAACTCGCTCTCCACCTGGTCGCGCGTCCCTTCTTCCCCCCAAATACCATGCGCCGGAAACGCCGCCTTCAACCGTTCAACGATCAGCGCCTCACTCGCGCGATCAGCCTCCGTAACAAGATCGACGTCGCCCTTATACTCCGCCGCGACACCCTTCTCATAGAATCCCCGCAGCAGCGCCCCAGCCTTGCGCGCGATCCCTTCCGCAACATGAGCGTACTCAAATTTCTTCATTGTCCTGATCGATCCTCTACCTCCAGTCTACCTGTCTGAAGCAGCGCCCATCCCTGTCTGAAGCAGAGTCCCATACCGGCTAGCCTCACTGCCATTGCATCGTATGCCGCTCCAGCCACCAGCATGCAGGCACTCCCGGCTGTGGAAACGGTTGCGGAAAGATCGACCGTGCACACGTCGTCGGCACTGTGTCCATCAGGTCGTACTCTTCCTTCTGCCCTTTCAGCGGCGTCCTCAGAAACTGGTTTACCTGCACCACCCGGTACGCGGTCCCACGCCTGATCCGGATCTGCAGCACCACCGTGTCGACGACATACACCAGCAACGCCGCCGCAACCAACCCCAGCAGCCCCAGCCGAAGCCCTCGAGCCATCGCCCCTCTTACCATGCGCCGTCTCCCATCGCGCATCGAGAAGCCACCTGCGCCAATCCCACCCACTCCAAAGATTGCAACTCTCTCATACGCGCTTCCCATCCCCCATCCCGCATCACTATAGCAGTCGAACCCAAGCCCGACCTCGCCCACCAGCCCACTCCCCGCATCGCAGCGAACCTCGCCTTCGCGCACGCCCGCCTGTCTCATCTCGCGACATTAGAAAGCCTAATCCTCCCCCGCAAATCATGGCCTGCCGCATGCCTCCGCTCACGGAAGCCGCACCCGCTCGCCGCTTCACTCGGAAGCCCGCGCATGCAAATGGAGGACATCCTCTCCAGTCGAACCCTGTGCTTTATCCCGTCGCAGCGGGATTAAAAAAGCAAGATTCGATGCCGCCAACATGCGCTCCAGCAGGACGCACACGCTCCACCACAGAGCCTGCCGCATCGCTCTGTGCTTATTTGGGCGCGAGCAGGACTAAGGTACCGTCCGCCGCGAAGATTGTCCCTCATCCAGTGCAGATGAGGAGGGAACCGCCGATGAAGCAAGCGAGGGATTGACCATGTATGAGCCGAAGTCGGTAGTCCGCCGGTATGAATCTCTTCTCCTGTTCCGGGATGCATCTCTTCTCCTGTTGTTGCTCACCTCACTGGTTCTAGGCTGCGCGGGCGGCGGTGGTCCCAGCAGCGCCATCCGCATTACTTCAGGCAGCGCCACGCTGGCCGCAGGCACCACGCTCCAGCTCACCGCGTCTGAAACCACGCTTGGCATCACCTCAGACGTCAGCTCCTCCGCCATCTGGACCAGCTCCAACGCCGCCGTCGCCACCGTCAGCAGCACCGGCCTCGTTACCGGCGTCGCCGCAGGCTCAGCCGTCATCACGGCCACCATCGGCAAAGTAAGCGGCAGCACCTCGCTCACCATCGGTAGCCCGGCAGCCAGCTCGCTCGCGCTCACGCCCACCAACACCACCGTCGTCATGGGATCCACTCAGACCTACGTGGCCACGGCGACTTACGCCAACCACACCACCGCCGTGCCCAGCTCCGGCGTCACCTGGTCCGTACAACCCGCAACCATCGCGACCATCAGCCAGACCGGCGTACTCACCCCCGTCTCACCCGGCTCCTTCTCCGTCTCCGCCACCTACGAGTCCGTCCAGGCCACCGCCAGCGGCATCGTCACCGCATCGACCCTTAACTCGATCACCGTCACCCCAGCCGCCCCCAGCATCTCCGGCGGCAATACCCAGCAGTTCACCGCCACCGGCAACTACTCCGACGCAACCACCGCCGACCTGACCCAAAGCGTCACCTGGAGCTCCAGCAACACCACGCTGCTCCCCATCAGCAGTACCGGCCTCGCCACCGCGTCGACCGACACGGCCTCGACCGCCGTCACCATCACCGCGCAGCTCGCCACCATCACCGGAACCTCGACCGCGCAGGTCGTCCCGCCCGCCAGCCTCACCTCGCTCTACGTCGAACCCACCAGCAGCAGCATCGCGGTCGGCAGCGCGGAGCCCCACACCGCCACCGCCTTCTACTCCGACGGCACCCAGAAAGATGTCACCAACCAGGTCACCTGGAGCGCCGTCTCCGTCAGCGGCAACACCAGCGTCCGGCCCGCCTCTCACGTCCTCGCGCAGGCCAACATAAGGCCGCACCCGGAAGACGATCAATCCGTCACCGTCAACCAGAGCGGCACCGACACCGCCCAATCTCCCGGCACCAGCATGGTGCAGGCCAGCATGGGCTCCATGCAGAGCCAAAGCACCGTCATCGTCACCACCGCCACCGTCACCTCCATCGCCATTCGCGCGACCAAGTCGCTCTTCCCCGTCGGCGCAACCCAGCAGATTCAGCTCATCGGCACCTTCTCCGATGGCAGCACGCAGGATCTCAGCCTCACCGCCAACTGGCAAAGCTCGGACCCCACCATCGCCACCATCGACCAGACCGGCATGGCCACCGGCGTCAAGGCTGGCAACATCCAGTTCACCGGCAGCTTTGGCGGTCTCACCGCCTCCACCACCGGCTACGAGATCCTGCCCTCGAAGCTCGTCGCGATCACTGCCAGCATCCCCTACGCCATTCTGGTCCAGGGCGTCAGTGAGCCGCTCACCGTCATCGGCACCTACTCCGACGGCAGCACCCACGACGTCACCCAGCTCGCCAGCTGGAGCTCCGCCGACAGCACCGTCTTCCCGGTCGACAGCACCGGCCTGGCCTATGCCCTCAACCCGGGAGAGACCCAGATCACCGCGACCGTCAATGGCCACAGCGGCCTGGTCGACGTCGTCTCCACCAGCGTGACGCTGCAAGGTCTCCAAATCCTCGAGCCCAACACCAAGTTCGCGTTGGGGACAACGATCGACTTCACCGTCCTCGCCACCTTCACCGGCGGCGCTCAACTCGACCTCTCGACCGCCGCGATCTGGACCTCCGCCGATCCGACCGTCATGACCATCGACGGCAATGGCCGCGCCAAGAGCGGCAAACTGGGCACCACCACAGTCAGCGCAACCATCCTGGGCCAGACCGCGGTCAGCATCCCCATCACCGTCACCAATGCGACCCTGACCGGAATGCACATCACCGAAACCTGGCCAACGATCGCCGCGTCCACCAGCTCGCAGTTCCAGGCCTACGGCCTCTTCAGCGACGGGTCGCTGCAGATCCTGACCCCCGATGTGCTCTGGACCTCGTCTGACCCCACCATCGCCTCGATCGATACCAACGGCCAGGCGATCGGCATCAAAGGAGGCCAGGTCCAGATCACCGCCACCTGCGGCACCACCATCGTCACGCTCCCCCTCACCATCACCAACGCGACCCTGGTCGCCGTCAACCTCACGCCGCCCGACGCGGAGATCCCCGTACTCGTCAAGCGTCAGTACACCCTGATGGGAACCTTCTCCGACGGCAGCACCCAGCCGCTCGCAAACGACATCATCTGGGTCGCACCCACGCCGTCGATCGCGGAGGTGGTCCTCAACGGACAGGTCCTCGCCATCTCCCCCGGCGTCGGATCGTTGACCGCGCAGCGCGGCTACTTCAGCGCCTCCACCCCGATCAACGTCACCAACACATCGCTGACCTCGATCACCCTCACGCCCGCCTCCACCACCATCCGCCAGGGGCAGTTCGAGCAGATGACCGCCACCGGAACCTTCGGCGACGGTTTCAGCATGAGTCTCAACAACATCAACGCCGTCTTCAGCTCGTCCAATCCAGCAATCGTCAACATCGGGGCGGAGGACGTCGCCTTCGGCGGGAATGTCGGCTCCGTCACGATGTCTGCCTCCTTCCAGGGGCTCACCGCATCGACCACCACCTTCCAGGTGCTCTCGAGCACCCTTACCTCCATCATGCTCTCGCCCGCGCAGCCCACCGTCACCATCGGCGGGACGCAGCAACTCACCGCCATCGGCACCTTCGCCGACGGCAGTACCGGCGACGTCTCCTCAATGGTCACCTGGACCTCTTCGAACCCCGCTGCCTTGTCGGTCGACGAGAACGGCCTCTCGACCGCCTACACGGCCGGCGCGGTAACCGTGACGGCGACCTGGTCAGGAGCCAACCAATCCGTCGCGGTAACCGTGCTGGCCGCCGGCGGCCCCACGCTTTCGAGCATCGCCGTCTCTCCCGCCAACAGCAACCTCGTCGCCGGTTCCACCGAGCAGCTCACCGCCACCGGCACCTACTCCGACGCGAGCACCGCCAACATTACCAACTCCGTCACCTGGTCCAGCTCGAACTCCGGCCTCGCCTCGATCAGCAACACCGGCCTGGTCACCGGCGTCGCCGCCGGCAGCGTCAACCTCGAAGCCCAGCTCAGCGGCCAGCAGAGCTTCGCCTCCGTCGCCGTCTCACCCTCCAACAACTCAGCCAGCCTCAACCTCACCGGCATCACCGTGCTGCCCACCAGCACCCGCATCGCTCAAACCACCTCGACCAACCTGTCCGCCATCGGCACCTACTCCGACGGCAGTACGCAGGACATCAGCGGCCAGGTCACCTGGTCCAGCGGCAGCAACGGCGTCGCCACCGTCAGCGTCCACGCGGCTCGCGGCTCGGAAGCCACCGCCAACGCCCGGCTCAACTCCCATTTCACCAGCAACGCCACCAGCAACACCGCCACCAATTCCACCGGCACCGTCACCGGCATCGCGCCCGGCCTCTCCAATGTCCAGGCCCAGATCGGCTCCTTCTCGAGCAACTCCGCAGTCGTCGTCACCCCCGCTACCCTCACCTCCATCGCCATCAGTCCCAGCGGAGCTAGCTTCGCCCCCGGCAGCGACCTCCAGTTCACGCTCACCGGCACCTTCTCCGACGGCAGCATGCAGAACCTCACCCCCTTCGCTACCTGGTCCAGCTCCGCCCCGAGCGTCGCCGCCATCTCACCCAGCGGCCTGGCCATAGGCGAGACCAACGGCTCAGTCTCCTTCACCTCCACCTACGGCGGCATGACCGCCACCACCCCCACCGTCACCATTACTTCGGCCATCCTCGACTCGGTCGCTATCACCCCATCAAGCCCCAGCCTCGGCCTCGACAGCAGTCAGCAGTTCACCGTCTTCGGCATCTATTCAGACGGCACCGCACAGAACCTCACCGACCAGGCCACCTTCACCAGCTCCACCCCCACCACCGCGACCATCTCGCCCACCGGCGTCGGCTTCGGCCTCAGCGCCGGAACCGCCACCTTCACGGCCAACGTCAACGGTCACACCGCCACCACCGGCACCGTCACCGTAACCCCGGCCACGCTGGTCTCGATCGCCGTCTCACCCAACAGCCCCAGCCTCGCCAAAGGCGGCTCGCAGCAGTTCTCCGCCATCGGCACCTTCTCCGACGGCACCACGCAGGACATCACCGCGCAGGCTGTCTGGACCAGCTCCAACCCGCAGGTCCTCACCATCAACCAGTACGGTCTCGCCAGCAGCGACGGCACCGGCTCAGCCACCATCACCGCAACCCTCAACGGCGTCTCCACCACCACCGCGAACGTCAACGTAACCCCCGCGACCCTCACCGGTCTCACCCTCTCGCCCACCAGCGCCCAGATTGCCAAGGGCACCACCCAGCAGTTCACCGCCACCGGAACGTACACCGACGGCACCACGCAAAACCTCTCCACCTCGGTCACCTGGTCGAGCTCGAACGGAGCCGTCGCCTCCATCTCAGCCAGCGGCGCGGCCAGCGGCCTTGGCGTCGGCAACGCCACTGTCTCCGCCGCCTACCAGGGCAAGACCGTCTCCACCTCGAGCTTCCTCGTCACCCAGGCCACCCTCGTCTCCATCGCCTTCAGCCCCGCCAGCCCCACCGTCGCGGTCGGCAGCAGCACCCAGGTCAACGTCATCGGAACCTTCTCCGACGGCACCACGCAGAACCTCTCCTCGACCGCCACCTACAGCTCGTCGAACACCGCCGCCGTATCGGTCGGCGGCACCGGCCTGCTCACCGGCATCGCTCCCGGCAACAGCACCATCACGGTGACCGTCAACGGCACCACCAGCAGCTTCGTCGCCGCAGCCTCGACCGCGACCCTCAGCTCGATCGCCATCACGCCCGTCACCCCGGCGAGCATGGCCAAGGGCACCACCCAGCAGTTCACCGCCACCGCTACCTACACCGACGGCAGCACCCAGAACCTCACTTCCACCGCCACCTGGACCAGCTCCACCAGCTCCGTCTTCACCGTCAACAGCACCGGCCTGGTCACCGCCGTCAGCCTCGGCTCCAGCCAGCTCACCGCCAGCTATCAAGGCAAGACCGCAACCACCCCCAGCTTCCAGGTCACCGCCGCCACCGTCGCCTCGATCGCCGTCACCCCGTCAAGCATCAGCATCATCAGCGGCGCCACCCAGCAGTTCACCGCCACCGCCACCTACACCGACTCCACCACCCAGAACGTCTCAAACTCCGCCGCCTGGAGCACCAGCAGCTCCACCCTGCTCACCATCTCCGGCACAGGCCTCGCCACCGCAGGCTCTACCTCTGCCTCAAGCTCCGTCACCGTCAACGCCCAGTACGCCTCCATCAACGGCTCCGTCCAGGCCACCGTCAATCCCATCCCCGCACCCACCCTCACCGGCATCATCGTCGGCCCCACCAGCGCCCACGCCGCCGCCAACACCGTCGCCCGCTTCACCGCCAAAGGCACCTACTCGGACGGCAGCACCGCCGACCTCACCAACTCCGTCACCTGGTCCTCCTCCAACAACGCCGAGGCCATCATCGGCTCAAACGGCCTCGCCGTCGGCGTCGCCCCCGGCACCGTCACCCTCTCCGCCACCTCCGGCTCGGTCTCGAACCAGGCCGTCCTCGTCGTCACCAACGCCACCTTGTCCTCCATCGCCATCAGCCCCAGCGGCGCCAGCTTCGCCGCAGGCAGCACCCAGCAGTTCACCCTCACCGGAACCTTCTCCGACGGCAGCACGCAGGACGTCACCGCCTCAGCCACCTGGTCGACCTCCGCCAGCGCCGTCGCCTCTATCTCGGCCACAGGCCTCGCCAGCGCCGTCGCCGCAGGCTCGGTCCAGTTCACCGCCTCCTACGGCGGCATGACCGCCACCACCGCCGCCGTCACCATCACCGCCGCCACCTTGACTTCGGTCGCACTCTCTCCCACCAACCCGACCTTCGCCAACCTCACCAGCCAGCAGTTCACCCTCACCGGAACCTACTCCGACGGCACCACCGAGAACCTCACCAACCAGGCCACCTTCACCAGCTCGAACACCGCCGTACTCCGCGTCTCCTCCACCGGCCTCGGCATGAGCCTCACTCCCGGCTCCGCCCAGATCACCGCCACCGTCAACGGCCTCACCGCCACCACGCAATCGGTAACCGTCACCAGCGCCGTCCTCACCAACCTCGACATCACCCCCGACAGCCCCACCTTCGCCGCAGGAACCAACCAGCAGTTCGACGTCATCGGCACCTTCTCCGACGGCACCACGCAGGACCTCTCCACCCAGGTCGTCTGGACCAGCTCCAACCCGCAGGTCCTCACCATCAACCAGAACGGCCTCGCCAGCAGCGACGGCACCGGCACCGCCGACATCACCGCCACCTTGAACGGCGTCTCCACCACCACCAACGACGCCACCGTCACCCAGGCTGTCCTCACCGCCCTCGCGCTCTCCCCCACCACCGCGCAGATCGCCAAAGGCACCACCCAGCAGTTCACCGTCACCGGCACCTACTCCGACGGCAGCACCCAGAACCTCTCCTCCGAAGTCACCTGGAGCAGCTCCAACGGCGCCATCGTCTCGGTCTCCGCCACCGGCGTCGCCACCGGAACCGGCGCAGGCTCAGCCCAGATCACCGCCACCTACCAGGGCCAGAGCGTCTCCACCTCGAGCTTCCAGGTCAGCCCGGCCACGCTCGTCTCCATCGCCTTCAGCCCCGCCAACCCGAGCGTCGCCGCTGGTAGTAGCACGCAGGTCAATGTCATCGGAACCTTCTCCGACGGCAGCACCCAGAACCTCTCCTCGAGCTCCACCTACACCTCCTCAAACCCCTCCGCCATCACCATCAGCAATGCCGGCCTCATCACCGGCGTCGCTCCCGGCAACAGCACCGTGACCGTCTCCGTCAGCGGCGTCACCAGCAGCTTCACCGCCACCGTCAGCAACGCCACACTCAGCTCCATCGCCATCACCCCAACTAACCCATCGTCCCTCGCCAACGGCACCACCGAGCAGTTCACCGCCACCGGCACCTACTCCGATTCGAGCACCCAGACCATCACCACCGAAGTCACCTGGGCCAGCTCCAACACCGCCATCTTCACCGTCAACACCACCGGCCTCGTCACCGGCCAGAGCATCGGCTCAGCCCAGCTCACCGCCAGCTATCAGGGCAAGACCGCCACCACCCCCGCCTTCCAGGTCACCGCCGCCACGCTCGCTTCGCTCGCCGTAACGCCATCGCCCGCCAGCATCGCCGTCAGCGCCACCCAACAGTTCGTCGCCACCGGTACCTACACCGACGGCACCACGCAGAACCTCAGCTCCTCCGCCACCTGGAGCAGCTCGTCCTCCGCCATCGCCACCATCACCAGTACCGGCCTCGCCACCGCCGCCGGCGTCGGAACCACCAACATCGAAGCCCAGATCGGCAGCATCAACAACACCGCCTCGCTCAACGTCACCAGCGCCCCGGTCACCGGCCCCACCGTCATCTCCATGGCCATCTCCCCGGCCAACGCCTCGCTCACCGCAGGCAACACCGTCCAGTACACCGCCACCGCCACCTACTCCGACAGCTCCACCAAGAACGTCTCGAGCTCCGCCACCTGGAGCTCCTCCTCCACCGCCATCGCCACCATCAACACCGCTGGCCTCGCCAAAGGCATCGCCGCCGGAAGCACCACCATCGCCGCCACACTCAGCGGCGTCTCCGCCTCGACCACCCTCACCGTCTCGACCGCTCCCGTCACCCTCCAGTCCGTCACCATCACGCCCTCTTCGGCCACCGTCGCCAAGGGCAGCACGCAACAGTTCACCCTCACTGCGAACTACTCCGACAGCTCAACCCTGAACGTCACCAACTCCGCCACCTGGTCGTCCAGCACCAGCTCGGTCGCCTCCGTCACCAGCACCGGCCTCGCCACCGGCGAAGCCGCAGGCAACACCCTCATCCTCGCCAGCTATCAGAACAAGTCCGCTAACGTGAACCTGGTCGTCGGAAACGCCGTCCTCACCTCGATCGCCGTCACCCCAGCGTCCGTCACCCTCGCCGCAGGCACCACCCAACAGTACAAAGCCATCGGCACGATGAGCGACGGTGGCACCCAGAACCTCACCACCTCCGTCACCTGGTCGTCCAACAACACCTCCGCCACCACCATCAACTCCTCCGGCCTCGCCACCACCCACGCGGTCGGCAACGTCACCATCACCGCGACCTCCGGCTCCATCCAATCGACCGCGACGATGACCGTCACCGCGGCCACTCCCACCAGCATCCAGATCTCTCCCACCAGCGTCTCGCTCGCCGTCAATAACTCGCAACAGCTCCTCGTCACCGCAACCTTCAGTGATGGCAGCTCGCAAAATGTAACCTCCAGCGCAACCTATTCCAGCTCGACCGCCAGCGTCGCCACCATCTCCAGCGGCGGCAACGTCACCGGCGTCGCGCCCGGCACCACCACCATCACCGCAAGCCTCGGCAACGTCTCCGCCAACTCCACCGTCACCATCACCGGCGCGACCCTTACCTCCATCGCCATCACCCCCTCGAACCCCAGCCTGCCCGTCGGCCTCAGCCAGCAACTTACCGCCACCGGCACCTACTCCGACGGCAGCACGCAGGACCTCACCAACACCGCCACCTGGTCCAGCTCCGCCTCTTCCGTCGCCTCTGTCAGCTCCACCGGCAACGTCGTCGTCGGCTCGACCGGCAGCGCCACCATCACCGCAACCAGCGGCACGGTCAGCGGCACCGACACCGTCACCGGCACCAGCGCCGTCGTCACCGCCATCGCGGTCAGCCCGGCCTCCGTCACCCTCGCCGCCGGCCAGACCCAGCAGTTCGCCGCGACCGCCACGCTCAGCGACGGCTCGCAGCAGACCGTCACCGCCTCCGCTCATTGGAGCGTCTCCAACCCCTCCTTCGCCAACGTCAGCAACACCAGCGGCAGCAATGGCTTCCTCACCTCCACCGCCGCCGGAACCACCAGCGTCACCGCCACCATCAACTCCACCTCCGGCTCCGCCACCGTCACCGTCCAGGCCGCAACCCTCAACTCCATCGCGGTCACCCCCAACCCCCTCTCGCTCCCCGCCGGAACCAACCAGTCCCTCACCGTGACCGGTACCTACTCGGACGGCAGCACCGCCAACCTCACCGCCTCCGCCACCTTCTCAAGCGCGAGCTCCTCCATCGCTGCAGTCAACTCCACCGGCCTCGTCAGCGGCGTCAGCACCGGCAACACCACCATCACCGCCACCGTCAACGGCGTCTCCGGCACCACCGCCGTAACCGTCACCAGCGTCGTGCTGCAAAGCATCGCCATCACCCCCGCAACCACCAGCATCGCCCTCGGCCTGCACGCCCAACTCGCCGCCACCGGCACCTACTCCGACGGCAGCACGCAGGACATCACCTCTCAGGTTCAGTGGAGCTCCTCCGCTCCCTCCAAGGCCACCGTCAGCAGCACCGGCCTCATCAGCACCCTCGCCACCGGCAGCTCGACCATCACCGCCACCCTCAACTCCCTCTCGGCGACCGCCTCGCTCACCGTCACCGCCGCCGTGCTGCAAAGCATCGCCGTCACCGCCCCACAGACCAGCTTCGCCCTCGGCCTCTCGCTCCAACTCACCGCCACCGGCACCTACTCCGACGGCACCACGCAGAACCTCACCAGCTCCGTCACCTGGTCCTCGCAGACCCCCTCAGTCGGCGTCGTCAGCTCCACCGGCGTCGCCACCGGCCACACCACCGGAACCTTCAACGCCGTCGCCACCTCTGGCGGCATCAGTGGCACACTCGGCATCACCGTCACCAGCGCCGTTCTGGTGTCGATCGCCGTCTCACCCAACAACGTCATCACCGTCAACCTCAACGGCATCCAGTTCACCGCCACCGGAACCTTCTCCGACGGCAGCACCCAGAACCTCACCGACACGGTCCACTGGGCGCTCTCCGGCATCGCCCTTGGCAGCATCTCCTCAACCGGCCTCTATACCCCCACGCTAGGGATCTCCGTCCAGGGCACCGTCACCGCAACCTCAGGCAGCATCGTCGGAACCGCGACAGTCACCATCCTCTAAGCGAGCGAAGTGACATGTCCTGCCGGACGAGCCCGCTGCGCGCGCGGGCGGTCACTTCGTGACATGTGATCCGCTTCGCGGTGGTGCTCCCGATGGTCGCAAACAGAGGATTGTGCCGACCATCGGGAGGAGCGACGCGAAGCGGATAAAAAGGCACGGAGTGCCCGCCGCCCGCGCAGGGCGCCCGTCCCTCGGGACACGTTACGGAATCAGCAACCCCGGCACAGCCTCCAGCGCGACCGCAATCGCACCCCACAGCACCCCACTCTCGCCCAAACTCGCCGCCGCAATCCGCGGCACGGCAAACTCGCACCGCCCCAACTCCTCAACCACCATCTTCAGCACCACAGGATGCACGCCCACGCATCCACCCAGCAAGATCAACCCCGGATTCAAAATCAGCGCAAGATTGAGCATGATATCCGCAACAATCACCGCCCGTTGCTGCACAATCTTCTTCGCCCGCGCATCCCCCGCCTCAGCCAGATCGAGCACCGCCGGCGCATCGAGATCCTTAGCCGCACCCTTCGCACCCTTTGCACTCTCCGCCCAACTCGCGACAATCCCACCGCTCGTCACCACTGACTCAAGCTCGCCAAACTCATACAGCGCCGGTTGACGCCGTGAGATCCCCGGCAGCCGCAGGTACCCAATCTCTCCCGCCGACCATTGCGCCCCACGATGGATCCGCCCATCGAGCACAATCCCCGCGCTCACATTCGACCCAATATGAATCGACACAAACGAAGGCTCCCGCTGCGCCGCCCCACGAAAACGTTCTCCCAACGCCGCCAGATTCGTATCGTTCTCGACGATCACCATGCAGCCCACCACCTTGCGCAGCAGCTCCCGCAACGGCACCGACCGCCAACCCTCCAGTGTGCTGATCGACAGCACCACGCCCTCATCAACATTCGTAATCGCCGGAACTCCGACCACCATCGCAAGCAGCCGCTCAGCCGCCTTCTTCTGCTTCTTCAACAACCGCCGCGCCTCAGTTCCGATCAGCTTCGAAATCGCCTGCGGCGTAGTCTTCTTCCCCGCCAGCGCAATCTCCGAGCGCTCCAACTCCGCCCCACTCAGATCAGTCAGCAGAAAAAATAAGCCGCCCGCCGTAAGCTGCACCGCCACAATGCAGTCGCGCCCAGCGTTGAAGCGGATCATGTCCGGCGGCCGCCCACCACTCGACTCTCCCTCACCCAGCGCAACGATCAACTCCGCACCAATCAGGTCGTTCACCACGCTCGTCACCGTCGGCGCACTCAGCCCGGAGGCCCGCACCAGGTCCGCACGCGAGCAAGATCCCGCCGCCCGCAGCAGCTGCAACAACGTCAAGGCATTGGTCTGCCGTAACAGCGACGGCCTGCCTACAGCGATAGTCTCTTTCTTCACGGCAACTCGATCGAAAATATAAAGGTCATTGCATCCCAATCAGAGCTGCAACCGAACCCTGGCCCGCGTCAGCACACCCGCCACACCAAGAACAGCAAAGGTAAACAACAGCGTCTTCACCACCGCCGTCCACCCACTGCTCCAATGCGTATCGAAGTACGTCACTCCCAGGCTCACCATAAGAAAGTACCAGAGATCGGGCAGCAGATACGTCAGCAGCGTGTTCCCACCCGCAGGCCGCAACCACCACGCCCACCGCTGCCACTGCTTCACATCGCACACCCAGTACAGCAGCGTAAACACCAGTACAGCCGCACCAATGCTATAGAGCGACCACGTCGGCGTTGCGCGAATCTTCGAAATCCCAAGCGGCGTCAACACCCTCCCCAGCACCAGCGCCAACACCCCAAACCCCACAGCCCAACCCATCGCCCCGCGTGCCGTCGGCCTGCGATCCTTACCCACAAACAGCGACGACGTCATCACGCCCGCCACCACGATACAAGCCATCGCTCCATTGTCGAACGGCCACACATACAGCGGCAACCTCCCCGGCAACGCAACGACCTTCGCCGTCGACAGCGCACAAAACCCCAGCAGCACCACAAACCAACCCGCCGGCGCCCAACGCCACTGCCGCGTTGGAATATACAGCACCGCAACGGCCAGATACGTATACCCAATCAACCCCAGAATCTCCGGATACGATCCATCGATCCATAGTTCATGCCCACCCGCCCCATGCCTGCGAAACAGCGCATACATCGCGATCACCCCGGCCAGCCCAACCCACCGCAGCCCGCGGAACAACCCCGCATACCGCTCCGACTTCCCATACACATTCAGATACAGCGCAGCACTCACCAGCCCAACCAGCGCCCAAACCCCGCCACTGAAGCCCATCTGCGCCGCATCCGCCTTCTCCGCGTTCGCGAGAATCAGCCCCAGCACAATCAACGCGCCCACCCGCACCAGCACATGCCCCCACAACCCCACCAGCGACGGATCCCTCTTCAACCGCTGCGCCACCGACAATGGCATCGACATCCCCACGATAAACAGGAAGAACGGATACACCATGTCGACATACGTCATCACATCCACATTCCCCGGCGCATGCTCCGTCCACCACGGCATCCCATGCGCACTCGACAGTTCATTGACGAAGATCATCACCGCCATCGTCAGCCCGCGAAACACATCGATCGAAACCACCCGCGGCGCAGCCACAGAACCCACCTCCCGCTCTTCCGAGAAAGCCCGAACCACCGTACTCATCGGGGAACTCCTTTCCCAACCGGCCTGTGCAACCCTTCATTCAGCGCCTTCAGCAACGTCCCCGAAGGATCGCCCGAGTAGTCCCAAAACATCACTCCGCCCAGCCCATGCTCGCGCACATACCCACACTTCGCCGCCAGCGACTCCGCATCCTCATACGACACAAACAAACGTTTGTCCGCATTATAGAGATACGGCACCCTGGCCACCGGATCCCAGTACCGCACATACCCGCTCCCCGTCGTCTCCGACGACACCACACTATACGGCGCATACCCCTCCGGCGCAGCCTTGCCCGGCTGATACAGCCCATGCTCCCGATCCGCAACCTCGCCCCACACATGCCCATAAAACGGCACGCCCAGCAGGATCTTCTTCGCCGGAACACCCGCCCGTTCAAACGCCTCGACCGACGCATCCGCAGACACCTTCTTCGGGTCAGCAGGATTCGTAAACAGCGGCGCATGATGCCCCGTCAAACCATCATCCGTCGGCTCATAAAAGTCATACGCCATCAGGTTCACCGTATCCACATACCGCGCCACCTTCGCCATCTCCGTATGCGCCAGATACTCCTCCGAAGCCCCCGCCGCAATCGTCAGATACAGCTTCTTCCCGCTGCGCTTCGACTCCCGCGCAAACCGCTGCCTTAGCTCCTTCAGCAACAGCGTAAAGTTCTCCTTGTCCTCACTGCGAAACGTATGCCCCGAGCCCACCATCCCCGGATACTCCCAATCGATATCCAGCCCATCCATCTGGTAGCGCGCCAGAAACTCCATCACGCTCGCAATGAAAATCTTTCTGCTCTCCGCCGTCAGCGAGACATCCGAAAAGTCAGTCGACCACAACCATCCCCCCACCGAAACCAGCACCGTCAGCGAAGGATTCTCCCGCTTCAGCCCATTCAAAAACGCAAAGTTCTCCGCATCCGCAGCAAACCCCGTCACCATCCGCCCATCCTTGATGTTGGCGAACGCATAATTCACCCGCGTCAAACTCCGCGCATCGATCTGCCCCGGAGTAAGCGCCGCATCCTTTTGAAAGACGTACCCCACCACCATCGGAGCCTCACGCTTCGCCGCGGCCCGCGCAGCTACAGGATGCAAGCTAAAACCAACGCACAGTGCAAGTGCGAACAAGAGTTTTCTACGCATAAGTGGAGACTTCCTAAATAAACTTACCAAAGCCACAACCGCTTCTCTAGACTAATCCAAAGCACTCGCATTCCACCCGCAATCGAACGGCTCCTCGTACAATTTCACCGAGCCACGCCGCATCTCGCTTCACCTCCAGAAGGGACGGTCCATCATCAAAGCCACAACGCTCACCCTCGGAATCTGCTTAGGCAGCCTCTGCACCCAGGCCTCGATCAGCCAGACCGCAGCGACTCAAGTCCAGGTCCTCGTCGATCACGTCGGCTACGAACTCCAGGCCCCCAAACAAGCCCTCATCGTCGGCACCAACAAAGACAAGCAAGCCCACCCCGACCGCTTCACCCTCATCGACACCGCCACCAACCAGACCATCCTCACCGGCCCTCTCTCGCCCGCAGCCGAAGTCCACAACTGGGGCAACCGCGTCTTCTGGACCGCCGACTTTTCCACCCTCCGCACTCCCGGCCGTTACATCCTCAAAGTCCACACGCCCAGCGGCGAAGCAGCCTCCTGCATCTTCGACGTCACCGACGACCTCCTCGAACGCGACACCCTCTCGAACGTCGTCTTCTACTTCAAAGGCCAGCGCTCCTCCGGCGACTTCGACCAGGCTGACCGCCATCTCCCCCTCCCCGCAGGCGAACCCGGCTTCGTCGATGTCCACGGCGGCTGGTACGACGCCACCGGCGACTACGGCATCCATCTCTCGCACCAGAACCCCACCTCCTCCTTCAACCCGCAACAAGTCCCCCTCGTCGCATGGTCGCTTCTCAAAAGCTACGCCGCCCTCGAAGCCCGCCACGACGACAACTTCACCGAGTACGAGCGCCGCCTCCTCGACGAAGGTCTCTACGGAGCCGACTTCCTCGTCCGCATGCAGCGTCCCAACGGCTCCTTCTTCGAGACCATCACCGCGCCCGGCAAAGACAAGCTCGCCAAGGATCGCGAGATCGGCAACCCCAACTGGCGCACCCAGATCAAGACCTCCACCACCGACTCCACCGAACGCATCCAGAAAGCCGAAGGCCCTTACGCGTATCAAGTCAGCTTCCGCTCCGGCGGAGGCATGGCCATCGCTGCCCTCGCGCTCGCCGCCACGATGCCCATCACCGGCGACCTCCCGCACGCCGCCTACCTCCGCGCCGCCGAAGATGCCTTCCAGTTCCTCGACGTCCACAACGCCGAGCTCACCAACGACGGCAAAGAAAACATCCTCGACGACTACTGCGCCCTCATGGCCGCAACCGAGCTCTACCGCGCCACCCAAAACCCCATCTACCTCGCCGCCGCCGACCGCCGCGCCGCGAGCCTCATGAGCCGCCTCATCGCCACCGGCCCGCATCGCGGCTCTTGGCGCGCCGACGACGCCACCCGCCCCTTCTTCCACCCCGCCGACGCCGGCCTTCCCGTCATCAGCCTGCTCGAATATTTCACCATCGCGTCCCCCGCCCAACAAGCCAAAGTCCGCACCACCGTTGAACATTCTCTCCGCTTCGAACTCACCACCACCGCCGAAGTCTCCAACCCCTTCGGCTACGCCCGCCAACTCGTCCGCATGGGCGATGGCCAGGTCCGCACCGCCTTCTTCTTCCCGCACGACACCGAAGCCGCCCCCTGGTGGCAAGGCGAAAACGCCCGCCTCGGCTCACTCGCCGCCGCCGCCCGCATGGCCGCCCCACTCTTCAGCGACCAGCCGCAGTTCCAATCCGAACTCCGCGACTACGCCTGGAACCAACTCCACTGGATCCTCGGCCGCAATCCCTTCGACACCAGCATGCTCATGGGCAGCGGCCATAACAACGCCGCCTACATGTTCTTCAAGTCCTACAAATACACCAGCGCCCCCGGCTCAGTCATCAACGGCATCACCGCCGCTCTCAACGACGAAGACGGCATCGCCTTCAACGAAGGCTTCGCCGTCACCGGCAAAGACGAAGACTGGCGTTGGACCGAACAATGGCTCCCCCACGCCGCCTGGTACCTCTACGCCATCAGCCTCCCCCACTAAGCGGGCCACGAAAAGGTATACCCGTCCCGAAGGAACCGCCCTCCGCGCAGGAGGCCCGTCCGGCAGGACAAGCAGCGCCACTCACGTATCCGCATGTTGTCAGACACGAAAAATGGCTGCAACCGACTAAGTCGGTCGCAGCCATTTTTGTTAATTAGAAAATTAACTCAGCCAAGCTACACGTTCAAGTCTCCGTAAGCCGAAAGAACCCGAAACAGGCAGTTTCTCCGGCCCACAAAAGCCCTTTAGAACTTGTACTTCAGCGAGAGCTGCAGGTGCCGTTCGCTCGAGCTCGTGTTGGTGATCTGACCAAAGTTGCTGTCCGTCACACCGCTATCCGGAGTGGCATAGCTGGCAATGTTGAACAGATTGAATCCATCAACCCGGAAGTCAAACGCGTTCTCGTGGAAGATCGCAAACGACTTCTGCAGCGACATATCGATCTGCTCGTACCCAGGTCCACGCAGCGAGAAGGGACGAACATTTCCGAATGAGTCCTGCGGCTGCTGCACAAAGGAGCTCTGTGCCGTGGTGCCGAAGTACTGGTTCAACGTCCGGCCAGTAATGTGTACCGGTGCGATCTGGTTTGGTCGTGCTGCACCCGTAAAGGCGTACACCAGGCTCGAGTAGTTGGAGGGCGAGCTCACCGTAACCGGCAGAGCACTATAGGTCACATCCGAGCCGCTGAGCTTCCAGCCACCGATCGCCTCATCGACAATCCGATTCGCGCCGCTTGCAAAGCGCTTACCGCGTCCAACCGGCAACTCATACACACCCGTCACGTTCAGCGCGTTCCGTACGTCGAACGCCGCCGGACCGTACTCGGAAGCAAAATCATACGAGTTCTGCTGGTAGTACTGACCGCTATTGCTGTTAGTAACTCCATAGAAGCCGAAATCATTCGTCAGCGACTTCGAGTAAGTGTAGTTTGCCGTAATTTCCAGTCCACCCCTCATACGCTGGCGAACCGTCGCCTGCAAAGCGCTGTAGTTGCTGATCGAGTCCGCGCCCGTGATCTTGACCACACCGGTCTGCCCCACCACGCTGGCATAAGGAGCAGCCGCCGTAGGCGAAGTCAACTGGTTGCCGAACTGCGGATCGATCAGGTGCCGTCCAAGAATTCCAACGTAGGCGACGCTCACAGCCGTCGTCCCCGTCAGTTCATACTCAGTCGTCAAGCTGAACTCCTGCGTCACGGAAGGCTGCAGATTCTTCTTCCACGCGTAGAAGGTAGTGGTCGGAGGGGTTGTCGTCGGGAAGCCCGCCGACGTCGTGAAGTACTGACCCGCCGAATACGTCCCATCCGTCACAGTCGGATTCTGACCCTGCTCTTCGAAGTCATTATGGAAAGGAGGATTCTGCGTCAGACGAAGATTGGCGCCCGAACCTTCCAGGTAGCTCGTAATGCCGTATCCACCGCGCAGCACAAGCCGTGGCCGGAAGGAGTACGCAAATCCAAGCCTCGGCTGGAACTGGTCATAGACCGAGTTATAGAGCGCACGGCTGTTCCCGTTCTGCCCCGCGTACTCGATCGCGCCCGTCGTCAGGTTAAGATTCGCCATCTTGTTGTTCACTTCAAAGATCGGCTGGTCGAAGTTCCAACGCAGACCAATATTGAAGGTCAGGTTGGACTTGATCTTGAAGTCGTCCTGCGCGAAGACGGCGTCGCGCCACTGCCGCTGTCCCGTACGCCCCGTCACATCACCCACCTGCGTGTTGTTGACCTGGTTCAGCAGGAAGTCCGCGAACGAGTAGCCAGGCTGATTATCGAAAAATGGGTTGCTGGTGTATCCACCGGTGTAAGTGAAGTCGCCCAGTTCACCATCGTTACCCGGATAGAAGCTGTTCTGCTGATAGCGGGTAAACTCAGCGCCGAACTTCAGCAGATGGCGCCCCTTCTGCCATGTGAGATTTTCCGAGTATTCAAAGACGTTATCGATGAAGATCTCAGGTGTCGGGTTGGCGCCAAAGCTGCTCAGGTAGCCGTTACCCTGGCTGCTCGGCGAGTTCGCACCGGGAGGTCCGCTCTCCTGCCCATTGAACGACTGCAAGCTGAAGCCAGCTGTCTGCTGCGTAGGGCTGGGAATGCCAACCATCGAGTTACCCGTCAGACCGAAGATACCGCTCGGGTCGGTCGTAACGCCGCTGTTGAACCGGATCCGCGCATACGATCCACGGAAAGAGTTCACAATCGCCGGAGAGAAGGTGTGCGTCCAGGTACCCGTCGCCAGATGGTCGGGGTAGTTGGAAGCGCTTGGGAAGAAGACCGGAATCGGGTCAGTCACAGTCGCATCGCGCGCAATACCCTGCGAGTAGCGGCCCGAAATAATGTCGTTGCCGCGGAAGTGATAGTCGATCTTCACATCGCCCTGGTCGTTCTTCTCGGTCGCGTTGCCCGGCCCTTGGAAGTTGTTGTAAATGCCCGCCGGATCTGCGGTCGCGTGATTCGGAAGCGGGTACGCCGCCGGATGGCTGAACAGGTACTGCGCAACCGGATTGGCGATCGTCAACTGGTTGTTGGTATAAGGCGTCGGCGCACCATCCGTCAGCGTCTGCGTGTTGTAGAGCTGAAGCGGAACATTGGTCTTCGTCGTCGGATCGATGTTGCTGAATAGCGACGTATTCAAAAGAAATGACAGGTCGCCGGTGCGCATTGCAGCCGTCGCAACACTGGCCAGTTGCAGTCCGCTGCTGTGCTCGCGAAGCCCTTCATAGTCGGCGAAGAAGAACAGCTTGTCCTTGAGAATCGGCCCACCAATGGTCGCGCCGAAGATCGTCTGCGTGAACTTGCCCTTCGCCGTTCCGCTCTGGTCGTTCAACCAGCTATTCGCATTCAACTGGTCGTTCTGCAAGAACCCAAACACGCTGCCGTGAAACTTGTTCGTACCGCTCTTCATCACCATCAGCACTTCGCCGCCGTTCACGTTGCCGAACTCGGCATTCGCGTTCGACGCGATCACGCGCATCTGGTCGATCGCATCCGGACTGGGGTTATACCCAATCGTGTTGTTCAGGTTCTCGTTGATCTCCTGCCCATCCAGCAGGTAGTTGTTCGACTGCTGCCGGCTGCCGTTCACGTCCGCTTCGTTGTTCGCGTTCGTTCCGCGTTCAACCGAATTCTGCTGCCCGAACGTTCCATACCCCGTCGAAACCGCGCCCGGCGTAAAGACCGTCAACTGCGAAAAGTCGCGCCCATTCAGCGGCACGTTGTTGATCGTGTTCTCCGTGAACGTCTCGCCCAGCGTCGCGTTTTCCGTATCCAGAATCGGCTGCATCTCGTCCGAAACCGTCACCGTCGTGCTCTCCGCGCCGATCGACAGCGGGATGTCCACCTTCGCTACCTGGTCGATTTCGAGCGCGAACGGACCATAGCTCGCCTTCGAGAACCCCGGTGCATCGACCGCGATCTTGTACTGCCCAATCTGCAGGAAGCGGATCGAGTACTCGCCGGCCGCATTGCTCTTGGCATCGGTGACAACCCCGGTTGCCGTGTTGATTGCGTGGACGACGGCGCCCGGAACTACAGCGCCGCTCGTATCGGTAATCGTACCCCGGATGGTTCCGGTGACGGTCTGTGCAAGCGCCGGTACGGCCGTACAGAGCAGGATCGGAACGATCGATCGTGAAAGACGGTTCATGGTATTGCCTCTCAAAAAACTGCGTGGGTGAAAGTTGGGGGTCAAGTTCGCTTCAGTTTTGCGTCTGCAAATTCCTGCCCTGAGCTGATGATGAGTAAACCTACAAGGAAAATGAAACGAATACAAGATCATTTTCACGTCAAATGATCAAAAATAAATTGCTTCGGGTGGAAAACGGAAAAACTCGCCCAATCGGCTCGCCCATCCACGCGCAGCTTCTCTCTCGGCTCAAAAGCCGCGCTCACCCCGACCAGCCAGCCTCAACCCTGCTTCAACAGCAGAACCACGGCCCGTGCATCAGAAACGAGAAACAACATCAGAATGGATAGCATGAACTGCAGAACCGGCTGCCGCGAGACTACGTGGTCCCTCAAGCATCACCGGAATATCGTCCGAAAAGATAGTTACCCCGTTCCGAATACTTCGGTCGGTTGAGCCCAACTCTTCGTTCCCAGCTACGACTCCGAAACGGAAATCATCCGTCACGTCGTCGGCAAACTTTGGGAAGAATTGTTGTCATAAGACCATAGCAACCTGAGATCTGCAAGAGATTTCGTAATCGATCGACGAAAAACGCATCTTCATGATTGAATGATGCGATAACAATCATTCGGATCACTTCGGCCCTCAAGCGTCCCAAAGCCGCATCAGACCTCCTACGGTCAGGATCAGCCCATTGCATCGGAATCGCTCTTCGTTTCCCGCCCGCCTTCGCTTCCTTCTCGCCATCTTCCCGCTCCTCTCTGCCGCTTCACTCCACGCCCAGCAGACCTTCGCCGACCGTCCCATGCAGCCCGTCTACGAAGACGGAGCCGAGTACCGCTGGCTCCAAAAACCCGTCCTCGCCTCCCGCCCACTCGACTCCATGGAAGACCTCACCCACTGGACCTTCACCGGCGCAGGCGACCTCACCCTCTCTGAAGCCCCGGTAGAAGGCCCAGCCAAAGTCGGCCACCACTCCCTCCGCATTCGCTCCTCCGACAACATGGGCCACGTCACCGGCGACGGCGATTGGCAGGACCTCCTCGCCACCCGCCACTTCCCCACCGAAGACTGGTCCCGCTTCAACCGCATCTCTCTCTGGGTCTACCCCGACGTCAACGGCGCACCCGCCATCTCCTGCTCGCTCATCCTCCACACCGAAGGCGCGCACCCGTTACCCGACTCCACCAACGAAGGCCGCAACGAGTCCATCCCGCTCAAGAACCATCAGTGGAACCACATCGTCTGGGAGATCGCCCCACTCTCGCGCGACAAGGTCACCGCCCTCGACTTCGGCTACAGCATGCCCAAGATGCTCCCCGACCCGGGCGACCAGACCGTCTTCTACCTCGACCAGCTCGAGCTCCAATCCGTCGCCCCCGATCACGTCGAAGGCTGGGACGTCGCGCCCAACAAGATCGCCTTCAGCCACGCCGGATACACCGAAGGCTCACCCAAAACCGCCATAGCCAGCGATCTCCATTCAAAAGACTTCTCGCTCATCGAAGCAGCCACCGGCAAAGTTGTCCTCACCGCCCCCATCGAGCAAAAGCAGACCCTCCTCGGCCGCTACCAACTCCTTGACTTCTCCTCCATCGCGCAGCCCGGCACCTATCTCCTCCGCTCCGGCTCGACCATCACCCGCACCTTCCACATCGGCGACGACACCTGGCGCGACACCATCCTCAAAGCCGTCAACTTCATGTACTCCGAGCGTTGCGGCACCGTCATCCCCGGCATCCACGGCGTCTGCCATCAAGACGATTACTCCGAACACAACGGCAAGCGCCTCCTCGTCAACGGCGGCTATCACGATGCAGGCGACACCACCGCCACCGGCAACACACCCGGCATGGCCTACGCCCTCTTCTCCCTCGCCGACCGCCTCCACACCCAGCACGAAGACCCCGCCCTCCAGGCCCGGCTTATCACCGAAGCCCAATGGGGACTCAACTGGGCCTTGAAGACTCGCTTCGGCGATGGTTTCCGCACCACCGGCCAGCTCATTAGCTACTGGACCAACGGCATCATGGGTGACGCCGACGATCGCTTCGGCCCCGCCGTCAACGATCCCGAGTGGAACTTCCGCGTCGCCGCTCTCGAAGCACTCGCCGCCCGCGTCATGAAGGACTCCGACCCGCAGCTAGCCAACCGCAGCCTAGCCACCGCAAAGCAAGACTGGCAGTTCGCCCTCGACGGCCTGAAGTCCGCCGCCCCACTCCCCGAGGTCTACGGCCAAAAAGACAATCTCGAACGCATCAGCTTCGGTGTCCTCGCCTCCGTCGATCTCTATCGCGCCACCAACGATCAGCTCTATGCCGACAAAGCCGTCGAACTCGCAAAGCAGATCCTCGCCTCCCAGGAAACAAAGCTCCAGCCCTGGACCATCCCCATGACCGGCTACTTCTACACCGGTCCCTCCCGCACCGCGCTCTTCCATCGCTTCCACCTCGGCCAGGAAGAGGAACCCATCGTCGCCCTCGCCCATCTCTGCGAGTCCCTCCCCAACCACCCCGACTGGATCCAGTGGTACTCCGCCATCGTCCTCCACTCGAAGTACTACCAGCAGGCCGCAGCCGCCATCGACGCACCCTTCAACATGCTCCCCGCCTCCATCTACCGCGTCACCGAGGCCGACCAACTCCCCGAATCGAAAACCTGGACCCCACTGCGCACCGCCGACCGCGACACCTTCCGCGAAGAAGTCCGCCAAGGCATGCCTCTCGATCTCCCCGGAACTCCAGCCAACACCTACCTCCGCCGCTTCCCCGTCTGGTTCGACTTCCGCGGCAACTCCAGCGTCCAGCTCTCCAGCTCCAAAGCTCTCTCCACCGCCGCCCAACTGCGCAACGATCTCGACGCCGAAGACCTCGCCCAGCAACAAGCCCAGTGGATCGTCGGCCGCAATCCATTCTCCTCAAGCATCATGTACGGCGAAGGCTACGACTGGACCCCGCTCTACAGCGTCCGCTCCGGCCAGATGGTCGGCGCGCTCCCCGTCGGCATCGAAACCAAAGGCACCGCCGACGCTCCCTACTGGCCCGACCAAAGCTGCTGGACCTACAAAGAAGTCTGGTCTCAACCCGTCGGCGAGTGGATCTGGCTCATGCAGGATCTCAGCGGCCCCGCCGTCGTTGAAGGACCCATCGCACCCTCAGCCACCCAGGTCCAACTCATCAACACCACCACCCAAGCCATCACCTCTGCCACCATCGACCCCTCCACCCACACCTTCCGCGCCACCATCCCGCAAGGCCGTTACGCCATCCACTCCGGCCCGACTCACACCACCCTCACCGCGCTCTCCGCCGGTCAATACACCGTCGACCTCCGCCCAACCTCCGCAGCCGACTTCACAGTCCACTCTGCCACGCCCTCATCCAACGAAATCACCATCACCCTAACCGCATCAGGCGCAGGCTCTCACACCTTCACCCTCCGCGCCGACAACCTCAAGCTCACCGAACCAGTCAAAGAACCATCCACCTCCACCCTTACCCTCAAGCAATCCGAGCAAACCCACACCTGGCACGCCCAGATCCTCGACCCCACCACCCCCTGGGTCGCAGTCATCCTCAAAGACAACTCCCTCGACCAGCACCGCGAACTCACCGGCATCGCACAAAAGTAGTCAGGCGCATCCGTCAACCAACCAAAGCCTCTGCGTTACACTCCTGATCAACCGACCGCTCCAGCCCCATCCGGCCCGAGGACCTCAGCACTCATGACCACCACCGCTCCCACCCAACGCGTCCTCTCCGTCGACGTAGCCCGCGGCGTCACCATCGCCTTCATGATCCTCGTCAACGATCCCGGCGACTGGAACCACGTCTACGCGCAGCTCGATCACGCCACCTGGAGCGGCTGGACCCTCACCGACCTCGTCTTCCCCAACTTCCTCTTCCTCATGGGCGCGTCCATCATCTTCTCGCTCCAGTCCCGCATCGCCAAAGGCGAGTCGCGCGCAAGCCTCGCCGGCCACATCGCCCGCCGCGCTCTCATCCTCTTCCTCCTCGGCCTCTTCATCGCGGCCTTCCCCCACTTCCACTGGACCCACCTCCGCCTCTTCGGCGTCCTCACCCGCATCGCAGTCTGCTACTTCTTCGCCGGGCTCATCTGCCTCGGCACCCGCCGCATCGCCCCACTCGCCGCCATCACTGCAACCCTCCTCATCGGCTATTGGATCCTCATGCGCTTCGTCCCCGTCCCCGGCTTCGGCACGCCCACGCATGAGATCCCCTTCATGGACCAAACCCGCAACCTCGCCGCCTACATCGATCGCGGCTTCATCGCCTTCACCCAACGCACCATCCACGCAGGCCGGCTCTACAACGGCGGCGTCCGCGATCCCGAAGGTCTCCTCAGCACCCTCCCCTCCATCGCCACCGTCCTGCTCGGCGCCATCACCGGCGTCCTCATGCGCAAGCCATCGCTCACCCAATCCACCAAGCGCAACCTCATGGCCGCAGGCGCAGTCCTCTTCCTCACCGCAGGCCTGCTCTGGAACCTCAGCTTCCCCATCAACAAAAATCTGTGGACCAGCTCTTACGTCCTGCTCGCCGCAGGCTTCTCGCTCCTCGGCCTCACCCTCGCCTACTGGGTCGTCGACATGATTCGCGTGCAGGACCGCAGCCCCGTCGCCCGCGCCGCTCTCTGGCCCTGGCTGGTCTTCGGTTCGAACGCCATCGTCGTCTACGCCGTCTCCGACTTCCTCGTCGAGATCGCCGACGCTATCCACGTACAAGACGCAGGCAAACCCACCACGGTCTGGGGCTGGGTCTACGCGCACGGCTTCGCGCACGGCCACTCCACCGAGAACACATCGCTGGCCTTTGCAATCTTCTTCGTAATGCTCTGCTTCCTACCGAACTGGCTACTCTGGCGCAAGCGCATCTTCGTCAAGATCTAAAACTAAAAACGCCCTACGCGGGCAGCGACCACTTCGTGGTGTGTGATCGCTTCGCGCAGTCCTCCCGTTGGTCGGCACCAGATCTGT
>Ga0302314_10003144_pt1 | contig 30561 bp, 29 predicted proteins | sample III_Palsa_N2_3_FD_200533 | JGI IMG/M metagenome (GOLD analysis project Ga0302314, IMG submission 200533) | Peat permafrost microbial communities from Stordalen Mire near Abisko, Sweden - III_Palsa_N2_3 | ecosystem: Environmental > Terrestrial > Soil > Palsa > Peat permafrost | place: Sweden... | reverse complement strand
CGCTCGGTGCCTGGGGCGCCGTACAGGCAATGAGCGCCGGCGTCGCCATCGCCGCAGGCGGAGCGATGCGCGACGGCATCACAGGACTCGCCGTGCGCGGCGCACTCGGTCCTACGCTCAGCAGCGCATCCACGGGCTACGGCGCGGTCTACCAGCTCGAGATTTTGTTGCTGTTCGCCACGCTGGTGGCGATCGGTCCGCTGGTGCGCTCAGGCAGCGTCAGCGAACAGCCCGAATCCGGTGGCTACGGATGGGCCGAATTTCCGAATTGAAGAGTTAAGGGGAAACACATGCACCGAGGCGCAATCACCGACTACATCGACGTCGCTCAAATCGTGCTCTATGCCTTTTGGATCTTTTTCGCAGGTCTCATTCTTTATCTGCGTCGCGAGGACAAGCGCGAAGGCTACCCGCTCGAATCCGATCGCTCGGGCCACGTCAAGGTTCAAGGATTTCCGCCGATACCCGCGCCGAAGGAATTCGTCCTCGCCGACGGCACGACGGTGTTCGCCCCGCGCGTGGAACGCGATACACGGCCGATCAAGGCGCTGCCCATCGGCGAGCATCTCGGTGCACCGCTGCGGCCTACGGGCAACCCCATGCAGGATGCGGTCGGCCCGGCATCCTACGCCGAACGCGCGAATCATCCCGATCATACCGGCGAAGGACTGCCCATGATCGTACCGCTACGTGCCACGTCGGGCTTTTTCGTAGCCGACAAGGATCCCGACCCGCGCGGCATGGAGGTTTTCGGAGTCGACCACGAGTCGGGAGGCAGCGTCGCCGAGCTGTGGGTCGATCGGGCGGAGCCGCAGATCCGCTATCTCGAGGTCGATACCGGGCAGCGTCGGGTGCTTCTGCCGATCACCTTTGCGAAGATCGATGGCCGCCGGCGGATCGTCGATGTCAAATCCATCAAGGGTGAGCAGTTCGCATACGTGCCCGGGGTCGCGAATCCGGATCAAATAACGCGGCGGGAAGAGGATCGGATCATGGCCTACTACGCCGGGGGCTATCTGTACGCCTACCCCGGGCGAGCGGAGCCGTTTCTATGAGCCACGACGATTTCGCCTTCGAGCCGAGGCGCGGGCTGCCCGGTGTACTGCCGCCCGGCGAGCGGCTGCTTTGGCAGGGCACACCGAACTGGCGCGGCTTGGCCGTGCGGTCGTTCCATATCCGGAAAATCGCCGCGTATTTTGTGTTGCTCGTCTTCTGGCGCATCGGGACGGGGGTCGCGGGCGAGCAATCGATCATCTCGATCTGCATCGGCGCCGGCTTCATCGCAGCGCTCGGCGCGGCCGCCATCGCGATGCTCGCAGGACTTGCCTATCTCAACGCACGCTCGGCGGTCTACAGCATCACCACGCGGCGCGTGCTCGTGCGCCAAGGCATCGCCGTGCCGCTCACGCTGAACGTACCGCTCCGCTACATCGAGGCCGCGGGTTTGCGCCTGTTCCCGGATGGGACGGGCGACATTGCAGTGACGGTCGGACCCGCCCAGCGCATCGGCTTTCTCATCAATTGGCCGCATCTCAGGCCCGGCTGCTTCACGCGACCGGAACCGAGCTTTCGCGCACTCGATGACGGGCGCGAAGCCGCTCGGATCTTGAGCGGCGCGCTCGCCGCGGAGTCGGTGCCGGACGAGGCCCCGAGCCGCGATCTCGCGTCGCCTCTTTTGACTCCACGTTCCGCGGCAGCGGCTTAGGCGCATCGCCATGTACGCGCCGCACTCCGACCCCACTTTGCCGCGCGGCGCCTTGATCGGTGCGGGCGTGTTGGTGAGCGCCTCGCTGCTACTCGCGGCCCTTGCACGCCTTTCAGGCTATCAACCGGAGCGGCCGCCGCCGAGCGCGGTGGTGTCGAGCCACGAATTGACCTTCGCGGATCGTCCGGACGGCGCGGTGCTGGTATACGAGCACGAACAACTGGTCGACACCTTGGCTCCTGGCACGAATGGCTTCGTGCGCGGGGTACTGCGCGGCCTCGCGCGCGGTCGCCGCGCCGACGGCGTCGGGCGCTCGCCGCCGTTTCGGCTCACGCGCTGGGCGGACGGACGGCTCTCCCTCGATGACCCCGAAACCGGCCGGCACGTCGACCTCGAGGTGTTCGGTCCCACCAATGCAGGTGCGTTTGCGGAGATCCTTACCGCGAGCACCCAGGCGAGGCATGGATCATGATGGATGAAATCTATTCCGTGACCACACCCGACGAGGCGACTCGCAAGGCGGAGACCGATTCCTTGTTGAGCCCGCGTTTCTACCGCACCGACTTCGCCGCGCTCGAGCGGGTGGACGTGACTTCGGTGCGTTCGGAGTGGACGCTCCTCATGGAGGAGTTCAAACGCGATATCAATCGCGATCATTTCGAGCGCGACGCGCAGTATGCAGCGGAAGTGAAATCTCTTCCGCAAGACCTGCATCAGGAATTCCTCGATTTCCTCATCAGCTCCATCACCGCTGAGTTCTCAGGCTGCGTGCTCTACAGCGACATCCGCAACAAGGTCAAGAACCCGGATATTCGCGAGCTCATGGGCTTCATGGCGCGCGATGAGGCGCGGCACGCAGGGTTTCTCAATCAGGCCCTGAAGCACTTCGGCGTGGGCGTCGATCTCTCATTCTTGCGCAAAGACAAGAAGTACACCTACTTCAAGCCGAAGTTCATCTTCTATGCGACCTATCTCTCCGAGAAGATCGGCTATGCGCGCTACATCGCGATCTACCGGCACTTTCAAAAGCACCCCGACCGGCGTTTCCACCCGATTTTCCGATGGTTCGAGCGCTGGTGCAACGATGAGTTTCGCCACGGCGAGGCTTTCGCGCTGCTCATGCGCGCGGACCCCAAGCTCCTGCGCGGGCTCAATAAGCTCTGGATACGGTTTTTCCTGCTCGCGGTGTTTGCAACCATGTACGTGCGCGACCATGCACGACCTTTGCTGTATGAGGCGTTCGGCATGGACCCGACAGAATACGACTTCAAGGTGTTTCGCATTACCAGCGAGATAGCGACGCAGGTCTTTCCGTTGGCGCTCGACTTAGATAGCCCGGCGTTTCGATGTGGACTCGAGCGTCTGCGTCGGATCGCGGCCGCCACCGCCGGTGCGCGCGCACGGGGCGGTGTGCTCGGCGCTCTCTCGCGAGTGGGGCTCGCGGCCGCGGCCGCTGTCACGTTCGCGCGCCTGTACCTGCTGCCCGTAAAGAGCTGCGAACTACCCACTCGGATACGCGCCTCGCCGGTGTGGTAGCCGGTTGGGTCGCGCGAGGGGGTGGCGATGAGTTTCGGTGTACCGGCAGCCTTTACCGCTCTTTTATGGTGGTTCGCGACCGGCACGATCCTGCTCCTCGTGCGTCGGCCCACGCGAACGTACCGCGTGAGCATCCTCTGCGCTAGCGCGCTCTTAGGTCTTGCACTGACCGTCATGAAACTCTGCGCCTCCGTCACCACGACGGCAAGCGCCTATGGCGCGTTCGCGTGCGCGCTGCTCGTGTGGGCGTGGCTCGAGATCACTTTTCTGACCGGCTATCTCACCGGACCTCAAAAAACCGACTGTGCTCCCCGCTTGGCGGGCTGGCCTCGATTCATCGCCGCCGCGCGGACCGTCATTCACAACGAGCTAGCGACGCTCGCGTGCGCACTGCTCATCCTCGCCCTGACGTGGCGCGCGCCGAACCACGTTGCGCTTTTTACCTACCTCATTTTATGGGGCATGCGGCTGAGCGCGAAGCTCAACCTCTTCTTCGGCGTGCCGAATCTCGGTGAGAGCTTCCTGCCCGCTCATCTCGCTTATCTCAAGAGCTATTTCAGGCGACGGTCGATGAATCCGCTGCTGCCGGTCTCGCTCGCGGCCGCCGCGGCACTCACGCTCGCGATGGCGCGCCGCTACTACTCGGCCAAGGTCGGATTCGACGCCACCGCGAGTGCGCTCCTCGCCACCCTCCTGGCGCTCGGCACGCTCGAGCACATGTTCATGGTGCTGCCGATGGCGAGCGAGAGGCTCTGGAATTACTTCGGCGTCACGAGCTCCGCGGTCGGCGGCGGCGGCGAACCGGCATCCGATGTCGACGGATGACCGAGGAGTTCCGGATAATCTTTGGCCATGCTCTGCCCGTACAGGGGTTTGAACAGCCCCTGATGGCAGGTCGCGCAATTGACCTTCGCGACATCGCCCAGAATCCCCAGCCGCGACGACGGAAAATGGCTCGTCAGCGGCACGAGGTATTGGTTGTTGAGGTCCCTCACCATGCGAATGCCGTACCACGCAGTCGTTCGCTTAGGGGTACTCGCGTCCCACACGGCGAATGAGCGAGTGTTGTGGCAGAAGTCGCAGTTGACGCCGAGCGATTGAGAAATAGAGATCATGAGCGCGTAAGTTGAGTCGGTCTGCTTGATGCTGCTGCGGTTTCCATCGGGCAGCGCATCGTTGGAGATCACCCGGATATTGGCGTCTCCCAGCAAGAATCTCGTGAAGGGATCGTACGGGAGCGCCGTCAGACCGATGGCGGGCGCCGGCTTATTCTTGCCCGCGTTGCCCGCAATGAGCCCGCTCTCGGCGGAGCGGCCCGGATCCGTGAACCACACATTTCGCGGCACGGCGTTGCCGCGATGGCACGTGTAGCAGGTGACTCCCGTGTCCGCCACATGCGACTTCCAGTCGGCGTTTACGTGTCGAACCATCTCGAGCATCCGGCGCGCGACGACCTTCGTATAGCGCGAATCACTCGCCATGTCGCTCGTGTGGCAGTAGTTGCAGCTTTGCTCGGGAGGCGCGACCCACTGTGTCATCGCGAGCATGACGCGCGTGAACTGTGCGACGTTCAAGTCCTTGAGCACCTGGATGTTCTTGTACACGCTGCTCGCCGGCGGCCCACCCGAGGGGGCGGCTGGAATCGGCGTCGGCACCTGATTCTGCGCCGCTTTCTTAGCGTCGAGGCGGGGGTTGATCACCTGTTCCATGCCAAGACCGCGGTAGCCGCCTTGCAGTGTCTCGACAGGCGGCCGCTCGCAGCCAGCCGTGACGGCGGCCACGATGAGCACACAGCTCACCGTGCGAAGATTCAACAGCGCGTTTCTATTCATGAGAGTACCCCGTGTCCTCATTGCGGTGTTCCGGACAAGGTCGCCGGATCGATCACCGGCGGGAAGACGTGCGGATAGACCGGCGCCACGTGGTGCTTCACCGCCCATAGATACCAGTTATCGACCACGGTGCCGGTAAGCAGGATGCCGATTCCGCCCACCAACGGGCAGAGAACAGCAAACCACCAAGCCCACCGATGGATCGATTCCATGGTCGCGTTGAACCCCATGGTCCAGCGCCAAAACAGCGCGGCTCGCTCCGCCGCGGTTCCGCGATCGACGATCTGCTCGAGCTCGCGGTCGCCGCCGAGTCGACTCACAGCGAGAATCGTGCCGCCGTGCATGGCGAACAGCAGCGTCGATCCATACAAAAACGCGATGGAAAGACAGTGGAAGGGATTATAGAAGAGATTGCCGTAACGGATGGAGAAGGCCGCCGTCCAGTCGAGATGCGGGAAGATGCCGAACGGCACCGCTTCACCATAGCTCCCCATGAGCACCGGACGGATGATGCCGAGCACCAGCATCAGCCAGATCGCGGACAGAAACGCCCATGCGACGTGCGTTCCCATGCCGAGCGCCCGCGCGCGCCGGTACATGCGCAGCCACCAGAGAAGAACCGAGCAGGTCAAGAAAAAGCCTGCCATCAGCCACCAACCGCCGTCCTGCAGCCTCGGGAAATGCAGACCATTGGCCGGTGCCGGCGGCTCAAGCGCGAGCCAGGGCAACTGCCTCACGAATTGCACCGGATTCCAATGCACCGAGGCGAACATGTTGAGGCCGATGATCTCGAAGGCGATGAACCCGCAGATCAGCGAGAGAAGCCCGCTCGTTCCGAGATAGACAGGTCCTATTTGGGCATCCCCGAATCGGCCGAGCAAATGACTGAAACCGCCCTTTCCCTGCCGCCCCCAGACGCCTCGCGGCAGCTCGACGCCCAGATAGGCGGGAGCGCGGACTTGTACCCGGGTGAAGATGTTCTGATATTCGGCCATGATCGCCTCCCCCAATATCGCTCTACCGGATCAGCTCCAAATCGAAAGATTCAGCCACCAACCCCACCATTCCGGCCACCCGCGCGTCCAGAACGGTCCACTGATGAGAATGCAGATCGCACTCCAAAATGCCGCGCTGACCGCGAGAAAAAGCCCCAGCCGGTGGATGCCGAGCGAACCGATCGAGTAGCCGATCGTGTCTCGAAAATAAGTGTTCTCGTGCTCCGCGGTCTTCACAGGCCCCGACTTCGGATTGGCGGCGGACAAAATCACAGCGCCGTGGAGCGACAGCGCCAGGGTCGTCGCGAAGAAGAAACTGACCGCAATCATATGCGCGGGGTTGTAGTGGAAGTGCAGATACTGATAGCCGGTGTTCGATACCCAATCGAGGTGGCTGAAGATGCCGTAGGGAAAGCCGTGCCCCCACGCTCCGAGCAGAAGCGGTCGGAATACCTCGAGAGACACATAGGCGAATATCGCGAAGCCGAAGGCAACGGGCACGTGGTAGCCGATGCCAAGCTTGCGACATATCTCCACTTCCCGGAGCGCCCAGGAAACGAATGCCCCTACCGCGCAGATGGTGATGAGTTGCCACAAGCCTCCCTCACGCAACGGCGCGAGCGTCAGACCGTATTTCAGATCGGGCGGCGCGATGTTGATCTGCCAGATGTTCCAGGTCGGACCGATGGCCGCCCCATAGACGATCAGGGCGGTGCCCAGAAGGCTGAAGAACATCGTCGTGACGCCGAAGAAGCCCACGTAGAACGGGCCCACCCAAAAGTCGAATAGATTGCCGCCGGTCAACGTCCCGCCGCGCACCCGGTATTTTCTCTCGAAGCTGAGCATCGCCATGGTAGTGATCTCTCGTCTGGTAGCTACCGCACACTCACTCGATCAACATCAAACATGCGTCCGCCGAAGCTCCGGCGGCGGGCGGGAAGGCAATCCTGGGGCATTGCCCCCCGCCGCCCCCTTCGGCCATTTCGCTACTGGCTCGGCGCCGCGGGCAGCGTCGACATGTGCTGCGCCGCGGCCGAAGGAGCCGCATGCCCCCCCAACCAATTGAACCTATCCGTGCTCAGCAGGATGAAATGAATCAGCAACGCCAGCACGAACAAGAACGTGAACAGCGAAATCAGCGCTCTGCGCGGATCGAAAAGAAGCCATATTCGCCACATTTTTCGACTCTCCTATGTGTAACAGCGGTTCAAGACCCCGAGTTTCCCCGTCTGATCTCAGAGCCAGGGCCGCCATTGCCACACTAGAACGTGGGCGATGATCGCGATCACCGTAAATATGATGAAGCTCGTCACGAAGATCTTGTGAAACTCCTTCGCTTCGTTCTCCGTCAATCCTGAAAGCCCTCTTCGTTCATCTGCCATGCTTACTCACCTCCTGCAATGGAGCTCTAGTCCGCCAAGTGCGCGGGTATCGCGCAGCCACAGAAGTCGGTGCGGCCCGTACCGCCCTGCCGACGCCGTCCGTCCGAAATTCTTCGGGCGAATACTTCAATTCCGCCTGCCGCGGCCGCCATTCAGGCAGTCTCCGCGTGGGCCGCGCGCGAACCCGTGCGCGGCAGCCGCTCGACGGCCACGCGGTCCTCGCCTGCGCGGCGGGCCGCGGCTTCCGCCGCATCGCGCAGACGCTTGGCCGCGGAGATGCGCACCAGCACGGGCTCCGCCGCGACGAGCTCATCGAGCGCCGACATCGCTTCCTCCGTCCACGGCAGCTCACGATGCAAACGCGCGGGCGTCGCATCCACTTTGTCGAGCTCGCCCGCAAGCGGCAGGATATGGAAGAGCGCGTCGAAGAGCGCGTTGCAGACTTCCTGCACGAGATAAGTGGCCCCGCCGTAGCCCATGAAGGGCGTGCCGGTATGTCGCCGGACGATCGCGCCCGGGAAGGACGCCGGTATGTAGACGGCGCGCGCGCCGCTCTGCGCGAGATACATCCGCTCGTTGAAGCTGCCGAAGAGAACGAGAGGCGGCGTCTTGCGGATCGCCTCTTGCACCGCCTCGTTGTCGGGTTTCACGCCGGGGCGCCGTGCGAAGGAGAACGTGCACGGCAGACCGAGCTCGGTTTCCAAAAAATGCTGGATGCCGCGTGTGTAGGTCTCGGTCGCCACCACTGCAAAACTCGCCGTGCCGAAGAAATCCTGAGTCACCGAGCGCCACAGGTCCCAGAGGGGTTTCACGGTCGTGTGTTTTTCGCGTTCGATGAAAGGCTGCGGATCGAGTCCCAGGATCTCCCCGAGGGCGATCAGAAATTTCGTCGTGCTATGCAAGCCGATCGGCGCTTGCAGATAAGGCCGCTCCAAGGTCTCGCACAGCGAGCGCCCGAACTCGCGATACAGGCATACGTTTGCGTCGGCGTCCACCAGCCGGGGAACATCCGCGAGATGACTGCCGAGGGGAAAAGTCAGATTGACCTCGGCGCCGATGCCTTCGATCAGACGGCGAATCTCGGCGAGATCGCTCGGCATATTGAAGGTACCGTAGATCGGTCCGATGATGTTGACGCGCGGCTTCTCGCCGGCGGCCCGCGGCTTTCGTTCCGGGATGCGCTTCTTGCCGTACTCGCTCCACAGCCAACTCATGGCGCGGTTGGCGCTCTGCCACTGGTCCTCGTCAATGGTGCGCGGCAGAAAACGCTGGATGCCCGTCCCCTCCGGCGTGACGCCGCCGCCGATCATCTCGGCGATCGACCCCGTGACGACCACGGCCGGCGAATCGGGTCGCAGCGATCGATGGGCTCGCCGCATCGCGCCCTCGGTGCCGTGCTGGCCCAGCTCTTCTTCGGCAAGACCGGTGACGACGATCGGCAACTCGTGGGGCGGCAGTGCGTCGGTGTAGTGAAGCACCGAGGTCACCGGCAGATTCTCGCAGCCGACCGGTCCGTCGATGATGACCTGCAGACCCTTGATCGCGGTAAATACGTAGACCGCGCCCCAGTAGCCGCCCGCCCGATCGTGATCGAGGACGAGCATCAGATCATCTCCTCGGCTTTGCGCTTGGCCGCCGCCTTCGCGAGCTGGGCGAGGTGGCGCTCCCGGAATGGCGCATGATCTTTGGGGATGCCCTGCCACACACCTGCCGTTTCACCGCTCCCCACTCCTTCGAAGAAGCTTCTCATCGCGTCGAACCGCGGCCGGTTGCGAAGCGCGGAATTTACGACCTGCGCAAGAGAGCCTGCGCCGGCAGCGCCCATGAGGGGCCGCGCCGAGATGAGATTGGTGAAATAGAGCGCCGGAATGGCGAGCTCCTTTGCCTTTTGCACCACCGGTGTCGTACCGATCGCGAGGTCGGGCGCGAATTCATCGAGCGCCTTTAGATCTCGCTCGAGCGATGCACGGTAGGCGACCTGCACGCCTTTCGCCTCGAGCCATTCGCGATCCGGATCCGACCAAGTCGTCCTAGGGCACGCCGTGCCGACATAGCGGACGTCCGCGCCGCTCTCGATGAGGAGCCGCGCGACGAGCAACTCCGAGCCTTCGTAGCCGGAGAGCGTGACACGCCCCTCGATCGGCGCGCCGGCAAGCGCCGCTCGTATCGGTGGAAGAATACGATTCTGCGCCGCCGACACTTGCGTGCGGCTGATGCCGCAGTGCTCGCCGATGGCGGCGAGCCAGGCGGCCGTGCCGTCATAGCCGACCGGCGCCGAGCCCACGGCTGTGCGTCCCGCCTCCGAGAATTCGCGCAGCGCAGCCGTGTAATAAGGATGCACGGCGGCGACCGCAGCACAATCGAGCGCCGCGTAGAGCTCGCGCCATTCGCGGGTCGGTACGACCGGGCCCGCGGCGAGTCCGAGCGGCTCGAGCATCATGCCGATGCCCACGGGATCGGCCGGGAACAGCTCGCCGAGCAGTGTGATGGTCGGCCGCGCATGGCGACCGCCCCGAGGCGCCTGCACCGGACCTTCGTGCGCTTCGGCCCGCGCGTAGCGCAGCATCGCAGCGGCGAGGACATCTTTCGCCTCCGCATGCGTGGGCACGCCAAAACCCGGCACGTCGATTCCGATGACGCGTACGCCGCGAATCTCCCGCGGCAGGAGCTTCAGTGGGACACCGGACGCGGTGGGAACGCAGAGATTGATCACTACGATCGCGTCGTAGTGCGCCGGATCCGCAAGCTGAAAGACGGCGTCCCGGATATCCTCGAACAGCTTCCCCGTAACCAAAGTTTCAGAATTGAACGGCACGTAGCCGACGGTGCGGCGCGCGCCATAGAAATGCGAGGTGAAGGTGAGCCCATAAACGCAACATGCCGATCCGCACAGCACGGTCGCCGTGCGCCGCATGCGCAAGCCCACCCGGAGCGATCCGAACGCCGGACACATGCTCTGCGGCTGGTCATGCGGACCGACCGGGTAGTCGGCGCCGTAGCGCGCTAAAGTCTCGCTGTTACCGGCCGCCTCGGCCGCGCGCCGCAGTCTATCCTTGCCGCCGTGGCAGCCCGATTGCTCGGCGGCTGCGAGGTTGACTGAGGATGCCGGATCGATCACGGAGGGCGTGCTCACAGGTCAAACCGTATCGTAGACGATCTCGAGCGAGGGTCTCTCGATGAGCGTCGATCCGCACATGTCCTCGCTCGAGGCGGGCTCGAGCACGACGCCGCGTCCAACCGCCTCGCCCTTGAAGAGTCCCAGTAATTCCTCCTGCGATAGAGGTCTGGGACGCAACGGCTCCGACTCCGCAACCTGCTGCGCGAGCTCGCCGAAGAGCGGCCCCCAAGCGCCGCCGGGTCGTCCGACGATCTCGTAACTCGCGCTCTTACGGCGGATGTCCTCATTCGCCGGAATCGCGGCGAGCACGGGAATGCCGACCGCCTGCGCGAAGGCCTGTGCCTCACCGGTGCCGTCGTCCTTGTTGATGACGAGGCCGGCGACGCCTACGTTGCCGCCGAGCTTGCGGAAATACTCGACCGCCGAGCACACATTGTTCGCGACGTAGAGCGACTGCAGATCGTTGGATCCGACCACGATCACCTTCTGGCACATATCGCGCGCGATCGGCAGTCCGAATCCGCCGCACACGACATCCCCCAGAAAATCGAGCAACACGTAGTCAAATCCCCAGGAATGGAATCCGAGCTTCTCCAAGAGCTCGAACCCATGGATGATGCCCCGGCCGCCACACCCCCGGCCGACCTCCGGTCCGCCGAGCTCCATCGCGAACACACCGTCGCGCTTGAAGCAGACATCGCCGATCTGCACCGCCTCTCCCGCGAGCTTTTTCTTCGCGGAAGTCTCGATGATGGTGGGACAGGCGCGTCCGCCGAAGAGAAGCGAGGTCGTATCGCTCTTCGGATCACATCCGATCAAGAGCACCTTGCTGCCCTGCTGCGCCATCATGTAAGACAAGTTGGCAAGCGCGAAGCTCTTGCCGATGCCGCCCTTTCCATAGATGGCGATGATCTGGGTTTTCTTCGTGATCGCACCGGACGGCGCCGTGTCGGGCTCGATCGAGGCTTCGGCGCGCAGCGCCTCGAGTTGGCGCTGCCCGGAGCGCAGCGCCGCAGCGCTCGCGACGGTACTCATGGTAGTTCCCTCCAATCGAGGATCATTTTCAGGCAAGTGGAATCGGTGAAAGCGGTTCGATACGCGGCCGGCGCGTCGACTGCATGGCTTCGATGCGTGATCAATCCGTCGAGGCTCAAGCGGCCGGACTCGACCAGCTCTTTGGCAGCGGTGAGATCCGGCTCACGCCATTCGGCGGCGATGCGAATGCGCGCCTCGCGCATGAACGCGGGCGCGAATTGGAACGACAGCGGCTCGCCATAGAAGCCGGCGAGTGTGATCTGACCGCCCGGCGCCAAGCGCGCGATCAACGTGTCGAGCAGATTCGCATCCCCGCTCACGTCGTAGATTGCGCGGTAATTACGCCGCTGATCCGAATCAGGATGCATCACCGCATAGCCCGATGCGCCCTGCGCCCGCTGCGGATTTCGCTCCCACACCGTCGGCGGCTCGCCCCCCGCAAGGACCGCGAGTCTCGCGAGCAGTCGCCCGAGAACGCCGTGACCGACGATGAGATCGGGCTCGGCCGCATCGTCCGCGCAGAGCGCATGATGGGCGGTAGCCGCGAGCGCAAGCAGTACCGCCTGCTCGCCCAGCCGCGCATCGATCGGCGTCGTGCGCGCGCCGGGCACCACCACCTTGGCGGCGGCGCCTCCAAAAAGGCCGCGCACCTCACCGAAACAGCGCGCGCCGGGAACGAACACGTGCTCGCCGACTTTGCGCGCAGCCCGCACTCCGGCACGCGTGATGCGGCCGACGGACTCGTACCCGGGCACGAGCGGATAGCCCATTCCCGGAAACGGCGGCATGCGTCCGCTCCATAACAGTTTCTCGGTGCCCGTACTGATGCCGGTGAACGCCATGTCGACGACGACGTCTTCATCCCCGGGCTCGCAGAGAGGCAACCGGTCGAGCGTCAATTGCTCGGGCCGCTGCAGCACCACTGCCAAGGTGTCGAGCCGGTGCATTTCGCCAATCATTCGCCGCGATTGCCTTGTGTGGTCGCCATGTGCCCCAAGTGTCACCATACGCTGACTCTCGTATATGTCAATTAATGGTTACATTTTCTTGTGTGCGAGGATCAGGCATGTCTGCAGCGGCTGGCGCGTCTGCACGACGTGCGGCCGGTGAAACCCGGCCTCGGTCAGCATGAGCCTCAACTCGAGGGGCGAGCGCGGCCGCCCATTGCCCATGGCGAGGAGATAAAAGCCGAAGTACGCGTGCCCGACCGTCTCGGCTCCCGGCGTGCCGAGCATCGGCTCGGCGAGCAGCACCACGCCCTGGGGCGCAAGCGCGCGGTGCACCGACCGCAGCAGCGATCGCGCCGCCTCATCGTCGTGGTCGTGCACGACACGCACCAGCGAAATGACATCAGCGCCCTCCGGCAGCGGGTCGACCAGAAAATCGCCGCCCACTGCGCGCGCGCGCGGCGCGACCCCGGAGTTTTGAAATCGCTCGGTTGCCTGCCGCGCAACGGCAGGCAGATCGAATAAGATCAATTCCAGCTGCGCGTGCCTGCGCGCAGCCTCGATCAGGAAGCTGCCGTCGCCGCCCCCCACATCGAGAAGCGAGCGATGCGAGCTCAAGGGGTAGGCATCCAAAACCTCGGACGCCACCAGAGGCTGCGAATTGGCCATGAGATCGGTGTAGTCGGCCGTGCGCTCGTGGGACAGTCGTGCCGGAGCCTTCGAGCCCGCATAGGCCCAGTAGCTCGCCAGCCGGGTCTTTGCGTGCTCGCCGCGCAACAGCCCCACCGGATCATCGAGGTCGGAATAGAGGAGTCGATGGTGCTCCACCATGGCGCTGACAGCCGGATTACCAACCATCGCCGCACCCAGGCTTCCGAGCCCAAAGCGTCCGCCCTGGCGCCGATCCGCCAAGTCGAGCGATACGGCGGCATCGAGAAGCAATTCCGCCGCATCGAGCGTCAGATCCAACTCTCTGGCGATAGCTGCCGCGGATTGCGGACCTTGGGCGAGTAGGTCGAAAAGCCTGAGGCGCACGCACGCGTAGAGAATCTGGGAATAGACGAAACCCGCGCATAGATCGAAAAGCGCCCGAGCGCGTCGTCGCGCGGTGCGCCGTGTGAGGGGAAAAGCGGCAGCCCATCGCTGAAATCGCGGATCGCTCACCCACCGGTCCCTGATAGCGGCATATCGATCTCGCCAAGGCACGGCATGACTCTTTATCTAGGCGGCTGGGCGCGCCAGTTCACGGGGCAGTAGCCGGGTCGCCTCGCCGCGGATGTGGGCACGAAGATCGTTCGCACCGGGACAATCCGGAATCTTTTCCACCGCGGCCTCGACCAGTCCCTCGAGCCGCTCGATTGCAGACGCCATACCGAGTCGCAAGACGGCGTTGGGGCGTCCGAGCGCCGCGTCGCGTCCCGTGGGCTTTCCGATCTCGACGGCATCAGAAACCACATCGCGGATGTCGTCGGCGATCTGGTAAGCCTCTCCCAAGCGCTCGCCGAGCGCGTACCAGCACGCGCCGTCGTGGCCGGCGGCGCTCGCTCCCGCAGCGGCCGCCGCCGCGAATAGCGCCCCCGTTTTAGCGCGCTGGTAGCTCGAGAGTGAAACCTGCGGCTCGCACTCCCAGGCCTGCCCCGCGATGATTCCTGCGGGGGCGCCAACCGCGCTCGCGACAATGGCGATAACCTTGCCGAGCCTCGACGGCGAGGCAACGGCGGCGCGCGCGAGCGACTGAAATGCAAGCACGATCAGTGCGTCGCCGGCGAGCAGCGCGATCCGCTGATCGAACGCGCGATGGAGCGACGGCCGCCCGCGGCGCATGGCGGCATCGTCGAAACACGGGAGATCGTCATGGACGAGCGAGGCACAATGCAGGAGCTCGATCGCAGCGGCCGCGGCGGTGCATAACGGCGGCGGATCAACGGCGCAGGCGCGCGCAACAGCGACGCACAGGCGCGGCCGGATTCTTGCGCCGCCCGGAAATACGGCGTACCGCATCGCCGCCACCAACAGCGGCGGCTCGCCGAATCCGCGTGGAATTTCCAAAGACCTCGCCAAAGAGCGCTCTATTTGTGTCGTCGCGTCCACAAACGGGTCCCCGTAGTGTCTAAGTAATTTTACATCTGATAATGTAATTTAATATAGACAGTCTGCTGCCCGAGGTCAACCGTTTTGCACATTTCCAGGGTCGCCGTCATCGGAGCCGGCGTGGCCGGACTCACCAGCGCCATCGATCTCGCACAGGCGGGTTTCGAGGTGACCCTGTTCGAGCGCGCAGCGGCGCCCGGCGGCAAGATCCGCGAGACTCGAATCGGCGACGCCGGCGTCGATGCCGGGCCCACGGTGTTTACGATGCGCCGGGTCTTTGACGAGATTTTCGCCGACGCCAACGATGATCTCGATCGGCGCCTCAAATTAACGCGCGCGGGCTTACTCGCGCGTCATGCCTGGAGTCATACCGAGCATCTCGATCTTTACGCCGATATACCAAGCAATGTACATAGCATCGGGAAGTTCGCGGGCGCGCGCGAGGCCGAGGGTTTCGTGCGCTTCTCGGCCCAAGCGCGGCGTATCTATCGCACGCTCGATACGACCTTCATGCGCGCTCAACGACCCTCTCCCGTTGAGCTTGCGCGACGCGTCGCAACGTTAGCCGATCTGTGGAACATACGGCCCTTTACCAGTCTGTGGAGGGCGCTCGGACGATATTTTCGAGATCCACGTCTGCGTCAGTTGTTTGCCCGTTACGCGACGTATTGCGGCTCGTCCCCGTTTCGATCGCCGGCCACGCTCATGTTGATCGCTCATGTCGAGCAAGAAGGTGTCTGGTATGTCGAGGGCGGCATTCAGCGGCTCGCCTGCGAGCTTGCGCAGCTTGCACAGCGAAAAGGCGCGGCAATTCGCTGCTCGACCGGCATCGCCGAGATCGTGGTGAAAAACGGATGCGTGCAAGCGGTGCGCACCGAGCAGGGCGAGCACATACCGGTCGAGGCCGTGGTCTGCAATGCCGATGCGAGCGCTCTCGCGCGCGGCCTTCTGGGCGCCGGCGCGGCACGTGCGGCTCGAGCAACCCCGACGAGGGAGCGGTCACTTTCAGCAGTCACTCTGGCCCTGCGCGCCCGGACCAGCGGGTTCAAGCTCGCCCATCACAGCGTCTTCTTCGGCAGCGACTACCGCAGAGAATTCGAGGATATTTTCCGTCTCGGTCGGCTGCCCTCGTCTCCCACCATCTACGTTTGTGCTCAGGACCGGCGTGACGCGTCAGCACCCGTAGAGCACAGCGAGCGGCTGCTGCTGCTGGTCAACGCGCCGGCCAACGGCGACTCCCGTGAAATCGACAACTCGGAGATGGAACTATGCGAGGAACGAATTTTTCGCTCGTTGAGACTATTCGGACTCGACATCGAGCATCAGCCGAACGCCGTGATCCGTACGGCACCCGGGGATTTCCAGCGGCTCTTTCCGGGGACCGGGGGAGCGCTTTACGGTCCGGCCTCCCACGGTTGGATGGCCTCCTTCACGCGTGCGGGCTCGCGCACGGCGATCCGGGGCCTGTATCTGGCGGGCGGGAGCACTCACCCGGGCCCCGGATTACCGATGGCGGCAACCTCGGGGCGACTGGCGGCCGCGGCACTCCTGGCCGACTGCGGTTCGACGGCATTCTGCCGCACGGCGGCTATGAGTGGTGGTATGTCGATGCGCTGAGCGACGACGGCGAGTACGGACTCACCGTAATTGCATTCGTCGGCAGCGTTTTCTCTCCGTACTACGCCCATGCGCTGCGCAGCGCTCGCGCCGGACCCGTCAATCATTGCGCGTTCAACGTGGCTCTCTACGGACGCCGCGTCGGTCGCTGGGCGATGACCGAGCGTGGCGCACGGCAGGTGGCGCGAGGTTCGAATGGGCTTGCCATCGGTCCGAGCATCATGCGTTGGAACGGAACGGCGCTCGAGATCGAAATCCACGAGCGGTGTGCGCCCATTCCCCGGCCGCTGCGGGGCAAAATCCGAGTCCACCCAACCTGCTTGCCGGAACAGAGCTTTGCGCTCGATGCCGCCGCGAAACATCTCTGGGCACCCATCGCACCGTGTGCTCGGGTGGAGGCGGAGTTCTCCAGCCCCGCCATCAAGTGGTCGGGAGACGGCTACTTCGACTCGAATCGCGGCAGCGAACCCCTGGCGAGCGCGTTTCGTGACTGGACTTGGTCACGCGCCGGGAGCGCGCGGACTGCCCTCGTGTTCTACGATATCAGCGAGCGAGACCGCGCGCCGACATCCTTGGCCCTGAAATTTGAGCGGAGCGGCGAGGTCATCTCGATTCCCACGCCGCCGTCCTACCGGCTGCCCGCGAGCGGCTGGCGAATCAACCGGCGCACGCGCGCAGATCCAGGCTACCCGGTGCGGATTCTCAAGACCTTGGTGGATGCGCCCTTCTACAGCAGAACGCTGCTACAGACGCGCGTCGGCGGCATCGAGGGACGCGCCATTCACGAAAGTCTCGATCTCGATCGACTACGTGCGCCCTGGGTCGAGTATCTACTTCCCATGCGAATGCCGCGAAATCCCTTCTGAAGTCCGTTCTCGCGATTTTCTGCGCCGATCGATCCCGAGGGCTACGAGCTCCAAGACTCCCCATCCAGCCGCAAATGCGAGCACCACAAATAGCTCGATCAGGCCGAGCCAATGCGTCACGACTCGGTCACGCCATTACGCGCGCGCTCGCGAAGTTCCAATCGCTCGAACAGATCGATCAGCCAGGTGATGCGATCATCGATCCGCGGCCAGCGCAGCCGCTCGCTCGCCGATTCGAGCGTCGCCGCGCGCCCGCCCGCACCGCAATCGGCCGCGCAATCGATGAGGAATGCCGCCTCCGGTTGAGGCACTCGGACCGGTGTGGTATGTCGCGGCGATCGCACCACAAGCGCATCCGCCAAAATTCGCGCCTTGCGTTGCCACGAAACGACGGCGCGCTGGTGAATCGAATCAAAGCCACGCCGCGCCACTTCTCGACCGATTTCGGCGTAAAGAAACCGCGCCGCGCGCATGCCCGGGCGGCAGCTCGCAGGCAGCGCGCTGATGCCGGGCTCGGCGGCGGCGTACAGCAATTCGGCGACGCTGAGCAGCCGCTCGATGAGCCGCGCAAGTGCCGGCGTGTGCTCGGGGCGCGCGAGCCACCGATCCGGATCTATCCCCTCCTGTCGCAGCCAAGCGAGCGGCAAATACAGCCGTCCAAGACGCGCATCCTCGCCCACGTCGCGAGCGATGTTGGTCAACTGCATCGCGACGCCGAGATCGCATGCATCGGCGAGGGTCGCGCGGTCACGCACGCCCATGAGGATCGCCATCATGAGCCCCACCGTGCCCGCGACCCGGACGGCATAGCATTCGAGCTCCGCCAGCGTCTCGTATCGCCGGCACTCGACATCCCACGCGAAACCTTCCAGCAGCGCTTGCGGAATCGCGAGGGGAATCGCGCCGCGCGCGACGGTATCCGCAAATACCCGATCTTCGGCATGGTCGTCCGGCTGGCCGCGATAGACGCGCTCGAGCCGGGCGCGCATCCGCGCCAGCGCCGCTGCGCCATCGCCTGCTTGGTCGACCGCATCGTCCGCAACGCGGCAAAAAGCGTAAAGGCCTGCCGACGGCGCGCGCAGCCCTGCGGGAAGGATCAAGGAGGAGGAAAAAAACGTCCGCGAGCCGACGCGCAATAGCTGCCGGCAATGCGCGATATCCGAGGAATCTGCGAAGCGTTCAGATCGTCCGAAGCGCAGCATCGGGTACTACTCTATCGAGGACTCGGGCAGAGGAAAGCACACCGGGCACCCCTGCGCCCGGGTGGGTTCCGGCTCCCACGAGAAACAACCCGTCGATGTCTTCGCTGCGATTGTGCGGCCGAAACCAGGCGCTTTGCGCAAAGGTCGGCGCGAGACCGAACGCGGATCCTTGGTGCGAAAGCAGCCGATCACGAAAATCGAGCGGAGTCATCACCCGCGAGCTGACAACGTGCCGCTCGAAATCCGGCAGAATGCTGTCGTTCAAGCAGCGAGCGATGGCGCGCCGATAACCCTCGGCCGCGCTGCGCCAGTCGATTTGCGCCTCGAGATCCGGCACGGGCGACAATACGTAGAATGCATCGCATCCGGGCGGCGCAAGCGAGGTATCCGAGGCGGTGGGCCGATGTAAATACAAGCTGAAGTCCTCGGCGAGCACTTTACGCTCAAAAATATCGCGCAGCAGCTCGCGATATCGCGGCCCGACCAGAATGGTGTGGTGCGCAACTTCCCGGTAGCGCCGCGTGGTACCGAAATACCAGACAAACAGACTCATGGAGTAGTCGGCGCGTGCCAGTTTGCGGGCGGTCCAGCGACGGCGCAGTTCCCGGGGCACGAGCTCGCCGTAGGTTGCGGCCGAATCGGCATTCGAGATCACGATGTCGGATCGCAACTCCTCCCCCGAGCTCAGCCGGATGCCCGTCGCACGCCGCCCCGCCGTGGTTATCTGCGCGACCCGAGCGTTGTAGCGAACGCGATTACCTTGTCGTTCGATCAAGCGCACCATGCCGTTTACCAGAACACCTGTGCCCCCCTTCACACAGTGCACCCCCCAGCGACGCTCGAGAAAGGCGATGAGCCCATAAATCGAGGTCGTGGTAAAGGGATTTCCGCCGACGAACAAGGGGTGAAAGCTGAGCGCGAAACGCAAATTCGGGTGTTGCACGCAAGACGCCGCCAAGTCATGAACGCTGCGATAGCTCCTGAGCTTGAGCAGCGCCGGCGCGAGCCTCAGCATGTGCGCGAACGAATCGAAGGGCACATGGGCCAGCTGTTCGAAGGCGACCCGGTAGATGGCTTCGCTGGTCTCCAAAAATCGCCGGTATCCCGGCACATCGGCGGGAGCAAAGCGGCCGATTTGCGCAGCCATCGCCGCATCGTCATCGGAACAATCGAGCGTGGCGCCGTCGTGAAAGCGGATCCGGTAGAACGGGCGCACGGGGACGAGCTCGATGTCGTCTTCGAGGCGCCGCCCGGCGAGTTTCCACAGCTCCTCGAGCAAAAACGGCGCGGTGATAATGGTGGGGCCTGCGTCAAACACAAATCCATTCTCATGGAACACATAGGCTCGGCCTCCCGGTGCATCAAGATGCTCGAGAACCGTAACACGGTACCCCCGTGCGCCCAGTCGTACCGCCGCGGCCAGGCCGCCGATTCCACTGCCGATGACGATCGCATGCGACCGCCGGTCGTTCGATCCCTCCACCACGATCGAATCGCGCATGGGTCAAAAGTCTAGGACTACGTATCGTCTCCGCGCAACTTGCAGGCGCAGATAATTTTATCGGCCAGAAGATCCGGCGCCTCTTCATGAGCTAGATGTCCCAATCCCGGCAACCACTGGGTGGTTGCGAGAGGCAAGCGTGCCTGCACCTCCCGGGCCTGCGCGGGCGGGACCGTCTTATCGTTGTCGCCCACCAGTTGAGTCACCGGCGTCGACACTTTGCACAAATCGCGAGCAAAGGATTCCAGCTGCCACTGACTGAGCATGGCCAATGTTCCGGCGACGTGGTCCGCATCACGCATCAGTCGAACGTAAAGGGCCGTCCCTTCCGCATTGAGCCGCGAGCCGGTGCTCTCGATGACGCGCGTTACGCTGATGGGGCTCGCTACTCCTCGTGCGATGAGCCGCGGCAGGAGCGGCGCGCCGGCGAGGAGCCGCGCAAGCGGCGCGAACAGCATCCCGGCGAGCCCGCCGAGAGGCAGGAAAGCACCGTTGATGGCGATGATTCTCGAGGCGGGAAGTTGCCGATCCAAAGACAACCGGCAAAGAACCACCGCACCGGCCGAATGACCTACGCCGAACTGCGGTTCGACGCCGAGCACGGATAGCAACGCCAACAGGCCCGCGCTCATGCCTTCGATCGAGCTCGCGCCGCGCGCGCGGCTCGTGAACCCGTGCCCCGGAAGATCCGGCGCCACCACGGTGAAGTGCGGTGTCAGCAGCGGCAATAAATCCCGCCACGAATGAGTCGAAGCACCGGTCCCGTGCAGCAACAGGAGTGCCGGGCCGCTTCCCCCTAACTGCACGTGCCAGCGGATGTCCGCCGCCTCGACCATACGACTGATCGCATGATTCGGCCAGGAGGCGAGCTCGCTCGGTCGCAACTCAAATCACCAGCTCGAGCCGCGCATGGCGCCGGACAGGTCGCGCGCGCCGGGATGCGGCAGGGCTACGTAGCGAGCGCGCATGGCATCGGCAATCTCGCGGGCGAGCGGATTGGGCTTGGGCGAGCTGTCGATGAACAAGGTATCGCACAGCGGCAGCGCGCGAGCGGCCGCGAGCGCATCCGCATGGGCCGCCGCCCGCCCAGCGCCGCCGCTGCGCGCAATGTTGGCGCGGCCATCGGTCAATATCACGATGGTCGGCGTCTCGCCGCGGCGCCGCGCCTGCGCGGCGAGCGCCGCAACACCCGCCAGCGCGGCAGCGAGCGGAGTGCCGCCCCCTCCCGGCAAGCCGGCAAGGCAGCGCTTCGCGCGCACCAGAGAACGCGTCGGCGGAAGCACAATCTCGGCGGAGGTATTGCGGAACGCCACGACTGCGACTGTATCGCGCCTTATGTAACATTCTGCGAGCATCAACTCCACCGCACCCTTGGCTTCCGCGAGCCGATTGAGCGCGGACGATCCGGATGCATCCACCGCGAATATGGTCAGCGTCGGGGAGCGGACTTTGAAGCGTCGCTCGCGCAAATCACCGGGCTCGATACGCACCCGTTTACCCGCACCGCCGCCGCGAATTCTCTGCCAAGGTGCCGCGGCGCGCAGCGTATCGACCAAGTGCAGTCTGCCGCGACCGCATGCCGCGCGCGAGCCTGCGGGGCGGCCGCGCTTTCCGGCAGCACGCAGCGCGCCGGCGCGGCCCGCAGCCGGCGAGCGCGACCGATTCGCGTGCGCGCTTTCGAGTCTGACAAGAAGCCCCGGCGGGATTGCGGCTCGGGCGGCCGACAACACGCGGCTATCGACCTCATCGCCTTGCGGTTTGTCAGGGCCGCCGCTCGCGGCCTCCTCGGCAAGTCGAGATCTGTCTGCGGGTTCTTGCGCCGAGGGCTCATCGCGGGGCATGGCTTCGGCAGGGAGTTGCGTGGCGCGCGGCGCGATCACGAGCTGCGCAGCCAAGGCTGCATCTTCCGCGCAGACCTCGCGACGCCCATCGAGGGCCGCGGACACCTTTGCCGCCTGGAGCGCGAACCATGCGGGACGCGGAGAGGTGACGCCAAGTGCGGCGCATGCACCACACAAGCTCTCGATGATGCCCTGCGTGACGCCCACCAGAGGCAGCAAGCGGCGCGCTGTCGCAATGGCTTCACGGTCGTGAACGCCCCCGAGCCGCGCGCGCGGCTCGATGTCGCGTAGATCGAGCACGATGGCCAGCCGATCCATGAGCGAGGGCGGCATCGGGTCTTCTTCACCCTCTGACTCGTCAAGCGCAACGATGCCGATACGCGCCGGATGCTCGATCATGACGCCGCTTCTGGGCACGCGCACCCGCCCCGAATCGATGACGCCGTTGAGCAGGCTGGCCGTGTGAGCGCTCAGTCTTTCTGCCATGGCAATCACCAGTATCCCGCCGTCTGCCGCCGCGAGCGCCCCACGCTCCGCCACCGGGCGAGCCGCCTGGAGTGTCGCCGCCATGTCGAGGTCGCCAAGCAAGCGGTCGGTCGGTATGTTGCTCGGAATGCGGCGCCACGGTGTCTTCTCGGGCAGAGACTCCTGCAAGAGTCGAAGCCAACGCTCGCGCGCCGGCTGAGCCGGCGAGCGCAGGCAAACTCCGCCGAGGCTCACCGGATCGACCGCAAACAAAGTTGCAGCGATGCCGGCCTGTTCTGTGAGAATCATGAAAGGAGGCTTTCCGACACGGCTCGCTCGACCCGCGCCGTTGCATCGGACTCATCCAGAGGATCGCGACGCAGACGATGTCGCAGCGCGAGCGGTGCGATGCGCCGAAGATGAGAGACGGCGACGCCGCGCTCGCCCTCGTAACTTGCGAGCGCGCGCGCCGCGCGGATCATGGTGAGCTCGGCGCGCAGACCGTCGGTACCGAGTTGCATGCAGAGCTGAGCCGCTTTTTCCAAGATGGCGTCCTCGGCGATGACCTCGCGCAGCAGTTTCCGTGCCGCGACGATGCGCCGGCGCAGCTTGTCCTCGGCGCCGCGCCACTTCTCGGTGAATGACCCTCGAGCACGCTCGAACTCGTCGCGGCGTTTGATGACTTCTACGCGTTCGCGCAGCTCGACCGGCGTCCTCACCTCCACCGACAGGCCGAATCGATCGAGCAACTGCGGCCGAAGCTCGCCCTCCTCCGGGTTGCCACTACCGATCAGCACGAACCGTGCGGGATGGCGAACACTCAGCCCTTCCCGCTCAACCAGATTCTCGCCCGACGCAGCCACATCGATGAGCAGGTCGACCAGGTGATCCTCCAACAGATTTACCTCGTCGATGTACAGAAAACCGCGGTTGGCGCGTGCCAATAGGCCGGGCTCGAAGACCTTGACTCCCTGTGACAAGGCGCGCTCTAGATCGAGGGCGCCGACAACCCGGTCTTCAGTAATTCCGAGCGGCAGGTCCACCACCGGTACCGGTATCATCCGGGATCTTCGCTTATCTTCGCCGCGGGAGCGACACTCCTCGCACCAGCTGTCTGAATCGTCGGGATCGCACGCATAGCGGCAATCCGTCATTGCGCGCATTAAGGGCAGGAGTGCCGCCATCGCGCGTACCGCAGTCGATTTTCCGGTTCCCCTATCGCCGAAAACCAACACGCCCCCGATCGCGGGATCGATGGCGGCGCAGATCAAAGCGAGCTTCATCTCCTCCTGCGCGACGATGGCGGAGAACGGATAATTCTGACGCGACTCCCGAGGCATGTTCTCACCTTGGCAGAGAGCTTGGAAATAGCCAGCCGTGCGCTCGGCACGTTCCTGTATCATACCTCTTAGATGAGCACCATCGCCGACTTGCGCGCCGCGACGTGGCCGTCGCATCAAAAACTCGAGCGCCGCCTCGATATCAAAACGAGGTTCTCGAGTCTTTCCGCCTACCGATTTCATCTTGAGCGCATGTGGGGCTTCTGCGCGATGCTCGAGTCCTTGGTCGAGCCCCTGGTGCGCGATGCGCTCGGCGATTTCGAGTCGCGCCGCAAGCTCCCGCTCCTCACCCGCGATCTCATCGCCACGGGGTCGGATCCCCGCAGCGTCGAGAAGCTGCCGCGGATGCTGCCCGTGCCGAGTTGCCACGACACGGCCGGCGGCTTCGGCTGTCTCTATGTGCTCGAGGGCGCAACCCTTGGCGGGCGCACATTGCTTCCCAGAGTCGAGCGAACCTTGGGCCTCGCGCCGACCCGCGGCGCCGAATTTCTGGCGAGCTACGGCGAGCGGGTCTCCCTCATGTGGCGCACTTTCGGATCTGCCCTCGATACTTGGTGCGCCGACCCCGAGCGCAGCGCACTAGCCCGCACGGCCGCCGTATCGACCTTCGACGGCTTGGCCGACTGGCTGTGCCGGAGCGCGACGTGAGCGAGCCTTCGGTCCGCTTCGGCGAGGCGGATCTATCGACCTGCGATCGCGAGCCGATCCATATTCCAGGCTCGATTTATCCGCACGGCGTGCTTCTGGTGGTGGATCGCGACAGCCGCCGCGTCGAGCAGGTCGCGGGCGATACGAAGTTCTTGCTCGGCGTCGATTCGGATCGTGTCGTAGGCTCATCCCTCGCGGCACTGATCGAAACCGAAGCGCTGCGCTTCGTGAGCGGGCAACTCGATGTACCGATACCGTTCTTGGCTCCAGTGATTCGTCTGGGAGTTCGCTCCCTGAGCGGTTCGCTACCACTTGATCTTACCCTGCACGCACTCGACCGCACGGCGATTGTCGAATTTGAACCCGCACGCCGTACCGCCACCTCGGCGGGCGATCCTATCGCCCAGGTAAAGACGCTGCTCGCTGCGCTTCAGGGGACTGCGAGTCCCGCCGAGTCATTCAATGCCGCGGCGATCGCCATGCGTGCCGCAACCGGCTTCGACCGAGCCATGGTGTATCGCTTCCTGCCCGATGACAGCGGCGAGGTCGTTGCCGAGGATGCGCGCGGCGGCCTTGAATCCTTCCTCGGCCTTCATTACCCGGCGTCCGACATACCCAAGCAAGCGCGTGAGCTCTATCGGCGCAACTGGTTGCGCGCGATTCCGGATGTGGACTATAAGGCGGCGCCGTTACTGCCGGCCATCAACCCGCGTACCCGCTTAGCCGTCGACATGAGCCACTGCACGCTGCGAAGCGTCTCGCCGATTCATCTCGAGTATTTGCGCAATATGGGCGTGAGCGCTTCGCTGTCAGCCTCGATCGTCTTCAATGATCGCCTGTGGGGCATGCTCGTTTTGCACCATTATGCGCCGCGACACGTATCCGCGGATCTGCGAGTCGCCTGCGAGACCTTCGCGCAAGTGTTCTCCCTGCATGTCGAAGCGAAGACCCAAGGAGAGACATCGGTACAGCGCATCGAAACTCGCGGTCGCCGAGAAAGGCTCGTCGGCAAGCTGATGGGCGCCACCGACCTGAGCGAGGTCCTCGCCTCTTGGGACCTATTGGACTATGTCGGCGCCACCGGCGCGGCGATTTACCTCGAGGGTCACCTGCGAACCGTCGGCGAAACGCCCTCGACGACGGAGATTCTCGCTCTCGTTCAATGGCTCAACTCGCTCAATCGTCCTGTCTTCGCGACCGATCATTTGGTGTCCGAGTACGCTCCTGCGGCAGAATTCTCGAAGATCGCGAGCGGCCTCCTCGCTCTCGGCGTGTCGCGCGATCCGAGGGACTATGTGTTGTGGTTTCGACCGGAATTCGGCCTTACGGTGCGCTGGGCCGGCAAGCCGGTCAAGCACGTCAAGGTGGGGCCGTTGGGTCCGCGGCTGACACCGCGCGGTTCCTTCGCTGAGTTCTTAGAAGAAAAGGAAATGCATTCCGCCCCTTGGTCCGACGTCGACATCGAGGGCGCGGAATCGCTTCGCGTCGTGCTTTTGGAGACGATCTTAAAGAGCGTCGAGCTCGCGCAGCGCGAACGCGCCTTCATCGAGGCGCAGAAGGCGGCGGAGGAGCTCGAGCGACGCGTCACCGAGCGTACCGATCAGCTGCGGCGGCTGACCTCGGAACTCGAGGCAGCCGAGAATCGCGAGCGCCAGCAAATCGCGCGCGACCTGCATGACGATCTCAGCCAAACTTTGGCGACGGCGCGCATCCGGCTTGCCGAGCTTTGCACCCACAAGCGACCCGACGTTCGCACGGTCGCCAACGAAGTCGGCGCGTTGATCGATCTTGCAAATAACTCGACCCGTTCGCTGGCCGCTCAGCTTTCCCCGGCGGTGCTTTATGAGCTGGGACTCGGCGCAGCCATCGAATGGCTCGGCGAGGAGATCGAGAGGAACAACGGACTGAAGATCCTGGTGTCGCAGGACGAGAACCTCAAACCCCTGTCCTCCGAGACCGGTTCCATACTCTACCGAGCCGTGCGTGAGATCCTCATCAACGTGGCAAAGCACGCCAAGTCCGATTCCGCGTCCATCAACGCTCACATCACGGGATCCGAGATAGTCATCGAAATAACGGACGCCGGGGTGGGTTTCGATCCGGCGTCGCCCCCTCCGCCCTCCCGAAAAAGAGGAATAGGTCTCAAGAGCGTGCGCGAACGCTTGTCTTTGATCGGCGGCAACATGACCATCAATTCTCAGCCTGGTGCCGGAACGACGGTCGTGTTGACTGCCCCGCTGGCCGACCGCGGGAGCGCGGAATCATTCCTATGACGATCAGGGCATTATTGGTTGACGATCATCGCCTGGTGCGCGAGGCGTTGCGCGATGCGCTTGCGAAGGTCTCTGATGTCGAGGTAGTCGGCGAGGCCGGCGATGCGGCGACCGCGTTTCAGCAGATCCGTTCCCTATCCCCCGATGTCGTGGTGCTTGATATCGGTTTGCCAGACCTTAACGGCATGGAGGTCGCAGCGCGCATACGCGAATCAGACTCTGTCGCCAAAATTGTCGTTTTATCCGCTTATTCGGACAAGCGGTTTGTTACCGAGATGTTGCGCGCGGGCGCCTCGGGATACGTAACGAAATCGGCCGCGGGCACCGAACTCGTTCGCGCCATTCGCGCGGTGGTCAATGGTCAAGGCTATTTCTCACCGGACATCGCCGGCACACTCGCATCCGCAGCGCGTGACCAAGCGCTTGCCGGCGAGACACCGCGCCTTGCGAGACGCGAACGCGAGGTGTTGCGACTGATCGCTGAAGGTTTGCGCACTCCGGCGATCGCCAAGCATTTGCATATTGCCGTAGGCACGGTAGAGGCCCACCGGCGCAATATCATGCGCAAACTCGGCCTAAGAAACATAGCCGAACTCACCAAGCACGCCATTCGGGAAGGCATCGTCTCGCTGTAGCGCCGACGATGGGTACCCCGGGTATACCCACTACCCGGTACCCGGTAGTACCGGATATCGGGGTCTGCCGGATACCCAGAAGCCTGTATAGTGTGGGTTGGCGCCCGGGCCGTAACCTAAGGCCTTGTTCACGCCGGGAATTCCCTTGTCCAACTCTGTCTACAAAAAGAACGCGCGGGCGTCGGACGCCGTTTCGGCTGCGCTTGCCGAAGCGGAGCGGGTGATCGAGATGACCCGGCGTGATGCGCTCGAGTTATTCCATGCGCGCGGGGTCATCGATCGTGCGGCTCTCACGAATTGGCTCGCCGGTCCGCGCGAGGCGTGTTGGCATATCACGGACGTCGTCGAGCTCGAAACGAAATTCGTGATCACCATCGCGTTGCCGGGCGTTCATGCCGGGCTTGCGGAGTTAACACGCGAGCCGCGTCAGCTCGTGATCCGCACACGGTCCGATTCGACTTCCGGTAATTCGCAAGTCGTGCGGCGGCTCGATTTGCCGCTTGACGTCGATTCGGAGCACGTCACGGCGGAATTGCGCGAAGGTGCTCTCGTCATTTCCATACCCGCCTCGAAGTGATCTCGCGCTTTATCCGTAGGGCACCTCTGACGCCGGATCTCGCCGGCATCTGACGCTCGATTGCGGCTGCCAGGTCGTGCTCGCTCACGGCCGACGGATTCAAATCGAGCTATCGAACCCCGCGTAGGTGATCTATGAATTCGCTAATTCCGATTTGGATTCTTGGTGCACCGTTCATCGGACTGCTCGTTTTGGCATATAGCTTTGGGGGTACGAGCGCCATGGGTCGGTATACCTCGCTCGCAAAGCACGAGGATTATTCGCCGTCGGTCTAGCTAGACCCGCCGCGGGATTGACGCCCACCGCTGAGTGGGCGCCGGCATGTTATTAATCCCGAGAAGCGCGCAATCCCACCGCACAGCGCATCCCCGCGCCTCATACTTCTCGTTGATGACCGGCCCGCGCGGCTTCTGACGTATGAACCCGTACTCGAGGGTGTCGGGATGGCATGCGTCCGGGCCCCGTCGGAGAAGAAGCGCTGGTCGATTGTAGGCCGCGCTCGTTGAGCGCGACTCCTGCGGGAGAAATTCGAGCAAACGAAAACACGTGCATCGCGCCGCACGCGGGCGCCGATGGATTCTTTTGGGCTGATCCGAGGCCGCTGGGACCCGTGAAACTTGTGCTTCTGGTGTTTGGCGGAATATTGACGGCAGCGATCGTCGTCACCGGAATTTGGGCATGGACACCTGATCGCTCGAGGAGTGAGCTCGAGAAACGATATTGGGATCCCTCGATGAGGTACATCGAAGTGGGTGGTACGTCGATACGCGTCCGAGAAAGCGGGGATTCGCACGCTCCAGCGATAATATTGCTACATGGATTTGGCTCAAGTCTGGAAACCTGGGAGCCCTGGGCGCGCTCGCTCAGCACACGCTATCGGGTCGTGCGTTTCGATTTCCCGGGTTCCGGCTTATCGGAACCCGATCGCAGTGGAAACTACACGGACGCGCGTAACCTCGAATTGATTGAACAACTAATGGATAAAATCGGCCTGGAGAACGCCACGCTCATCGGCAACTCAATGGGCGGCAGAATTGCGTGGCGATTCGCCGCCGCCTTCCCGAACCGTGTGCATAAACTCGTTTTGATTTCCCCGGACGGGTTTGCCAGCCCCGGCTTTGAATACGGAAAGCGTCCCCACGTGCCGGCGGCCCTCAATTTGATGAAGTACTTTCTACCGCGAATTCTCATCAGGAATTATTTAGCGACCGCCTACGGGGATCCATCCCGGCTGAGCGACTCGGTAATCGATCGGTACTATGATTTATTACTCGCACCAGGAAACCGCGCCGCCCTGCTCAGCCGCATGCGGCAGAACATACTCGAAGAGCCGAGCGCCATCCTGCGGCAGATTGGAACCCCCACCTTATTGTTGTGGGGCACAAAGGACAGAGTGATTCCGTTCTCTAATTCAGCGGACTACGTGCGCGCGCTCCCGCATGTGCGTCTCGTCGAGTTCCCAGACCTTGGACACGTACCCCACGAAGAAGCGCCTGGTGAGTCGATGAAGCCCGTAGAGCAGTTTCTGGGTGAATAAAGCGCCCTCAGTGCGCCCTGCGCGGCTTCGGCCGCTTTGTGCAGCGCGTCGAGCTTCTCGCGCCGGGTTTCGAGAAATTGAGCGAACCTGATTGAGGCAGGATGGCCACGCTCCGTTTCGCGAATACGGCCCGTAAGCATGTGCCTCGAACGTAGCGCAGCCGGTAAAAATTACAGGGTTATGTTGGCCAGCGTACAGACCTCCATCGCCCCCGCGCTCTAACGTGCCCGGCATAAAGCTCAAACAGTTGGCTTCCATGGAATGGAATTTGCGCTCATCGCTTTAGATAAGGTCAGCCCTGAACTCTACAGTGTGAGGTCAATTGACATGGATAGCTTTGCAGGCGCCGCGTGCGGCGTAACAGCGATTGCCGCTATGGACGCCGTGCCCGGCCTCCTCAAAGTACTGTGCGAAATAGCCGGCATGAAGGTCGCCCTGGTGACGCGGGCGACAGATAACGCCCCGACTATATGCGCGGTGAAAGATGCGGCTCAGTTCGGCTTGCACCCGGGTATGACGCTCCCGCTCGATATGACTTTTCGCTTTGATTCGCTCGCGCCGCTGGTCATCGAACACGCGAGTACCGACCCGCGGTGCTCGAACCAACAGCGGCCAAAGCGTTATCCAGTCGAGAGCTGCGTCTCGGTGCCCATTACTCGGGCCAACGGCGAGTATTTCGGAGACCTTGCGGCATTCGACCCGCGGCCGGCGAAGATCGCGGGGCCACATATCCTGACGATGTTCCGCGAATTCGCGGCGATCATTGCCGGGCTGCTCGACAATCAACTGCTGCGAGAAAAAGAGCATCGCGAGCTACTCGATGAGCGCGCTGCGGGCGAACTGCGCGAGGAATTCGTGGCGATTTTGGGGCATGATCTACGAAATCCCCTACACGCGATCTATGCAACCGGTGATTTGTTGGAGCGAAAGCTAAGTGATCCTGACCTCTCGGGAATGGCCTCTCGCATCAAAGCCAACGTTCGGCGGATGTCCGCGCTAATCGACGACGTGCTCGACTTTGCGCGCGGGCGCTTGGGCGACGGCATTGGGCTCGAGTTGACAGAGATCGAGAACATCAATACCGGCCTTGCGACTGTAATTCAGGAGCTTCGAGACGCGCAACCCGACTCGATTATCCTCTCGGACATCCATGTCAACCGAGCCGTGCGCTGCGATTTGGGAAGGTTTCAACAGGTGGCCTCGAATCTGCTCGGCAACGCCTTGACGCATGGACTTGCCGGAAGCCCGGTTAAAATCCGAGCGACTGTGGATGAAGAGGAGCTGGTGCTCGAGGTGTGGAACGCGGGCGAACCTATCCCTGCGGAAAGCCTGGGGAAGATTTTCGAGCCGTTTTGGCGCCATTCTGTGTCGGCCAGCCGTAACGGCCTAGGGCTCGGGCTGCACATCTGCTCACAGAT
>Ga0302314_10003143_pt1 | contig 30567 bp, 26 predicted proteins | sample III_Palsa_N2_3_FD_200533 | JGI IMG/M metagenome (GOLD analysis project Ga0302314, IMG submission 200533) | Peat permafrost microbial communities from Stordalen Mire near Abisko, Sweden - III_Palsa_N2_3 | ecosystem: Environmental > Terrestrial > Soil > Palsa > Peat permafrost | place: Sweden... | reverse complement strand
AGATGACGCCGGCCGAGTTCGACCTGCCGCTCAACGCCTGGGCCAACCGGGTCAGCGGCCGCTCGCAGGGCCAGCACACCGAGGACACCGCCAAGCGCTTCGAGATCAGCCGCGAGGCGCAGGACAAATGGGCACTGCGCAGCCACCAGAGCGCCGTCGCCGGCCAGGACGCCGGCTTCTTCGACGACCTGGTGATCGGTTTCGGCGGCGTCGAGCACGATTTGCTGCCGCGCCGCGACTCGACGCTGGAGAAGCTCTCGTCGCTGCGCCCGGCCTATGATCCGGCCGGCACCATCACCGCCGGCAACGCCTCGCCGGTCACCGACGGCGCGGCGGGGATCTGGACCTGCGACGCGGAGGGACTGAAGCGGTTGGGCGCGCCGGCGGCGGTGAAACTGGTCGATTTCGAGATCGCGGCGATCGACTTCCGGCTCGACGAGGGGATGCTGATGGCCCCCGGCCGCGCCATTCCGCGGCTGCTGGCCCGCCATGGGCTGAAGTTCGACGACATCGCGCTCTTCGAGATCCACGAGGCCTTCGCCGCCCAGGTGCTGGCCAACATCAAGGCCGCCTCCGACCCGGTCTATCGCCGTGAGCGCGCCGGCGTCGACGCCGACCTCGGCGATTTCCCCTGGGAGCGGGTCAATCCGCACGGCGGCACCCTGGCCCTCGGCCACCCGTTCGCCGCCACCGGCGCCCGCATCCTCAGCATGGCGGCCAAGGAACTGGCGGCGATGCCGACCGGATCGCGCGCCATCGTCTCGCTCTGCGCGGACGGCGGCCAGGGGACGGTGGGGCTGCTGCAGCGGGTGTAAGAGGGTCGATCAGCCAAGGCGCCGGACCGACCATGATCACCGCGTTTGAAATCCCGTCGGAGGAGTCGGCCGTCGCCGATCTTCGCCGGCGCCTGCTCTCCACCCGATGGAACGATGCGGTCGCGTCGGATTGGTCCCAAGGGACGGAGCGCGGTTTTCTCCAGGCGCTGGTGGACTATTGGGCCCGCGACTACGACTGGGCGGCGCAACGATCCGCGCTCAACCGCCTGCCGCAGTTTCGGGCGACCATCGACGGCTACGCCGTGCATTTCGTGCACATTCGCGGCCAGGCCGAGCGTCCGATTCCGCTGCTGCTGATGAACGGTTGGCCGTCGAGCTTCGTCGAATATCAGCGGCTGGCGCCGCGCCTCGCGGCGGGTTCGCCGTGCTTCGAGGTGATCATGCCGGCGTTGCCGGGCTTCGGATTCTCGGGCCGGCAAACCCAGCCCTATCAGGTCGAACCCGCGGACATCTTCCCTAAGCTGATGACCGCGCTCGGGCACGACCGCTTCATGGTGGCTGGGACCGACATCGGGTCAGGGGTCGCGACACGGATTGCGTTGAGGCGCCCCGATCGCGTGATCGCCGCCCATGTCTCCGCGGTTGCGCCCAAGCCTTTGGGTGGGAACGCGCCGCCGTTCACGCCGGATGAGGCTGCCTACGCCGAGCGCGGCGCGGCCTGGTATCGCGAGGAGGGCGGATACCAGGCCATCCAAAGCTCTCGGCCGCAGACCTTGGCCTTTGGCCTCGCCGACTCGCCGGCCGGTCTCGCCAGCTGGATCCTTGAGAAGTTCCGCGCCTGGTCCGACTGCGGCGGCGACCTGCTCTCGGTCTGGCCGAGGGAAACCCTGGTCGACAACCTCATGGTCTACTGGCTGACCAACACGATCGGCTCCTCGGTGCGATACTATTTCGAGGCAAGCCGCCTGCGGCCGCCATTGAAGGCCGACGACTTCGTGCGCGTCCCGACCGCCGTGGCCATGTGGCCGGGCGACCTGGCGCTGGCCCCGCGGTCGCTCGCGGAGCGGCTCTACAATGTCCAGCAGTACACCCTCATGCCCCGAGGCGGACACTTCCCGGCCTGGGAAGCGCCCGATCTCTATGCCGAGGATCTGCGAAGACTTGCGGACATCTCGGATAGCGCGATCAAATCAATGCGCTAGAGGCGGGCTTGATTTGAGCCTTCACTCCTTGCGGGAGAAAGTGGCCCGAAGGGCCGGATGAGGGGTCGCACAGACCCATCGGCGCGAAACACCGACCAAGCCAATCTCTTACGCCGGCGCGACCCCTCATCCGTCGGCTTCGCCGCCACCTTCTCCCGCAAGGGGAGAAGGAACGAGTTCGAGCGGCGGCCATGGGCGGTGGCGCTCAGGCCGCGAGCGTCGGCGTCGTGTTGGGCTCGCTGGGCCCTTCGGCCTCCCCGTCTTCGGGCAGGATGTCGCCGTGGATCCGCAGCGGCGTGCCGATCCAGAGGGCGTCCTCCAGGTGGTCGCGCTTCTGGTTGGGGGTGTTGGGGTGGATGAGGATGCTGAGGCCGCCGTGGTTCAGCATCAGGAACGGGACCAGCTCGGCGAAGATCTCGGTGGCGAAGGCGATCTGGTACATCGCCTGGTCGTGCGGCCCGACCTTGCCCTCGTGCCAGCTGCCCAGGCGGACGCGGAACCGCTCGCCGACCCAGCCGCGCAGCCGCTCCGCCACGTCGCGGGTCTCGCCGGGCTCGAAGTAGACATGGGCGTGATAGCTGGCGATCTCGCCGATCGGCCGCGGGGCTAGGGTCATGCGGGCTCTGGCTCCACTGTGTCTCGGTCGACCTCGCGGATGAAATCTAGGACGGCGGCATTCGACTTGTCAGGGGCGGCGACCAGGAAGTTGTGGCCCGATCCCTCCAGCTTGACGAAGCGGGCGTCCGGCAGGGTCGCGGCCAGTTCCTCGCCCCAAGCGATTGGCACCGCGCTGTCCTGATCGCCGTGCAGGACGAGGGCGGGCATGGTCAGGGCGGCGACGGCCTCGCGAGTGTTGCAATAGGCGGCCATCGCCGCGGCCTGGGCGACGACGCCGCGGGTGACGAACTTGTCCTCTTTCAACATCGCCATGTCGCGGGTGATGTCCTCGGGCTTGGCGGCGCGGCCGTAGCCGCCCTGGTCGTCCTTGCGGCGAGGCAGCAGCAGCTTCAGCGCCCACGGCGGCAGGTAGTAGAGGGTACGGACGAAGGCCGGCATGCGCGGCTTGTCGGCGCTGAGGATGCCGGTGCAGCCCAGCACCAGCGAGATCACCCGCCGCGGCGCCAGCTTGGCCACCTCGAGGGCGATGCCGCCGCCCATGGAGACGCCGTAGACGTGAGCTCGCTCGACCCCGGCCGCGTCCATCACCGCCAGGGCGTCGGCCGCCATGTCCGCGACGCTGAAGCCGGTGACGCTGTCGGTCTCGCCCGTGCCGCGGTTGTCGAACCAGATCAGCCGGTGCTCGGCGCTCAGCTCCGGCAGCGCCGGGTACCACATGGCCGATGAGTAGCGGTGGCCCATGATCAGCAGGATCGGCGTGCCGGCGCCTCGCTCCTGCCAGTGGATGCGCACGCCCTTGTTCTGGGTGAAGGCCATGTGCTCAGGGCTCTGGCGAGACCTGGATCAAGAGCTTGCCGTCATGGTCGCCGGTGAAGAGGCGCTGCAGCGAGTCCATCGCGCCCTCCAGCCCGTGGTCGACGTGGACCTTCCACTTCAGCTTGCCGTCCATCACCCAGGGGATCAGCTCGGCCATCGCCTCGCCGGCCCTGGGCAGGAAGTCGATGATGATGAAGCCGCGGATGGTCAGTCGGTTCATCAGCACCCGGGCGAAGTCGGTCGGGCCGGACGGACGGGCGTCGTCGTTGTAGGCCGAGATCACCCCGCAGAGCGGCATGCGGCCGAAATTGTTCATCCGCGCCACCACGGCGTGCATGATCTCGCCGCCGACGTTCTCGAAATTGACGTCGATTCCGTTCGGGGCGAGCCGCTCGAGCGCCGCGCCGACATCCTCGTTCTTGTAGTCGATGGCGCCGTCGAACCCGAGCTCGCCGGTCAGCCAGTCGCACTTGGCCTTGCCCCCGGCGATGCCGATCACCCGCGCCCCGCGCAGCCTGGCGATCTGGCCGGCGATGGAGCCGACGGCGCCGGCGGCGGCCGAGACCACCACCGTTTCGCCGACCTTCGGCTGGCCGATCTCGCACATGCCGAACCATGCGGTGAGGCCCGTGGCGCCCAGCACGCTCATATAGGCCGTCAGCGGCACGCCCGGCAGCTGCGGCGCCGGCGACAGCATCGCGCCGCCCGCGATGACGTGGGTGGTCCAGCCGCCGAGGCCGGTGTTGACCACGTCGCCCTGCTTGAACCGCTCGGAGCGCGAGCGCTCCACCACGCCCAGCGAGCCGCCGCGCATGGTGTCGCCGATCTGGACCGGCGGCATGTACTGGTCCTGGTCGCTCATCCAGATGCGGTTGGTGGGGTCGAGCGAGAGGTAGAGCGTGCGCACCAGCACCTCGCCGTCCGCCAGGTCGCGGATCGGTTCCTCGATCAGTTCCAGGTCGCCGGGCTTGATCTCCCCCACCGGCCGCCGCCGCAGCACCCAGCGCTTCAAGGTGGCCATGTGTCGTTGTCTCCCGGCGCGCGGTGTCGCCGCGACGCCGGCGCACCCTTGCCCGGCCGGGGTCGGCGGGACAAGCGGCGACTCCGCTGGCCCCGAGCGATCAACGGCTGGAAAGGACGAAGGTGTTCCCGTCAGGGTCCCTGAATTTGGCGAATTCCCCCCACGGCTGCTTTTCCGGCGGGCCTTCGAACTCGACGCCTTTCGCCGACAGCTGAACGCGCCGATCGGCCTCGTCTCGCCACTTGGGGCATTGCTGCCGCCGCTCCTGACGGTGCTCGGCCAGTCGCTGGCGATCAAGGCGTCGCGCGTTGCGCAAAATCAGACGATCGGCGGCGTCGCCTACACCTTCTCGCCGCCGCAAGGGGCGTCGAAGACAATGACGCTGAGCTTCGCCAAGGCGGCCGGCTGCAATGGTTCGATCACCTGGGCCCTGATCGACGGTGCGATCAAGGCGTCGGCGTCGGCGCCGCTCGGTCTCGCGGGCATGACCGGCACGCTGAGCTACGATCTGGAGCTGGATGGCGGCAGCGGATCGAAGCCGCCGAACGGCAAGCTGACCTCCAAGGTCGAGGCCCAGCTGGCCGGGAATGCGTCGAGCGTGCTGCAGACGACGTCGATCAACGGCCAGATCACCTCGCAGAACCTCACCAACACGGCGTCCGGCGGAGCGGTCACCAGCTTCGCCTTTGCGGGCGGCCCGACCGGGACGACGGTCAACGGGGCGGGGGGGCTCAGCAACGTCGCGGCCGCGGTCGCCGCGCAGCCGGTGACGCAGGGCCAATTGCTTGATCCAGGCACGCTCCCGCTCACCCTCTTCATGGGGCGGGATGCCGAACGCCGGACTGTGGCCGGGCCAGACGGTGATCGCGGAAAGCTGGTCGCAGGACGGGTGGACCCAGACCCCGGACGGCGAGGAGCTCACCTTCAACAGCGATTGGGGGTTCGGCGTCACGGATTACGGCCTGGCGACGTACAATATCGTGGTGACGGCCGACTCCAGCGGCGCGGTCACGTCTTACGGGATCCTCGGACAGATCGATAACGGACCTGGCGGCGTGAACGGGCTCCTCAGCTGCACGGTGGACCAGACGGCGAACACGACGACCTGCTTCATGGACATGCAGATTCCGGCCGCTCAGTTGGTTGGGTTCGCACCGATTCCGGGCGTGGGCGCCGACGCCACCATCTCCGTGAATATCACCTCGACCACCGCGGCCAACGGATCCGTGTCGTCGAGCTACAACGGCGGGATCGCCAATCCCGACGGGAGTTCTTCCGTCATCACCAATGGCGCCGACGGCTCCACCTCGGTCAGCGTCACGGACGCGAGTGGGAATTCCTCGACCGCCGGCATCACGCCCAATCTGGACGGCACCTCGACGATCACGATCTCGACCACGGACAAGGCCGGAAACGGCACGTACGAGACGATCGACGTCGACGCCCAGGGAAACCTGATCAACGACACGACGACCCCGGTTGGGCCGATCGCGTCCGGAGACGGCGCCGGTGATGACGGGACCGGCGACGGCGACGACGAGGGGGACGACTCGGGCGGCAGTGGATCCGACTGACGTACGAATGCCGGCGACCTTAGTTCCTTGAATTCCTTGGCGCGCCGGGGCGGGACAAGGCGCGAGTCGGCCTAGAACAGGTTGGGTCCGCGGCGATCGCCCCGCCGCCGCAGGACGTTCAGGCCAGGGATCATCGCTCGGCGCCCCTGGTCTTCAGGAAGCTCGACGCGACCATCCCCCTCCAGATCGATGGCGGCAGCAGGCGGTTGAGCAGGATCAGGGGACCGCTGCCGTTGGCGGTGTAGCGGAGCCGGGAGGACGGGTCGGTGGCGGCCCTGAAGATGGTTTGCGCGACGCCCTCGGGCCCCTTGGCCTTGACCGCGCCGGCCTCCATCTTGTCGATCAGGCCGTCGAGCGAGGGGTTGTAGAGCGGGTTGCGCACCCACTTGTGGGAAAACGCGGTCTTTATGCCGCCCGGCTCGACCAGCTTGACGCGGATTCCCACGGCGCCGAGCTCATAGCTCAGCGACTCGCTCAGCCCCTCCAGCGCGAACTTGGTGGAGTCGTAGGGGGCCATGAACGGCAGGCCCACCCGCCCGGTGATCGAGGTGACGTTGACGATCACGCCAGACGGGCTTGCCCGCAGGTGCGGTATCGCGGCCCGGATGGTGCGGGCGGGACCGAACAGGTTCACGTCGAACACCGCCGCCAGGTCGGCCTCGCTGATCGACTCGAACGCCCCGGCGAGGCCGGCGCCGGCGTTGTTGACCAGCGCATCGAGGCCGCCGAAACGCGCCGCCGCGCCGGCCACCGCGGCCCGCACCCCGGCTTCGTCGGTCACGTCCATCGCCAGCCGGGCGATGTTCGGCTGATCCGCCCAGCCGCCGATCCGCTCGACGGCGCGCGCGCTCGCCACCACGTTCCAGCCCTTGCGGGCGAAGAGCCGCGCCGTGGCCTCGCCGACGCCGCTCGAGGCGCCGGTGATCAGGACTGTCTTCATGCTCATGGTTCGTTCGCGGCCTGATTATAGAACGAACGATCAATAACTGTTGGTGCGAAGAACACAAGCCCGATGCGTCCGACTAGGACTTGAGGGCGCTCAGCGCCAAGTCGACGATCCCGCGCATGGCTTCCGGCGCCGCGCCGCTCCGGGCAGCGACCTTGACCCCGGACAACAGGGTCTGGATGAAGCCCGCCGCCACGACGGGATCGATCTTAGCGCCGATCTCGCCCTTGGCCTGGGCCTCGCGCACCAGATCTACGAGCGCGATCTGCAGAATTCGGCCGGAGACCGACAGCGCCGACGTCACCTCCGCCTCCGATTGGCCGAACTCGCAGATGGCGTTGATGCCGAAACAGCCCTTGGCGCGCTCCGGTCCAGTGAGCTCGATCGGCGTCAGCAGCACGATCCTGAGCCCCTCCAACGGCGACCTGGCCTTGCGCAGGGCGTTCACCAGGGCCGCGACGCTACCGGCGCCATAGGCCTGCAGGGCCTCGAGATAGAGCGCCTTCTTGCCGCCGAACGCCCCGTAGACGCTCTGCCGGCCGATCCCCATGGCGGCCGTCAAGCGCTCCATGCCCGCGCCCTCGAAGCCGTGGGTCCAGAAGGTTTCCACCGCCGCGTTCAGCGCTTTCTCACGGTCGAATTCGCGGGGGCGCGCCATGGAAGATCCAGTATTATTGACCGATCAGCGCAAAATAGCGGCTCCCCGCCGCTACGGCAAGCCGGCAGCCGCCCAAACGACCGCCCGCGTCCCGCCGATCTGGGCGCCGGTCGACGTCAGTTTCGGCTGGTCGACCAGTTCGGCGACGAGCGGCTGATCCGCCCGCCGCGCGGCGGCGATATCGCTCCAGCCGATCGAGCCGAGCGGCAATTTGAGCCGCCGCGCATAGGCGCCGGCGGCATTGCGCCAGCTCAGATAGAGGAAGCGCTCGCCGGGCGGCCCGTGGGCCAGCGGGCCCACGAACACCGGCGCGGCCGCATGGCCCGGTTTCAGCTCCACCGACAGATCGAATATGACGCTTCCGCCTTCTCCCGCGACGCCGGCGCTGAGGCCGTCTGACTTGTCCTGGACGCCAAAGTCATCGGGGCCGCCGCCCCAACCCGGCAGTGCGGCGCCTCGATAGACGACACGCAGCCGGACAGGTTCAAGCGAGGGTTTCGTCATGGCGTCGGCTTTCGGACTCAGTGCTTGAGGGTGACATATAGTTCGCGCTCCAGCAGCCATTGGCCGCGGCTCTCTCGCCAGACGGCCATGTAGACGCCGCTCATCTCGACGCCGCCCTCCCAGCTTCCGACCCAACGCCCCGTCTCGGCGGCGCGGCGACCGTCGTCGGCGAGTTCGACGCTCTCCGTCGTGCGCACATAGGCGACAAAGGCGGGGTCGGCGAACTGGCTGGCGAAGGCGGCTGTCACGGCGTCCGCGCCGCGTATCAGGTCGCCGTCGCCGACGATCAGCAGCATATCGTCGGTGAGGTGAGGCCGCAGGCGAGCCGCGTCGTGCGCGGCGATCAGGCGGTTGGTCAGCTTGCGTTTGGCGCGGATGGCGGTGTCCGGGGTTGGCATGGCGGGAGCGTGCGACGGGATTCGGTGGGCGGCAACGGCCAGGCGCCGCCGTGACGAACGTGTTCGGGGTGCGTGAAGCGGCGGTGAACTCTACGGCATCGCCGCATAATCTGCTTGCGGCGACTGCGGCGATGCCGTATCCCGCCGGCCATGTAAACGGTTGTCGAAACCGCTGCTTTCCTCCGCTCCGCCGCCGCCTCGGGCATGACGGACGCTGAGCGCAAAATCGCGGTCGATACCGTTGCGGCGAACCCCCTGGGCGGGGATCTGATCGTGGGCTCCGGCGGCTGCCGTAAGCTGCGGATCGCCGGCCGAGGCTTCGGCAAGTCCGGCGGCTATCGCATCGTGACCTACTACGCCGGTCCCGAGGTTCCGGTCTTTCTGCTCTGGTCGCTCTCGAAAGGACGCGCCGCCAATCTCACCGCTGCCAGGTCAACGCCTTGGCGGCCGCAACCAAAACGCTTCTGGGGAGCCTGACTTCCTAGAAGCCTGACCAGGCCCATGGGGCCGCCCTGAAGGAGAGGGAGCACGTCATGGACAAGAACGACTTCGACGGCATCATGGACGGCCTCGCAGAAGCCGCCGCCCATCTTCGCGGCGACGATGTGCCCGGCCTGCGCATCCACATCCCCGCCGAGATCGACGTCAAGGCGATCCGCGCCCAGCTCGGCCTGTCCCAGGCCGAGTTCGCGGCCCGCCACGGCTTCAGCGCCGCCCGGGTCCGCGACTGGGAGCAGGGGCGCCGCGTGCCGGACCCCGGCGTCCGCGCCTTCCTCAAGGTGATCGCCGCCGCGCCGGAGGTAGTGGAGCGGGTGCTAGCGCAAGGTTGAAGCGAAGGGGACGACGAACGACGTTGAGAGGGTGGTCGTGCCAGTGCGGGGTAACCTGTCGACGAATTCCGCGGGCAAGCATCCGGCGATCCAGGCTGCTGGCTCTATGCCGGCTCGACGGTGGCGCCATGGTCGGGAAGCGTGGCCTCCATCCGCCTGATGGCCGGAATGCCATAGACGGCGAGGCTCAAGAACAGCGCCAGCGTTCCGGCAATAACGAACATGAGCCCAATGCCGGCGCCTTGGCCCGCGCCCACGAGCCAGGCGACGTGGCGCCAGAGCGGCGCCCGCCTTGCCGGCTCGAACACGCGGTCCGCCAAAGGGCCTACGACGAGGTAGGCCGCGGGCCTGAGCAGGGCGGTGATCTGGCTGACGGTCGCGAACACTCGCCCCTGGAGATCGAGCGGCGTCTTTGCCTGGAAGATCGACATCGCGGCCGCTTCGATGAACGGGACCGCGAACATGAGCATGAAGAGGCTTGCACCGATCGAGAGCGCTCCCCGCGACGCGCCAGCCAGAGCAAGGAACGCTCCGACCATCGCGACGGCGAGCATGACGGTGTGGATGCGCGGACGAGTTCCACCCCAGGCGGCCATCGTCACCGCGCCGGCCAGCGCGCCGAAATTCAGCGCGCCCATGACGACGCCGAGCACGGCGACGTTTCCCGTCCGATCGAGGATGTAGGGCACGTTGAGCACCATCACGCCCAGGATGAGGAAGCTGGTGAAGGTGAAACAGCCGCAAAGTCCCAGAAGCGCTGGGCGGGCGCCGAGGTAGCGAAAGCCGTCGAAGGCTTGTCGCCAGACCGAAGTCGGCATCGCCAGGCCCTCGGCGGTCTTCGCCGGCATCGGAATGCGGACCACGACGAGCGCGACAATCGCGACGAGGAAGCTCGCGATGTCCATGCAGATGGAGCCCACGACGCCGATGATCGCATAGAGCAGCCCGGCTATCGTCGGCGCCAGCACGCCGGCCACCGGCCCGCCGATCATGCCGATGGCGTTGGCCCGATCTCGATGGCTGTCCGGCACGAGCATGGCCACGGACGCCTGGAAGGCCGGCGCCTCGATCGCGGCGCAAATAGAGCTGCCGAGGACGAGCACGTAGAGATGCCAGAGCTGGAACGCGCCGGAGGCGAAACTGGCGAGCAGCAGACCGCTCGTGACGACGTAGCCGACGTTGGCCAGCAGCATGATCCGCCGCCGATCGAACCTGTCCGCCAGGGCGCCGGCAAACCCGCCCAGAACCATTCGCGGAGCCGCCGAGAAGAAGGCGACCAGCGCCAGCGGCGTGGCGTGCCCGGTCTGCCGGAAGACGGCGATGCTGACCGCGAGCCCGCTTATCTGGCTGCCGAGCAGCGAGATCGCCTGCGCCAGGAGCAGGACATAGTAGGTCCGCAGCCCAACGCCTCCTGCGGGCGCTTGCATTGCTGCGGCGATGGCCATCGGTTCGGCTTGCAGGTCAGCCATCGGAGCACGCCCCCTCTCGAAGCACGAGGCGCAGCATCGTCGGGGCAGGCTCGGAAGTGTTTGCGCCCGGTTAGCGGAAAGCTTGGGAAAAGCTTGCGGCGTCAGGCGACAAGCCGCACGCGGCTCAGCAAGCGCGCGTAGCGGGGGTCGGATCTCAAGCTGTCGAAGCAGGGCAGCCAGGGCAAGAACATCAGCGCCGGATCGCCGCGCGCGGCGGCGGCGTCCAGGATCGCGAACGCCGCGTCCAGCTGGCCGGCGAGGGCGCGCAGGATGACGATGTGCATGCCGCGGCGCAGGAAGGCCACCGGTTGCTCGGCGAAGAGGTCGGCCGTCGTGGCGCAGGCGCCTGCGAAACCCTCCGTCTCGAAGACGGTCCTCAGCGGCGACAGCCGCTCGGGAGCGACGCCTCGAAGTTCCAGCCCCTTCAGCAGGCAGTCGAATCCCTGCGCCTGATCGCCGGCCAACACCAGCGCCCAGCCGCGCTGGTACCAGGCGTCGCCCAGCTCAGGCGCGAGGCTCAAGGTGGCCGCGGCTTCGGCGGCGGCGTGGCGGTAGCGGCCGGCGGCGACGAGGATTTCCAGAAGTTCACCGCGTGTTCCCAGCGCGCTTGGCTCGAGCGCCACGGCCCGGCGCACGGCGCGCTCGGCGTCAGCCAAGCGGCCGACGGCGCCGAGGGCGGCCGCCCGGCGGCGGTGGGCCGTCGCCAGCGCCGGGTCGAGGGCGATGGCGCGCTGGAAGGCGGTCTCGGCCGCGGTGAAGTCGCGGTCCGCGAGCAGCAGCGCCGTGCCCAGGGTCGCCCAGGCGGCCGCCGAGGTCTCGTCCAGGCCGACCGCGGCGCGCGCCGCGGCCTTCGCCGCCGCCGGATCGCCGCCCTGTTCCAAGTAGTGTCGTGCGATGAGGACATCGGCGAGGCCCTGGTGGGCGGGCGACCAGCCCGGGGCCTTGGCCATCGCCGCCTCGAAGCAAAGCCGCGCCTGGGCCAGACTGGCCGGCGCCGGCGAGGCCAGCGCCCGCCGCCCCCGCGCCACCAGCGCCGCGGCCTCTGGCGGTCCATCGGATGCGGCGCGCGGGCCGGACCCGTGCGGCGGCGACTCGACGACCGCGCGGTAGCCGCGCTTCGGGACGGTCTCGATGTAGCTCTGCTCGCGCGTCCCGCCGAGCGCCCGGCGCAGGCGGCTGACAGCGGCGGCCAGGGTGTCGTCGCCGATGGCGCGATCGCCCCAGGTGGCGGCGGCGATCTCGTCCTTGCCGAGCACGCGTCCGCCCGAGCCGGCGAACAGCAGCAGCAGGTCCATGAGCCGCGGCTCCAGCCGCACGCTCTCGCCGCCGGCGCCCGTGAGGAGGCTGCGCGAGGGATCGACCTGCCAGTCGCCGAAGGCGAATGGCCGCTGGTGGCCGGCGGGCGCCATGGGGCGATGCTAAGGCGAAAGCTCGCCTATGTCGCGTCGCGCCTGGGCTGAGTCGTGTCTCAGTCCGGCTAGGCTGAAGCCCAACGCGCCATAGACGCCCGCTCCCGGCAGGCTCAGCGATCCCTGGTCTCAGCGAGCCGGGTCTCGCAGCGACAGGCTATCCTGTCGACGCAATTCGGTCGAAGAATTCGCGCGAAACCCTCAACAATTGCTGCCGCTAGGTTCGGTCTGGAAAGCTGACATTCCGCGTGTTTGGTCGGTTACGCGCCTGAGGTAGCCTTCAACACTGCGTCGTCGATCTCTCGGTCGAGCAAACGGCCGATGTCGTCGAGTTCGGGTCGGCCCAAACCCGCCAGCAATGACGAAGGCCGATCGAAAGCGATCGTCGCGCCCTCCGCTCGCGCCGCCGCATAAACCGCGACGCGGAAGGGAACGTACAAAGCGCCGCGCGCGTCGATCCGAACGATCCGTGCGGCGATCGCCGGATTGCCCACCAGGTACAGTCGGCAGCGGATTTGGGAGCCGGACAGAGAAGCGACCGCGCCCTGGTCGAAGACGGCGAACCGCATGAGGCCGCTCGCACCCGCCATTGCGCGCATCGCGGCCTCAACCTGCGGCCACGGGGCGGCGCTGGCCTCCAGCCGCTTGACGGTGGGCACGTCAAGGCGCCCGACCGCGGCCTCGAACCGACCGCAAAGATCCTCGTAGGCGAACGGCGTCTCCACCACCGTCTTGTTATGCACGTTGGACTCGCGCGCGTGAATCATCCAACCGGCGCCGCTCATCGCAGCTGACGGTTCAGAAAATCGTGCGTTCGACTGTTGGCGAGGGCCGCGGCGGCGGCGTTGTAGTGAGCCCCATTGTGCCGCGAGAACGCGTGGCGCTGGCCGGGGTAGCTGTAGACTGTCGCGTTCGGCTTCCTGGCTAGCGCCGCCTTGATTTCGGCCTGCGCCGCCTTGGAGATGAACTCGTCTTCTTCGCCGAGGTGCATCAACAGCGGCGCGTGGAGCGCGTCCACCTCACCAAGATACTTCTCGCTGTCCCCGCCGTGGTAGGCGATGGCGGCGTCAACGTCGGAGCGCACGGCCGTCAGGAAGGTCATCAGCGCGCCCAGGCAATAGCCTAGAACGGCGACCTTGCCCGTGCAGCCGGGCAATCGGGCCGCTCCAGCGACGGTGGCTTCGACGTCCCTGACGCCCGCGTCCCGATCGTAAGCCTGGTACAGGCGCAGTCCGTGCCGCCAGTCGGGCTCAGACCTGACGTCGAGGTCGACGCCCGGCTCTTGTCGCCAGAACAGGTCGGGCGCAACCGCAATGAAGCCCAGCTCCGCCAGTTCGTCGCAGGTCTTGCGGATGTCCGCATTCACCCCGAACAGCTCCTGCAGCACGACCACCGAGGGAGCTGGCGACGCACCCGGCCGCGCGACATAGGCTTCGAACGTACCGTCTTGGCCCTTGATGGTGATGCGATTTCCCATCGGTTTCTCCTTCGACGACCATGGTTGTCCAGGTGTCTGCCGGTGTCGTCGGCGCCGGCGGACAAGCCTCGGCTGAGGAAGAGCCCCCTGCGGGCGGGCAAACGCCGCAAGGGGGCCAGTCGCGACCGGGGAGGACGGTCGCTGGCGGGGCGGAGCACCTCGGCGCGAGCCCGGCGGCGGGGCGGGCGTTAGCCGGGCGCGCAGGACGTCGCTCCGGACCGCTTATCCCTGCTTGGCCGCGACCGCGGCGCAGGCGTTGTGGATCACGTCGAGCACCGCCCGCGGCTGGGAGAGCATCGGGACGTGGCTGCTGTTTAGCTCTGTCGTGGTGGCGCCCATGCGCTTGGCGCAGAACCGCTCCAGGTCCGGATGGACGGCGCGATCTTCGGCGCCCACGATGTACCAGCTCGGCTTCGACTTCCAGGCGACGCCGTCCACCTGCTCGGTGAACAGAGTGGCGGCTGGCGGGGCGGCGGTGGCATAGACGACGCCCTGCTCTTCTTCGGAGAGATCGCCGGCAAAGCACGGGACGCCGGTGACCGGCTTCAGCCAGACGCGGCCGCTCTGGACATCGATGTTCTGGAATACCTGGGTGGTGGGAAACTTGGCTTGAATGCTGGCCGAGGTTTCGGTCTCGTCCGGGCCCAAAGCGCAGATATAGACCAGGGCGGCGACCCTGGGGTGAACACCCGCCTTGGTGATGACGGTGCCGCCGTAGGAATGACCAACCAGGACGACCGGTCCTGGGACGACCCGCTCGATAGCGGCGGTCGTAGCGTCGACATCGGCCTTCAGCGTATCCAGGCCATACTGGGCGGCGATGACGTCGTGACCTTCCGCCTGCAGGGTCGGGATCAGTTTCGAGAAACAAGAGCCATCGGCCCAGATGCCGTGGGAAAACACGATACTCGGCTTGCTCATAGCGCTCTCCTTGCGAGGGCCTGCGGCAGCCGCGGGGAGCGCGGCCGTCAAAGTCAGACCGACTGCGCCGGCCAGAACATCTCGGCGGGAATCCCCTAGGGTGCTGATTTCAGGATCGTCCATCGGGAGCCTCCAGGCCGTTCAGGCGGGCTCCGACTAGATGCGTTCCGGCTCGCGCGGCCGGCCAGTGAAGGGTTGTGTTTGTTTGTAAACCGATCTGGCTTTGCGCTTGCCTCGGGTTCACCCAGCGAACGACTCATGTTCACCCAAAGATAGGGGTATGACCTATGCGAGGTCTCAACTCGTCAGGGGAGCCATGACACTCGCATCGAGTGCGGCGGTGGGAGAGCAACTCGCATTCGGCGAGTTCGAGTTGGCGCCGGCGGCTCGGGCGCTGTGGCGCTCCGGGGTGCGCGTGAGCCTACCCAGCCGAGCCCTCGACATCCTGGTCGCCCTGGTCTCCCGTCCGGGCGAAACCCTCTCTAAAGAAGAACTTACTCGGATCGTCTGGCGCGGCGCCGTCGTCGACGAGACCCTGGTGCGCGTCGCAATCTCAGCTGCGCGGAAAGCCCTGGGCGAGAACGGGAAACAGTACATCGCTACGGTTCCGGGCCGCGGCTATTGCTTCGCGGCCGGCGTCACGCAAACGACAAGCAAGCGGTCGATCGACGCGCCTGACAGTGGGCCGCTGAGACCCCAGCGGCTCCCCGTTCAAATCGCTCGTGTCGTGGGTCGAGAGGCGGTGGTCGAGGCCCTGGCTCAGGAGGTGACGCACCGCCGCCTGCTTTCACTGGTCGGCCCAGGTGGGATCGGCAAGACCACTGTGGCCCTCGCCATCGCCGAGCGTCTGAAAGATGAGTTCGACGCCATCGCCTTCATCGATCTGGCGATGGAGGATGGCAGGCAGATGTCGGCCGGTGTGGCCGCGGCGCTCGGACTCAATCTGCGGCCGCAGCAAGACCCAATTGAGGGAATAGCGGCCGCCGTCGAGCGAGGGCAGGTCCTGCTTCTTTTGGACAACTGCGAACATGTGGTCGACCTGGCCGCAGGCTTTGCTGAGGATCTGCTCGGACGCGCCCCCGGTGTGACCATCCTTGCGACCACGCGCGAACTGCTTCGCGCGGCCGGGGAGTGGGTCCATCACCTTTCGGCGCTACAACTTCCTCCGATCTCCTCGGCCCTGTCGGCACAGGACGCGCGTGGATATTCGGCTGTGGCGATGTTCGAGGATCGCGCCGCCCATGCCCTTGGAGGATATCAACTTGATGACACCGACGCTCCGTATGTAGCCGAAATTTGCCATCGACTGGACGGCATTGCGTTGGCGATCGAACTTGCGGCTGGCCGCCTACCCAGCCTGGGCGTTCGTGGGCTGGCCGGCTCGCTGGAGGACTGTTTCCGCATACTCACGCACGGGCGTCGCACAGCGCTTCCTCGGCACCAAACACTGCGCGCGACTTTGGACTGGAGCTTTCAGTTGCTATCGCCCGAGGATCAGGCGGCGCTGAGGCGCCTCTCGGTGTTCCGTGGCGCCTTCACCCTGGAAGACGCGGCGGCCGTCTCCGAAAGCGACCAGCGCGCGGACGCGGCCGATTGCTTGGCAACCCTTGTCGACAAGTCCCTCGTGATTGCGCGGCTTTCGGGTCGGAAGCTCCTGTACAGCTTGCTGGAAACCACTCGGGCCTACGCACAGCAAAAGCTGGCCGACGCGGGCGAGGCGGAATCGTACCGACGACGTCACGCGGAGCATACCAGAGCCGCCTTCGACCGGGCCCAGGCGGAATGGGGCGGACGGCCTGTGAGGGACTGGCTGCAAGCGCATTCCAGTCAACTCGGTAACCTACGAGCAGCGCTGGACTGGGCCTTTTCCTCGGAAGGTGACAGCGAAATCGGCGCGGTGCTGACAGCCGCCGCGGCGCCCCTCCTGTTCCATCTGTCGCTTCTCGACGAGGGCATGGCGCGGGTGGAGCGGGCCATTGCCTGGACCAAGGATCAGCCGAGCCCAGATCGCCGACTGGTGCTGCAACTCCATGCGGCTTCAACCTGGCCGCGGGTGCAGGCGCTCGGCGCGACGCCGGACGCGGCGGCGGCCCGCCAGGAAGCTCTGACGCTGGCGGTCGAGCTTGGGGACGTCGATTACCAACTTCAGGCGGTTTGGGCCCTCCTCATCGAATGCGCCAACAGAGGGGCCGCAGCGGAAGCCCTTGCCATGGCTGACCGCTTCGCTGCGCTCGCCCAACAGGCAAGCGACCCACAGGATCAGGTGATCGCCCGACGCCTGCGTGGCAAATCACTCCACTTCCTGGGAGATTTCGCCGGCTCGCGTCGCGAGGCCGAGCAGATGCTGGAACTTTACGAGCCGCGGCCTTCGCATCTGGTCCGCTTCCAGTATGACCAACGGCTTACCGCCCAGATCACCCTCGCCCGCGATCTTTGGCTGCAAGGCTTCGCTGATAGGGCTTTAGCGTTGGTCGAGCAGATGATCGCTGAAGCCCAGGCGCTCGACCACACTCTGACGCTTGGGGCCGTCGTTTGCGACGCCGCTTGCTTCATCGCCCTCTGGGTCGGCGACATGGCTCTCGCCGCTCGCTACACCGACATGGTCAAGGCTCACACGTCGCCCGCGTATCGCGGCTGGCACAGCCTCAGTGACGCCTTCGAAGGCGAGATTCTCATCCGGCAGGGGCATGCGGAAGAGGGAGTAGGGCGATTGGAGCATGCGCTTCGATCGCTCAGGGCGGGGCCTTTCTGCCTCTACAACACTGCGATCGAGGGCGTCCTGGCGGAGGGGCTGCTGGCGTGCGGCCAAATCAGCGACGCGCAGGATAGGGTGGAGGGCGCAATCGGCCGATGTCGTGCGTCTGGAGAAGCCTGGTGTCTGGCCGAACTCATGCGCATCCAGGCCATGGCCCTCGCTGGCGCGAGTCGCTTGACGGAGGCGGTCGACGTTTTGGCAGACGGCCTAGAGATTGCGCGGGCCCAAGGTGCGCTCGCCTGGGAACTCAGGCTGGCGTCAACCCTCGCCGAGATTGAGGACAGCGTCGGCGCTCTGGACACACTGCGTGGCGTTCTGGACCGGTTCGAGGAAGGGTTCGGTACGAGCGACTACCGCCGCGCCGTGGCGAGGCTCGGCCATTTGACAGGTGACGATCAGAAAGAGCGGGCAACGCAAGGGCGCCGGTGACGTTGGCCGCCGTTAGACACTTCCACAGCGGCCGTTCCCAACGGCAGCTGAGTGTCAGGACCGGAATCTCGGCATCGCGCTAAAGAAGGCCACGAGGCCGGCCGCAGCGGTCGATATGGCTTGACGGCGGTTATTCCCGTCATTACCTGAAGTCGCGTTCTGCCGGCGCCGCCGGCGCGAGCGAGGCTATTTTGCATGTCAGGAGACGACCCAACCCCGGCCCTCGCCGGCGAAATCCTGCGCCTTGGCCGCGAAGGCCGGTCGCGGCGGGAGATCGCGGCCGGGCTCGGGCTGACGCTGGAGGAACTGGCGTTGCGGGCGCGGCGGGCGCCGGAGCTGGCCGAGGCGCTGGCGTTGGCGGAGGAGGCGGCGCGGGCTTGGTGGGAGGGGTTGCCGCGGGCGGCGTTCGCGGCCGGGACGCGGATCAATCTGGGGGCCTGGCAGGCGGCGATGGTCAGCCGCTTCGGCGCCGCAGCGCTGGACGGGGCGTCGGCGCGGCCGCGGGCCATCTACGAGCTCCCGGATAACGGCACGAACCGTCGGCTGATGCCGGACTGGTGGCAGCCCAAGACCCGCAAGGACGCCAACCACCTGCTGGAGCTCTGGGAGCTTTGCGCCAGCCGCGCCGAGGCGCGGGTGGAAGAGGCGCGGACGCTGCTGGCGGCTTTCGGCGACGAAGATGACGACTTCGAGGATGAAGAGGACGAGATCCACTATGACCAAGGTGATTGAGATGCGCCCGTCCGAGCGGGACGCGAACGGGCGCTTCGCGCGCGGCAATCCGGGGCGGCCGTTCGGGTCGCGCAACCGGGTCTCCAAGCGGGTGGCGCGGGCGATATTGCGCGACTTCGAGGCCAACCAGGCCGAGCTGCTGCCGAGGATGCGGGACTGGTTCCTGCCGCAGTATCTGTCGCTGGTGGGGCGGCTGCTGCCTCGGGCGGCGGAGGACGGCGGATCGCCGGAGCTGGATGGGCTGAGCGAGGCCGAGGCGGCGCGGCTGATCGCCGATGCGCGCGCGGCGCTGGCGCGGATCGACGCCGGCGAGGGCTCGCTGGCCGAGCTGGAGGCGGCGCTGCTGGGCGAGGGTGGGGACGGGGAGGGCGCCGTAGTTATCGGCGAATAACGGTGGGGCGAGCGTTGACGCGGCGAGCCCCCTCCACCGCTTCGCGGTCCCCCTCCCCCGGTGGGGGAGGAGAATCCGCGATCGTGCTTGCCTCGCCGTAGGGGCATCGACTTATGGCGGTTCAACAACAAATCTGGGAGACGCAAATGGCGTTCAAGCCGTTCGATCTGACGGGGAAGGTGGCGCTGGTCACCGGGGGCAATGGCGGGATCGGGCTGGGGCTGGCCGAGGGACTGGCGGCGGCCGGGGCGTCGGTGGTGATCTGGGGCACCAATGCGCAGAAGAACCGCGACGCCGAGGCGAAGCTGCTGGGCTACGGCGTGCCGGTGCTGGCGCAGCGGGTCGACGTGGCCGACGAAGCGGCGGTCGCGGCGGCGATGAGCGAGGCGGTCGCGGCGCTGGGGCGGGTCGACTTCGTCGCCGCCAACGCCGGCGTCGGCGGCGGCGCGGCCTTCACCGAGATGACCTCGGACATCTGGCGGCGCGTCACCTCGGTCAACCTCGACGGCGTCGCCTGGACCTTCCGCGAGGCCTGCAAGCACATGCTGGCGCGCGCCAAGGCCGGCGATCCCGGCGGCTCGCTGGTGGTGACCTCGTCGGTGTCGGCGATCCACGGGGCGCCGCGCAACGAGGCCTACGCCGCGAGCAAGGGCGCGGTGATCTCGATGGTGAAGGGCCTGGCGGTGGAGTTCGGCCGTCACGGCATCCGCGCCAACGCCATCGTTCCGGGCTGGATCCGCTCCGACATGACCGCGGCGGCGCAGTCGTGGGACACCTTCAACGAGAAGGTCATCGGACGGGTGCCGGCGGGGCGCTGGGGCGAGCCGGAGGATTTTTCCGGCATCGCCGTCTACCTGGCGTCGGACGCCTCGCGCTTCCACACCGGCGACACCTTCGTGATCGACGGCGGCTACACGGTGTTCTGAGGCGAGTGGGTCATCTGGACACCAACACGTCGAGGTGCGTAACCCCTCACCTTCCCAATCGCTTCGTGATCGGGCCCCTCCCTCTCCCTCTGGGAGAGGTGAATAGAAGCAAGAGCTTACCTCTCCCGGAGGGAGAGGGAGGGGCCCGCGCCGCAGGCGTGGGAAGGTGAGGGGCTTCGGACCTCGCCAAGAGGCGACAAGGGAGAAACGACCATGGAAATCGACCTGAAGGGCCGCGTCGCCCTGGTCACCGGCGGCGGGCGCGGGATCGGCCGGGCCATCGCGCTCGCGCTGGCCGAGGCGGGGGCCGACATCGCCGTCAACTATCGCCGCGACGCCGGGGCGGCGGCGGAGGTGGTGAAGAAAATCGAGGCGATGGGGCGCAGGGCCAAGGCCTACCAAGCCTCGGTCGAGAGCTTCGAGGAAGACCAGGCGATGGTGGCGGAGGTGCTGCGCGACTTCGGGCGCATCTCCATCCTGGTCAACAACGCCGGCATCGCCAGCCGCGGCCAGGCCGTCGCCGACACCGACCCGGCCGAGATGGAGCGGGTGGTGCGCGTCCACGCCTTTGGGCCGCACTATCTGAGCAAGCTGGTGATCCCCAGCATGCGCGGGGAGGGGCGGGGCGACATCGTGATGATCTCGTCGGTGGCGACGCTGGGCATGGGCGCGCGGGGCGGCCCCTACAACATGGGCAAGGCGGCGATGGAGGCCTTAGCGTTGACGCTGGCCAAGGAAGAGCGCGTCCACGGCATCCGCACCAACATCGTGGCGCCCAGCCTGACCGTCACCGAGATGGGCAAGCGGCTGACCAAGGCGACGGCGGGGGTGGACGACATCCACGAGCTCGACGCCCGCTCGCCCTTCGGCCGGGTCTCGACGCCGGAGGACGTGGCGGCGGCGGTGACCTGGCTGGTCTCGTCGGCCAACCCCTACGCCAACGGCCAGAAGATCAACATCAACGGCGGGGGGTAGGGCCCGAGGGGGCCGGGATCGAGCGATCCGGGAAGATCGAAGCCGTCACGGAAATCATGCTGCAACGCGGTGGAACCAGAAGCCCGGCAGCCGCGTTTGGCGCCTGACTCGTCGAGGGGACGTGCACGAATGGATGCTGGCTCTTGCGCGTCCGCTAGAGGCGCAGGGCGCCGCTCAAACGGCCCGGGCCGCCTGATCCTGCTCCTCGTGTGCGGCTTGGCGATCGGTCTCGCGGCCTGCGCCAAGAAGCCGCCCCCGCCCCCGCCGCCGACGGTCTATGTCGCCACGCCGCTGCGGCAAAAGCTGGTCGACTGGGACGACTATGTCGGCCGCTTCGTCGCGGTGAACTCGGTGAACGTGCTGCCGCGGGTCTCCGGCTACATTCAGACGATCGGCTTCAAGGACGGCCAGATCGTCCACCAGGGCCAGGTGCTGTTCGTCATCGATCCCCGGCCCTACCAGGCGGCGCTGACCCAGGCGCAGGGCCAGGAAGCCCATGCCGTCTCGGCGCTCGCCAACGCAAAGGTGGAACTGGCGCGCGCGGTGAAGCTGTTGGCCGACAAGGCGATCCCGGAGCAGGAATACGAGACGCGGCTCGCCACCGAGCAGCAGGCCGAGGGCGACCTGACGACGGCGCGCGGCAATGTGCAGACCGCCGCGCTCAACCTAGGTTTCACCCGCGTGACCTCGCCGCTGAACGGGCGGGTGTCCGACCGGCGCGTGTCGGCCGGCAACCTGGTGGTGCAGGACCAGACCATCCTGACCAACATCACCGATCTCGATCCGATCTGGTTCACCTTCGACGCCGCCGAGTCGTTCGCGCTGAAGTACGAGAACGAGGCGCTGAGCGGCCAGCGGCCACTATCCCGCACGGCGGCCAACCCGGTGGAGATCCGGCTGCAGGACCAGTCGAACTATGTGATCCGCGGCCACATGGATTTCGTCGACAACCAGGAGGACCCGAACTCCGGCACCATCCGCGCCCGCGCCGTGGTCCCCAACCCGACGCTGGCGCTGACGCCGGGCATGTTCGGCCACCTGCGGCTGCTGGGATCGGGCACCTACGACGGCCTGCTGATCCCGGACAACGCGATCACCACCGAACAGAGCGACCAGATCGTCTATGTGGTGGGCGCGGGCGGCAAGGTCGCGCAACGCAAGGTGACGCTCGGACCGATTGTAGACGGCCTCAGGGTCGTGCGCTCGGGCATCACGGCGACCGACCAGGTGGTGGTGAACGGCGTCGAGCGGGCGCGGCCCGGATCGCAGGTCACGGCGAAACAGACGCGCATCGTCCCGCCCAATCCCGGCGCCTCGCCGACGCCCGCGGACCTGGCGCCGCCATCCGCCAGCGCCACCTTCGCCACGACCAACCCCTGAGCCCGCCGGGATGAAGTTCTCCCATTTCATGATCGACCACCCGGTGTTCGCGGTGGTGATCTCGGTGCTGATCATCCTGGTGGGGATCATCGCCTTCCCGCAGCTGGGCGCGGCGCAATATCCGCAGATCGTGCCGCCGACCGTCAATGTGACGCTCGCCTATCCAGGCGCGTCGGCGGAGACGATCGCCGAGACCGTCGCCGATCCGCTCGAGGAGCAGATCAACGGCGTCCAGGACATGATCTACATGTCCTCGCAGTCCACCGGCGACGGCAACCTGCAGATCACCGTCACCTTCAAGGTCGGCACCGACTTGGACAAGGCGCAGGAGCTGGTCCAGGACCGGGTCACGACCGCGGTCCCGCGCCTGCCGCAGGAGGTGCAACAGACCGGCATCGAGGTGCGCAAGAGTTCGCCCGACATCCTGATGGCGGTGCACATGTACTCGCCCGACGGCTCGCTGGATCAGCAGCACGTGGCGAACTATGTGACGTTGCAGGTGGAGAACCCGCTGCTGCGGCTGGAGGGCGTCGGCGATATCTCCACCCGGGCGGCGCGCGACTACGCCATCCGGGTCTGGATCGATCCCGACAAGCTGGCGGCGCGCGACCTGACCGTCGACGACGTGCTCACCGCCCTGCGCGCTCACAACACCCAGGTGCCGGCGGGCAATATCGGCGCACCGCCGTTCGGCAAGGCGCCGTCCGACTTCCAGCTCCAGGTCCAGACGCTGGGGCGGCTGGTGACGCCGGATCAGTTCGCCGACATCGTCGTCAAGCGCGACGACCAGAACCGCATCACCCGCGTCTCCGATGTCGCGCGGGTCGAGCTGGGCGCGCAGAACTACACCACCAACGCCTATCTCGGCACGCTCAAGGACGGGAAGCCCGACACCGAGCCCGCCGCGGCGATCGGTGTGCTGCAACTGCCGGGCACCAACGCCCTGCACGCCGCCGAAGGCGTCATCAGCGAGATGCAGCAGCTGCACCAGAGCTTCCCGCCGGGGCTCGACTACAAGATCATCTACAACCCCACCGACTACATCCGGGAGTCGATCCAAGAGGTCTACAAGACCCTGTTCGAGGCGCTGGTGCTGGTGGCCATCGTGGTGCTGGTGTTCCTGCAGAGCTGGCGCGCGGCGCTGATCCCGATGCTGGCGGTGCCGGTCTCGCTGGTCGGCACCTTCGCGGTGATGCTGGCGGCCGGCTTCACGCTCAACACGCTGTCGCTGTTCGGGCTGGTGCTGGCGATCGGCATCGTCGTCGACGACGCCATCGTGGTGGTCGAGAACGTCGAGCGGCACCTCGAGCACGGCATGGACCCGCGCGAAGCCGCCCACGCCACCATGGACGAGGTCGGCGGCGCGCTGATCGCCATCGCCCTGGTGCTGGCCTCGGTGTTCATCCCGGCCGCCTTCATCGCCGGCGTCTCGGGCCAGTTCTACCGCCAGTTCGCGCTCACCATCGCCTCGGCGACGGTGATCTCGCTGATCGTGTCGTTGACGCTCTCGCCGGCGATGGCGGCGCTGCTGCTGCGGCGGCGGCAGGAGGGCCGGCGCGGCCCGGCGTGGAGGCGGGCGCTGTCGCGCGGCGGCCAATGGTTCAACCGCAACTTCGACCGGCTCTCGCGCGGCTACGGCAAGCTGACCGGGCGGCTGGTGACTCTGGTGGGCGTGATGCTGGTGATCTACGTCGTGCTGATCGGGCTGACGACGTGGCGGCTGATGGCGACGCCGATCGGCTTCATTCCCGCCCAGGATCAGGGCAACGTCATCATGTCGGCGGTGCTGCCCGAGGGGGCGTCGCTGGCGCGGACGGACGAGGTGATCCGCAAGACCATACCGCTGGCGCTGGGCGTGCCGGGCGTCATCGGCGCCTCGTCCTACGCCGGCGTCGAGGCGACGACCCAGACCACCAACGCCAGCGCCGGCCAGGCCTATCTGATCGAGAGCTCGTTCGAAGACCGCTCGAAGCATCGGATCACCCTGAATGGGATGATCGCCGATCTGCAGAAGGCGCTCTCCGCCATCCCAGGCGCCACCATCCGCATCCTGCCGCCGCCTCCGGTGCGCGGCATCGGCACCCAGGGCGGGGTGAAGATGATCGTCGAGGACCGCACCGGCGCGGCCAACGACTACGGCCGGCTGGAGCAGGTGACGAAGATGCTCGTCGACGCGGTGAACAAGGACCCGGACGTCAGCGGCGCCTACGAGACCTTCAACACCAGCAGCCCGCGGGTCAACGCCGACATCGATCGGGTGAAGGCCGAGTATCTGGGGGTCTCGGACACGTCGGTGTTCGACACGCTCGACACCTTCCTGGGGTCCAGCTACGTCGACGACTTCAACTATCTGAACCACACCTACACGGTCTACGCCCAGGCCGACGCGCCCTATCGCCAGGACGACTCGCAGATTCTGCAGCTGCAGACCCGCTCGGCCAACGGGGCGATGATGCCGCTGGGCGCGGTGGTGAACCTCAACCGCACCACCGGCCCCTACCGGGTGTTGCGCTACCAGCTCTATCCCTCCGCCGAAGTGCAGGCGAACACGCCCGCCGGCCGCTCCACCGGGCAAACCATGGCCGCGATGGAGCGGATCGCGCAGAAGACGCTGCCGACCGGCTTCTCCTACGAGTGGACCGAGCTGGCCTATCAGCAGCAGGCCGCCGGCAACACCGCGAGCCTGGTGTTCGTGCTGGCGGTGACCCTGGTCTTCCTGCTGCTCGCGGCGCTCTACGAGAGCGTGACCATGCCGTTGGCGGTGATCCTGATCGTGCCGATGTGCCTGCTGGCCGCGATCAGCGGCGTCAATATCATGGGGCTGGACAACAACATCCTGACCCAGATCGGCTTCATCGTGCTGATCGGCCTGGCCGCCAAGAACGCGATCCTGATCGTCGAGTTCGCGCGGCAGGGCGAGCTCGACCACGGCCACAAGCCGGGCGAGGCCGCCGTCGACGCCGCCACCACGCGGCTGCGTCCGATCCTGATGACCTCGTTCGCCTTCATCCTCGGCGTGGTGCCGCTCGCCTTCGCCAGCGGCGCCGGCGCGGAGCTGCGGCAGGCGCTGGGCGTCGCGGTGTTCTTCGGCATGATCGGCGTGACCGCGTTCGGGCTGCTGTTCACGCCGGTGTTCTACGTCGCCACCCGCTGGCTGAGCAGCAAGACGCCGCAGCCGCCGACCGGGCATGCCCCGGTCAGCGCCGAGACGGCAAGGCCGGATCCATGATCGCCCGGCGCGCCGGCCCCGTCCTCGCGCTCGCCGCGACTTTGATCGCTGGCTGCACGGTCGGCCCGCATTACACGCCGCCGACGCCACCCGCGCCGCCCTCGGCGAACTTCGTCTCGACGACGCCGTCGACCGCCTCGACCGACCAGCCGCCCGGCGACTGGTGGCGGCTCTACGACACGCCGGCGTTGGACCAACTGGTCCAGCAGGCGCTGACGCACAATACCAGCCTGCTCGCCGCCGCCGCCAACCTCGCCGAGGCGCGCGGTGCGCTGTCGCTGGCGCGGGCCGGGCTCTATCCGTCGACGACGATCTCCGCCTCGGCCCAGTACGGAGTCTCGCCCGACCAGGTGTTCGCCAACGAGCTGCTGCACGAGGGCACGCCGTCGCCGGGGGCCTACTACAGCCCCGGTCTCGACGTTTCCTACGAGCTCGATCTCTTCGGCCGCATCCGCCAGACCATCGCGGCGCGCAAGGCTAACCTGGAGGCGGTGCAGGCGGCCGAGGACGTCACCCGGGTCAGCGTCGCCGGCGAGACCACCCGCGCCTTCGTCAACGCCTGCGCCTACGCCGCCGAGCGCGATGTCGCCGAGCGGCTGCTGACGCTCGCCCACGAGACCACGGAAACGACGGTTCGGGAGGCGCGCGACGGCGCCGCCTCGGCGCTCGACGTGGCGCGGGCCCGCGAGGCGGAGGCGCAGGTCCGCGCCACGTTGCCCACCTACGAGGGCCAGCGGCGCACGGCGCTGTTCCAGCTCGCGGTGCTGACCGGCGACCCGCCGGAGATGATCTCCAAGGCGGCCGACGACTGCCGCGCGCCGCCGAAACTGACCCAGGTGCTGCCGGTCGGCGACATCCAGAGCCTGTTCAAGCGCCGGCCCGACGTGCGCGAGGCCGAACGGCAGCTGGCGTCCAACGTGGCGCTGATCGACGTGGCGACCGCCGACCTCTATCCGACCATCACCCTCAACGCCTCGGCCTCCAGCGCCGCGTCGAGCCTCTCCGGCCTGGGGGCGCTGAGCAACCTCAGCTATCTGGTGGGCCCGATGCTTTCCTGGTCGTTCCCCAACACCCTGACCGCGCAAGCCGAGATCCGCGAGGCGAAGGGGACCGCGTCGGCCTCCTACGCCAACTTCCAGGCGGCGGTGCTGCAGGCGCTGCAGGACACCGAGACGGCGCTCACCGACGACACCAACGAACTGGCGCGCAACGCCGACCTGGTCATCGCGCGCGACCAGAGCCGAACCGCGTTCGATCTGGCCAGCAAGCAATATCGCGACGGCAGCATCAGCTACCTCAACCTGATCACGGCGCAGAACGACCTGATCAACGCCGAGCAGACGCTGGCCGCCTCCAACCAGGCGCTGGCCTCCGACCAGGTGACCCTGTTCAAGGCGCTGGGCGGCGGCTGGGAACAGGCGCCGGTGGTGACGGCCCCGCCGATCATCGACGGCCGCTCGGGCAAGAGCGTTCCGGTTCGCTAGGGGTCGAAACGGTCCGTCCCAGGTTAAAACGCGGTAAGAAAGCGTCGCTGGAGTAGACTAGGCGAGCAAAATCAATAGCGTCCGGCGCGGCTGTTCACTGTGAAGGTTCTCGCATGCCGCGCATCGTTTCGACCCTGGCTCTCACGGCCGGTATCGCCCTGGCCGGGCTCGGCGCTCAGGCCGCGCTTCCGCGTTTTCCGCAGCCCGCGGGCGACCGGATCGTGTTCGTCGCGGACGGCAACGTCTGGTCGGTCCCCAAGGGTGGCGGCGCCGCCGAGCGGCTGACCAGCGCGGCGGGGCAGGACATGCTGCCGCGCGTCTCGCCGGACGGAAGGTGGATCGCCTACACTGAAGCCAGCAAAGCCGGCACCGACATCTGGGTGATTCCGGCCACGGGCGGCCCGGCGCGCCGACTGACCTATCATCCGACCACGGAAGGCGGCACCGGCGGCCGTCACGGCCCCGACAACATGGTGGTCACCTGGACCCCAGACTCCCAGTACGTCGTCTACCTGACCAAGAAGGACCAGTGGAACACCTGGATCCAGAACATGTACAAGATCCCGGTCATGGGCGGCCTGCCGATCGCCATGCCGATCGACAGCGGCGTCGGCCTGGCGACCTTCGCCCCCGACGGCCACACCATCGCCTACAACCGCATCTTCCGGAATTTCCGCACCTGGAAGCGCTACAACGGCGGCCTCGCCCAGCAGGTCTTCACCTACGACTTCGACAGCCGGCAGGTCACCCAGGTCACCAACTGGTCGGGCACCAACACCTCGCCGATGTGGTATGGGCGCAAGATCTATTACCTCTCGGATCAGGACGCCAACCGCCGCGCCAACATCTGGGTCTATGACCTCGACACCAAGCAGACGCGCGAGGTCACCCACTTCACCGACTACGACATCGATTTTCCTGGCCTGGGGAGCGACGGCATCGCCTTCCAGCAGGGCGGCAAGCTCTATGAGCTCGACCTGCCCAGCGAGCAACTGCGCGAGGTGCCGGTCAGCGTGCCGGACGACAATCCGCGCACCCGCCCCCACGTCGCCGACGTCAAGGACCAGATCCGCGACGTCGACATGGCCGGGCAGGTCGACTACGCCCTGGCGCCCAACGGCAAGCGGACGCTGTTCTCGGCCCGCGGCGACATCTTCAGCGTGCCGGCCGAAGACGGCGCGACCCGCGACCTCACCGACACCCAGGGCGCCGACGAGGACCATCCCGCCTGGTCGCCGGACGGCAAGCTGATCGCTTACACCACCGACGCGGGCGGCGCCGACCAGATCGCCGTGCGGCCGGCCGAGGGCGGCCCCGAGCGGCGCGTGACCGCGTTCACCGAGGGCTACCTCTACGGGCCGACGTTCTCGCCGGACGGCAAGACCCTGACCTTCAGCGACGGATATCATAAGCTGTGGGTGGTCGGCGTCGACGGCGGCGCGCCAAAGCAGGTCGCCCAGGACAAGGACAACGAGATCCACGACCAGAGCTTCTCGCCGGACGGCAAGTGGCTCGCCTTCAGCCTCAGCGCCTACGATCGGCGCCGCGACCTCTATCTCTACGAACTTGGCACCGGCAAGCTGACGCGCCTCGGCGACGGCAGCGGCATCGACGCCAATCCGGTCTGGTCGTCGGACGGCAAGTATCTCTACTTCACCTCGAACCGGCACGAGAACCCGGTCGGCTCCGACGTCGAGTTCGATTTCGCCATCCTGAAGTCGATGGGCGTCTATGCGATCCCGCTGGCGCAGGGCACCGCCTCGCCGGTCGCGCCCAAGTCGGACGAAGCCGATAGCGGGTCGGACGATGACAGCGCCAAGCCCGACTCTGGCGACAAGCCTGGCAAGGACTCTAAGGCTAAGAGCGACGACAAGACGTCGCCCGATCATCCCGGCCTCATCGCCCCGATCCATATCGACATCGACGGCATGATGGCCCGCGCCGTCGCCCTGCCGGTCGACCCGTCCAACATCGCCCAGCTCGACACGCGCGACGACAAGCTGTTCTACCTGACCCAGCCGATTGGCCTGATCGAAGGCGACCTGAAGGGCGAGCAGCCGTCCGCGCTGCACGTCTATGACTTCAAGAAGCGCAAGGACGACGTCGTCACCACCGACGTCGACAGCTACGCGCTGTCGTTCGACGGCAAGCGGGTGCTGATCAAGCACGGCGGCGACTACACCGTGCTCGACACCAAGCCCGACGCGGCCAAGGACGACGACTCCAAGAAGAAGCTCGACCTGTCGCACATGCGCGAGCTGGTCGATCCGCGCCAGGAATGGACGGAGATGTACGACAACGCCTGGCGGCTGGAGCGCGACCTCTTCGTCTCGCCGGTGATGAACGGAGTCGACTGGAAGGCGGTGCACGAAAACTACGCCAAGCTGCTGCCATTGGTGGGCTCGCGCGAGGACCTCAACTACCTGATCGGCCAGATGCTGGGCGAGATCAGCAACTCGCACACCTATGTCGGCGGCGGCGACGACGGCGACACCACGCCCGGCGTCCACACCGCGCTCTTGGGCGTCGACTGGGCGCTAGACGCCGCCTCCGGCCGCTATCGCCTGGCCACCATCTATCCCGGCGACAACACCCGCGACGACTACCGCAGCCCGCTGGCGCAGCCGGGCCTGGCGGTGAAGGCCGGCGACTATGTGCTGGCGATCAACGGCGTCGATCTGCGCGCGCCAACCGACCCCGACAGCCTGCTGCAGCTCGCCGACACCGACACCACCGTCGACCTGACCGTCGCCGACACGCCGACCGGCCCGACGCGGCACGTGGTGGTCAAGCCGGTCGGCTCCGAACTCAGCCTGCATGAGGCGGCGCAGATCGCCCACAACCGCGAGGTCGTCGACAGGCTGTCGGGCGGCCGCATCGGCTACGTCTACATGTCGGACATGGAGCAGCTCGGCCTGCAGCAGTTCGTGCGGCAGTTCTACGCCCAGCTCAACAAGCAGGCGCTGATCATGGACGACCGCTGGAACGGCGGCGGCTTCATCGCCCCGGTGGCGCTGGAGCGGCTGCGGCGGGTGCTGGTCTCGATGGGCACGGATCGCGAGGGCGGCATCGGCACCGAGCCCAACGAGGTGCTGAACGGGCCGAAGGTGGCGCTGCTGAACCACTGGTCGGCGTCCGACGGCGACATCTTCCCCTATCTGTTCAAGGCCTATGGCCTGGGCAAGCTGATCGGCACCCGCTCCTGGGGCGGGGTGCGCGGCATCCGCGGCAACTGGCAGCTGATGGACGGCGGCTACATCACCATCCCCGAGGACGCGCTCTACGACCTGAACAGTCAGTGGGCGGTGGAGAACCACGGCGTCGATCCCGACATCGAGGTGGAAAACATGCCGGCCGACCTGCTGGCCGGCCACGACACCCAGCTCGAGACGGCGGTGGATGTGCTGATGAAGCAGATCGCCGGCAAGCCCGCCGGCCTGCCGCCCCCGCCCGCGCCGCTGCCGGCCTATCCGGCCAGCGGGATCGTGCCGCCGCAACCTTGAGGGAGCCAGGGCGGTGGGTCGCGTAGCCCCTCACCCTCCCAATCGCTACGCGATCGGCCCCCTCCCTCTCCCTCCGGGAGAGGTGTTTCGCAGCGGCGTCTTTTTTCACCTCTCCCGGAGGGCTACGGGATTCACGGACGTTTC